>Ga0310125_10002190_pt1 | contig 10150 bp, 10 predicted proteins | sample CB11b_Tmax_Bot8__FD_203508 | JGI IMG/M metagenome (GOLD analysis project Ga0310125, IMG submission 203508) | Marine microbial communities from Western Arctic Ocean, Canada - CB11b_Tmax_Bot8 | ecosystem: Environmental > Aquatic > Marine > Oceanic | place: Canada: Western Arctic Ocean | collected... | reverse complement strand
AGCGGTCACCATGTGACCGCGACGGGCCTGCCTCCGACCACGTCGTTGACGATCTCGTGGCCGCTCAGATGCGGGACCGAGTAGGCCCGATGGTCGCCGTCTATGTCGACACCGATGACCAGTTCCCCGTCCGCCATGATCTTCCCACCCTCGTCTGCGCTGAGGAAGAACGGGAAGTCGATGGACGGGATGCGGTCTTTGGGAAGGATGGTTACGATGTTGTGCGCGAAGGAGGTCTTTGCGTCCGCCGGCGCCGGCGTGGGAGCGTCGCTCAGGTAGGATCCCTGGCTGTCTGAGCCAACGGCCGTCGGCTCTGCCGTAGGCCGGGGCGTAGATGCCGCCCCCTGAGCTGTGGCGCCGACTGGCTCGTCCCCACCACATGCCGCAACGGCCATTGCAGCCACGGCGACGCCCGACGTCAGGGCCGTCAATACCGGCCGGCGCAAAGAGGGAAGCTCGCGAATCGCCATGCTATGCGTCAGCCCCAGGAGGGCGCAGCCCGCCAAGGCCCGGCCCATCACACAGTTCGATGCCCTCTGCGGGAATTCGATGCCTTCGCCGGTGCCCTCTGGAGACGGATTGCGGGCTCCGCTGGCAAGCCAGTCTACCTTGACCCGTCTCCGAAGCCGTACCTATAATTGGCTTACGCGCGGACGTCTAGGAGGGACTTTGGCTGAGAGCTCGACCACCGACGCTGTAGAAGAGGTCCAGATCAAGGCTCAGGGAGAGCTCCGGTCGGCCGACACCCTAGAGGCGCTGGAGCAGTGGCGGGTCGCCTACCTCGGCCGCGGCGGTGAGATGACCCGGGTGCTGCGTGGCCTTGGGTCTCTGCCGCCCGAAGACCGGCGCGCCGTCGGCGCCGCGGCCAACCGGGCGAAGACTGCGCTGGAGGACGGTCTTGCGGCTCGGCGCGGCGAGCTTGAGGGCGCCGCAACGTCGGCTCCCATCGACGAAGACCGCATTGACGTCACACTCCCGGGCCGGCCCGCGCCCAGGGGCGGGCTCCACCCCACGACACTAGTGGTCAGGGAGATTTGCGAGATATTCGCTTCTATAGGATTCGATGTCGTGGAAGGCCCCGAGGTGGAGTGGGGCAAGTACAACTTCGAGATGCTGAACATTCCCAAGGACCACCCCGCGCGAGATATGCACGACACCTTCTGGGTCGACTACGCCGACGAGAACGGCGACCGGCCAATACTACTGCGTACCCACACGTCGCCCATGCAGGCCCGTGTCATGGAGGCCACCAGACCCCCGGTACGCGTTGTGGTGCCGGGCAAGGTCTACCGATACGAGGCCACCGACGCCACCCACGAGTGGCAGCTGACTCAGGTAGAGGGCCTGGCGGTTGACCGGGGGATCACCTTCGCCGATCTCAAGGGCACCCTCTACGAATTCGCCCGACGCATCTTCGGGGAGGAGCGTCAAGTGCGGTTCCGGTGCGACTACTTCCCTTTTGTCGAGCCCGGCGTCGAGATGTCCATCGACTGCTTCCAGTGCGGCGGCGGGGGATGCCGCATCTGCAGCGATACAGGCTGGATCGAGATCATGGGCGCGGGCATGGTCCACCCGAGGGTCCTGGAGGGGGTGGACTACGATCCGTCTGTCTACACCGGGTTCGCCTTCGGCATGGGGGTGGAGCGCATCGCGCTGCTCAAGTACGGCATCGACCACATACGGCTGTTCTACTCCAACGACCTGCGCTTCCTGCGCCAGTTCTAGGACCGATGACATAACCACAGAGGTCACAGAGGACGCCGAGGAATCAGATCGAAAACGTCGCACCCTCTGCGTTCTCCGCGTGCTCTGCGGTGAGTTCTTCTTGAGGCTCTAAATCCGACTCCAGGCCAGAGGCCCAGATGCTAGTCCCGTTGTCTTTGCTGAAGAAGTACGTGCCCGTGTCGCTGCCGCCGGCCGAGCTTGCCCACCGGCTTACGATGGCCGGGACCGAGATAGGCGGCGTCAACGAGATCGGCGCCGACTGGGACCGGGACAAGGTGCTGGTCGGCCACGTGCTCAAGGTCGACCCGCACCCCGACGCGGACCGGCTGACGCTTCCCACCGTGGACCTGGGAGGCGGCGAATCGATCACAGTCGTCTGCGGCGCCCCCAACGTGGCCGCCGGCCAGAAGATAGCCTTCGCTCATGAGGGCGCGCGCCTGTACAGCGCCAAGTCGGGGCGAGTCGAAAAGCTGAAGTCGGCGAAGATCAGGGGCGTGCTCTCGACCGGGATGGTCTGCTCCATGCTGGAGCTTAGCCTGGGAGAAGACCACGAGGGCATTCTGGTCCTGGACGACGACGCACTCGTGGGGACGCCCCTGGTCGACTACCTGGGCGACGCGGTCCTTGACGCGGAGATCACGCCCAATCGGCCCGATTGCCTGTCCATCCTCGGCATCGCCCACGAGGTCGGCGCCATCACCGGCCGGCCGGTGACGGAGCCCGATCTCTCGTACCCGGAGGACGGCGACCCCATCGAGGAGCAGGTCAAGATCGAGATCACAGACCCCGAACTGTGCGGCCGCTATACCGCGAGCCTGGTGTCAGGCTTAAGCGTCGGCCCTTCGCCGCGGTGGCTTCAGGACGCTCTGTCCCGGCTGGGCCAGCGCCACATAAACAACATCGTAGACATCACCAACTTCGTCATGCTGGAATACGGCCAACCTCTGCACGCCTTCGATCTCGACACCATCGCGGACCGGACCATCGTCGTTAGGGCGGCGCGAGAAGGCGAGTCCCTGGCCACGTTGGACGACGAGACCAGGAAGCTGCGCCCGCCGATGCTGGCCATCGCGAACTCCAGGGACGCCATAGCCCTGGCGGGGGTCATCGGTGGCTCGGGGACCGCCGTGACCGAGGCCACCACCAGCATCCTGCTCGAGTCGGCCAGCTTCGACCCGATCAACACCCGCCGTACCTCGGCCGGCCTGCGTCTGAAGACCGAGGCGTCCTACCGGTTCGAGCGCGGCATAAGGGCCGAGCTCGCCCCGCTGGCGTTGAAGCGGGCCACGAAGCTGATTCTGGAGATCGCCGGCGGGACCGCGGCGAGGGGCATCTTGGACATCTACCCCGGAAGGCGGGACGCGCCGGTCGTTTCGATCTCCCGGCGGCGTATCAAACAATCGCTGGGCGTCGACTTCGATATGGCGCAGGTGGAGGACGCACTTGGCTCCCTGGGATTCGAGCGGGCCGAAACGGGCAACGGCTCACCGGAAGAGGCGCTGTCCATGAAAGTGCCCTACTGGCGCTCGGACGTCACCGTCGAGGACGACCTCGTTGAGGAGGTGGCGCGCATCGTCGGCTACGACAACATCCCGACGACGATGCTGTCGACCCCCATTCCACACCATGAGCCACACCGGCTGAGGAAAACGCGCGAGACCCTGCGGGACCTTCTCGCCGCGGCGGGCATGCAAGAGGTGATCTCGTATTCGCTCACGAGCAGGGAGACCCTCGACGCGGTCGGCGCGATCGACGATGGCCCGGAACCGCTGCGTATTGCCAACCCGATGAGCAGCGAGATGCAGCTTCTGCGGACCAGCCTGCGGGGCAGCGTCCTGCAGGCACTGGCCTCCAACCTGCGCGTCTCTCGAGGCGAGGGGATAAGGCTCTTCGAGATGGGGAGCGTCTACCTCGCAAGAGAAGAGGCCAAAGAGCGTGGGCTCCCCGAGGAGAGGCAGATGCTGGTGGGCCTCCTCTCCGGCCCGCGGAACCCCGTCTCGTGGCTGGCCGAGCCGGGCGAGATGAACTTCTTCGACGCCAAAGGCGTCCTTGAGTCGGCTTTGGAAGGACTGGACGCGGAGATTGAATACCAGGCCTCCAGCGATTCGGTAATGCACCCGGGCAGGGCGGCTTCACTGGTGTGCGCCGGCAGCCCGATCGGGGTGGTCGGCGAGGTCCACTCTCGAGTGCTGGGCCACTTCGACGTCGGCGGCCGCGTCGCCATGTTCGAGATAGACCTCGAGACCCTTCACGACGCGCTTGGGGACGAGCCCGGCGGTTTCACGAGCACGCCGAAGTTCCCGGAGTCCGAGCGGGACTTCGCGCTAATGGTGGACGCGGCGGTCCCGTCGGCTCAGGTGCAGGCCATGATCCAGCAGCACAAGCTGGTAGTCCGCAGCAGCCCCTTCGACGTCTACTCCGGCGAGGGCGTGCCGGCCGGCAAGAAGTCCATCGCGTACCGGGTCGTCTTCCAGTCGGCCAGGGGCACGCTGACGGCCGCGGAGGTCGAGAGAGCCCGGGGCGACATACTCCGCCGACTCGAGCGAGAGGTGGGCGCGGAGCTCCGCGGCCAGAGCTAGACATGAGAGAGCACGGGCACAGACACGGCGCGGAGTCGATGCTCAGCGTCGAGGATGCCAGAGAGCGCATTCTCGGCTTCTTCGACGTTCTGCCGCCGGAGAGCGAGCCGATTCTGGGGGCCCAGGGCCAGGTGTTGGCCGAGGACGTGTTCGGCGCCTTCGACATCCCGCCTCTGGACAACTCCGCCATGGACGGTTTCGCAGTCCAGTCCGACAGCGTCAAAGGCGCCTCGGCCGAGTCGCCCGTCGTGCTGGCGATCGTCGGGACCGTAGCCGCCGGCGAGATGCCGTCCACCGACGTCGCCCCTGGCACCGCGGTCCGCATCATGACCGGTGCGCCGGTGCCCAACTGGGCCGACTCCGTGGTGCCTTTCGAGGACACCGACGAGACGGAGCGCAAGCGGTCGGGTGCCGGACGGAGCGAGGCCGGAATACGCACCGAGGTAGTGCCGGGCGAAAACATCAGGCTCGCCGGCAATGACGTTCGGCGGGGCGAGCGGGTGCTGGAGAAGGGCGCGGTGCTGCGTCCCGCCGAGATCGGCGTGCTGGCCTCACTGGGCTACGGGAGCGTTCGCGTCGTCAGGAGGCCCGTCGTGGCCATCCTGGCTACCGGAGACGAGCTCGTCGAGCCGGGCACGGAGGCGCCGCCCGGCAAGATCTACGACAGCAACAGCTACACCATAGTGTCTGCCGTGCGGAGCTCCGGCGGGAGACCGCTCGGGCTCGGCATCGCGGGGGACGACCTGAAGTCGCTGGAGGACAAGCTGGAACAGGCCGCCGACGTCGACATGCTGATCACGACGGCAGGCGTGTCCAAGGGTGATTATGATATGGTCAAGGACGTGCTGGCCAGTCGTGGCAAGGTCGAGTTCTGGTCGGTGAGGATGCGGCCTGCGAAGCCGCTGGCCTTCGGGATCATCCGGGTGGGCGGCGGCAGGACAGTACCCCACCTGGGGCTTCCGGGGAACCCGGTTAGCGCCCTCGTCGCCTTCGAGCAGTTCGGGCGTCCCGCTATCCTCAAGATGCTGGGCAGGGGTGACTGGAGTCGTCCCACTGTAGAAGCCGTTCTGGAGGACCCCATCTACAACCCCGACGGACGCAGAGTATACGCGCGCGTCATCGTCACCAAGCGCGACGGCGGCTACGTCGCCAGGCTGACCGGTGACCAGAGCTCCAATCTGCTGACCTCCATGGCACGGGCCAACGGTCTGGCCATATGCCCTGAAGACCAGCAGATTAAAGAGGCCGGAGAGACCGTCATCGTGGAGATGCTAGACTGGCCAGAGGATGTGTTCTAACCTGCCGCCATCGTGACCGATCCACGGACGCGGCGGCAGCTATCTTATCGCAAGGGAGTACGCCCAAATGGCAGACAACGGTAAAGCTCGTAGCTACTACGTAGACCTCGACGGTCAAACGAACCCCGGCCGGTCCGTGGCCGCCCTGGTCGCCACGAGACAATGCAGGTCTTGCATCGAGGCGGAGGGCGACGATCTGACTGGCGACCCCGCAGAGGCTATCGTCCGTATCGCCGAGCAGTGTTCGACGACGCCGGACTATCTGCTGCCGGACACGCCGCTCCGCGAGGCCGTGTTCAGGGTGATCCTGGCGGGCGGTAACGAACCCAGGTCGGCTGAGGAGATCAGCGAGACCCTTGCCGTGCAGTGGTCGTCCAATCCCAGCCGGGATATCTCGCCGAAGGTGATAGCCAGGCTCCTGGACTACGGCCGCAGCTACTGCATCGCGGCCGTGGAAGAGCCGGAGGACGAGGCCGAAGACGCTAACGAAGCCGACTCGGCCCAAGGATAGCCACCAAGGTGTCGGATCGGCGCCATCGAGGCGCCGATGACTGACTCCGCTGCCTCGAGCCTTGGGGCTACGACCCGCGGGTCATGCGACCTCAACCGCGTCTGCGCCTGACGACCCTGGAGAGCGGCGCATCGTCGAAGCCTCATTGCACTGCGCTTTCTGCCAGGCGCCGGAAAACCGCGGCCCACTCCTTGGTGTCGCCGCCTCCTCTTTTCCTGTATACGATCACGCCGTTGGCGTCGAAGGCGACTTTGGTGGACTCCTGGAGCACCCGTAGGTCCTTCATCATGTCCGCCGATGGCTGGGCCACCGGCCAGGGGTATACCCGGTCTCTTCTGGTCTGCTCCAGCTCGTCCAGAGTCTCCGTCGGGTCCTGCCCGACCGCGTAGAAGTCAACGTCGGCGGCGAACTCCGGATATACGTCCTGCATGCGCCGCAACTCGGCGCGACATGTCGGTCACCAGGTTGCGAAAAAATAAAGGAAGACCGGTCTGCCGGCGCCGACAAGCTCTCCTGAGGTGACGCTGCTCCTGTCGCCGAGCTGAATACTGAAGTCTGGTACCCGTTGTCCGACCTTACTGCCCACATTGACGTCCACAAGGCTAGCAAGCTGCGCTGACCCTCCTGCCGCGGCAGGTGCGCCGGGCTCCGCGGCCTGGCTGCCGCACGCCAGCGCGACGCTTGTGACACCCGCGAGACCGACAACGAGAAGTGCCCTCGCGAATCTGTTCAACCTCATGTCTCCTTGCAGCAACGTGCCCCGTACGCCTGGGCCAGCTAGAGTGGTGCCCGCGACGTTCGGCGATATTTGTCGCCGGCTGAAGCCTTAGCTGATATCTCCAGTCCGAACTTCTGACGCGAGTCCGGTAGAAGCTCCAAACGCAATCCGGCCGGATGACGGAATAGCAAAGGCCCCACCGCGCATATAGTGGCAGGTGAGGCCTTTAGGGCCGTAGCGCGACGCCGCGGTCTTAGATCTCTTCCTCTTCCCGTGGCTTACGCTTCTTTTTGACCACCTGGACCTCGGTGGAGGTAAAGTCGGGGGGCGATATCGCCACCGCTTTGGCAGACTTCTTCTTCGGCTTCTTGGCCTCTCGCTTCGACGCGTGTCCCCTGGGCATGGCCCACCTCCGGATAGCTCGTGGATGCCTGCAGTGCCTAGAGTTTAGACCAGCCGGACCGAGGGTGTAAAGGCGACCCCTCGTTGCCTCTGGGCCGCGTATTCACCTACTCCAAGGGTCTGTTGTGCTGTCGAGAAGCCATTGACTATAATGTGCGCCACCCTCAAAGTGTGGGTACAGGAGGACCGCATGCCCAATGCCTTAGCCTTCTTCCGTGGAGAGATCGTCCCGATCGCCGACGCCAAAGTGGGCGTGATGACCCACGCACTCCACTACGGCACGACGGTCTTTGAGGGCGTCCGCGGCAACTGGAACGAGGCCCAGGGCAAGCTGTTCATCTTCCGGCTCAGGGAGCACTACGAACGTTTGCTCCGGGGCTGCAAAATCATGATGATCGACATTCCCTATTCCGTCGACGACCTGGTCAAGATAACCGTCGATCTGGTCCAGAGCTGCGGCTACATGGAGGACCTGTACATCCGTCCCATCGCGTACAAGAGCGAGGAGGCGATAGCCAACCTGATGCTCAACACCCTGGAGAGCGACTTCGCCCTCATGGCGGTGCCCTTCGGCTCGTACATCAAGGCCGACGGCGCCATTAGGTGCAAGACGTCGTCCTGGCGCCGGCCCGACGACACGATGATGCCCACCGGCGTGAAGCTCACGGGCCTGTACACCACCAGCATTCTGGCCAAGACCGAGGCGGTCGTGGCCGGCTACCACGAAGCGGTCCTGTTGAACCACGACGGCACCGTCTCCGAGGGCAGCGGCGAGAACCTGTTCCTGGTCCAGAACGGCCGCATCTCGACACCGGGCGAGACCGACAACTGCCTCCTCGGCATCACCCGCGACTCGGTGATCGAGCTGGCCCGCGAGGAGCTGGATATCGACGTGGTGGAGCGGCGGATCCACAGGAGCGAGCTGTACCTGGCCGACGAGATATTCCTCACCGGCACCGCGGCCCACGTCACTCCGGTCGGAGAGCTCGACGACCGGCCCATCGGTGACGGCGAGACCGGGCCGATCACGGCGAGTATCCAGAAGATCTACCGGGCCGTGATACGGGGCGACAGCCCCAAGTATCTCGACTGGTGCACCGGCGTAGCGGTCAAGGCGTAACGGCACGGCACTCGGCCGCAGTCGCCGTGGCCGGACCATGTTCAGCTTCGCCCTCGACTACTATCTGCTCGTCTCACTCTCGGCCTTCGGCGTCATCCAGATAGCCGCCTCACGGGGACGCCTCGACGCCCTGGTGCTGTTCCGCTCAGCCCGCGCCACGTGGGCCCTGGGCCTCGGTCTGGCGGCATTGGCCCTGGTCTGGTTCTTCGCCGTCGAGGACCGAAACATCAATGACTACGAGGGCGGCCTGGACGCCAACATCCAGGCGCTTCTGTTCTTTCTCGGTGCGTCCACGGCCTACGGAGTCACCCTGGGGCTGTCCTCACTCGTCAACGGCCGGATGGACGGCGGCGTTTGGAAGCCGGGCGAGGGGCTCAGCGCGTTGCGGCGAGCCACATTCGCGCGGGCGATATCACGTAGTCTCAGGTACTGGTGGCGAGAATGGCGGACGCAGATACGGCCGTATTTGTCTGGCTGAACGGGCGGACTGGCGCCCTCGCTGCCCTCGACGGCGCCATGGAGGTGCTGGGCAGCGACTACGGCGTGCCCGTCGTCATGGGGCTCGTCATCCTTGGGCTGTGGTTCGCAGGCCAAGGCGCGGATGACCGCGCGCGGCGCCAGGTCGGCGTGTTCGTGGTCCTGACCGCCATCGGGCTGGCGAGCTGGATAGTCTTCGCCGGCAACGAGCTCTACTTCCGCCCCAGGCCCTTCGACGCAGCCCTGGACCACGACGTGACAGTCCTGCTATACCGGCCAACCGACTCGTCGTTCCCGTCCAACTCCACCGCCGTCGCCTTCGCGGCGGCCGGTGGAGTCTGGCTGATAAGCCGCAAGGCTGGGCTGGCGCTGCTGGCGCTGGCGTCGGCCTATGGGCTAGCCAGGGTGTACGGCGGCATCCACTACCCCCTGGACATCCTCGGAGGCGCCGCCGTCGGCCTGCTGGCCGTGGTCATGGCGCGCGCGTTCTGGGGCCTGCTGGGCCCGGTACCGGCCATAGTCATCAGGGCCGCGCGTATCTTCTGCATCGCGTAAGACAGAGACTAGTAGGTGTTGAGGACGGTGGCCGCTAGCCGCCGTCCTGGCCGTAGACCGTCGTGTCGGTGTGGAAGGCGAACCACCCGAACCAGAACGACATGTGGGTCGGCACGCGCTCCAGCCTCCGGCCGTCTCGAGGAAGTCCTCCGTCACCCGCCACGTTGTCCCCTGTCCGTCCAGCAGCGACGTGGGTAGCCCGCCGGGCGTCGGGGCCTCGTCGCCGAAAGCGAACTGGCTGCCGTCCCGAAGGTAGACCCGACGCCTGGGAGACGGTCGAGCCGAGGACCACCATCTCGACGCCCCCCAATGTGTCGTTGATGACATGTTCCCGCTGCAGCGCCTCCACCGGATACGCCCTGTCCTCGCCGCCCTGACTCAGGCCGAGGACCACCGCTTTCGTTGTCAACGCGTCGCTGCGGTTCCACACCGGGAACCTGGTGTCGGGACTGGAGAAGTAGTCGTTGTAGGTGGCTCTGGGGTTGGACTCGTTCTCGTACTGCTCAGGGTCGTAGACTCCGGTGACAAGGGACAGCACCGTCGTGTCGGGGTGCTGGGCCGCCCACTCTCCCCATGTGGTCAGTTCGACCGGAAAAAAGGACAGCCTGACCCCCGAATCGGCCAGCGGTCCGACAACCGGCTCGCCGGTGAACTGCCGCCACAGAGAGTTGGTGAGCCGATCGTACATGATCTTGTTGCTGCGGTACAGGAGGCCCGATGTGCCGAAGGTGGTTGCCTCGCCGTTGATCGTCGCGGAATACACGA
>Ga0310125_10002183_pt1 | contig 10162 bp, 8 predicted proteins | sample CB11b_Tmax_Bot8__FD_203508 | JGI IMG/M metagenome (GOLD analysis project Ga0310125, IMG submission 203508) | Marine microbial communities from Western Arctic Ocean, Canada - CB11b_Tmax_Bot8 | ecosystem: Environmental > Aquatic > Marine > Oceanic | place: Canada: Western Arctic Ocean | collected... | reverse complement strand
GTCGCGTCGAGTGGCTGGACTTCAAGGGCGCCGGTAATCGAAATCTTAAGTACAAGGGAAGATTCAGGAACTCCCACATCACCGTGTACTGGTAATCGACGTGTGACTGGACCACAAGGGCCAAGCTATAATCCAAACCAAGGTGCGGTCTCCGTTGCACTAACTGTCTATCACTGTGGTGACGCAGTAGGTAGATACCGCATAGACACCAGTGTGGACGGGCGTTATACCCCTGTTGATCCGTGATTACAGGCCTGTTTTGCAAGCCGTTGTCTTGGAACCATCAAGTGTCTAGGCCAACAAGCAGATTCGCGTTCACCCTGATCGAGTTGCTGGTGGTCATCAGTATCATCGCCATCCTGATCGCCATGCTCCTGCCGGCGCTCAACGACGCCAAGGAGAGCGCGCGGCGGATCAGTTGTGGGTCCAACCTACACCAGGCGTCCATCGGGCTGGAAAACTACACCCTCGATCAACCTGGAGAAGAATATCCCATCGGGGACTGGGGCGCCTTTGAAGGGTTCAACCACGCCAACATGGTTCTACCTTACTTCGAAAATCCTGAGGCCGTGTTCCTCTGCCCATCAAGCCCAGTACAAGACCGATCAATGCAATTGGGGATGGGAAAATGGGTGCCGTCTTATTGGCAGCCGGGGAACCCGCTGCAACTTGAGTTCTCCCTCGGATACCACTACCTGGCAGGATTCGGATGCCTGTCCCATGGCGGTTGCAACCCGGACGATGTCCTTGAACGTGCCGATGGTTATCCCGTGTACTGTTGTTGGGCGAACTGGTTTCCCGATGGCCCCGTCTGGTTCAAAAGTGATCCACCCACCAACCCCTATAGAACTCCAATCCTCATGGACCAAGCGCACCCAGGCCGTTCTTACGGGCACTGGACACCACCCTACTACGGTTATAATGGCGGCATGCTCGACAACCACGAAAAGATCAACTCCGACGATCCGGCCGGGGAAAACGTCATGTTCATGGATGGCCGTGTCGAGTGGCTCGACTTCAAGGGCATTACTAAGCGAGATACCAAGTACGGGGGAAAATTTTTGAACTTCTACATCACTGTATACTGGTAACCGTAGAGTGGGCAGTGGTTTTGCGCCGATCGAATTATTGGTGGATATCATATGGACGTCAGTGTGAACGGGGATCGTATCCCTGTTGTGCCTTCAACATAGACCTGTTTTTGCAATCCGTTGTCTTGGGGTTACTAAATGTCTAAACCAACAAACAGATTCGCGTTCACCCTGATCGAGTTGCTGGTGGTCATCAGTATCATCGCCATCCTGATCGCCATGCTCCTGCCGGCGCTCAACGACGCCAAGGAGAGCGCACGGCGGGTCAGTTGCGGATCCAACCTCCACCAGGCATCCATCGGGCTGGAAAACTACACCCTCGATCAACCTGCCGAAGAATATCCCAACGGGGACTGGGGCGCCTTCGAAGGGTTCAACAACGCCAACATGGTTCTACCTTACTTCGAAAATCCTGAGGCCGTGTTCCTCTGCCCATCAAGTCCAGTACAAGACCGATCAATGCAATTGGGGCTGGGCAAATGGGTGCCGACTTATTGGCAGCCGGGGAACCCGCTGCAACTTGAGTTCTCCCTCGGTTACCACTACCTGGCAGGATTCGGTTGCCTGTCCCATGGCGGTTGCAACCCGGACGATGTCCTTGAACGTCCCGATGGTTATCCCGGGTACTGTTGTCACTTTGGCTGGAACCCGTCTCAAAGTTGGGCTAACTGGTTCAGCCCCGTCTGGTTCAAAAGCGATCCACCCGTCGAACCTCATAGGCTCCCGATCCTCATGGACCAGGCGCACCCCGGCCGATTCCATGCGGCCTGGACACCGCCCTATTACAATTGGAACGGCGGCATGCTCGACAACCACGAAAAGATCAACTCCGACGACCCGGCCGGAGAAAACGTCATGTTCATGGATGGCCGCGTCGAGTGGCTGGACTTCAAGGGCACCACCAAGCGAAATGTCAAGTACAAGGGTAGATTCCAGAGCTTCATGGGGAGCGTGTACTGGTAATCGAAGTGTGACTTGAAAGCCAGCCAGTAACGACCATCCGTAACCGCCGGACCGAGTTTCAGCCAATACCCAGACTACTGCGTGTCTGGCTACCCTGTAGACTATTTATTTTGGAGGGCAATCCGTCCTAATACCGTCCTCCTCCCCACAGTCGAATAGCATCGACTTGATCTTGCCACCCTGCGGCGAGATCACAGAAAACCACTCAATATTATCTGGCTTGCTGAGCAACGTGCCCGCCATTTGCTCCATGATCGGCGGCATGGACACATTTTCGCCTTCGGCTTTTGCGGCCATTTGTTCGATGGCCCCTTTGATTTCAGGGTTGTACTTGGTCAGGTAAGCGATCTGGGGATCGCCTTTGCAGTCGCCGCAGAAATAAACGATCGCCTCGACCCCTTCGCCACCCCAGGGTGACTCGATCGGGGATATCGAACTGATGTCGGCGCCGAAGAGTTGCTGTGTTTCCAGGCAGTAGAACCACTTGGGCTTGGCTGGGCCCGCTCCGCTTCTCGTGGCGGATTTTACAATGAACCCCAAGGCGAACAACAGCACCAAGACCACCCCGACCGTTACCACCACCGAGTTCTTGTTGGCCCATTCTCTGATTGTCACAGTTACTATCCTTAGTAAATATCCATTATTGACAGACGACTTTTGATTAGTTTCATCTTACCACCAATACCGCTGGGATGGCGTACTGCCACCTCAGGGTGGCGGGGTCGCCGCGCTGACCCTTTCTTGGCCGGTTCGCAGTCATCGGCTGTGCCCAGGCCCATCCGGCGTTTGGCTGCTGCAAGCCGGGGATACTCACGCATGCGGGGGGTTGTTTTATTTTGAGATCAAGACCAAGATGATAGGCCAGGTGGCCGTGCCGCGACCCGTATTGGACAGGAGGCTTAGTTTTGCTGCTGGAAATCAATACCCCCATGAATCCCCCACACTGGGCGTTGCTTGAGCGGCAATTGCTCAACGCCCAGACGCAGGCCTGCACTGAGTTTTACGATCATTACTTCGACGAACAAGGATACCTGCTGTGCGTGCCGCGCTGGGGCGGTGACGACGGACCTGACGATGCGGCCGAAAATCAACTGAACTGGACCATGTTGTACGCGCTGGGCGCTGACGACAGCCTGCTTAACCTGTTTCGCATTGGTTTCGAGGGGCACCTGCGGCAATACACCGAGGCGAAAACTGTCGATGTGCCCATGGCCCGTGAAGGCATGTATTACCGCGAGTTTCCCGCTTCACTGGACTGGTTCCATCACGGCGAAGGGTATGCGTCCTATTTCCTTTACGGGCTGTGCGATCCGCACGACCAACGATATCTACAACGCATGCGGCGCTGGGCGGCCATGTACATGGGTGACGATCCGCACACGCCCAACTATGACCCCGAACACCGGGTCATCCGTTCGCTGTTCAACGGTAGCCGCGGGCCTATGCTGCGCAAGGCGACCGCACTCGACTGGGCCGGTGACCCCATCGAGGTCGCCGGTCGCTTTCGACTGGGCCACGGCGAGCAAAGCTACCAGCAGATGCTGGAACACTTCCGTGAATACACCGACGTGGCCGGCGACAGTCCATTGAACATGGAAGCCACGCACCTTGCCCTGATCGTCTATGCCCTGACCGGCGAGCAGTCTTACCGCGACTGGCTGCTGCAATACGTGGACGCCTGGGTCGAACGCACGAAAGAAAACAACGGGATTATCCCGTCTAACATCGGGCTTGACGGCACGATCGGCGGCGAGGCGGGCGGACGATGGTATGGTGGCTGCTACGGCTGGGCGTTTACCGTCACCGTGCCGCAGACCGGGAAACCGGCCCACAGGCCGGCTGCGTATCATCGGGCCCATTACGGGTTTTCGCACGGATTATTGATGACCGGCAGCCAGTCGTACGTCGATATCTGGCGAGGAGTCATTGACCGCGTCAACGAAAACAGTAAACAGATAGACGGCCAAATCATGTATCCACGCATGTACGGTGACGACGGTTGGTACGACTACCGTCCCCAACCCTTCGACAGCGGCGCGTTGGAAGTCTGGTACTGGTCACAGGACCGCCAAGACCTGGATCGACTGAACGACAACCCCTGGATTGGCTACTTGGAAGGCAACGACCCGGGCTATCCGAAACGTATGCTTGAGACGGAACTTGGGCAGGTACGAGAAAAGATCGAGTTGATGCACCGCGATACCGCCACGGCCGACACCAGGCTCTCCGACGACATGAACCTGATCAACCCCGCCACAAGTGATACGCTTAACCAGCTCACCCTGGGCGGATTACCCACCGGACGCAACTGCCACACACTGCATTGTCGCCTGCGTTACTTCGATGCCACACAACGGCGGGCAGGCCTGCCCCAAGATGTGGGGGCCTTGGTCGAATCCATGTCTGACACCGATGTCACCGTCACTCTGATCAACCTCAACCCGGTGCATGAGCAGCACATGATCGTGCAGGGCGGCGCCTACAGTGAACACCGCCTGCAAAAGGTAACGATCGAGGATCAAACGACGCCGGTGGACACGAAGTATGGCCAAAACCAGTCCGCTTTTGCCGTCCGCCTGGCACCTGGCTGCGGGGCTAAACTGCAAATCACCATGAAACGCTACGCCAACCGCCCGACGCTCGCTTTTCCGTGGGATTGAAACGTCTTCCACGTTATTTTGGGCAAGTCGCCGGCAAGCGGCGAAAAAATGGGACACTTTTGCGGCCAGCAGCGCCGTTAACCGGCCAGAGGCACATCGGGTTATCCTGTTGTCGTGGCAGAGCCAAAACCCGATATGAAGCCATGGCAGTTGCTTGGGCAAATTATTGACTTGGGCAATGTGGCCCACCTGGAGGCGTTCCTGGAATTGCTGGCTCCTTCGGACACGCCGTACACCATCAATCGGCTCGACGAAGACCGCCAGACACGCATGCTTTCCATGGCCCGTCCGGAGCTGGCGGCCCAACTGATCGAGCATCTCGACGACTCCCACGCAGCCGACCTGATCGAGGGACTGGCCCCCCGGGGCGCCGCGGCGATTGTTAATGAACTGGACTCCGATGACCAGGCCGACATCCTCGGCGAGCTCGACCGCGACGAAGCCGAGGCCATCCTCACCCACATGGACCCGCAGGAAGCGGCTGACGCACGCCAATTGGTCGGCTACGAGCCCGACACCGCAGGCGGTGTCATGATTACCGAGTTCCTTTCCTACCACATGAACCAATCCGTCAGCGATGTCCTCGACGATCTGCGCAATCATGTGGAGGAGTATGCCGACTACGACGTTCAGTACGTCTATGCCACCGATGACCAAGGAGTACTACGCGGCCTGATCAAAATTCGCGATGTCGTACTCACGCCCGGAAATCAGCCACTGCATTCGATCATGAACCCAAGCCCGACGCTCGTCGGCGTCAACGATTCCATCGATCACCTTGAAGATATTTTCGACCGCTATGCTTTCAATGCCGTTCCCGTTGTCAATCAACAGCGAGATCTGGTCGGCGTGGTGCGCCGAGCGGCAGTGGAAGAGGCCCGCAGCGAGCGTGCCCAGCGCGACCTGATGCGTGTCAGCGGCATCATCGCCGGCGAGGAACTGCGGTCCATGCCGCTGATCTCGCGATCGCTGCGCCGATTGGCCTACCTCGTACCCAATATCCTCCTGATGATCATCTCCATCAGCGTGATCGCCGCCTTTGAAAACCTTGTGCTCAAGGACGTTATCTCCCTGGCCATTTTTCTGCCGCTGGTTGCCGGTGTTGCCGGCAGCGCTGGCAACCAGGCCGTCGCCGTGAGCATTCGCGAACTGTCGCTGGGCGTGACCAAGTCCAGTGATACGCTGCGTGTGTTGGTAAAAGAATTGCAAGTCGGCGTGGTCAACGGTCTGGTCGTGAGCGCCGTCGTGTTTGTCATTGCTTACGCCATGCGTGGCGATTTTTATTTGGCGCTGGTCATCGGCTGCGCTCTGCCGGCCACGGTAATCGTTTCCGTCGCCCTGGGCGGCACCGTCCCGCTGATCCTGCATCGGCTCAGGGTTGATCCCGCCATGGCCTCGGGGCCCATCATCACCACACTGATTGACTTCTTCGGCTTCTTCAGCGTCCTGGGGTTGGCCTGGCTGATGATCGATTACCTCAACGGCTGACACCTTAACGGCCTGAACCAATCGCCTATGCTCTTCCACAGTTGGATTTTCGCGATCTTCTTTGCCGTCTGTTTCTTGGTCTATCTGCCACTGCGGCGAACGCCGCTGTGGGCAACCTGGTTGCTGCTGAGTTCTTACTTCTTTTACGGCTGGTGGAATCCGCTTTACCTGCTGCTAATCATTTACTCCACCGCCCTGGACTACTTTGTGGGACTGGCTATCGCCCGGTCGCGCCGCCAAGGGTTTTGGCTAGTGCTGAGCGTGGCCAACAACCTTTTGTTGCTTGGGTTTTTCAAGTACAGCGACTTCGTGGCTCAGAATTTCACCGCGATACTGCACTCTTTGCGCATACCCTTGGACATTCCCGAGCCCGGCATACTGCTGCCGATCGGCATTTCCTTTTACACGTTCCAGTCGATGAGTTACACCATCGATCTTTATCGCGGGAGAATTCGCCATGAAACCAACTTTGTGCGGTTTGCCCTTTTTGTCTCGTTTTTTCCGCAACTGATCGCCGGCCCCATCGAACGGGCCGGCGACCTGCTTCCGCAACTCAAACACGCACCACGCATCAAGACGCACAACATCACTGACGGCCTGTCGTTGTTCGTCGTGGGGCTTTTCAAGAAGGTCGCACTGGCTGACCTTTTGGCCGTTTATGTCGACCAGGTCTATGACGCCCCGGTACAGGCCTCCTCCACGTCCCTGCTGCTGGCCACTTACGCATTTGCCTGGCAAATCTATTTTGACTTCAGCGGCTACTCCGACATGGCCCGCGGCTGCGCCCAGGTGCTCGGCATCAAGTTGAGCCTCAATTTCGCCAACCCCTATCTTGCAACGGGACTGGGTGATTTCTGGCGACGGTGGCACATCACGCTATCAACGTGGTTTCGTGACTATCTCTACGTCCCACTGGGCGGCAATCGCTGCAGGGTATGGAAACTTTACCGCAACATCGCCATCACCATGGTTGTCGCCGGTCTGTGGCACGGCGCAGCCTGGTCGTTTCTTGCCTGGGGCGCCATGCACGCGATTGGCAGGTTCTGCACCCGACACCTGGAACAAACCGCCTTTTACCGAAACCGCGTACCCAACTTCCTTAAACAGATATGGGTCTTCCATTTCCTGTGCCTGACCTGGATATTCTTCCGCGCCGAGTCACTGGCCGACGCCTTGACTGTTGTAAAGGGCATCGGCCGCGGCGTGTGGACGGACCCGCAACTGCCTATCGTGGCCGTATTGTTTTGCCTGTGTGTTATCGTCTACCAGTGGATCAGCGAATCTCGTATCAAGTACCTACTAAACTATTCGCCGGTAAAAATACTGATGATGCTCGCAATGCTTGTCTACTTAACCCTTTTCACCACTTCGGGCTATGAACCGTTTATCTACTTCCAATTCTGACCCGCTGCACCTGAACGCAAGGCAGTGGATCGTGGTCATCATGTTGTATGCCTGCATATGCCTGCTCATCGATCGCGCGTGGCTGGGCTGGGAACAATTTAATGCCGGGACAGACTACCGTCTACCTTGTTTCGGTGAACGGATGAGCGACTATTGGGAGTTTCGCCGATGGACCAGTCGGGCACGCGATCAATACCGGGTCTACCTCATCGGCGACTCGGTCATCTGGGGCCAGGAGACCACCCACAACCAGACGATCAGCCATTACCTCAACGAACGGTACGGCCAAGACATCTTCGCCAACATGGGCATGGACGGCCTTCACCACGCAGCCATGCGCGGCCTGGTTAAAATCCACGGACAATCGCTTAATGAAAAACTTGTACTGCTGCAGTTCAACCCCTTCTGGATGTCGGACTCTAATTATGATCTTCGGGGCACATGGAAGGACTACTACCACCCCCGGCTGATCCCCCAGTTCAACAGGCGTATTGCTTACCACGATCGTGACACACAGCAGCGTATTGCCGTCCTGGCTGAAAGGCGCATTCCCATCTTTTCACTGGTCCGCCACGTGATGGTCAATTCGTTTCACAACCAGAGCATCCAGCAATGGATGATCCAGAATCCCTACAGCTGTCCGTTTACCGCCGTCACGTTCGAGTCCGCCCCGCTGTGGACAAAGGCGCCGGGTCCGGGCCGCAGTTGGCAAGATAAAGGTATGCGCCCACAAAACTTTGCCTGGCTGGCGGCATCCGACTCACTGCAATGGGAATGCTTTCAAGACACCATCCGGTCGCTCCAAAAGCGAAACGCGCAAGTATTCGTCCTCGTCGGCCCATACAACGCATATATGCTCACCGATGATAGTCGCGACCGGCTGAATCAACTTCTGTCGCAAACTGTTCAATGGCTAGGTGCCAACAACGTGCCTTATTTTGACGTGGGCGACAACCTGCTGCCCAGCGAAACGTATGCCGATGAGGTCGGGCACCTTACCGCCGCGGGACATGCGATACTCGCCGAGGCGTTGTTGAAACAGGATAACTTTCGCAAGTGGATTGAACTGCAGCCCCCACCATAACCCAGTCAAATGGGTGGTTACCTGATTCCGTCCTGAGGTTCGTACCCAATCACCTGCCGCGCGTGGTCTATATCGCGAAATAAGCCGCGGTTGCTGGAGCAGGCAAAGAATACGTCAAACCCCACTTGCCGGGGCGCATCTACACAGCGTTCAAACATCTGGGCTATATCACGGTGGCTGCAATAGATAGACGCCTGGTAACTCGACAGGTCTTTCTCCGTTTGCGGCGGGCGCGGCACGTGCCCCACGCGCACGCAAATCACAGACATACCATGCCCGTCGGCGTAGGCCCTGCCCAGCGCTTCACCCCATACTTTTGTAGCACCGTATACCCCGTTGGGCCGACAGGGGGCAAGGTGCGTCAACCTCGCCACGCCGTGCGGCACGTCATCCCAACGCGACTCTGCCAGTGACTTATACGGCTCATCGTTGACATAGTTGAACACTGCGGCGCCGGCGCTGGCGAAAATCACACGGCCCACCGCCGCCTTGCTGGCCGCTTCGTAAACGTTGTACACCCCCTCGATATTCGTCGACACGTAACCGGCAAAGTCCGCTGCGGCACCCGACGGCGAATCATCGCCCGAGGGTTGATAGGTCGCCATGTTGATCACCGTATCCACGCCCTCAAAGGCGGCCCGCACGGTGTCGGTATCAGCGATATCGCCCCTGAATGTTTCCACGCCCTCGACCGGGCCGCGGTTGAGGGCAACGACATCATGCCGCTGAACCAGCTTGCGACCGACCAGGCCGCCGACAAGGCCGCTCATGCCAATGATCAAGATGCGCTTGCGATCGCTGCTTGCCATAATGCTGCTCCGTGGCGGACCTTGCGGCCATAATGCCGCAGTCAATGGCGAATGATAAAGTATCTCCCACCAGCTTGACGAAAGGCCATTCGATGTGGTTACCCGTCGCCGCCTGCGAGAAACCGCTTTACGGGTGCGGACTATTTTCCACCCGGAGCCTGCGCCTGCCACGGTTCATGGGTATCGGCGCCCATAAAGCGGGGACTTCCTGGCTGCACGTGAACCTGCAGGCGCACCCCCAATTATTTTTGCCCCGCCAGAAGGAACTTCACTACTTCGACTCCTATTTTCACAGCCGAACCCTGCGGTTCTACAGCAGGCAATTCGAGTCGGCAGACACGAAGATCCGCGGTGAAATTACACCCGCCTACTCGATTCTATCGCCTAAACGCATCAGGTTCATACGGAAAATCATGCCCGATGTTCGGCTCATTTTCATCATGCGCAACCCAATTGATCGCTCATGGTCGGCAGCATTGATGGACCTGCTGACACTGCAAAAGCGGACATTCGATCAGGTTCCGGAAGACGAGTTCTACGCTCATTTCAAGTCACAAGGCGCCAGAGCGAGAAACGGCTACCAAGCGATACTGGACAACTGGCTGTCCATCTTTTCCAAAGAACAACTGCACGTGACTTTCTTTGAAGAAATCATCCACCGGC
>Ga0310125_10002182_pt1 | contig 10164 bp, 6 predicted proteins | sample CB11b_Tmax_Bot8__FD_203508 | JGI IMG/M metagenome (GOLD analysis project Ga0310125, IMG submission 203508) | Marine microbial communities from Western Arctic Ocean, Canada - CB11b_Tmax_Bot8 | ecosystem: Environmental > Aquatic > Marine > Oceanic | place: Canada: Western Arctic Ocean | collected... | reverse complement strand
GTCCCACTGCCAGTCGACGTCGCCCAGTTGCTCGCTCGAAAAATTACCGGGTCGCCCCGTGACCTCGTCTCCGCACTCGGACAACTCGAGACCCTCTCGAGAATCAGCGGCGGCGTGATCGACACCGTGATGGCCCGAAGTGTTGTCGCCGGAGACGTAGAAGCCAAGCCGCCAGGACTGGCCCAGATCGCACGGGTCGTCGCACGACACTTCGGAGTCTCGGCACGACGGCTCCGAGAACGCAGTCGGGCTCAACACATCGTCGTGCCTCGACAGTGTGCCATGCTGCTCGCACGTGAACTCACCGGAACCATCTACTCGAAAATCGCCGCCTACTTCGGATGCAGCAACCACACCACGGTTCTGCATGCCTGCAGACGCATGCAACAACGACTGGGAAACGAACCCGAACTCCGCCAACTCATCCACTCGATTCATGCCGAATTGACAGGCCGCGAGGAACCTGGAAACCCCTGATGTGAATAAACTGTTGATAGGTTGTGGGTTTGTTGTCGAGTGATGAGAGGATGCCAAAAGCGACGTCATTCGGATGACACAAATGGGTCATTTGTGAGCTGTGGCGGGCCTGGTCATCAGTCCGTTTTCGGCATGTTCTTAACACGATTCGAAACTGCTTGTGAGGGAATAAACCACGTGGTATCATGGACTTTCGTTGAGAGCCTGGGGCCGAATCGACCGTGGAAGAGGGGCCCTGATACTACTACTGCTAAATAAATGGATCAGGGCAGTCTTGTGCGATACTATCGCCCGGTTTGTCTGTCAATGGAGTGTTTTGAGACCGACGTGACGCCATGAAACTTCAATGCCATCGCGCGACCCTGGCCGCTTCGCTTCAGATCGTCAGCACGGTTGTTCCGACCCGGACTCCCAAGGAGATCCTTCGGAACGTCAAGCTGCAGGTCGAAAATGGCGCAGTGACGCTGGTAGCAACCGACCAGGAGGTGGGGATTCGGGTCGAGCTCTCTGGTGTCGAGACGGATTCCAGTGGCGAGGTGCTGTTGCCCACGAATCGCGTCTCGTCGATTCTGCGTGAGTTGACCGACGAGACGGTCAACATCGAGGTCACCGAATCATCTGTCTGCATCCGCACATCGGGCAGCGAGTTCTCGCTGGCGTCCGAGGACCCCGACGAGTTCCCCGACGTGGCGAAATTCGAGGGGGACCAGTACCTGGCGATTCCCGGTGCGGCGTTCCGACAGGGCATTCTGCGAACGGCGTTTGCGACCGACCAGGAGAGCACCCGGTACGCCCTGGGTGGAGTCCTGTTTGATCCCGGTGCTGAGAAGGTGACGCTGGTTGCCACAGACAGTCGTCGATTGGCGGTGGCGGCGGTACCGGCTCGATCCGAGGGAGTTGACGAGTTGGCCAATCCGGGCCCGGTGATTCCGGCCAAGGCGATGCGGTTGATCGAGAAGTCGATCACCGACGATGAGGAAGAGGTCCAGGTGGCCATCAGTGCCAACGACATCCTGGTCCGTTGCGGCCAATCGACAATTTACAGCCGGCTGGTCGAGGGTCGGTTCCCGGAATACACCAAGCTGATCGACACGACCAATTCACACGTGGCAACTCTCGAAATCGACTCGTTCCATTCCGCGGTTCGCCAGGCCCAGATCGTGACCAGTGAAGAGAGTCGTGGTGTCGACTTCTCGTTCAACAGTGGCTCATTGACTCTGCAGACGGTTGCCGCGGATGTCGGAGAATCGAAGGTCGAGATCCCGATCAGCTACGACGGCGACGCGGTATCCATCTGTTTCGATCCACGTTTCATTACGGATTTCCTGAGGGTCTTGAAGCCCGAATCGACGGTGGCCCTGCACCTGGTTGACAGCGAGAGTGCCGCGGTGTTCCGCACCGACGACGGGTACACCTACGTGGTCATGCCGCTTTCGAAGGATCGATGATCGATGCGCGCAGCCCGCGGACCGCAGCGGCTGGGCGACGCCCTCTCAGAACTGGTCGCCCTGAAGGGGTTGGCCCGAAGCGGTGCAGCCGAACAACTCAGCCAGGCCTGGAAACAGGCCGCCGGCGAACGGATCGCCTCGGAGACACGCGTGGTGGCGGTGAAGAACAGGTCGCTGGAGATCGAGGTGGCCAGTGCGGCGCTGATGTATGAACTCGATTCGTTTCACAAGTCGAGCCTGCTCGAAGCACTCCAGCAGCAGCCCGGCCTCGAGATCAACCGGTTGAAGTTCCGACTCAAGGGCAGCCTGGGCGAAGCTGCCCGCGGCGGCCAGGCGTAGTGGTGGAGGAATTGAGAGAGTGAGCGACGTGGTGGACGATACGGGCGGAGGCGGCTCCGAATATACTTCGAATCAGATTCGCGCGCTGAAGGGTGTCGAAGGCATCCGCATGCGGCCGGCGATGTATATCGGGGATACCACCCCGCGAGGACTGCATCACCTGGTCTTCGAGGTGGTCGACAACAGCATCGACGAAGCGGTCAATGGCCACGCCACCACGGTCAGCGTCGTGCTGCACGATGATGGCAGCGTAAGTGTCAAGGATGATGGACGAGGGATCCCGGTCGGAGTTCTCGAAGAGCACGAGAATCGCTCGGCACTGGAGGTGGTCTTCACCGAAATCCATGCCGGAGGAAAGTTCGACCGGGAGAGTGGTTACAAGACCGGCACCGGTGGCCTGCATGGAGTCGGGCTGACAGCCGTCAACGCACTCTCGGAATGGCTCGAAGTCGAAGTCCGCCGCAACCAGCAGTTGTGGACGATGAGCTTTGAACGAGGCCAGATGACCGGGCCACTCGCGGAACTCGGCAAGGCCACCGGGACCGGAACAAATGTCAAGTTTCGGCCCGATCCGGACATCTTCCCCGAGACTCGCTTCGCCTTCGATACGCTCGCGCGACGACTCCAGGAAGTCGCCTTCCTGAACGCCGGCGTGAAGATCCAAATTTCCGATGAACGGTCCGAGCGATCCGAGGAGTTCTGTTACGAAAAGGGGCTGGTCGAGTTTGTCGAGCACCTGAACCGCACCGAGCAGGCACTCTTTGGTGAGGTGATCTCGATCCAGGGCCAACAGGACGAGGTCGAAGTCGACGTGGCACTGCAGTACCACCTGGATTTCACCGAGACGATTCGCACCTTCGCCAACAACATCAACAACGTCGAGGGCGGCACGCATCTCAGCGGGTTCCGCAGCGCACTGACACGCTCGATCAATCAATACGGCCGCAAGGAAAACCTCTTCAAGGATGCCACTCCCACCGGTGACGACTTCCGCGAGGGCCTGACGGCAGTGATCTCGGTGCGGATCCCCGAACCGCAGTTCGAAGGGCAGACCAAGACGAAGCTGGGCAACAGTGAGGTCGAGGGGATCGTGACCTCGGTCGTTCACGAGGGACTGACGCGGTTTCTCGAGGCCAACCCGAAGGTGGCCCGCCTGGTTGCCGGCAAGGGGATGCGTGCGGCCGAAGCCCGCGAGGCGGCACGCAAGGCACGCGAGATGATCCGCCGCAAAGGGGCCCTGACCACCGGCGGACTCCCCGAAAAACTACGAGATTGCCGCAGCCGGACTCTCGAGGAGACCGAGTTGTACCTGGTCGAAGGTGACTCGGCCGGAGGATCGGCCGACACCGGTCGTGACTCAGATATCCAGGCCATCCTCCCGCTCCGTGGAAAAATTCTCAACGTGCAGAAGGCCCGCGAGGCCAAGGTGCTGCAGAACAAGGAAGTCACCAACATCTTCAAGGCGATTGGTGTCCCGCCCGGTGCGCAACTCGATGACGTCGCCAAGCGACGCTACGGCAAGATCATCCTGATGACCGACGCCGACGTCGATGGCAGCCACATCCGGACACTGCTCCTGACATTCCTCTATCGGCACATGGAGCCCTTGATCAAGGGGGGCTGCGTCTACATCGCCCAACCTCCGCTGTACCGGGTCATCCAGGGACGCAAGAAGCCTCGCTACGTGCAGACCCACGAGGAGATGATGTCGGAACTGGTCGCACTGGGTGCCGACGGGAGCCGTGTCGAACTCGAGGACGGACAGTCGCTCGATGGCGACGCACTCGAAATCGTCATCGGACTGCTCAGTGCACTCGAGGAGCCTCTGCAGACGCTCGAGCGACGTGGAGTGGACCTCAGGTGGCTGGTCGGCGAGCACGTCGACGAGGATGGACGCCTGCCTCGCTACCGGGTGTTCCTGGGCCGCGAGCAGCACTGGTTTCATACCACCGACGAGGCCGACGCGTTCCTGGAAGCTGAGAAGGAGAAGCACGGGGGCGACTTCGTTGTGGCCGACACTGACACTCCTGATGGAGCAGCAGGCAATAGTGAACCGGGCTCGAATGGATCCGGCACCAAGGACCCTGAGCTGAAACGGACGAACCTGCACGAGATCAAGTCGATCAATGCGTCGCTGGCCGAGCTCAAGGGGTTCGGCATCACCGTCTCCGATCTGCTCCCGGCGGGCAACCGGGATGGTGAGCCGTATTTCCCGCTGCGATTGGTCAACGAAGACTCCGAGAACCCGCTCTCGAGTTTCCGTGAGCTGGTGCCGGCGGTCCGGTCGCTGGGCGAGAAGGGGTTGAAGATCACGAGGTTCAAGGGCCTGGGCGAGATGGATCCCGAGGAGCTGTGGGCCACGAGTATGGATTCCCAGAGCCGGCACTTGCTGCAGGTCACCGTCGAAGACGCCGCCGCCGCTCACGACCTCTTCAACGTGCTCATGGGTGACGACGTCGAACCGCGACGCCAGTTCATCGAAGAACACGCGCTGGATGTCAAGAACCTCGACGTGTGACGCCCGGCACCTCGACGCCGGGGTGCCCCACGACTAGTCTGGCGGTTCCACACGATTGACCCGCATCCGGAGCCACGCCATGCGCTGCCTGCTTGCCGCCGTTACCCTCGCCTTGCTCGCACCGACCCTCCAGGCCGAGATCCGGTTCCCCTCGGTCATCGGCGACAACATGGTGCTGCAGCGTGGTGAGCCGGTGCCGGTCTGGGGCTGGGACACGGCCGGGACCAAGGTCAGTGTGACGATCGGCGAGACGACCGTGACGGCAACCGCCGGGGCCGATGGCCGCTGGACGGCCTACCTGCCCACGATGAAAGCGGGTGGCCCGCACGAGATCGCCGTGAAGGGGACCAGCGAGGCCACCATCAAGAATGTGCTCGTCGGTGAGGTCTGGTTCTGCTCGGGACAGTCCAACATGGAGTGGCGAGTCAGGCAGTCGAACAACCCGGACCAGGAAATCGCGGCGGCCAAGCACCCCCGTATCCGACACATCAAGTTCCCTCACCGGCCCGCCGACAACCCGCAGTCGGATATTCCCAGCGATGGCTGGAAGGTCTGCAGTCCCGAAACCGTTGGCGATTTTACCGCCGTCGGATACTTCTACGGCCGCTTCCTGCAGAAGGAACTCGATTGCCCGATCGGATTACTCGGTTGCAACTGGGGAGGTACCCGGATCGAACCATGGACGCCGCCGGCGGGATTCCGGGCCGTTGAGAAACTGGCCGACATCGCCGCGACACTCGACCGGTTCCCTACTCGCCGGAGCAACGGGACGATTGATCACCAAACGCCACTGGCCCTGTACAACGGCATGGTCGCACCGGTGATTCCCTACGGAATCCGGGGAGCCATCTGGTACCAGGGTGAATCAAACAACGGTGAAGGATTGCTCTACCACGAAAAAATGAAGGCGCTGATTGCAGGGTGGCGGGCGACATGGCAGAAGCCGAACCTGCCCTTCTACTACGTACAATTGGCTCCCTACAAGTACGGCAACCGTCCACCCGAGATGCTGGCCGGGATCTGGGAAGCACAACTCAAGACTCTTGCGGTGCCCCACACCGGGATGGCCGTCACCGTCGATATTGGAAACCGAAGCGATATTCATCCCAAGAACAAGCAGGACGTTGGCAAACGCCTCGGACTCTGGGCCCTGGCCAAGACCTACGGCAAAAAGGATGTGGTCTTCTCGGGGCCGCTCTACAAGAGCATGAAGGCCAAGGGCGGTTCGATCAGCATCTCCTTCGACCACGTCGGCGATGGGCTGGTCTCTCGAGACGACAAACCGCTCTCGCACTTCACCATCGCCGGTGAGGACAAGACGTTCGTCAAGGCCACCGCGACGATCAAGGGGAAGAAGGTGGTGATTCGAGCCGACTCGGTCAAGAAACCGGTGGCCGTCCGATTCGGATGGCACCAGGAAGCCGAACCGAACCTCTCGAACAAGAACGGCCTGCCCGCTTCACCCTTCCGAACCGATTCCTGGTAGGACCGGGTGAATCCCGCCTGTCGGTGGTCGATTGCGACCGATATGATAGGTGTGAGAATCTTGATATGAGTCTGCTGCCCACTGGTGGGTGGTCCCCTCAACGGGAAACGGTCATGAACCTAAACCGCTGCCAGGGTCCCGACGGCGGGATCGGTCGACGCGAACTGCTCAGAACTGGCTTGGTCGGCTTCAGCGGTCTGACGCTGCCCGGGCTCTACCAGGCACGGGCGGCGACGGCGCCCGAGACTGATGACGAGCAGACGGCCGTGATCCTGGTCTGGTTGCGGGGAGGCTGCAGTCATCTGGATACGTGGGACCCCAAGCCGGGTGCCACCGACGCCTACCGCAGCCCCTACCAGCCGATTTCCACCAAGGTTCCCGGCACCCAGCTGACCGAGCTGATGCCGAAAATGGCCGCGATCGCCGACAAGTACAACATCCTCCGCTCGATCGCTCACGATGCCGGAGGACATCCGGCCGGTTCGCTGAGAGTGCTCTCGGGTGACCCGGACCGCGGCGACAAGCCCAAGCCGATCTACCCCGACTGGATGACTGTCGCCAATTTCCTGAGATCCGATTCGCCCAAGGCACTGCCCAACTACGTCGCGCTGAACCCCGTCGATCGCTACGACTCGTTTCAGATTGCCGGGCCCGCCTACCTGGGACCCTCGTACGAGGCGTTTCGGGTGACCGGAGATCCCAGCAAGCCGAAGTTCGCCATCCCCAATATCGGTGTCCAGAAAGATACGCTCGAACAACTGAAACGACGCATCAGCCTCAGGACCTCGTTCGATCGGCTCCGACGAGATATCGACCAGGCCGGGCTGATGCAGGCCGTCGACGACTTCGAGGCCCAGGCCCTGTCGCTGTTGACCAGCACCGAAGCACAACAGGCATTCAACCTCACAGAAGAATCCGACTCGCTCAGAGACCGCTACGGTCGCAACCAGTGGGGACAACAGTGCCTGCTGGCTCGACGACTCGTCGAAGCCGGGGTCGACATCGTCGCGACCGAATTCGATGGGCCACTGTGTGGCCGGGTGAGTAACTGGGACGACCATGCGGTCAATCACCACGTGTTCGAAGCACTCGCCTGGAGAGCTCCGTTCTTCGACCAGGCGATCAGCGCGCTGATCGAAGATGTCTACAACCGGGGACTCGATCGACGCGTGCTGGTGATCATCACCGGCGAATTCGGACGGACTCCACGAATCTCAAACCAACCCTCCAGCGGACCAGGCAAAGCCAGTCGGCCCAAGGGAACCAGGCAGCCCGGACGAGACCACTGGCCGCGAGCCAACTCGATGGTCTTCGCCGGAGGCGGCATGGAAACCGGACAGGTGATCGGCGCAACCGATCCTCGTGGCGAAGATCCCGTCAAACGACGCGTCAGCCCCTACGACTTCCTCGCCACCATCTACCATCACCTCAGGATCGATACCCGGCACACCGCACTGACCGACTTCGGTGGCCGCCCCGTCCCCGTGCTCTCAAAAGGCACGCCGATCCCCGAGCTGACCAGCCGCGTCTAGCGGAATTCGCCTGAATTCCATCGCTCGAATCGCGCCCCAACCACACCGCGGCTCCTGATCTGCCGTTCCCAGTTGTTAAAATGGGAAGTGTAGACAGTCTAGACCATCCATATCCGTTGTCCTCGACCGGGTAAGCCGCGTAACCGAAATGAGATGTATACCTGCGTGTTCCAGTTTGACCCCATCAACCCCGCTCAGCGAAAAACGGTGACTGCCATGTTGATTCGACGAATCGCTCTGGTTCTGGCTTGTGCGGGGATGCTGTTGCCCCAGGGACTGATCGCGGCGACCCCACCGCCGGTGAAGAAGTCGGTGATGACGGACGTTGTGCTGGGATCTCGGAGCACGTTGGTGGGTCGAGTGGTGGACGGCCGTGGCCGCGGACTGGTGGGTCGAACGGTGCGAGTGCATCGTGGCTCGAGCCTGATTGCTCGAGTGAAGACCGACCGCACGGGCCAGTTCACTGTCAAGAACCTGCCCGGTGGCGTCTACTCGGTGACCAGTGGTTCGACAGCCCAGCTGATCCGAGCCTGGGCCGCCGGATCGGCTCCGCCGCGAACATCGGCGCAAGTGGTCCTGGTCGATCAGCCGTTGGTCATCCGTGGCCAGGACGGTGCGGCGGCTGCGGATTCGGGTAGATTCTTGGGAATGACCCCGCTGGGCCTGGCGGTAGTCGGTGCGACGGTGATCACGGTCCCGGTCCTGATTGCCGAGAGCGACGACGAACCGGCTGCTCCGGCCAGTCCCTAGCTGTCGCGACTGACCAGGTCGGTCATGGCCGAGCTGCGACCGCGTTCTTCATGCCCGCGGTCCATCTCACGGCATTCTCCATCAGCTGCCAGAATGCCGGCTGCTTGAAGTCGTCCTCGTGTCCCAGCGACGTGTAGAAGATCCGCGCCTCACCGAACCGGTTGGTCCAGGCGATCGGTTCTGCCTTCTGTCCGGGAATCGACCCGCTCAACAACTCGGTCGCCCCCTTGGCCAGCGGCCCGGTCTTGTAGAGTGACCCGTTGCTGGTGAAGGTCCCGGCCAGTCCGACAAGGATCGGGTGTGAGAGTTTCTTGGCGGTGATCGTCGTCTTGGGTCCGGACGCGTGGTGGTTGTGGTAGTTGCCACCCAGTACCCGGGCATCGAACTCGGCCCACTCGGCGTGCCCCTTGGGTCCGGATCCCTTGGCATCGAACGCGTGGCTGGCGGTCCGCAGTCCAATCAGTGGTTTGCCCGCGGCCAGGTGGGCTTTCAGGGCATCGAGATCCTTCTTGGGTAGCGCGCGGCGACGGACCGAGACGATGACCAGGTCGGCCTGCCTGACTGCTTCAGCCATGCCCTTGATCTCATGCACGCCATCGGCGGCGCCCAGCACGGTGGTCTGGAATCCCAATCGCTCCTCGAACAGGTGTCGGGCCATCACCGGCAGTGTCGACCGGGTGTTGTAGATCTTCTCGGCCACCAGGAACACCGCCTTGGGCCTGCGGTCGTTCTTGAAGGCAAACGGCTTGCCCCCGAGCAGTTGGTTGCTGGTGATCGTCGGGCAGACGAACTTCTCGATGTGCTCAACAATCAGGCTGGTGCCCTGGAAATGGCTGACAAACGGCCATCGCTTGGGGTTGTACATCGTGTCGGTCATGTCACGGACCAGCACCACGTTCTTGCCATTCTTGGACATCTGCCTGAGGCCAAACGGTCGTCCCAGCACGCACATGTTGGTGTGTACGCCGAGCAGGATCACGTTCTTGAGTCCCTTCTGTTCCATGATGCTCCAGACCTCTTCACCGTTGTCCGAGATGTAGTCCTCGTCGGCGATCTCGAGCATATCGGTCTGGCTCTTCCACGGAGCCTTCGGGTTGCGGCCCATCTTCTCGAGTTTTTTGGCCCAGGCGCGGTGTTCGGCGAGGTCATCATCTTCGCCTCCATCGGTCTGATCCAGCGGGTAGACCCCTTTCTCCTCGGACGGGATCTTGTAGCACCACTTGCCGATTTCATCGGGCAGCGACTTCGATTTCGGTACAGCCTGGGCCCGCTTGCGGGCCGGGTGCTCCTTGTAGGTGTTCATGCAGCTGCTGGGTGCGTGGATGATCGTGGCCCCGTGCTGCCGGGCCAGTTTCAGCAGGTTGTTCATCCTCGGAGCCATCTCGGTTCCGCGTCGCGTGGCGTTCAGGCAATGGTGCAGGTCCCACATGTCGCAGACGATCACGGCTGTTTGCTTGGCCTGCCACTTCATCGGCCGATTGACCAGCCGGTATCCGTTGCCCCACGGCAGCTTGGTGGCAGTTCGTGATCGGGCCGAGAGACTGAAGACCGAGTCGTCTGCGGCCTGGATCGTGGAAGAAACCAGCATCGCCAACAGGGTGGCCACGGCAATTG
>Ga0310125_10002181_pt1 | contig 10167 bp, 3 predicted proteins | sample CB11b_Tmax_Bot8__FD_203508 | JGI IMG/M metagenome (GOLD analysis project Ga0310125, IMG submission 203508) | Marine microbial communities from Western Arctic Ocean, Canada - CB11b_Tmax_Bot8 | ecosystem: Environmental > Aquatic > Marine > Oceanic | place: Canada: Western Arctic Ocean | collected... | reverse complement strand
CAGATCGGCTTTGCTGAGTTCGCTCAATAGTTATGTTGTTCCCGAACCTTCGAGCCTGTTGTTAATCGTCTTGGCGGTTGTTGCGTGCCTGGGATGGGTGCGTGGGCGTTAAGATGGTGTTGATGAAAAGCGTCTTTGCCTGAGACAGGGTTGGCTTGCTTTTTCGAGTCGCAGCTGTGGGGCTAGTTCTGCGCAAACTGGGTGAACCGGTTGTAAATGTTAACTCGGCAGTGGTGCCTGGCGTGGATGTCTCAACAGCCTGGTCAGAAAAGGCAGCGGATTAGAAAGGTAAAGTCAACACTTAGAGTTGAAGTATCCAGCCGTGTTTTCCTCGTGATACTGAAACCAGATATGGGTGAACGTGCAATGAGGCAACGGCTAAGCGAACGAAGTGGGAATTGTCGCCGGCGGCTCACCACGGCGGGTGAGACGTCGGCGTAAAACGACGATGGAAGGTACAGAATGCCGATGCCTGGCGGGTGCCAAGCTGGTCCGCATTCAGGGGCAATCTTTGTATTAAAAAACCAGCTGGTGTTGTATTGAAATCAAATGGCAAGTTTCAACGAATCGTTAAGGAATCAATCCTGCCCCAGCTAATGGCGGTTCCACAGGTTGTCCGCCGATTGTGTAGCCGTTTTGGTAAATTCTTTTATAATGACAAGGTAGAAACAAGAAACGCACGTCTACTCTAAAATCAGTGAGGAGTTGTCGATGTTGAGAAAACAGGCACGAGTTCTGTTCGTCATGATGGTGTTGTGTAGTGTTACTTCCGCTGTCTCGGCGGCTGTCGTTGTTGATTTTGACTCAGCTCAAAACGTAAGTGTAGATGGCATTGAAGTCACGGAATGGATTTCTGCTGTGGGTGGATTATCGGCACAGGCGGGCAACGGGGAGGTGCTCCGACAACCTACCCTGGTCCCCAATGTTTTTGGTAGCGGCCAACCTGGTGTCCGGTTCGATGGGATCGATGACTTTCTCACCTTTGACGACAGCACTTTGCCCACGGGTGACTTTACGGTCGCGTTGGCATGGCAGCCGGAAAACCTCGGTTCAGCAGCGAGTCGTCCCACGATGTTCTCATGGGGTAATGATCAAAACAATAAAATGAGGGAAATTGCCTTTGCTCATCGTCCTTCGTTTCATGATCCGCCAAATGCGATAATTACTCGGTTCAACGGTAGTGATGCCAACTCGAGCATCCCTGGAGGTTCGGGTGCCACAGAAGCAACTGGCGCGGCTACCAACGGGGTGAATTATATCGCCGTATTTGCTCGGGATGCCTTTAGCGGTGATTATTTTTTTCATATTTCGGATGGTACCACCCTTTCGAGTGAAACGATTAATAATGGATCATCGGCTCTGGAACTCGAACAAGGACGTCTGGGGTCGTTTACCGATGGGGGTGGCGATTTCAGCGAGGCGATTTTTGGAGGTTATCTGGGACGGGTGATTGTCAACGACGCTCTGTTGGATACCAGTGGGCAGCTGGCGTTATTGACAAGTTTGGAATCCTACGTGTCGGGCGGCGTGACACTTCCCTCGGAGTTCAGCTGGAGTCAGGATGCAACAGGAGGGTGGGCGAGTATGACCAACTGGAGCCCGGCTGGCATTCCCGACACATCCGAGCATACGGCGATCTTCGGAGCGGCCATTACTGCCAATCGGACGGTGACCGTTGATGAGAACGTCACGGTTCAAAATATTGAATTTGATAATGTTAACACGTATGCCATTGCCGGTACCGGAACCGTTCAGTTGGACGCGGGAACAGCAGCGGCGGCGACACTGAATGTCGTGCAGGGCACCCACGAGTTTCAAGCTAGAGTCGCTTTGCTAGGTGATGTGTCGGCTGATATCAACACAGGGTCCACACTTGAATTTAATAATCGGCTGAATTTGAATGGGAACACGCTGACCAAAACCGGAGAGGGTACACTGGCAGTGAATAATCGCGTCACGGTCGGAGCGGGTGGTGCGATTGTTGGCGGTGCCGGTGTGATCAGCGGCAGCGGAACGGTTGGTGGTGATTTGTCGAACAACGCCGTTGTGGCCCCTGGCAACAGTCCCGGTATTCTTACGGTCGATGGAAATTTCACACAATCGGCGGGCGGAACACTGGAGATCGAACTGGCCTCCAATGGTGGTGTTGCCGGGACCGATCATGACCGCCTGGCAGTCACCCTGGCTGCCAGCCTGGACGGGACCTTGGATTTGCAGTTGGACGGCGGGTACACGCCGACCATTGGCGATTCCTTCGCCGGGATTGTGACAGCCGGTACCCGTAGTGGTAGCTTTGCGACGACCAACAATGTGGTGATTGATGGCCGCCGAGGGGTGGCCGTGACGTATACCGAAACGGCCGTGAACGCCCAGATCGGCTTGCGTGGCAATACCGATATTGCCAGTGGTGATGTGGACGTGGACACCAGTGATTTGACCACATCGATTATCAATTTCACCAGTGCTGGTGGTACGGGCAAGGTGTGGGCCGACGGCGACATGGATGGAGACGGAGATGTCGATACGAGTGACTTGACGACGTCGATCATCAACTTTACCAGTGCCCTCGGGGCTGGTGGGGCAGTCGGCTCGGCAGTACCCGAACCGTCGTCGCTGATTTTGCTGCTGTTGGGTATGACGGTCATGTGGGGCCGCCGGCGACGATGATGTAGCTGGCCGTCGTACGCAGTTTCCGGATACGGCTTTACGTAGCCGCCATTTTTGGCGACGATGTTGTTCATGGACGAAGAACGAATTGCAACCGTTGTGCCGGTCGATGAAGCAGCCGCTGCGGGCAAGGTGGCGGAGGTTTTTGACGATATCAAACGGACCAAGTCCCTGGACTTTGTGCCTTTGTTCTGGCGCGTGCTGGCGACCCACCCCGATCACCTGGAAATCGTTTGGAGCCGGCTCAAAGTCCTGATGCATCCGGAGTCGGTCGGTCGCAAATCACCACTGGATCCGCTCACGCGAGAAATCATCGCTCTGGCCGTTTCGGCGACCAATGGATGTTCCTATTGCATCAACTCGCATACAGCAGCGGCGAAAAAGTTAGGCCTGGACGATGAAAGTCTGGGAGAAGTACTTGCGATTGTTGGTTTGTTCAACACAACCAATTCGCTGGCCGATGGTTATCAAGTCAAACCGGATGTTGTGCCGGCATTGGACGAGTAGGTCAAAAGTCGCCCCGATAGAAAGAATCGGGAGTTTTGTGTTTTGCCGCGGCGATTTTCTTCTGGCCGCTAAGATGCCCTTCCCATGGACTCGAAGAGCGTATCGAGACCGTTTCGTTTTCGCTGGCGAGCGTCGTGCGAGAGGAATTCGGTATTTGCCAGGATACTGACCGGGGCGCGATGGTAGAGAGAACTCGCAGCGCTGAGGTTGGCAGATCTCGACGGATCCAATTGCTTGCCGTTTCCGGCCCGGGCACCGGTAAAGTTGATGATGGCTGTTGTCAGGTCGCTGGTATCGACATCCCCATCTCCGTCGGTGTCGCCATCGGCCCAAGTCTTTCCCGTGCCTCCGGCACTGGTGAAATTCACAATGGCGTTGGTGAGATCGCTGGTGTCCACATCTCCGTCGAAATCGCCGTCGCCTGGCAATAAAGGTCGTCCCGGTCCGGGCTGACTGGCTGTCCAACTTGCCGATTCGTGCCCCAGACCCTGCAAGTGCGTGCGATGCAATGTGTTGCCCGCTCCATCGGCCGTTACATCCCAGGGGGCCAAGTCGTCGTAGAGCAATTCATCACTGGTGATGCGAGGAATCAGGGACGGTTCTTCCGGCGGTGGCGTATCGGGCGACTGCAGTTGGATTCGTTCCTGACCATCGTTGAGTTGATTCTGCCATCCGCCGGCCAATGCGAGGCTCGCATCGATGCCGTAATGAACCCGAAATGCGTCCAGGCGATCTGCATTGGTCGGAGATATCGGGTTGAAGGACATCACCACCAGTGTCTCGCCAGAAGTAAGCGTTGTGCCGGCGTCAAAGTTGTAATCCACGCCGCCACGAAGTCGCCAATTGGTCAAATCCACAGGCGAACTGGTCGGATTGTAGATCTCGAGAAATTCGAGATCGTCAGCCACCACGTTGGGATCAGCCAACAGAGCAGCGGCTGATGGGTCACCCGGGTTGTAATTCACCTCTCCGATCAGCAGTGGGCCGACACGACCGTTGGAATTAATCGTTCCCAGGGTGCGGCTCTGTTGGGGTACAAGTCGCCCTGTTCCATTGGGAACACGGCCGAATGACTCGCCGTTGAGCGATCCGCCAAAATGAACGTCGTCTACAAACGAAAGGATACCGTGGTTACCGTCGGAAATGGTTAACCAGACGTTGTCACCGCGGGCACCACTGAGGGCAAAATGAGTGGGACCGGGAGTCAAGGGCGTCGGATTCAGGTCGTCTTCGTCAAAGACGATGTATCCTCCCTCTGGCAGTATGGTACCGACAGGGATCGAGTATTTCAGAAAGTGGTTGTCCGAGTCACTCAGGTACCAGCCGCCGATATCAATGGCCATGCTTGTTGGATTGTACAACTCGATCGAGTCGGATGCTGTCACCGGCGGGTCGGTATGTGCCAGGACTTCGTTGATGACCACCCCAATTGGGCCGGCACCCGCGGTTCCAGGAGTTCCGTGGAAGTCGGTACTGCCACGCCAGTGATAGTGTTTTCCGTATTGGTCACTGGGGGTGTCGACAGGATCGATCAATTCAAGCGTGGCACCGGATCCGTCGGTTCGATCGGGCCAGGGATTGGAATCGCGATATTCGAAGTTGAGAATCATCTGTCCCTGGGCGTCGACCAATGACAGGCGTTCGCCGTTGTTCCGCAGGCTACCGCTGGTAAATTGCCCCAATTGATGCGTCTCGGTGCCATAGCGAAGTTCGTGGGCTGGCTGGCTTTTCACGATCACGCCACGTTCACCCGGCGAGAGTATGTCTGCAGAAAAAGTAAAGTCGATGCCATTGGTAAACTGGACGTCGGACAGGTTAATGTCCACCGAGCCAATATTCTGAATCTCGATAAATTCAAAATCGTTCTCTCCCAATGCAGGGATGGATGCCAGTTCGGCAGCTGTGGGTGAGGCGGGATGGTAATTGATTTCGGAAATCGCCAGATTGCCGAAAGTCGCGGCGCTCTGGGTAATGAAAGTCGCCTGTTCCAGGCCGCTCCAATGATTGCCCACACGTGAACGGGTCGAGAGAGTGGTGGTCTGGTTAATTGGAATCGGCGTGCCGTCATAGATAAATCTCGTCTCAGGATTTGGATTGGCTTGTGCCATAGCCACCGCCGTGGCCGTGTCGCTGGAGAGATAAGTTGACAAATCGGCAATCACCGCTTCGCGTTCGACCGTGTTCATCACGCCCTGGTAGACCTGGAGTCGTCCAATTTTTCCGTCAAACGGCGATTCATTAAAATCGGGATTGTTGGGGCTGTACATGTTGCCAATTCGGCCGTTTTCCAACACGATGGTGTTGATACCAAACAACAAAGCGGAATCAGTGTCCGAAGCACTCGCCAAGTCAAAATTCATGATCCCGTTGTCATCACGGGTAATGACCGCGATATAATTTTCACCTTGATTTACCTTGATCCTGGAATTGACATCGCTGCCATTCTGGCGAAATATGAGATCACGTCCGGAGCTGCCTCCAACATTGTTTCCTGTTACGGCGAAAGCGGCTTCATCAAACTGGTTGGTCGCATCGTTACCCCAGCTGAACAGGGTGGGCCGGGTCGGTTGATTGGGTTGGGTTTGAAAATGGTCGACCTGGAAGACCATCACCACAGTGAACGGCTCAATACCGCCGGGCAAAGCGTCGTCGGCAAATTCGAGCAGATCGTTGGAACCATCGAAGTGGATGCCGGACTGGCCACCGGCAAAAACATCCGAGCTTAACGTGGGGTGGGCACTGTTGCCGCCTACTGGCAAGGCGGTAACGTCACCCGTCTGGGCAATCCACTGATTGACGGAAGTTCCGGTAGTGATCACACCCTGATCAGCGTTGAAGTCCAGAAGCAAGGTGGAAGTGGTGGGAGTTTCGGGTGCTTCCTCGGAGGTGAGCGGGTCGGATCCATCCAAGGTGTAGTAAATGTTGCCCGGACCATTCAAGGTGACATGGATCGTGGGGGTGATGGGGCCGCCGGGATGACTGATCGTCGGTGCTGTGACGAAGTTCGTATCCAGCCACACCAACCGATCGGAAATCCACTGACGGAGGTGAGCGACGTGCGCTTCCCAGCTGGGAAATGACAGGCTGGACCGCTCGTGAAATCTGGTAAAGATGTTACCACCGATACGAGCATTCCAGGTTGAAAAGTTGCGCGCCTGCGGCTCGGTAAGTTCCGTTTCCAGGTCGTCTAAAATTCCGTTGATATGATCGATGTGCAAAATCGTTTTGCGAAGACGATGCCAGCCGTCGATCCATTTTTGGGAGAAATTGTCATCCTGGAACAACCGTGGCCACCAGGGATAGGCCTGGGGACCGTCTTTGGGGATCAGTTGTGTATGGATGTAGGATTGTGGCAAGTAACTTTGGAACTCAACGGAATTGGCCAGGGCACCATCAAAGTCCCAGAGGGGCCCTTTTTTGATTTTTCCACCCCGGTCGATACTCATGTAGACGCTGGCGCCAAAGGCATCGGTGTTCTTGGAAAACTCCTCAAGAATGTGGTAGTCAATCCAGGAATCCACGTCGATGTATTTGGCATAGCCTTCGTCGGGATCGGCGAAATTTGCACCGAACAGTGCCGCTTCAAAGTCGTTGAAGTAGTTCTGCACCCAGTCGATTTGCTGTTGGGAGAGGTCCTCTTCGTTGGGTTCATGAAAGATGACGCCTCCGATCGAATCAAGCGGGCCAGCCTGGCTGCTAATGCCGTGGTCACCAAAACGGCGACGGTCATCCTGTAAGATGTAGCCGCCAGTAATGTCAGGCTCGGTGATGTCGGAGGGAACGAGTTTGGCAATGTCGAGGCGGTCGTTGTCCCGTTTCACCTTTTCTTGCACGATGTAGATTCCCCAGTAATCATTCGCTGTAACTTGTCCGCCTCCGGTGTTTAAGTAGACCTCAACATATTCAAAGCGGGGAGAATAGTAACCCAGTTCTTCCCACAGTCGGAACATCAACGGATCCCGCATCAAGGTGCGGTCCATCCAGGTGGCGTTCAGTATCCAGTCGGATTCGGCGGGCATGCCCAGCAAGGGCACGGCCATGTCTTCACCATGTTGGTCCCAGGTTTCAAACGCAAAGGGTGTTTTTGCGTATCCTTGCGAAGCATTGCCGCGGGCTCTCATGCCGGCTCGGCCGATGAAGGTGGGGGGGTCGATGATCGCGGCCCGCCCTGTGGACGGAGAGGGTTCGATGACCGCCGATATCAGTTTGGCGTGGGAGCGAGTCAAGCTGCCGGGAATGGATTGATTCATGGAATCGATAATCATGATGGGCAGATTTGAGTCTGCCGATTCGATGGATGAATCCAGGAGGATGTAGTTGTTGGTGATCATTGGGCTGGGAGCTCGTCCCGTTTCAAATGACCGCGCCCGCAAAGTCGTTGATGCGGTAATGGGCAAGGGGCCTGAATAAAGTGAGGAAGACGATGTCGGTTCAGTGCCATTGATGGTGAAGCGGATTTGAGCGTGGGGCGAGTCAGTCGTGAGGGTGACCGAAAAGAGACCATCACTTTCACGATAAACACCGCTTTGATGAGAAAAAACGGGTGGATCTGACAGTGTTGGAAAGGACAGTGTGTTGGTCGAACCTGGTGTGGGAGCGACAAAGTAGGCAGCAGCACCCAGCGATTGCGAATGCAATTCGACGTGAATCAGGAAGTCCACATCATCACTGGACTCGTTAAGACCCTGGATTGCCAGTATGTTTTCGCCGGTCCGTAACTGGTCGGTATGATGTGAGAGGTCGACCGTTTCGGTAAAGGGTGCCCCGGAGGTGATCGAATGCGATGTTAAATAGGGTTTCAGGCTGTTCAGCAAGGCTTGACGCTTGCCTGCGTCCAGTGCCTGGTCAAAAACAAGGACTCGTCCCACGTAACCAGCAAAGATGGATTCATTGAATTGACTGGGTTGATCCGGGTTGGCCAGATTGCCAATCCGCCCATTTTCCAGGATCAGGTTTTGGCCATACGTGGTCTGGCTATCCGAGTCTGAATGGGTCCCATCGGTGATGTCAAAAGTGAACTGATTTGCTTTGCGCGTGATCAGTGCGGCATAGTTGGTGCCATTGGTGGCCCCCCCTACAGGAATGTCGCTTGCAGAACTTCCGCCGTTGAAACGAAGGCTCAGCTGACCATCATTGGCGTTGTTGTGGGCGATGCTGGCCGAACGGTACTGATTGGGGTAGTCATCCCCCCAACCGAAAATGGTTGGATGATCAACCGAGCTGCCGATATTGAGTGGTTGCCAAACAAGGGCAACCGAATATTCTGAGGAACCTTTGGGAAGCAGTTCGTCATCAAAAACAAGGATGTCGTTGAGGCCATCGAAAAGGACGCCCGGAGCTGAATTGGCAAAGATGTCGTTGACCAGTGTTGGCCGACGGTCGTTTTCGTTGTTCCAGGGCATTGCCATGGCGCCGGTGGTTGTGGACCAGCTCTCTACAAAACCAGCAGATGTAACGATGTCCTGGGCTGCATTGAAATCCAACACGGTATCCGCAGGGGATCCAGCACAAGGATTTGCTGTCGATTGAAAGGTCACCGTCGTGGGAGCACATCGACGGGCGACTTCGCTTCCGTTGAGATAAGCGACGAAACCGTCGTCATAAGTGATCGGCATGGTCAGGCCAGTCACGGTTAAAGGATTGCTGACGGTGAAAGGGGCGCGCAGGTAGGCTGACGCGTTGACGCCTCTCATCTCAGTTTCGACGTCGGTATTAATCGATGTTGTCAGCGTGCCGTTGGTGTCAAAGCCGACGCCCATGCCCGTGGTATTGGTCCAGGAAGTCAATCCGCCGGCAACAGCGAACGCCGATTCGTCACCACCTCTCCAGGAAGTACCGAAATTGGCATCATCGGCCGCGTCGGGAATCAATACTTGCGCGGGATCACCCGATTCCAGTAACGGTGCTTCCAGCTGACCTGCACCAAAGGAAACATCGCTGAATTGCTGAGGGAAATGGGTTCCCCCCAGATTAAATTCACTGACAAGGGTGTTTCCGTCCGGGCGGACCAGTGCCAGGTAATCTCCGTCGGCGTCAAGTTTGAAATTCGTGTGTAGATTTCCCTGTAGATCGCGACTTGCTGGCAAATCCCCGCCGCCTTTGCCAGAAGCAAAGACAACCAAGTACTGATTCTCGTTCAGGGACTCGGTGGGAAAGGTCCATTGGGTCAGACGGGTCGGGTCGTCAGTGAGGTGCCAGCCGGCCAGATCGATGCTTTGATCCCCTTGATTGTGGATCTCAATCCAATCCTCAGTTTCCAGGTCGCCGTCTCGAAGAGTCCGATCATTGGCGGCCATGAATTCACTGATGATGGGTTTGCCATCGAGCAGACACCTTGATTCCAGTGACTCGAACTGACCCCTGACGCGAAGTCGCCGTCGGGATGAAGTTTGAAAAGAATGCATGGAAGGTTATTTTACGAGAATGTCCGCGTCGAGCCGCAACTTATGTTGTAATTGATATTTACGGCTAGGTCAAGAAATTTCAGGCGACCCTGGTGCTCGAATCAGGGACGCAAGTGATCACGGACAGTGGAATTTATTGCTGACAACCAGCCGGTAGAAGGAGGCGTGCTGTGGAAGTGTCAGCTATTGAAACCAATAGGAGAAGATTTGTGCTTTCTGAAGAGTGAACCTGAGACGTACCTGGCGATCGGTCAGAATGGTAGAAGGGTTCTTCTGGTCGGGCCAGGAGACCACAGCGCCAAGTTGGTTACCCTGCACGGGCAAGGAAGTGGGCACTGAGACAAGGGACGGTGCGGCCGTGTCGAGAACATCGACCCACAGGAGGCCTTCGCCAGCATCGACATTCACGTAAAGGTTTTTGCCATGAGGCCAAGCCAAGGGTTTGGTTAACAACGTACCGGGTTGTTGTCCCGCATCGATTGAAACGAACCCATCGCGCCGCAAGGTGGCAACCCCGATCGAAGTTTTGATTGAATCCCAATGCGCGTCCCATTCCGGCGTTCCCTGGGGTGGACGTTTTGTATAATTG
>Ga0310125_10002180_pt1 | contig 10172 bp, 11 predicted proteins | sample CB11b_Tmax_Bot8__FD_203508 | JGI IMG/M metagenome (GOLD analysis project Ga0310125, IMG submission 203508) | Marine microbial communities from Western Arctic Ocean, Canada - CB11b_Tmax_Bot8 | ecosystem: Environmental > Aquatic > Marine > Oceanic | place: Canada: Western Arctic Ocean | collected... | reverse complement strand
CGATTAGAAGAATGGGACTCCGGCGGACACGTCTTTTGAGCGCTGTCGAAATGCGGTCATGCAGTTCAGTATGTGCAGAGTCTGGCGCCAGCATTCGGTGCAATCCCAGCAGGAGATTCAAGTACCCGAGATATGCTGCATGTGCATCGGGTTCATCAAGGGTATCGATCGGGTCGTTGCCCCACATTTCCCGATCGAAAGCGCGCACGTTTTCGGAGAGGATTCGGTCGATGCATCGGTCCATAAGTTGCACGTGACGATCCCTGAGCGCAGGATGTTGAATTGCAGTCTGTCCATAGCCAAAGCCAGCCATCAGGTATGTTCCGAAAAGCCACTCTCCATCAAATTGTGATGATCCCGTCCGGTACGACTGACGGCTCAGATCGGAGTCGAGCCATTGCTCTACGCCACGAGCAAGCTGCTCCTGCAACTTACGGTCGCCGGTGTACCAACGATTCGCACCTCGGGAACACCACAGGTATGGCAGGTAACTGACCCCGGTCACGAAGAGCAGAGCCGAGAGCAACGCTGTCTTCAAATGTTTCATCATCGTGTGCTTACGCGGAGGTGATTCGCATTCTCATTCGTGACCGCCATGCGGATCGATTTCGTTGATGTGCTACCTGCTAAGACAGCAAAACGGTTTCGAATCATTGTCCATACAAAGATCAGAGCGGAACTGATGAGCAATATCGGAACGACGATGAATGTCGCCAGAAACAGCAATATATAGATCACAGCTTTAAGTGTGGCTGTTAGCGTCATCCCGGCGGGATCGGGAGATGTGCCTGAAATGACTGATGCGTAATCGCGCCAACCAATCGCATCGCAAAGTGCGTAGATCAGCACGATGGCAACCGCTCTTACGACAAACAACTTAATCAGGCGCGATTCCATATTTCCTTCCACAGGGGTCCCACGACCAGTGCGTAGAGCAGCACGGCATCTCCCACCTGGTTGCTTGCCGCGAACTTGAGTCGACCATCAGTTGAGATTGGGAACCCGCCAAAATTCAACGATGTCAAAAGGCGGGACAGATACGTGTCATCACCGAAGGCGCTAGCACCCAGAATGGCTAAACCGCTGGAACCAGGACTGATCTGTAGAATGGGAATGACAGGTCCTGAATCAACGTCGATCGGACCCTTCCATGAATCCGGCCATTCGCGAGCGAACCCGAAACCGAGAACGGAATTTCCAAGGAGATCCCTCGCGATCCTGTATTGTTCCGCTGCAAATTCCGGGTCGACAAGCTGCAAGCAGTGGGCGGACATCCAGATCGACGATCCCTCGGGGCCGTCAAAGGGGTGGCCATTGAAGCTAAAGCTAGAAATGAGTAGCCCCGTCGCGGGATCGATCAGATTCGAGCGAGCCGTGCTGAGCCACCGCTGGAAAAATTCTTCGTGATTGGTGTTATCGAGCACGTCTGAAATGCGCATCGCTGCCAGGGCCACCGTATTACAAAACATCCAGCATTCATCCGGATAACTCTCCCCGGTGAGGACAGGGCTCTCCTCCATGCATTCCTTCATCACACCAATGCGAAACGAAAATGGCTCTCGATAGGATGCTTTCTCGTCGATCAGTCGGCGGCACCCCAGCATCATTGCAATCTCGCCGTCCTGAAAGAGGCTTCTTGCTCTTGAGGAAACAAACTGTCCGTCGCGCGCATAGTCCATGAGGAAATAGTAGATCCCGTTCTCTCGCTCAAGGCGTAGCGTGTCGTCAATGATCCTGTCCATTATTCCGAGGTAAAGTTTGCGCTGCCCAGGCTCGCGTAAGGCCATGTTCGCCAGCGCCAGAACATGAAAAGTCCGTCCCATAAAATCCCATTCAGCATTACTGACGCGCATCCGCGCCACTTCCAAATTCCGCACGCCTTGCTCGTCCCATAAATGAAACTGCTGTGCAGCAATCGCACCAGCTTTGGGAGCAATGCCTTCCCGACTCCTGTAGTCACTGACATCGCGTTTGAAACAGAGATGTAGAAAAGGCAGCCAGATAAATGCGCTAATTACCAAGGCTACGGCGGCGGTTGCGGCTAACCGGGCCCGGGATGACGCGATTCTGGGGTTCTTACATGTCCATCCCTTGACAAGATCTCCGATGACGGCGCACTCGAGGCCAAAGGGGAGATAACCGGCGTATCCCAGCAACGGCATCTCAAAAATCTTGAACCGGTTGACGAACGGCACCGTGTAGATCCACTTGGCGGAACTTTTGGAATTCCACATTTCCCAGAAGAATCCGCAGATCAGGGCCGACAAGGCCAGCAGACAGATACGGCGCCAGTTGCCATCCTTGAGTGGGGCGAAAATCGTGCGCTGACCGCCGATCGCCTGTATCGAGGTTATGATGAGCAGGGGCGCGATCCAGAGCAGCGGGTATAGCAAGTCCGGCCAGACACCGATACCCGCGAGTCCAATGCACGCGAGTACCAAACAGCCCCCGGCTAGATATTTCGGATTGCGCACACGAACAGGAAAAAAGCCTTCCACGCCTTTAAAGAGTCGCGTTCCGCCGGCCAGTAAGTCGTAAGTGCCAAGCACTGCGGGTAACACGGTCGAGAAGGGCAGAGTAGCGCGCCAGAAATACTGAGAAGGACTGACATTATCAACGCCGTCATAGTACCAATTTTGCACGAAGCGATTCAGATACTCAAAAAACCACCAGAATAAGGCACTGGCCAGGAACAGCGCGAAAAAATAACCGGTGCGGTGCGTCAGCATGCATTGCCCGGTCTTCCGATAGGTCAGGGCGTTTACCACAATGATGTATGACAACCATTGCGGTGTGAAAAGATGAGGCTGTATATCAGAACACCATTCGAAGCGCGACCAAGCCAGCGCCCAGGCTACGATTCCAAATACAAACCCAGCCCAGCCCCACCACGGAAATTCGTTGATCGAAGGCACCGCCTCGTCATCAAGAAACGCATGCAGCCGATCCCAGGCGACGAAAGGCAGCACGACAAGCACGACGCCGATCAACATTATCGCGAACACACCCCAGGAAAATGGAGCATGCTCGACATATTGTGTCGTCGGCGGAAATTCAAGGTATGATGCCAGGTGCTGACCCGAAAGGACCACGCCAAGCAGTGGCAAGCCAGCGAGCATCAGAAACATGGGTCCAAGTATCATCCACTTATCACGCTGAAATGTCGTTCTCACGTCGACTCTCCGAATAAAAGCAATGCTATCCAGGTAGGCACAAACTGCATAACAAGATTATCCCATCCGTGAGGCGACACAGCCTCAAGTAGAGCGCAAGTGATTCCGAAGATAGAGAGGAACAGAAAAGACGTGTTTGTAAATTCGAGAGTTGGGCAGAACCAGACTCCAATGACGCCCGCTAGCGAACAGATAAGAAAGACAGCGGCAGAGCCTTCAAAACTTCGTGTTGCTCTCACGCCTCGCATGGATGGCACGCGATAACGGTGCTTCCCGAATCGAACGCCAACGGGCTCGCCGATCGCATCGCCCATACCAGCAACAAGGTAGCCAATGAGCGCAGTCGAACCAAAGACCATGTTTCCGGCAAGACCTCCGATGAGGGTCGCAGAGTATGGCGCAATGATAAAATATGTTCTGTGAGGCTCATCACTTTCTCGCGCCATTGCCTCGTACATCAAGTTTCCACGACCGCGCACGATTGCGTAGCCGATCGCCAGCGTTGTCATCCCGCCGAACAGGAAAACCAAGGGCGTGCCCCATCGCCATTCCAGAATCGCCGCGGTGCCGAAGATGAGAACGTGAAACAGTTTACGCGTGTAACCGGTACGCCACTGATAATCCCGCTTTAGCCAACCCGCGATGGCGAGGCAGGTAAAAGCCCAGGCGAGAAACACAGGTCCGCCCAGGAAAATCGTTTTCAGTGGCGGGGTGTTTACCACAAAGAATTCATACACAGTTTCCGTCACGCTATCCATTGTAGCGCCCGCCAATTGGGATTACATAGCATGTCAATTGACTGCTCTCATTAATTGCTCGCGAATCGTCCTCAACACACAGATGAAAAGAGTTCCCTTGTTCGGAGGTAAGTACGATGAATTGAATTCATAGCGTCAACTTATGCGCATGGCTAGGGATCATCGCAAAGAACTCTGTATAACAAAGCCCATGGCTCAGAAACTTATTTCAGTCGTGCTGTTCGTCGTCTATGCTCGGGCGGTTTTGCTTATCGCGACCCGCATGGGCGCTTTCTTTTCGGCTGGAAGCGCTGATTGCGCCTTCTTGAGGACGCCTTCGAGGGCCGCTAGATATTCGTAGAATCGCTTCAGCCCCGTCTTTGAGAGGAGCACCGTCGTTTGCGGTTTTGATTTGACGAAGCGCTTATCGATGCGGATCACTTTGGCCACCTCCAGCACCTTGAGGTGGCGGTTGAGATTACCATCGGTCAGACCGCATTCACCTTTGAGCTCACTAAAAGTAAGACCCTTTGGCGAACTACACACACTGGACATGATCGCCAGGCGATTCGGTTCGTGAAAAATTTTCTCCAATGCTTCGTAGTCAGTATTTTTCTTCGCATTCATGTCTATTCCTCTCCATCGTCGCTATTCGTAAGATCCTTGATCAGGACCAGGCCACTCGCGATTTCCCCGACCGCGAACGCGAGTGCCATCGGCCAGGGGTCTGTGATTGGCATGCCGTCATTCACGAGAAACAATGCACCGCATGCCAGGTAAAAGAAGCCGAGCATATAAATTCCCCGCGGCAGCGAACGGCGGTACGCGACCTGAGCGAGACCGTAGAGGCACATACAGGAACCAAAAATCATATCGTGCTGTCCGCGAACGATCAGAGAGATCGCAAGAATGCCCCCCACTGCCAATGGGGGTAGGGCATCGAGGGCCGGCTTTAACATGACCGGATTGCGCCGGACCTCGCGATCGAACAGAAACCAGTAGATCAGCGCTGAGTAGTTTATCGCCAAACCCACAACCAGGACGGCGGCCCAACCCAGGAGGTGGGCCTTGGGGCCCTGTGGAAACGCGTTGCCACTCATAACCAGTGCGCCGACGATTGCTAAGGCGCCCGACATGATACGGGCCTTGCCGGAGTATCCCTTGAACCGGTTGCGCTCCAGGATGAACTTTTGCAATTTGCCCACCTGCGCCAGCGCGTCATGAATGTGATTTGCAATCATTTCTCATCCTTTCGGGAACAAAGATAGCAGCTGGAAGAGTACTTTGCAATACAAAGTTTACGGTCGGATGAATTTTCTTGGACCTACATATTATAGGAGTATCAATTCCCAAATTCTTGCAAAATTCAGTGTTTCTGCTATCATTCATCTCAACGGAAGGCACAACGCGAAAACCTGCCAAATGGGGCAATCATCATGCACATGATCGGCGTCGTCGTACTTTTCCTGATACCCACGTATTACATAGCCAAATCCAAGGGTTACAATGGCACGGTCCTAGCCCTGGTCCCGGGTGTGATAAGTACCGTTTTAGGTTTCGCGATATTTTCACTCGAGTCACAGTGGTTAGTTCTGTGTGTGTACGCGATTCCTGCGATATTCCTGGGCATCGTGTGGCTGCTGGTGCCGAGGGCAGCTGCACCGGGCCGCGAGTACTTGAGAATTACATTTAAGTGCCCGCAATGCGACAGCGTCATCAAGTTCGGCAGGGAACGCGAAGGCCGAGCAGAGCTGTGTCCACAGTGCGGTGCGTTGATCAACGTTCCCGATGACGAGTTCTCTCCTGGAGCGCTTCGTAGATCATCTGCGCTTGATCCTGCGAAGCCGAGTGGCGAGGTCCTTCTTGAGCAGTTCATACAACCCGAGAGCGCTTATGCGTTGCGAGCAGTCCTGGTAAACAGCGGTATCGAATGTCGCGTAGTCGAAGGAGGGGTTGCATATCCGCTCGGCCTAATGGAGGGACACCGGGTCATGATTGACGCAAAAGACTGGGCGCAAGCGCAGAGCGTCCTGACGCGAGAGAACGCCGACTACGGCCTGCCGGATGACTTCGTTCCACCCCCCGCTGAAGAGGAACCTGTTACAGACAGTTCGTGCGCCGCGGTAGTAATTTTCGGCTTCATTGTTTATTTCATCGTGATGCCTTTTTTGATCTTCTATGTCGTGCAACCATTCTTGCCATACGCGTTTGACCTTCACGAGGCCTTCGCATTCACTGTGGTCACGGCAGTGATATTCGGCGCGATCGCGGCGAGTGTCTGTGCCGGCAGGCAAAAGTCGCCGTCAACTTAATCTGCCTTAAAGATGGGAACATCCGGCAGATTCTGGACAAACGCGAAAAAATACGCGTAGGCCACGTTCAGCGACCGATCCTTGGAGTCCACCACGTTTGCCCAGCCGTGAGCATGGGAATAGTGCACCTTGACTTCCTCGTCCCCGATCCTGTCTTTGAATGACCCTCCCAGTCTGGGTACCGTTCGCTTCAATTCGACAAGGGGATAAGCCTTTTCAATGATGCCGTTTCGACCGGCGACCAGGACGATGTCTTTCGGGTGATATCCGTAATCTGCCTTCGAGAAGGCGTTTGTGAGCCCCGGACGAGCATGTCCCAGTCCCACGCGGCCATCGCTGGGATACGAGCCGTACGGCTGAGAACGCTTGTGCACGTTGGGGTCGAGGATTTTAGCCGTCGGGAATTTCTCCAGTACACCACGATAGTTAACGAGCTGAATTTCGCGAAGCCGCACGGAATCTGTGTTCCCTCGCTTGCGTTGGAGAAAGGGAATGATTAGATCGCCCGTCTCATTATCGAACAACACGAAAGTATCGTACCGCAGCAGCCCGGAAACGGTCATGTCCCCCTCGACCGAAATGCACAATCCCGCCAGGGGACACCAGCAAAGCGCTGCTTTTCCTTGATGGTTGACGACCTCATGCGAATTCAACGATTCCACCGGGCTGAAAACCCAACCATCGTTGACTTGCGTGCCGATACAAAGTAGTTCGCGTGGGTACAATCCCACGGCGGGCGCAACATACGACGGAGCATTGATCGCGGGGATCCGTCCGCGAGGGGACAGAGGGTCACCACGCTGAATACCGAAACCGGAAACAATACCTTCCTTGGCTAGTGTTCCATAGGTCAAGGCTTCGCCCGGGCATTGAAGCGCAGGCAGAATCAGGAGGATTGCTAATAAGACGATACTGAGTCGCATGACAATATTCGGGTAGTCTAGCCAAATTCCTGCTTCAGGCGAATCCGTAACGTGTAGGGCCCAGGGGTTGAAATAATCGGTAGTATTTCGCATCAGGGCGCGACACCTGTTCCGGCAGGCGGAGGGCATAGTTCGGACCACAGGACGGTCAACGCATACGGTTCGAGTTGGGCTAATCGATTCTGTAGCGACAAAGCACCCATGAAGCGATCCTCCAAATCTGCGCCCCAGCGACTTGCGCGCCGCTCGCGATGGACTCGTTGAGGCGCAGTACGGGCATTGCCGTCATTTCCTCGCTCTGACCAGCCCTGGCCGCGTCACTGCCCGCTTCCACCCCGAATCTTGACAGGACGGCCGGGTTTCTTCTAGGCTCTCCAGCTGTAAGAGCCATCTTCAGGCCGGTATCAGGCGAGCTGCCGAGAATGGAAATTCTTATCAGCGATCAGCTTCGTGGCCCCTCACTCAGCCTGGAATCACTGCGAAACGAAATCAAGGATGACTTCAGGCATGGGCGCCTGGTAAATCTGCAGGGATGGCCGATTAAAATTTCAGCAGCCCGGGCCTACGCCATGTGTGCCTTGACTCGGCCGTGACATCGGGTTCTATGGAAAGCATGAAGCTTGCACTGAAACGCTGGACAGGATCTTGACGTAAGGGCGTTACGAGATAGCCTGATTGTTATGTTCAATGTCGACTCATTCAAATCGATCCCGCCGGATGTCGGGCGGATTGGACTGGCCTTGCTCGCGGGCGCAGTCATGGCGGCGGGCTGTGACCGGCTCGGAACGTCCAAGGATAGCGCATCCCCCATGCCAACCGTGGAACGGAGCACATTCCTCTCGGATGTTTACCAGATTGACCGGCCGTACCGGTCCATGGCGGGACCTTGGAGCAAGAAGTCGATCAACCTCATTGAGAATGCGCTCGCCAAACCGGCCGAGCTTTTATGGATACTTGGGTTCAGTGCCGTTATGGTCAAGGCCGACGGCGAGACCCCCGCGTCACAGGAGTACATGTGCCACTCCAACATAGACTTCGATCGCCGAATGCCCGGACTCACTCGCCTGGAACCGGCCCTCTTCACGCTTTCTCAAGGACAGTACGAAATCCAATTCCCCAAGGGATTCGGCGTTCCTAGCGTGTCACATGAGACGCTCCAACTCATGACCCAGGTGCTCAACCTTAACACAGACAGGCCGCCGACGGCAGTGCGTCACAGGCTAAGCTTCGATTTCATCCGCCAGGACCCGTCGGCCGATACACCTCCCGTCAAGCCGCTCTTTCACCGCGAAGTGACCGGCCTCGCCATGGTGCAAGGTCAGTCGGGCCATTTCGACATCGCAATGCCCGACACGGAAATGCATGGACCGGGCTGTATCCGGGCTCCCGACCCTTTCAGCAAAGGGCAGCATGACGAACAGTGGATGAAGAAGGGGCACATCCGTGAAGATGAGCTTGGACAATCGTTCACATCGCACTGGGTCGTCCCCCCCGGCCGACAGGTTAACCGCACCCTCGTAACGAAAAGGCTGGATCTCCCGTATGACACGTCCGTCCATTTCATTGCAGTCCACGTGCATCCCTTTGCGGAATCGCTCGAGCTGCGCGACCGCACCGTTGACGAGACCATCTTCAAGAGCCACATGCGACAGGTAAAAGGACGTATCGGGCTCGAGCATGTTGATTTTTTCAGCAGCGAAGAAGGTGTTCCCATGTACGGGGATCACCAGTACGAACTCATCAGCACCTACAATAACACGACCGACGAAGATCAGGACGCTATGGCCGTGATGTACCTGTATCTGCTCGCCAAGGAGCAACAGCAGCCACCCATCTGAGTATGGACCTCACGGCTAAGGTCGTTTGGGTTCAGCCCTCGAATTAATATTCAGTGGCGTTTTGTTTTTTTGTTGCTTGGCGAATTCCGTTCCTGCTTCAGTGCCGATAGTTGTTCTTCCGCTTTTCTGACCATTAGGCGAAGTTGCCGGTCTTCAGAAAGAAGTCGAGGGAGCTTTCGCACTTGAGCGCTTACAGCGCCGCCGGTGCCCAAGTCCAGCAGCACGGCTACTTCGCGCTGGGTTTGGCCGCCAAATCGTATCAGCATTTGCGCCGCAACGGCCCGTAACGGTGAGTTCCGCCGACGTTGGTGAAACGCATCGGGCTCAACGGCAAACCTCTTGGCCAGTGTTTTCAAGATAGTCTCAGCTGGCAGGGGTTCCTTTACACGGCGGAATGATATGTCCTCCCTGTTCTGGCATCCTTCCATCAATCGGTGATGAAAATCATCAATCCAAGACCTGAACCCATCACTCCCGATACTGCGAGGTGAGGCATTGAGTGCCTCCTTAAATTCTAGATCATCTTCGGCAAGACCACTCTCCACAAACTGACGATATCGGCGACGCCACTCCCGACGCTTGCCTCTCATCTGCGCCAATATCGGCGCATACTCCATAAACTCCAGCGCTCTACGCTTGTTGAGGTATCCAGAATACGAACTCCACCGATAATGCCGCAGATATCGGATCCGTTCATTAATCGACTTGCCTCTGAAGGCGCCTCGTTGCACTGGATTCAAGTGTACATAGCGCGTCAGCGCCAACAGGTAGTTATTCCCTTCTACCACCTTTGCTTTGTAACGACCATCGAGAAGATGTCCGTGGCGAGCGTGGCGCAGGTTATAGTAGACGGTATACGCCGTGGAGAGTGACTGCATGAAGCGGGAACAGTTCGCTTCCGGAGTTTCAAAGACCAGGTGGAAGTGATTCGTCATGCACACAAAGAGATACAGCCGGATGTTGTACTGATTGACCCGGTCTCCAAGGCGATCGACAAACCGTTCCCTGTCCGCGTCATCTACGAACAATCGGCTTCGCGACAACCGACGATCCCCGAGCATACGGGATGTGACATGATAAATCGCCCCGGGGAACTCTATTCGCAGATGTCGCGCCATGCCCATACGGATGGCACAATTTCACAGGTTAGTAAGTAATAGTTTAGCGGAATCCGTTGAGTTTCACGAGG
>Ga0310125_10002179_pt1 | contig 10172 bp, 8 predicted proteins | sample CB11b_Tmax_Bot8__FD_203508 | JGI IMG/M metagenome (GOLD analysis project Ga0310125, IMG submission 203508) | Marine microbial communities from Western Arctic Ocean, Canada - CB11b_Tmax_Bot8 | ecosystem: Environmental > Aquatic > Marine > Oceanic | place: Canada: Western Arctic Ocean | collected... | reverse complement strand
GTCCGCCGGAGACGCCATCGATGTGTCACTTCGGTTGATCCCAGATGCGCCCCGGTCGATCAAGCACAACGGGACCGTAACTTTCCACGCCGGCGCAGCTGAGACGCCGGCCCGGATAAGGCTTCTGGCGGTGGATGAGATGTCGCCTGGTGATACAAGCTGGGCGCAAATCAAGTTGCAGGACCCAATGCCCGTAGTGAAGGGTGATCCATTTGTTATCCGCGACTCCAACTACACGCTCGGAGGCGGCGTCGTGGTCGAGGCTCAAGCCCAGAGACACCGCCGGAAGAATCAACCGACACTTGATCGTCTTGAGACGCTCCGTCAGGGGTCGGAGGCCGATGTCCTGCATAGCGCCCTCGGATCGATCGAACCGGCAACAGCGAAGGTGCTCGCCACGGCTGCGAATCTGGACGATGAAGCTATCGGCGAGCAGCTCGAAGAACTTGTGGATGGCGGTCTTGCCGTGCCGCTTGGTGATGGCCAGAATCAGGTGTTCTACTCATCCAGCGGCTGGGCTCAGGTTGCTGCGACCGCCACGAGCGCCGTCAGCGGATATCACGCCTCGTTCCCGTTACGACGGGGCATGCCCCGGGAAGAGTTGAGGAGCCGACTTGAAATGCGGGCGGCGGTTTTCAATCTGGTGATCGATCAACTGGTCACAGACTCAGCCATAAGCGACGACGGATCTACGGTACGAATCCCGGATCACGCGCCGGAATTGGACGATGCCGAGAAACAGGTCGCTGATGGGTATCTGAAGCGGCTCGCCGAGAATCCTTACTCACCTCCGACCGACCGGCCAATAGACCCGGAGCTGATAGCAGCGCTCGCCGAGCAGGGTGAGGTTGTGCGCGCCTCTGAAGATGTCGTTTTCGTGAAATCGGCCTACGACCAAATGCTGGATGGTGTTCGCAAACAGGCTGCCGAGAGCGGCCAGATCACCATCACGGACGTGCGTGAAATGTTTGGCACCAGCAGGAAGTACACGCTCGCCCTGCTTGAGTACCTTGATCGTCAGCAGATCACGCGTCGTGTTGGCGACGAACGGGTGTTGCGATGAGTCCCGAAAACACCGGCAGAAAAGATGCCCTGATTCTTGGTCTACCCTCGGCAACGCAATCCGTCTCGGCGTTCCACTCACTGTTGCGCACCACCCAGGCTGCCATACGTGAAGCGGCGCAGAGTTCGCCGGAGGGAGCAGCGGCGTTCACCTCTTCCCCCATGCCTCAGCTTGTGTTCCAGGTGATCGACACGTCTTCCGACGGTATGGTGATTGAGTTCAAGTTCGCAGAGCCATCCGCCGATCACGCGCCGCACTCCGTCTCGCAATCGGCTTTTACCGCCTTCATGGACGGGCTTTCGACCTACATCAAATCGAGCCCCATTCGCACGCTGTGGGGCAACGTGCCTCCGCGTGGCGACGCAGCCCGACGGCCGGGCAACGAAAGCGCTCCACTGGACGAGCGGATGGAACAGGTGGTCGCCGAATTGGAGCGGCTCGGCGACGTGTCTTTGCAACTTGGCGAGCAGCGGATTTCGCTGACACGCGGGGGAGTTGAAATTACGCCCTGACGCTCATTACGTTTGGGGGTTTAAGCGCTTTAACCAGTATTAGGAGAGAGAATGGCTCTACGGACCAAGATCGGTCGCATCGAGATCATCGCTATCTGTGACTTCGTGCCACCTCCTGCGCCACCTACCGAGCCGTTCCCGGAAGTCCCGATAGAGGCATGGGAACCGTACCGGGAATCATCGCTAAACGCAGAAGATCTATACCCGCGCAACTACGGCGTGTTTGTGCTGCGATCTGATGACTTCACGGCGATAGTGGACACCGGTCTTGGCCCGGGACCGCATGCGGCGATGAACGGTGTCGAAGGAAACCTTCTCGAGAACCTGGCGGGGGTCGGCGTTCAGCCATCGGACATTGACGGTGTGATAAACACGCATATCCATCCGGACCATGTGGGCTGGAACATCGTGGACGGCAAGCCGACCTTCTCGCGAGCCAGATACACGGTGTCGCGTGTGGACTGGGAGCACTGGACGAGCCAGGACGACCTTGCGCCGCACGTTCGCGATAACGCGCTCCCGCTGGAAGACCTCGAGGTTCTGGACCTCGTCGAGGACGATCAGGAGATATTCATAGGAATACGTACCTTGGGCACGCCGGGACACACGCCCGGTCACCAGTCAATTTTAATCGAGTCTGGCGGCGAGGCGGCGGTGATCACGGGCGACGTATTGCATACACCCGCACAACTTCAGGAACCCGGATGGTCGTTCCGGGCTGACCTGGACAAAGTAGCGGCGATCGCATCACGACAGATGCTTATCGAAAAGGCCATTACCGACAAACTCACGGTGGCCGCCGGACACCTCCGATACGATGGGAACATCGGTCACATTGTGGAGATCGAAGGCCGTCGGTACTGGCAGGTGCTGGCAGACTGATTCCCGGAACGGAGCAGTCTATGGGACCACATCCAGCTCAAATAAAGGCCAGACAGGGGGAGGAAAGAATGACGAGATCGGTAAGAATCGGTCGCGTTGAGATCCTGAACATCGAGGATTACGCGCCCCCACCCTTTGACCCCCAGGTGTTCTTCCCGGACGTGCCGATCGATGCATGGGAGCCACACCGCGCCCACCATTCGCTGGATGAAAACGGCAAGTTCCGGGTCTCCTTTGGCATATTTGCACTCATCTCGGACGATTTCATTGTGCTGGTGGATACCGGAATAGGTCCGTCAGTGCCAGATATGTTCGGCGGCGGCGAGGGACGTCTGATGACCAACCTCAGGGAAGCCGGGATTCAGCCGAGTCAGGTGACGGCAGTGCTCAACACGCATCTGCATCCAGATCACGTCGGCTGGAACATGACGAATGGAGAGCCGACCTTCCAGAACGCCCGATACTACTTTTCGGCCCGTGACTACGCCCACTGGACGAGTGACAGCGTACTGGAGAACGCGGCGCATATTCCCACACAGGCACAACCACTTGAAGGTCTTGGACTGCTCGAACTAACCTCGGACGGCGACGACATCGCGCCCGGGATCAAATCGCTCGCGACGCCGGGCCATACACCCGGGCACCAGTCGTTCTTGATCGAGTCGGACGGCGAAAAAGGGATCGTCACGGGCGACGTGATTCACTCACGCGCGCAGTACACAGACCCTGAATGGTGCGCCGGTGCAGACATAGACAAGCCAACGGCCGTAACGACCCGTAAAGCGATGATCGAACGGATCGTGTCCGAGAACCTGACAGTGGCATCAAGTCACCTCGTCGTGGACTCAAACATCGGCCACGTGGTGGAAATAGAAAACAGACGTTACTGGCAGCCACTGTAAGCGGACCTGGTACGCCCTTATCCGAGACGGCCGTCGGGCGGCAGAAACGCTCTTGCTGTCATCCTGCGCCTCGGGCTCAGGATGACAGGGCGTATTTCCATATACGCCTTTACACATTCCCGCTTACTCTCCGTTAAGTGCGCATCGGATCCCGGCGCGCGTCTCCCTCGTCCAGATACTGTGTATTCCCTACTCGGGATGTCCGCACGATTTGGTGATACTCGCTCTTGAACACTGTGCGACGCATAGTGTGGTGTTGCACGCGCACCTCAACTTCGTGCTGCCCTGGCCCCCCCTCAAGCGCCTCTGTAAGCGCACGACCGTCCATGTGTTCAGCGCCCGGCAATCCCAGCAATTCAAGGACCGTTGGGGCGAGATCAACGTTCCCGGACGGGATCTCGTTCAACAATCCGGATTTGAAACTGGGACCGCACGCGATCATCGTGTTGCGCAACTCGTGTGGGCTCATCGAACCGTGCTGGCCCGCTCCGGGAGCGCCACCGGCAGAAAAGGCGTGGCCAGGAACGCCCTGCTCGTTCTCGTCATGATTCCATGCGAATGACATCGCCAAGTCCGGCGCGCGCACGCCGTCACCACCGGCCAGATCCATGGGCAGCGTTCCTGCGATATTCCCGGCCGCCTCGGACGAAAGGAGCGCACCGCACCAGGGCTGGATCATCAACCAACGTGCCAGACGTTCGACCGTAGTTGGGTCCGGCGGGTTTGTATAGAAGATCACCGAGCCGCCGTTGGGCGCAACGACCACGCCGTTGTCCCCTGACCCCGGGAAACCAGCGTCCCGGACCATCGCCTCTACCGGGATCACTTCCGTGATGGTTGAATAGCCATGGTCCGAGAGGACGATAACGTCAGTATCTTCAAGTCGTTCGTTTTCGCCCAGCCAGTCCAGGATTCGGCCGAACTCCGTATCAGCCATCAACAACGCCTGTTTGCTTAGATCAGAGTTGACGCCATCACGGTGCTGAGATTTGTCTGGCTCCGACGACCATAAGAGCGTGACGTCGGGCTGGCGCTCCGGCATCACGTAGTCGGTGACGATCCGGCCCGCATGCTGCACTCGGGCCGAGTTTGGGTACGACTCGTCCGGCCAATCGCCGAATTTACCGATGATCTCTGAATGCAGATCAGACGGGAGACAAAACTCGGGATGGATGGTCGCGCCGTTCGAGTGCTCGGGGTGCGGGTTGTGCACGAATGCGTTGCCCGAGGTTCCGACGCCTACGGCGACGTATTGCTTCCCGTAGTGCGTCAATATCTCTGCGAGGGGCGGCGACAGTAGCACTCGCCCGTCTGATTGCTCGGACAGGCGCTTAAGGCCGGGTTCCAGAACGGGGAACAGTTCGCCCGGGTCCAACTCTCGCATCACCATTGTGTTTGCGGCGAGGCCGTGACCTCCAGGATAGCGGCCGGTAACCATGCTCGCTGCGTTAATGCGGGTGACCGTTGGAAACACTGGATGATGCTTCTGAAATCGGACACCGGAGTCCGCAAATGCGGAAAGGCGTGGCATGAGTTCCGGGATGACTTGAGACGGCTGCAGGCCGTCAAAGACCATAATGAATATCTGAGTCACATGTCCCCGCTGACTGTGCTAATACCCGAGTTCGTGGAGTCGTTCGTCGTTTATCCCGAAGTGGTGCGCTATCTCGTGAACCACAGTGACCTGCACCTGATAAATCAGGTCTTCCTCGTTTTCAGAGATCCCCTCAAGCGGCCGTTGGAAGATGGTGATCTTGTCCGGGAGCACCATGCCGTAGCTTTCCCGGTCGGTCAACGCCACTCCCTCGTACAGCCCCAGCAGAGTGTCTTGCGGGGAGAGATGGTGGTACCGGCGCTGTTCCTCCGTGGGCCAGTCCGCGGCGACGATGCCGACGTTATCCAGCCGATCAAGAAACTCGTCCGGCAGGCCTTCGATTGCCTCGGCTACGAGCGCTTCAAATATCTCTTGAGGAATCGCACGCATTCTCAATTACGGCTCAGTAAACTCGACGCGAAGCGCCGACCGTTTTCCGCGCTTTTTTCATAAGGTTCACGTTCTTTTTGTCCGGGCCGCCTTTTTTGAACCCCGGGACCTCCAGATACATCGGGACGTTTGCAAACACCGGGCGTGACATCATCAACTCGAATCCGGCCGTGCCGATCTCGCCCTCACCGATGTTGTCGTGCCTGTCTACAGCAGATCCGAGAGGCCGCATCGAATCGTTGGCGTGGATGGCGCTAAGCCGATCAAACCCGATCTCTTTGTCGAACTCCGCCAGCGTCTCGTCCAGCTTCTTGGCGTTGTTCAACTCATACCCCGCCGCCCACGCGTGCTGTGTATCCAGACAGACGTGAAGTCGCTCACTACCGACCGCCTTGATGATCGCCCCGAGCTCGGAGAACTTTGAGCCAATATGGTCGCCGGCGCCGGCGCTGTTCTCCATCATCAACAGGGCGTCCCCGGGCGCGGCGTCAAGGACTTTCTTCACGCCTTCGACGAACTGATCGAGGACAGCCTCAAATCCAACACCGCGATGGCTGGCAGGATGAAAGATGACGCCCAGTGCGGCGCAGCGTTCGGCCGTCTGCAGGTGGTTTGTCAACGACTCTATGCTGCGCTCCACAAGCGCCTCGTCCTGTGACCCCAGCGAACACAGGTAGATGCCATGAAATACAGTCGGTCCCATGCCCGCTTCTTCAGACGCCTCTTTGAACTTCTCGACAAGCGCATCCTCCGGCGGCTTGAATCTCCACGCACGAGGGGAGGATGCAAATATCTGCATCGCTTCAGCTCCTATGTCCACAGCGCGACCGACTGCCTTCGGAAGTCCGCCTGCCGCGGACACATGTGCGCCGATGTGCATATTCGTTCCCTCCCGGCTCGAACTGCGCCGAGGTCAGCGTTGTACGGGGGTTGTATTTCGCGATTCACGAAGTCCGGCCATTATGCCGCTGCGACATCGGTGTGTGACCGGTTAATACAAGGCGTTGCCCGCTTTTACATGGATCACCAGGTCCTTTATGCCATTTGCGTTCGAGAAATCGATGCCCCCTCTGCCGGAGGGAGCAGCCTACGTGCATAAAGGGCGGAGGGAGGTCCAACCGCCGATATCAAACGTTCAGGCTCATTGTTGTGCCCCAGAACGTTTAGCCCCTAACGGTCTGGTTGGTCTGAGAGGCTCGCGTTGAAGGCGCCTCGCCCAGACCGGTGAGGACGACACACCTGGACACGCCTCACCGGCGGATTCTGAATCTAGTTCAGGATCACAGTTTGCATTCTCTGACCGCAGGTTACGACTGGCTCGGGATGACCCGATCCAGTCAGCGAAGCTCTAGCTAGTTCGCCTCGACCGGCCGGCGGCGTCCGAGGAGACCGCGTTCTTCCCAGAAGACCAGTGCCTGCGCAGCGATGAAGATCGAACTGTAGGTTCCGATCACCACACCGGCGAGCAGGACCAGCAAGAAGTCACGCAGCGTCTCCCCACCGAACAGCAACATCGCCACGATCACGACCCCAGTCGTGAAACTGGTGCCGAGTGACCGCATGATCGACTCGTTGAGCGATTGGTTGACTACCGCCCTGAACGATCGGCCAGTGCCGAGTCTGACGTTCTCACGGATACGGTCAAACACCACAATGGTGTCGTTCACGGAGTAACCAATCACGGTCAGCGTTCCGACAATAAACGATGCGTTCACCTCTGCGCCGATCACTTCGCCAAGAATGACGAACAAACCCAGGGTCAATACGACGTCGTGTGCGAGGGCGATCACAGCAGCCACCCCGTATCGGTACGCCGCAGCGACCGACCGGAAGGCCCAGAACAGGAACAGGATGATGAAGATCGACGCCACCACGATCGCCTGGATCGAGTTAGAGACGGTGTCATCTGCGACGCTCTTGCCGACGGTCGTAACTTCGGGACGAATTTCGCTCGCGGTCTGGTCGGGGTAGGCACGGTTCAACGCCGCCAGAATTGCGTTCTGAGCCACTTCATTCTGGACTTCCGTCCTGATGAAGAAACTGCCGTCACCGGTACTCTGGATGAGGGCATCGCCAAACCCGGCCTCGGCGAAAATCGAGCGGACATCGTCCGTGCCTACATTCTCGTCGTTTATTTGAAGCGTGGTTGAAGTTCCGCCTGTGAAATCAATTCCTTCATTCAGGCCGGGACCAACCGTCAGCAACAGCGCCGACGCGATCACCAAGATGGAGGACAGGCCAGCGAACCAGACTCGTTTCCCAATGAAATCGATCATCGTCCTACTCCCCTGAGCCGATCGCTCGGTCAACACCGATCGAACCCACAGGCACGAACGAATCGATACGCCGTCCAAGGGACGTGCCGGCAATGGATCTCATGATCACTCGGCTGGCAAAGAACGCCGTAAGCATCGATACGACGACACCTATTCCAAGCGTTAGAGCAAATCCCTGGATCAGGCTGGTACCGAGTCGATCACCGAACCAGAATAGGACGATGCACGTGATTATTGTCGATATGTTTCCGTCTCTGATCGACGGCCACGCACGGTCGAAACCGGTCGTGATCGAGGCCAGTAGCGCCCGGCCCATGCGGAGTTCTTCCTTGGTGCGCTCTGCGATCAGGATATTGGCGTCAACCGCCAGACCGATCGATAAGATCAACGCCGCCACTCCGGAGAGTGTGAGCGTGACCGGCATCAACTTGAACAACGCCAGTAAGACCACTGCATAGAGGATCAACGCTAGAGCGGCCACGAAGCCCGGGATCTTGTAGTACATCACCATGAACACCAGGACGAGTCCCAGGCCTATGATGCCGGCGATCACGCTCTTCCTGAGCGAGTCTGAACCGAGCGTAGCGTCCACGTTACGTTCCTGGATCAACTCAAGGTTTACCGGGAGTGAACCCGACCGAAGCTGAATGGATACCGTGCGTGCTCGTTCAGCGGTGAAGTTGCCAAATATGTAGGCGCTGCCGTTGCAGATCGCCGTGGATGCGGAGGGCGCCACAAGTTCTTCGCCGTCAAGATAAATGGCGAGAACGTCCTGGTTCGTAGCCCGGGAAATCCTCCCGGTTACGTCACAGAACTCGTCCGAACCGTGGTCGTTGAAGCTGATGTTTACGACCGGACCAACGACCCCGGGCTGCGTGCCGGCAAAGGCATCCGTCAGATCAGAACCCTGGATGTCGATGTCCTGTTCACCGCCACCGTAAGGCGGGTTCCAGTAAGTCTCATCTACACAACGAATCGTACGCCACTCTTCAACGGACATACCATCTGGCGGCCATGCGTCGCCGACGTTCGGGGGGGTCAGGGTGCCGCACTTGCGCTCTCTGAAATCGAGCTGCGCCGTCTGGCCGATCAGATGCTTGGCTTCCTGCACACCGCCACCAACCGCCCATAGTTCGATCGTACCGGAGGTGACGAACACCCCCAACGGGCTCAACTCATCCAGCGCTTCACGCGCTTCTTCGGTGAGCGTTGGAATGGAGTCACCGTTTTCCTCGAACTCTTGTGCCCGAACTCCAATGAGTTCGATAGACCAGAAGTTATCGATCGCGTCTCCCGCTGTGTCGTTGACGGTCTCTACAAGGACACTTGCAAGTCCGATACCGGCAAGCACTTCCTGTATCTGTTCGAGCGTAATCTCGGGGACGATCGATACTGGGCCAACATCGACAGGTGTGTCGTCGTCTGCGAATACAGGCGCCGGTTCATCCGTCTGCACGGGCGTGGGATCGCCAGCGTCGCTTCCGTCAGCGGATGGCGTCGCGGCGGGCTGGGGAACAGGCGTCGCGGAAACGTCATCGTCCGATGTTCCCGCGTTTCCCGAATCATCGGCCGGCTCAACCGCTACCGGAATCTCGCCAGTTTCGGGGTCGATGGCGGCGAATGAAATAACGGCGGTCACCGGAAAGTTGTCTTCCACCGCCCGCCTGATCACGTCGGCCTCAGATTCGGTAATCACCGAGCCATCGGTAGCTCGAAGTGCCGGACGTAACTCGTCCATCCTCGCGATGAGCTGGTTATCGTCGATGCTGACCTTTGTCTCCGGATGCCCGATCGAGGCGGACTGTAAAAATGCCTCAAATTCTTCAGCAAAGACCGTGTTGCCATCAAAATCAACGGCAATAGTTGCGCCACTTAGTCCGGGCAGCTGGACCAGGACGCGGTCAGCCGGGTTACCGAGCAACTGAATAGTTGGCTCGGCAAGACCGAAGGAACTGACGCGCTTCTCCAAGATCTTGCGCACGCCCTCAAGGTCTTCTGCGTCTGCCGCAGAGCCATCTTCTTTGGTTGCCTTGTAGACAAGGTGGGACCCACCCTTAAGATCAAGGCCAAGGGACAATCCGAGAATGTTCTCTTCGTCTCCGCGATCCAGGCCCCATATTGGCGTGTTTATCTCCACCCTTGGCACTGCAAGGACGGCCACGCTCAGGGCAAACAGGATCGCGAGTAGAACCAGTCCTCTTCGGGGTCTTCTCACTCAGGGTCTCCCGCGACGCGATGCTGCCCGCCCAAGAAGGCGGGCAAGCAGTTCATAGGCTTCTGCTTTTGTTTGGACGACGCCCGACGACTCAGCATCTCGTAGCGCACCCAGCAACCGACCGATCTCCGGTCCCGGTTGCAAACCGTAACGTTCCTGAACCTGATGTCCACCGACCAGCAGGTCCTTTGTGTATCGCTCCGGTTCTGGCTTAAGGCCGCGGGATAGTATATCACTGAGCAGTCCCAGAAATCGCTGAAATTCAGAGTCATTTAAGCGTGGTCCACGTGCCGCCAGGTAATCACACAGATTAAGCAGGATTATATCTACCGCCACAG
>Ga0310125_10002178_pt1 | contig 10178 bp, 11 predicted proteins | sample CB11b_Tmax_Bot8__FD_203508 | JGI IMG/M metagenome (GOLD analysis project Ga0310125, IMG submission 203508) | Marine microbial communities from Western Arctic Ocean, Canada - CB11b_Tmax_Bot8 | ecosystem: Environmental > Aquatic > Marine > Oceanic | place: Canada: Western Arctic Ocean | collected... | reverse complement strand
AATCCCGCCGAGATATTAAATATCTCGGCAGGGGGATTGCAGCCGGGTGAGGGAGTTAAGATCTCTGCGGGATTTACAAAGGCTATCGAGGCAGATACGGAGGCTATCAAGGCAAATACGAAAGCGCTTACTCGGGTCTCCCTTGGTTCGTTTCTTAGCGCCATACCTCAGCCACTCTCGGCGGGATTGTCTGTAGATCAAAGAAAAGCAGCAAGCCAGATAAGAACCGACTATACGCGCATTGGCCCGGCAGCGGGGCTAGGTCTAACGGGTGTGCCGGTGGGCGGGCATATGGGAACGACTCCCATAATGGGGAGGGTGGGGATGACTCTCGGGGAGCTGGATGCGGCTACCGATCGGCTAGCAAAGGGCTATCAGCGCATCGGCGAGAATGTCGGCATAAGTATGATGACAGGTTTAAAACAATCAATTCAGGCTAATGATGATGTTGACTTGGAGATTCCATTTAAAAAGACGGGACTGGAGGCGGGGCAAGTCCTTTCTTCCTCTTTCGAGTACGAGTTGACCGGCGCGATTGCCAAAATACTTCAAGGCGAGGATCTAAAAAGCGCCCTGTCGGATTTCGGTAAGGGCATGCAAAGCGAAATTTCCTATCAATTAGCTGCCAATATATCCGGCAAACTCTCAGGGGCAATAAAAGAACCGCTTGAGGCGTTCGCCGATGCGGCGGCGGGTACGATCAGAGACCGCCTAGCGGCGGGTGGCGCAATTATAGGCGAGGGATTTAAGAAGGTGTTTGGCGGCCTACTTGAGGACCGCTGGAGTTCAGGGGAGTTTTTGCCTTCCTATTTTAAAGAGCATATCGGGCCGCTCTTTGAGGTCGGCGGAGTCGGAATAGGTGGAAGGCTGGGCGGAGGTATTACGGCTGGCCTGACCACTTACTTTGCTGGCAAGACGCTACAGCAATTAGGAGTAGATATAGATGACAAGGTTGTTGTTGCCGCGTCAATTTCTTTCGCCGCTATCGAGTTTTTTGATGATGGCAGCGACGAAAGAGCGGCGCTGGTTGCCAACCTGTCTGGCGCTACGCAGGCTGGTTTCCTAGCTGCGAATATAGCGGGCCTTTTTGGTGCGGGCGGCAGAATCGGAGCGCCACTAGGCGCAGCCATTGGCTTTCTTGTTTTTGGTGCAATAGGCGCGACAGTTGGCGGCACTATCGGAACTATTATTGATGCTTTTGCAGGCAGCGGAGATGAAAAGAAAGCCAAAGCGGACCGGAAAGCGGTGTCCGAATATGCAGCGATAATACAACAGACACGAGGCCTTGGTGGTTTAATAGAGGAGGCCGGAGGCGCAGAGAATGTTGGCCGGTGGATGGCGCACGAGGGGTTCATAGATACTGCCAACCGATTAAAGGAAGGCGCTTTGGACCTCATGATTACTAACGAATTGGTGGCCACCGGTGCAAGCAACCTCGAGGCTCAAGCTACACTTTTTAAGATTAAAGCGTTTGCAGGTGTTGACACGCTGATGTCAGGCGGTACCGGAAATATGGGGCCATACTCAACTCAAGACATGGATGCTTTTCGGTCCGCTTTGGCTGTTTGGCAGGAGCTAGAATATAATGACCTTCTGATTCCCTTTGCGGCGGGAGGCCCGATCCCCATCGAGGAGGAGCTAGCGCGTAGGCAAGTCTTTCGATGGCCGCGCGGCACTGACGGCGACCCTGATCACAAAGCGGCGCAGAACACTGGCTTTAAGAGAACCTTTGAGCGGCCGCCGCTGCCATCGGTTTATGATCTAATGGCAGACACTATGATCCAAAGTAAGGAGGCTGCGACTCTCAGTGCCGTTGCAAGCGGATTGAGTCCTGCGGATATCCAAATGGCCGCAGGATCTTCGCTGTCGTCCTCCGAGGTTCTCTTCCGATTGCAGAGCGGCACTGGAGGGCTGACGGTAAAGGGAGATAAAATCTTGAACGACCGGGGACAGACCCTGGCAACCATTGTCCCCGCATCGCAACGAATGGCCTCGAATCGCTTAACACGCTCGGCGAACAGCAATAAAACGGCAGAACAAATACGCGCAGAGCTAGAGGCCAGAGCGCGAGGCCGGGACAACGTGGACGACTCGACAATGTTGAATTTCATTGGCCCCCACGGCGTACCGGCGGGCCACGACGGCCCAGGGTTTCAAGGGGGCGGGCGCAACAGCGCCACCGCTCAGGCGGTCAATAACTACGCCGTCCATATACACGCTAATGATACTCAAAGCGTTAAAGTTTTTGCAGAAGATGAACTCTGGCCACTATTACAACAGTTTATGAAGCGCGACGGGGTGCAGGGCGTCGGGTTCGTACCTGAACAGGCCATAATTAAGGGGGCCGCCTAATGAGTGCTAAGGCGCGGATTTTATACGACATGGATGCAGTGGCCGCATCCGCCGTGACCAGCAGCAGCGCCACTTCGGGCAATCCCGCAAACAGCGTATTACACGACCACCCCGGCAAAATATGGCAAGCCAGCGGGGATGTAGGCGAGTGGGTTCAATTTTATTCGGCGAGCGGCCTGACGTTTAATCAGGTTGCATTGTTCAACCACAACCTGTCTAGCACAGCAACTGTGCTACTACAGGGCAGCACTGACGCGAATTGGACCATTCCAGATGACATCCCATTTAATGAAACGATACCATTAACCGTTGATGCAGACGACAATATACTACCTCGCGCAAACATGTTTTTTGCCGCTACTAGTTACAACTACTGGCGCGTTTTTATCAATGACGTCAACAATGCTGACGGCAAAATTAGGGTGGGGCGCATCTGTGCGGGGGTTTATTATGAGGTGTCGCGCAATTTTTCTGACGGGTCACGGTTTACGCTTAAAGACCCCTCTACATTCAGCAAGGTTCCGGGGTCTGTTGAAAATATAACTATCAAAACGGCTGCTGACGGCCAAGCCTCTCGGTTCCGCCAAGTGCGCGTCGATTTTTCCCTTACCACTGAAGCTGAGTTTGAGAAGTGGGAAGCCATTTTCAGCAAGATCGGCAATTCACGTCCATGCGTGCTATCGTTAGACCCTGACAACGAGCCAACTAAAAAAACGGCCTATTGTTATTTGTTGACAGACATGGATATAGTTTGGAATCTGGCAGATAATTTCGATATTGTCACGCTAGTCTTTGAGGAAAAAACGCGCTAATGGCATTTGACCCGACTATCAATAGCTTTGACTATCAGGTATTAGTTGAAATCGCATTAGCCCCGGCTTATACCTTGCGCGTCTCGCTAGGATACGTCACGTTAGATGACGGCACGGCCTATGAGGGGCTGCTAGCCAATATATCACCCCTTCGCCGCACTGTCGGCCCTATCCTTGATCCGCGCATGGAACTGCCCTCCGTGCGGCTGCTCTTGGATAACAAGGCGGATAGCTTGAGCGGGGAACGTGTCCAAGATCTCGTAGACCTCTACGAGTGGGGCAACAAAGATGTTATTATCAAGATAGGCAAGGGGCGGAATGCCGCCGACTTCTCCACCGTATTTAACGGGAAAGTACTTTTTCCTGGTGGCGTCAATTTTAATGATACTATCTTAACTGTTCGTGTAAATGATTTACGCGCTACTGATGCCCGAACATTGCCGCCCAATACGTATAACCGCACCACCTATCCGCGTATGGAAGAAAAAAGCGTAGGGCTGCGAATCCCCTTAGTTTACGGCGATTGGCAACGGGCGGCGGGCAATGGCGAAAAAGTCCAGGGGCATCAAATTGATAGCGCCGCCGGAACCGGAGGCCGGTTCAAATTTGCAGACCACTCGCTAAAAAGCATCGAGGCCGTTTACAAAAATGGTGTTGACATTACTGCTAATTGTACATTGGATGCGGCTAACGCTGAATGCACAATAACGTCTGGTACCTATGCCGCAGCAGATACCCTGTCGGCGAATGTGCAGGGGGCAACGGATGACGGCTTGACCTCTGGTGATATGGTTGAAACATTGCCCGATATTGCAGATGACATTTTACAGACGTGGTTATCAGTGCCGGCAGCGTCTATAAACGCTGCCGCTTTGACGGCATGGGGCGCGGCACTAGGGGCAATTCAAGTTGGCCGCCGCGTTATTTCCGATGCCACCGACTCGAAAATCCTGCTAGCTGAATTGCTCTCCGAAGGGTTTGCAGACCTGATTATTAGTGGTGGTCAATATACTATTATTTATCGAATTCGGGTAGCAGGAGAGGCCCTGGACACCTACCGGGCAGAAGACATTATCACCGGAGCAGACGGCGTTAAACGTTTTGAAGTCACTCGCGACCCTGAAAGAGTTTACACTAATGAAGTTGCCGCGCTATATTCGTACGATCCGGCCAATAGTCGATATACTGAAGCATATACAACGTTTGACACTGGCGCCATTGAAGCAGCCGGGACACGTCAACAACGCCTTATGTCGTTTAAGTGGCTGTATGATGCTGCGCCGGTTCAATCACGAGTAGATCTAGAGCTATATACATTTGGAATTGAACCCGAAACCATAGATGTCGAGCTATCACCGGCAGGGGCGCTCCGAGAGCCTGCAGATCAATTTCGCCTAATATATAACAAATACGGCGAAGGGTCGGTGGGAGGGACATTGTTTCAGGTGCGGTCCGTTGTCCTCAGTCCCGCAACGCTTCAACCTCAAATCACAGCTTGGTCACAAATTCGATTGGCTCCCCATGTTGTTACCAGCAATCAAGGGGAGGCGGATCCGGTTTGGCACATTACAGAGGATAGCGCTCCCGCCTGGGGTGCGGCCACAGCGGTGCAGCGGGTGCGGTTAGGGTTCGTCACTGACAATGCAGGAGAAGCAGCGCCGGGAGACCCTGCCAGCGTGGGGAGTGTCGTTCGTGAGCCAGTAGGCTCAATCGTGTTTTCCGACTCCACAACAGCGGCGCGGGCGCTAAATGCGTTTGTCACTAATGACCAAGGGGAGGCGGATCCGGTTTGGCACATTACAGAGGATAGCGCTCCCGCCTGGGGTGCGGCCACGGCGGCGCAGCGGGTGCGGTTAGGGTTCGTCACTGACAATGCAGGAGAAGCAGCGCCGGGAGACCCTGCCAGCGTGGGGAGTGTCGTTCGCGAGGTCACTATAATTGATCCAGAATCATTCGTAATCTGAGAAAGGAAAAGAGAAAAAATGGCAAATTCATTCGCCTACACAGCCGCCCACCGGGCAACAATTGGTAATGCAACATCAAAGGGGCTGTTGTTTGATCCAGGTTTTATCAATACCGATCATATCAAAGAGGCCATCGATGCCATTATGACGACGACCGACGCTGATGGCAAATTAAAGAATGTTACATCAATTGCCATTGGTACGGCGTCGGCAGATAAAATCCTTCATGTATATAAAGGCGCCTCTGGTTTTAGCGGTACTGTCGGCTTTTCCCAAACTATTGCAGTTTTCGAGGGGGGGGTAGCTGGTGCAAATACTGTACTTATTTCTCCTAATACTGACACCTCACAATATCACTACTTTGGCGATCAGGACAGTGCCGGTATTGGCGGTATTGGCTACGACCACAGCGTTAATGATCTATTTTTGAGGGCTAATAATTTGGTGCCGTTCCGTATTGACGGCAACGGTAATGTAATTGCCGGGGCTGGAGCGGTTGCCACGACAGCAACTAACGGTTTCCTTTATATTCCAACATGTGCGGGGACGCCTACCGGCGTTCCTACTGGCAAAACGGGGCGATCTGCGGTTATTTACGATACCACTAATAATAAGTTCCTAGTATATGACGGGGGATGGGTTTCAATTAACTAACAGCCACAACAACCGAGGGGGGCCGAATGAGCAGCCGAACAATAGCAATAGAGGACGTAAAGGACGAGGCCGTTACGAAATGGGCGGCAGAACGAGGAATAACAACAGAACAATACATAGAACAGGCGGTCGATGAATTATTAACAGCTCGGCTGCGTAGTCAGCGGGCTGAAGTTTTTGCACAGTTATCCGACGCAGGTCAGATAGGCGCTCTGTCTTCCTCATAGGGACAATTATACCTCATAGATTTAGCGAAAGACGACCGATGAGCCATACTATTCCACTACCATTAGCGCCGACCGCCTCCGATATAAATGCAAAAGTAGCCGAATTGGAAAAACAAGCCCAGGCTCGATTAATTGAACTCGGGAACAGAGATCCTGTCTGGGCTAATATGCAGGGCCAGATATTGGCCCTGCTTTGGACTATTACGCCGCAACCAGATTCGCCGGAGGCCTAATAATGTTGCTTAAAAAAATGAGCAGTTCAAGGCCTCCAGGGAGTCTTCCGATATGAATAATCCTGATGCCGCACCACAGATCGCCATATTGAATAAAATTCATACGGCGGTAGAGGTGTTGGGGAATGATATGGACTATTTAAAAGACGACCTGATTGAGATCAAGTCTCGCCTATCTATAGCAGAGAAGCGAGCAGAGGGGGCCTTGACAGGGGTTGAAGAGCGGCTGCGGCGGGTTGAAATAACACAAGAGGGAATTAAAACAAAATTGATGGTCACTGGAGGAGCGGGGGCGGTGAGTGGGGGCGGGATGTTGTTAATTGTGCAACAATTACTACAACTCTCGGGCGGATAACCTCTGTCCAAGTGCAAGCCGAAGGAACAGGACCATAGAGCGGAAAAAACGGACAACCGCGCGGCTGTCCGTTTTTTCCGTCAAGCATATAAACCAACTATTGAAATTGCGACGCGCCCCAAAGTCGGCACAGGCCAGCGATAATCTGTGCCAGCGTGATTAATCCGCACAGATATGCAGGGATCCAAACCCACGGCCGAGAAAAAATATCCAATAAGCTATTAATGTTCATTTATCCCCGCCATTCTACAGGTGAGCGCCTAAGGTCTAGATGTATAAACCCCTCAGCGGAATAACGCCCAATACCACGAAAGCCTATCCGCTGCGCCTGATCTGCGAAAACCTGAACAATGGCGCTTTTTTCCACAGTTTGAATGCGAAGAGATGAGGGGTTCGGCACTATATCTGTTGCAAATCTCAGCACCTGTTCAGATAACAGGTGCTGAGATCGCCGGGCGCGGGCGCGGGCGTCCGCGGAGGGTATGTCTGGGTTCTGTCTCATGTAAAGTTGTGCGCCATATGTTGTGGTCCTATAGCCGCTGGTGATTGTCAGCGGGGCGCCCCACCAGTGGCGCAGATCTTGAAGCAGCTCCATGTGCCGCCAAAAACGCGGCGATAATTGAACCGCCATAGACGTTTTGTCGGCCACCTCGCCCCAGGTAAAATTTGGGATGTTGGGGGAGACCGGTTCGTCCATATATCCGTTCATTGTTGTCCCTCCTCTGTTTGTATGTCGGCAAATAAGCCTGCATCATCTTCCAGGCGCTCTCGGATCAGCTTCACATATTTAGGATTAAGTTCTATCAGGATGCAATCGCGCCCCAACTGGTTAGCCACCATCCCCGCCGTGCCAGCCCCGCCAAATGGGTCCAGCACGGTGCCGCCCACAGGACAGCCCGCCTTGATGCACAGCGCGGGTAGCTCGGGCGGGAACGTAGCGAAGTGCGCACCCTTGTAGGGCTTGGGGGTGATCGTCCAGACGCTGCGCTTGTTGCGTCCCTTGGGATTAAGACACTCTTCCCTTGTTCGGCGTTCCAGCCATACTCTCTTTCCACCTCGCGCCAGGTAAAAAGGATCGGGGGGCCCTTTCCCGTGCGCACCCTCTTCAATTAGCTTCTGCCCTTTGCCGCCCTTAAAAGCGGCAAAGGGTTCCCGTATTGCATCGGCATCATACCAGTACTTGGCCGACTTGGTGAGCAAAAACAAGTATTCGTGCGCCTTGGTACAGCGGTCGGTGGCGCTCTCGGGCATCGGGTTTGGTTTGTGCCAAATGATGTCCTGGCGCAGATACCAGCCATCGTCTTGCAGCGCGAACGCCACGCGCCACGGGATGCCCATTAGGTCTTTTTCTTTTAATCCAGATAGTTTTTGTCCTCGCTTGCTTTGCCTTGGATCATCGGGCATACCTCTTTTTTTGCTGTCTGCTCTCTCTCCATTAAAAGCATGGGCGCGATTATCTGAATAATTACCCGGTCGATAATTATTATAACTATCGCCTAGGTTCACCCAACAGGTGCCGTCCTTCCGCAGTACTCGTTTGACCTCACGGAACACCTCGACCAGTCGCGCCACATACGCGGCGGGCGTCTCTTCTAGGCCAAGCTGACCGTCGATGCCATAATCCCTCAAGCCGTAGTCAATATGGGGGAGAGGTTACAGCGCAATGTACACTCTCCCCCGGCATCTCCTGTAGTTTATCTAATGCATCTCCTTGAATAATCTTGACTGCCATGTTATATTTACCTATACCCTTTAACTGAGGAAAGGTGATTATAATGAATAATGAAGATTGGGCTTATCTTGCGGGCCTGTTGGATGGCGAAGGCTATATAGGGATTAAGAAATATTTCCACCACCACCCGTCATCCATGCAATAATCACAGTTCATTGTCTTCTGCTCCGCGGAATATACTCAGTGCTTCAATCCATCTCTGTAATTCTTCGTTGTTCGGTTGTAGCCAGTAGCCCCGTTTTTTGTCGGCATGGTCTAACATGGTGCGGTTGAACATATACGCCAACTCCTCCACCCCCTCGGGTGTCAGCTTTTGACGAACGTCCGCGTCGGGGCTACGGACGTAATCGGTATCAACGTTGAACTGAACATGAACCCCGGCCAGCAGCATCCCCATACACTCTTCCAGTGCTTGTATCTTTTGCTTGTCCGACATGGCGGCGTACGCTTGGGCCATCTCCACGGGGGTGAATTTGTTTTTCTTACTATGCCATCGCATCACAGTACCTCAATTAGGTGTCCCTCTATCCTTGCGTTTGTTGTCGGCTTCAAGTTCACGTTCTGCGGTATTCCAGGCAGGGTCGCGCGGCTCCATCCAATAGGCTATATGATCCAGCGAGTCCGCCACGGCCAACAGCAGTCGGCTTAATACCATTCTTGTCCATCGCATCACAGTACCTCAATATTGTCTACCGTAAATCGTCCAAAGCCCTGGCTTCGTTTGGCGCCTACCCCTATTGACGTTGAATAATCCAACAGCAGCTCTAGTAGCGCCATTGGAGTGAACTGAAATTTTTTGGCTTTATCGACTAACGGTTCATCAAGTATTTTTATTGTAAACGACATTTTAGGTTTTGTCACATAATCGGTACGAGATAGCGCAGATATTTTTCCTTGTGGCGTCATTGCATGAACGACGCCTTGATGGCTCCCCGAAGGCTCATTCACTCCGAGGCTTACCGTATAGTCTGAAACAAACAGGCGCTCCGCAACACGCGCCTTGAGTGCCGTCAAGTCCATTTTCCTTCGGAGTATATTCGCCGATTCTTTTAGCATCGCCTTGATGCAGCGGCCCTCTAAGTATAACCCGTCCGCGTTGTGATGAAATCCACACCAGTTATACTCCTGAATAGATTGCATTTGCTCGTCGGTCAGCTCGGGCGAGGACATTGCCAATTGATGTTCTGCCACGGCTTGCCCCTGATCTGGTTTCGCTAATCCTATAGCCGCTTCAGTTTTTGCCGCTAGTTGGTCTAGTCGGTGGGAATCTTTTAAGTGAAATGCAATCCAATTTTCAATTACATCGGGGGACTTAGGAATCCCGCCCATAATCCAGTCATTTAGAGTAATTGTTATGCGGTAGTGGCTGTATAAGTGTAGTGTGTTTTGAATATCGTTCAAACTTTTTAAAGTTTTCATTTTTTCGGGCCTGTCGTTTTATGTGAATTATGAGACCGCCAATGATTGGCGGTCCCTTGTTGCTCTGCTCAATAACAGGGGGTAGGGGTGGGCAAAAAAATAATCCTACCTCCTATTATTAGTATTAAACGGATATTAAATGGTTCGGCCTAACTCGGTTCGGTTCATCTCCGCGGCTTGTCTCCAGGGTTTTGGGTGCTGCCGGTCCGGAGTGGTATGACTTGTCTCCAGGGTTTTGGGTGCTGCTGGTTTGGTTGGGCAAGGAGTGGTATGGATTGTCTCCGGGGTTTTGGGTGGTGCGGTGCGGCTTGGTATGGCTTGTCTCCAGGGTTTTGGGTGCTGCCGGTCCGGAGTGGTATGGCTCGTCTGTTCGGCATGGAGTGGCTCGGCTTGTCTCCGGGGTTTTGGGTGGTGCGGTGCGGCTTGGTCG
>Ga0310125_10002169_pt1 | contig 10209 bp, 5 predicted proteins | sample CB11b_Tmax_Bot8__FD_203508 | JGI IMG/M metagenome (GOLD analysis project Ga0310125, IMG submission 203508) | Marine microbial communities from Western Arctic Ocean, Canada - CB11b_Tmax_Bot8 | ecosystem: Environmental > Aquatic > Marine > Oceanic | place: Canada: Western Arctic Ocean | collected... | reverse complement strand
GCAGGAGCAGCTCGAGGTGCTGGCGCTGGTGGCCTACCGGCAGCCGATCTCAAGGCAACAGATCCAGAAGCACGGCCGCAAGAACGCCGGGGGGATGCTGAGACAGTTGCTGCGTCGCCAGTTGATTGTGATCGTACGAGGCAACAACCCGCGTCGGGATATTACCTACCGCACGACGAAGCGGTTTCTCGAGGTCTTCAACATCCGCAACATCGAGGACCTGCCGACCCCCGATCAGCTGGAGTTGCGTTAGGGTCGCGAGCGAATCAGTCGGCGACCACTTCGAACTGCGTCTCGCCGATCAGGTCATTGCCTCGAACATCGACGATTCGGGCTCGGACCTTCAGTGGCTGGTTGAAGGGTCCCAGTCCGGATTGTGCGAAGCGGATGGTCAGCGTACCGGTACTCTGGCCGGGTGCGAGCTTGATCGGCGTGGCCGAGACGCCCTGGATGTGAACCGGCATCACCAGCTCGACGGTACCGTTTCCCCCGGCCCCGGTTCCCCGCGACACCGTAAACGGCAACTTCACGGTGCTGCCGGGCCGGGCAATGATCGACGTCGACCCGGTGTTGACTCCGACCACTCCCGAAGTCGCCAGCACGACCGTCTGGTCACTCTCGGTGTTTGAGGTAAACGAGACCTTGTGCCGGGTACCGTCGGGGTCGACGACGGTACCGACGAGCAGCATTTGGGTTCGGCTGGTCCGTCCCACTTCGAGCCACGGCGGCAGCTGGATCTGGAAGTCGAACTGGTCGGTCCCATCTGGCACGGCCATCGGCTTGCAGGAGATTCCCTGGAGGTGTCGGCCCTGGGTGTCTGCGATGGTCGCCGTCAGTGGTCCCTTGAAGTCGTTTCGGACGATGGTGTAGCGGCGATAGAAAGTCGTTCCCTGGGGCCCGAACTTGCTTTCGAAGACCCCTGTGAACTTGAACGGCGGCGGCACCGCCACGGCGACCTTCATCGATTCGCGGACCGAATCGTGGATCGTTGTGGCCGCCAGGATTGCTGTGGAGGAGATGTCGGCACCCGCGACCTTGGCCGTGCCGGTGATGCGAACTGGTACGACGGCGACCCGGGCATCGGGCGATGCCTTCAGTTTCATCTCCACGACGTTCTTCCCCTTGGGGATCTTGTCTCCGCCGCTGAGGGTCACTCCCGGAGGCAGGTTTTCCACCCGCAAGGCGATTTCTTCGTTGAACCCTCCGCTGCGGGTCACGTTGAGCTTGAACTTCGCTTCGGTGTTTCGCGGCACGTTGATGGCATCGCCGGGCAGCTTCAGTTGGAAGCCGGGCTTGATGGTCACCGGCGGAGCGATTTCCAGACGATAGGCGAACCGTTCTCCCCCTCGACCTGTCTCCTGTTCCGAGACGACCACGGTGAACTTGCCATCGGCGGGTGCCTTGAAGGTGAAGGTGGGGTCGGAGGTCCCCTTGGCATCCTCGGCACCGGCGACCCGTTTGCCGGTGTCGTCGAGCACGGCGACCTGTGCGTCCAGCGACGAGCCCAGTCGTGCGGCCTTCAGATCCATCACCAGTGCCTGGCCCTTCGCGGCTTCAAAGACGAAGTGGTCGGTGTCGCCGACGGTTTCGATGCGGCCATTGAGAACGGCCGGAAGCGTGACGGGCTGGGCCGTAGCGGGAGTGTTGTTCGATTTGTTCTCGAGCACGTTGGGGTGATCGCTGACGGCCAGCGAGACGACGTTGGTCTGGCCGGTGCCGACTTTCAGGCTACGGCCAATCGTCGTGTTGGCACCGGCGGGAATTTCGACGGTGACCGCCGTCGAGGGCAGGTTCTGTCCCAGCAGCAGCAGTTGTGACGTGGCCCCTCGCTGGACGCCCAGCGGATAGGTCTGCTCGACCCAGGGCCCGTCGGTGATCGTCAGGCGGTAGACGTAGGTCTGCAGTCCGAGGAACTTGAGGTCGTGGATGCGGACCTGGTATGCGCCGTTGGCGGTTGCCGTGAATCTCAGGAACGAGTCGTTCCCGAAGTGGTCGGTGTTCTCTGCGACTCTGAGGCCGTCGGGGCCCAGGATCTCGATTCTCGAGTCCAGCGGCGACCCGATCCGAGCGGCGTTGACCTCGCAGACATAACTGCGGCCCTTCACGGCGGCGAAGGTCCAGATGTCGACATCTTCGCGGGGGAAGATCCGGCCGTTGATGGTGACGGGCAATGTGACGGAGGTGGGGATCGGTCGCCCATCAATTTCCGCTTCGATCACCTCGGGCAGGTGCCCGATGACGAATCGCCGACCGGCGGTAACGCCTTCTGAGGTCCATGCCTGGTAGTAGCGATGTCCGAGTGCTGCGTCGGGTGCGACGGTGACGGTCCCGAGTTGATCCCTGGGGTAGGCTTCTCCGGCCTGCGAGGCGGGCATCGGGATCCGGGGCCCTTCGAACCAGATCTGTCGCTCGGCCAGGGTGATCTGCTTCGAGACGGTCACGCCGGTCCCGAGCATCTGCCAGGCACAGGCTTCGTAGAGGTTTTGGCCACCGACGATCACCTTCACCGTCGTCCCGCGTTGGGCTCCGGCGGGGAAGATGTAGCTGGTGCCCGGTGACGAGGCCGGGGCGGGCGTGGCCAGTGCCAATGCGAGGAAGGTGGCGGAAGCCAGGCGGGTGATCGCGTGCGGTCGCATGAAAGGACTCCGTGACGCTCTACTGAGAGGCACGGGGCCAACCCGCCCCTCGGCATCGGCAAACGGCTCAGGCAAACAGCTCTTCGATGACCTCACCGTCGCTGGGCACGATCGGGATCGGGCGACCCTCGGGAGTCAGGAACTCCTTCTTGGGGTTGATCCCCAGGCTGTGGAAGATCGTGGCCGAGAGATCGGCGGGTCGGTAGGGCTTGGTCGCGGGCCGTTCGGCTCGTTCGTTTGAGGCTCCGACGATCGTTCCGCCGGTGATTCCGCCTCCGGCCATCGCGATCGCTGAGCTGGGACCCCAGTGGTCTCGGCCGACGAGGTTGTTGATGCGGGGCGTACGCCCGAACTCACCGGTGACCAGCAGCATGGTGGAATCGAGCATGCCTCGATCCTCGAGATCTTCCAGCAGCGTGCCCATGCCCCCGTCGAGCAGGTGCAGCAGGTCGTTCTTGAGCACGTGAAAGTTGTTGTAGTGGGTGTCCCAGTTGGCGTGGTTGATCAGCACGCAGCGGACTCCCGCTTCGACCAGCCGGCGTGCCATCAGGCAGCTCTGTCCCAGCGTGTTGCGGCCGTACTTGTCTCGCAGCGTGTCCGGCTCGCTGTGGATGTCGAACGCCGTCTTGGTTTCCTTGGACGTCATCAACTCGAAGGCCTGCTGCTTGAAGGCGTTGACCGTGCGGGCCTGGGTGTTGAATTTCGCCTCGCCCCGCTTCTGGAAGCGGTCGACCGTGGCCAGCAGGTTGCGGCGGGAACCGAACCGCTTGGCGTCGATGGCCAGGGGTGGGGCCAGGTCGGGGACGGCGAAGTTGGGCAACGCCGGGTCGGATTCGACGACAAAGGGAGCGGCCGTCGACCCGAGATAACTCGAGCCACCACTGTTGTGCATCGTGGGAACGCAGACGTAGGGCGGTACCGGGCCGCGGGCACCGAGTTCGTGAGCGATCACCGAGCCGTGAGCGGGTTTCTGGTTGTTGGGCTTCAGGCCGGAATTGAAACCGGCCGAGGGGTGGTAGCCGGTCAGCATGTAGTGATCGGCGGCGCCGTGGCCGGAGTTGCGGTGCCCGAAGGAACGCACGACGGCGAACTTGTCCATCTGGCCGGCCAGCTTCGGCAGGTGCTCGCACATCTGTACGCCCGAGACGCTGGTGGCGATCGGGTTGAACGGGCCGCGGAACTCCTTGGGTGCGTTCGGTTTCAGGTCCCACGTGTCGATCGTGCTCAGGCCACCGGCCAGGAACAGGACGATCAGCGAGGTGTCGTTGCCCGGGACCGCCTCCTTGGCCTGACCCTCGAGGATCGAAGTCAGCGAGTACGTGGTGCCAAAGAGACTGGCTCCACCGATCGAGATCATGTCGCGTCGGGACAGACCGTCGCAAAATGTGTTGTTCCTACCGCTCATTATCACTCCTCTCGACTGCTGACAGTTCTGCCATTCTACCCGGCAGAGGGCTGGTGAGTCGAATGTAGCCGAATTCGTGGGAATCCGGAGGGGAATTGGGTGTTGTCAGTGCGGGTGCCAGTACTAGTGCCAGTACTAGTGCCAGTACTAGTGCCAGTACTAGTGATTGAACAGGAATTCGAGCGAATTCAGCATGCTCCAGGCCAGGTCTTCGGCGGCCTGGGTCCGAGTCCGTTTTTTGGCCTGGGTTTGCTGGAAGTGGGCCAGTGCGGTTTTTCGTTCCGCGGGTGCGGGGAACCGGTTGAAGAACGCCAGGTAGAGTTCTTCGATCACATAATCATCATCGGTCGATTCGCGGACTAATTTTGCGATTCGTCCGCCTGCATGAGCAATCTTTTTCTGGATTTGTGGCGAATTCATCATGTGCAGGATCTGGCCGACGGTCGGTTCGCCGGCCCGTTCACAGGCACAGGCACTGACGCGGTAGGGTCGTCCGAAGAGCTTGAGGAAGTAGTGAGGCACCTGGCTGTCCCAGAGTTGGACGGCACGGTAACCGGCCGGAGTCCCCTGGAATTTCTCGGGAACGCCGGTTGTGTCGGTGATCGCATCGAGCAGCACTTCGGCGTCGAGCCGTTTGAGCAGGAATCTCGAGTAGTTCTGCTCGTCTCTCTGGTTCGTCTCGTTCGATTCGGTCGTCCGCTGGTAGGCGTTGGAGGCGGTGATGGTGCGGATCAGGGCGTGGAGGTTGAACTTGCTGGCGACAAGGTGCTCGGCGAGCGCGTCGAGCAGTTGGGAGTTGGAGGGTGGGTTGGTCAGCCGGACGTCATCGACGGGTTCGACGAGTCCGCGTCCGAGGAAGTGAGCCCAAGTGCGGTTGGCGATGTTGCGGGCGAAGAACCGGTTCTTCGGTCCGGTCATCCAGGCGGCCAGCACCTGCCTCCGGTCACCCTCGGGGTGAGCCTCGGGCATGGGGGTTTCCAGCGCGTGGGCGAAGATGACCTGTCCGGTACGAGGGTGCTTGGTCACGGGGTTGCCGCTGGCCCGGATCGACTCGCCTGTCGGGCCGGGCTTGAAACCGACCTGAGTGAAAAAGGCCTGCATGCCCCAGTAATCGGTCTGGCCCCAGCGATCGTAGGGGTGGTGGTGGCACTGGGCACATTCGATCCGCATTCCGAGGAAGACCTGGGAGACGACCGCGGCCCGCTCGCCGGGGTTCCCGATCGACTTGTAGAAGATTGCCTGAGGATTCTCACGGACCGGGCCGGTGGCGGTCAGCAGCTGGCTGATGAACGAGTCGATCGGCGTGTTGTCTGCAAACCGTTCGCGGATCCAGCGGTAGTAGTCGTAGGCCGGTTCGTGGCCGAGTTTCAAGCGATCGACTCGGAGCAGGTCCGACCATTTCAAGGCCCAGAAGTCAGCGTACTCGGGTCGCTTCAGCAGTCCGTCGACGAGTTTTGCTCGCCGGTTGGCGGCCTTGTTCTCGAGGAACTTCCGAGTCTCCTCGGAGGTCGGCAGCCGTCCGATGATGTCCAGGCTCACTCGACGCAGAAACGTGGCGTCGTCGGTGCCCGAGGAGGGCAGGATGTGGAGTTTCTTGAGTTTCTGGTGAACGAAGGTGTCGATGAAGTTGGCTTCGGGCAGTTTGGGGAAGCTGGCCAGTCGGCGGTCGCTGGGGATCATGGCCTGGAAGACGCCGACGGCGCCCATGTAGTTGGCCATCACGGCGACTTCACCGGGCGCCTCACCAAAACTCACCAGTCCGAACTCGTCGACGTTGCCCAGGCCCTCGTTGTTCGACTGGTACTTGGCGTGCCCGGTCACATCGGTCTTGCGGCCATCGGAGAACGTGGCCACGACCCTGATCTGGTGTCGGCTCTTCATGTCGACCTGTCGCTCGGCGGGCGTCAGTTCGATCGAGACCACCTTGGGGTCGTTCTCGTCGCCGAACCGCAGGCCCTGTGCGATCCAGCCGTAAAGCGTTCGGTAGTCACCCGAGCCCCGGCGGATGCGGACGCCTCCACCGTGGGGGACACCTCCCGAGGCCTTGGTCAGCAGCAGGCTGGAGGCTGGCAGCGTGGGCACCACGCGGCGACCGCGGCCCTCGCGGGTCAACGCCACGTAGTCGGCCATCGGGTCGAAGCCGAAGACCGAGAGCTTGAAGCCGTTCTGGCCTTCGGCCTTGCCGTGGCATCCCGACGCGTTGCACGCAAAGCGGCTCAGCAACGGCACGATGTCGCGTTCGAAGTTGTACTCTCGCAGTTGCCCCGACCCGCGGACTTCGACGCTGACCCGCTGGACCTGGCCATCCACCTTGACCTCGACCGAGCCTCGCCCGTCTGAGACGGCATGGACGACCCCGGTCGGAGTGACCTCGAGGATCTTCGGTGTCGTCGAACGATACGTGGCCTGGCGGGTGAGGTCGGTTCTTGTGCCGGAGGGAGATTGTGCTGAAACGAGCAGACGATGGACGGCATTGGGGCCATCGAGCAGGACCTGCGGCGGGCTGACCACAATCGCCGCATCCTCGGCGATGGCGAACCGATCGCCCAGAAGCAGCAGCACGACGGCCAGCGGGACGAGGATTCGGGACATGATGGGAATCGTGGTTTTTGGAGAGTGCATCTCGTATGCTGTTGCCCGATCGCAATCGCCGAGATATCGGCGGACCCGGGCAAACGCATCAGCGAACTTCGATTCTATCCTCTGCCATAGAGTCACAACAACCCACGATGAATGCCACTGATCTGCCGGTGGGACTGGCTGAGATCAACCCTGTTGCGAATTTCCCCAGATGACCCCCCGAGTCCTCATCCTCATCGCATCAGCCCGGTTCCACCGACCGGAACCTTCTGTTCGGCGTGATGTCGTTGCAGATGGGCTTGTTGGACAGCGAGGGATTCGCCGAGGCGTGCACACTTTGGAGCGGATTCAGCGACGAGGTTACTCTGGCGGACTTGCTGGTCGAGCGCGAGATGCTCAGCCCGACGGACCGCCAGGACGTGGACCGAGGGAGTGCCGCGGGCCAGACGATGTCGGGTCAGGTCCTGGGCACACCGGGTTACATGTCACCGGAGCAGGCCGAGGGTCGTCACGACCTGGTGGGTCTTGCCAGCGACGTGTACGGCCTGGGCTCGATTCTGTACGAGATTCTGAGCGGAGAGCCGCCGTTTACGGGGACCAAGACGGCTCACTACCGGTTGAGATCGGCGTGGTCACGTCTGAGCCTGTCGAAGATGCTCATCGCCGCGGGAGAACCCCAGGAGGCCAGGAAGGAACTGGATCGCAGCCTGGGCGATCTGGAACAACTGTCCGAAGCTCACGGTCCGCGGCGGCTTGAACTCGCCATGGTGCTGGCGCTGGCGAGTGGTTCGGCCGAGCAGGGCTCTGCCCTGCCAGCCGGTCAGCGCAAGGCAAGAAGGTCTCGGCCCGGTTGGCCACTGAGAGTGCCAAGTTGCTGGAGGGCATTCGCCGAGCGTTCAGCATTCCGCAAGTTCGAAAGCTGCTCGACTCGTGGCGACTCGCTCCGCTGCGGCGTCACGAGTCATCCCGGGCATTCCGGCTCAGCGTGGAACCCAACAAGGCCTGATCGCCTCCAGGGGGACACGCGGCGAGCCGCCGCCGCCAGGGGGGAGCCTAGTCTTGTGCCACTGGCTCTTCTGGAGGCGCCGGGGCTGGCGGTGCACTCGCCTCGTCATTCTCGCGCTGGATCGCGTCGAAGACCTCCTGGCGATGCACGGGGATCTCCTTGGGAGCGTCGATTCCCAATCGCACCTTGTCGCCACGAATATCAACGATCGTGATCTTGATATTATCCGCGATAATGATGCTCTCGTCGCGCTGTCTCGACAGAACAAGCATCGGTGAACTCCTTCTCCCTCGCGACCGTCCTGGGGCGACGCATGGAGATTTACTTTTTGGGTTTCATGAGGTAGTCAGCAGGCAGAGATCCAAAGTCTCAAGACATCGGCACTCGATGTCGTGTAATGCTCATCGTCGCATTCCCCACCCCGTGGGGAGTCGCGATCGATCAAAACTGGTTGACGCGTTGCAGCCGCCGCCCGGCTGTACCGGCTGTGACGGCGGTGAGGGTTGTTCACCACGATGGGGTCGGCTTGTTGCCAGAGACAACCGGGCTGGCTAACTTGAGTGGATCGCGGGTGAGGCGATGTGAATGGCCGATATTGGCGGCGAGCCAGTCGACCTGGGCGAACTGCGAAGGAGTTGTCATCGCCGCCGGCCCACCCACGTCGACCCGGCCACCTCGAATCTCAAACCCCCGGATCCATCACGATGCTGACGTTGTTGATCGCCGTCGGGGCGTTTATTGGCTACCTGGTGGCCTATCACACCTACGGCCGGTGGTTGTCCAGGAAGATCTTCAACCTCGATCCCGAGGCAGTGGTGCCCAGCCACGAGCTGAAGGACGATGTCGACTACGTTCCGACTAAGAAGGAAGTGATATTCGGGCACCATTTCACGAGCATTGCCGGCACCGGCCCGATCGTAGGCCCGGCGATCGCGGTGTTCTGGGGCTGGTTGCCCGCACTGGCCTGGGTGCTGCTGGGTTCGATTTTCATCGGAGCAGTGCACGACTTTGGCGCATTGGTGGTCTCGCTCCGCAACCGCGGCCAGACGGTTGGCGAGGTGGCCGGTCGGCTGATTTCGCCTCGAGCCCGAGTGCTGTTCCTGGTGATCCTGGCGATGGCGTTGACGGTGGTGTTGGCCATCTTCGGGCTGGTGATCGCGAGCATCTTTGCGGATTACCCCGAGAGTGTTCTGCCGGTCTGGATTTCTCTGCCGATTGCCATCGGGATCGGCATCTGGGTGCATCGCCACGGTGGTGGCCTGCTGTTGCCCAGCCTGTTGGCGTTGCTGGTGATGTACGGTGCCGTGTGGGTGGGTGCCTATCACCTGCCGATCGACATCGAGTCGATCTTCGGCGTGACGCGGCTGGGCCCGTTCCCCAACGCGGTGATGATCTGGACGATCGTGCTGTTGATCTACTGTTTCATTGCCAGCGTGCTGCCCGTGTGGCTGCTGCTTCAGCCTCGGGATTACATCAACAGCCATCAACTGGTGCTGGCGTTGGGCCTGTTGCTGCTGGGTGTCTTCGTGGCCGGTGCGACGGGCCAGGCCGACCTGGTCGCCAGTGCCCCGGCGGTTTCCGACGACATCCCCGTCGATGCTCCTCCGATCTGGCCGTTCCTGTTCATCACGATCGCCTGCGGCGCGGTCAGCGGCTTCCACTGCCTGGTCTCCAGCGGCACCACCAGCAAGCAGTTGAACAGCGAGACCGATGCGCAGTACGTCGGATACGGAGCGATGTTGCTGGAGGGGGGCCTGGCGGTGATCGTGATCCTGGCCTGTTGTGCCGGCGTGGGCATGGGCAAGTTCGACCGAGTCGGCGAGGGAGCCGCGTATGGCTATTCGCCAGTGATGGTCACCGTCGATGGCTCCGAGACTCAACTGGCCGGCCAGGCCGCCTGGCGGACTCGATACGATCCGGGGAAGGGTTGGGGTGCCTTCAAGCTGGGAGCCAAGGTGGGTGCGTTCATCGAGGGCGGCGCCAATTTTCTGGCCGCGCTGGGGCTGCCTCTGAAACTCGGCATCGGCCTGATCGCGGTACTGGTGGCCAGCTTCGCCGCCACCACGCTTGATACCGCCACGAGGCTGCAGAGGTACGTGCTGCAGGAACTGGCCGGGACGTTTCGGATCACTCCGCTGACCAACAAGTACGCCGCCACCGCCCTGGCCGTCGGCCTGGGCGGCCTGGTCGCCATGATCCCCGCCGGAAACCTCGGCCCCGGCTCCGGCGGACTCATACTCTGGCCACTCTTTGGTGCCACCAACCAGCTGTTGGCCGGGTTGGCCTTCATGGTCACCGCGTTTTACCTGTGGCGACGCAACAAGCCGGTGGCCTTTGTGCTGGTGCCGATGATCGTGATGCTGATCATGCCCGCCTGGGCGATGCTCTGGAACATCTTCCACGAGGGGGGCTGGTACGACACACGTGATTACCTGCTGCTGGGCTTCGGAGCCGTGACACTGCTGGTGCAGGTCTGGATGATGATCGAGGGCATCCTGTTATGGCCCCGGGTCCGTGGACTGCGCGAAGAGGCTCTTCCGCCTTTGGACGCCACACAACCGGTCAGCGGAGGTGACTAGCAG
>Ga0310125_10002167_pt1 | contig 10210 bp, 6 predicted proteins | sample CB11b_Tmax_Bot8__FD_203508 | JGI IMG/M metagenome (GOLD analysis project Ga0310125, IMG submission 203508) | Marine microbial communities from Western Arctic Ocean, Canada - CB11b_Tmax_Bot8 | ecosystem: Environmental > Aquatic > Marine > Oceanic | place: Canada: Western Arctic Ocean | collected... | reverse complement strand
CGATCTGATGACATGAGTCTCAAGTCTGCCTTGGCACAAAATTTCAATCGCCACAGGACAAAACTGAGTTGACATCACATTACCTTCCCCTTGCATCGATATTTACGCAACTTTAATCCGCCAGATTTCATCGGCTTACAATGTTTTCGACCTGTTCTCCCTGCAGCGATTATTCAATGATTTCCTGGTTTAACGAGCCTGATGCCGCGCCCCAATACACGAATACTCCAGACGTGAAGGCCGTTGAATACCTTCCGGTTCCTGTGGTTGCAATAACTAAAAGGCAAAAGGCCCCAGCCGATTGAATTCAACTCGTCGTTGAGAGATACGCGGCCAGTAAATCGCGGGTGGCGTACAGATCATCGAGATGGATCATCTCCGTGACCGTATGAATGTAACGAGTGGGACAAACCAGCGACATCACACGATAACCCGGACCTTTGCTCTGGATTGTCGAAGCGTCCGTACCACCTCGTGCAAGGATGGTGCGTTGGGCTTTGATCTTCTTTGATTTCGCAATCTTCTCAAATTCCTCGATTAATCCCAAATCAGCAATCGTCCGACCGTCCATCACCATCAGCGCCGCACCGCTGCCTTGCAGTGTAACGCTTTGCGTTTCATCAACACCAGGCGTATCAACGCAAAGCGTTGTATCGAGTGCAATGGCAATATCCGGCTGAATTGAATCGGCTGCCGGCCCAGCACCACGACAACCAACTTCTTCCTGCGCCGTAAACACAACATAAATTTCGCAGTCGTGTTGTTGAACATGTTCTAACGCGCGAATTACCAACCAACAAGCCACCCGATTATCCAGACACTGACCAACGATCGTTTTGCCAACCTCCATGAATGGCGCGCGGATCACCACCATGTCGCCGATGTGCACTTTTGGGGTGACCTGCTTGGCCTCCAACCCCAGGTCAATGATGAGGTCACTGATCTCCGGAACCCGTTTACGATCTTCTTCGCTGGCGATATGCACCGGTTTGCCGCCAGGATTCATGACCCCCGGCAGGTCACCCTTGGCATTTTGCACGTCAGTGCAAACCGTCACCAGGCGCGAAAAGAGGTTGCGCGGGTCAAAGCCACCGACCGATTGAACACGCAAAAAACCCTTGGGGTCGATATGGTGGACCATAAAACCAATCTGATCCATATGCGCTGCAATCATAATTCGTTTGGGTTTTTTCCTATGAATCCTTGGGTTCCGGGGTTTACGATGGCAGATAAGAGAACCGAGCGAATCTACACGCGTTTGGTCAAAAAGACCCCCGGCATGCTTGAGAATCAGATTGCGCAACCGATCTTCACGACCGGCAATAGATGGCGTTTGGGTCATGGCTTCAAGTAACTTCATAAAGCCAATGTACTAGCTGAATCTTCCGCTGCAAAGACGGCGACCACCAATGCTTGTAACGAGGATTAACGACTGCTAACTTAGGCTCTCCGGGTCGTTTCGAAACCGGAATCTGATCCCCGCAGCTGACTTGCTGGTTTTGCAACGTCCACAATAGTCAATTTCCTGGAGTTTAAAGGTCAGAAGACAATGAATATTCCAAAACTCACCGAGGTGGCGGCTTCCAATAATTTCCGCCAATACCTAATCGACCTCCTAATGGACATTTGCCGCCATGACACGTCCATTCGGCACGATGTGCCGGCATTACGACAGGCCGAATCTGATGTCTTCGATATCCTCGAACAACACCTTGAGAATTATGGGCTCGCTGGTTCAGCCACCAAGCGTGCACCAATTGACTGCAAGATCGCCCACCACCCCTATTTCAGCCAACTCTATTACACCCAATCCCCACAGGCCCCACAGGGATTAACCGTCCAGCAAACTTATGACGGACGAGCCAACCTGATTTACATGGTCGACGGCACCGATCAGCGGAATACCGGCATGAACCTGGCCATCAACGGCCATATCGACGTCGTTGCACCCTTTTTTGGACCGCGAATTGAAGATGACCGGGTCTATGGCCGTGGGGCCTGCGATGATAAAGGCAATATTGTCGCTTTATTTGGCGCCATCAAACTCATCGGCCAATACCTTCAAGACACGGGGAAAACCCTCAACAAGCACCTGACTGCCATGTGTGTCATCGAAGAGGAGATGGGCGGCAATGGTTCATTATCAGCGGCAATCGATCGCGATCTCAAAAAGCGGTACGACTCATTAATGGTTCTGGAAATCTGTGAGAGCAAGATATACCCAGGAAACCGAGGTTGCGTCTGGTACAAAGTTGAAGCTGAACAGGCCAATGGCCAACTTAACCTGTTTGAGGCCGCCGCCTATATCATTGAACAACTCGAAAAGGAAGGACGATCCTTAAGGGCCGAATCGGACCACCCACTATTTCCACATCGGCCGGTCCAGACCTGCCACGGGATCATCTGCAACAACGGTGAACATCCTTCACGCATTAATGGTGAGGTCGCCTTTGATATTACTTTCCTTGATGCGAACACCGTTCATCCCGCAAAGGCAAATCGGACGATTGAAGATGTTCTACAGTTTGCCCTCGATGAATATATTGGAATCTACAAGGATAAAACCAAGGTAACTGACCCGGCGACCGGAAAGCCGAAAGTAAACCGCCATTACGATATCGAGGAAAATGTAAGCGGTTTCACAGTAACTGTTCACGGATCCACTGGTCATATGGGTTCAATCTTTGAAAACGATGGTGCCATCACCAAAATGATGACCATGGTCCGTGCTTTAATCCGGAGCCGGGACACAATTGAACGGTTTGCCGGGGGCCCAGTAACCTTTAGGCTACATGGCTGGGATCAGCCGGGCGTCCTGACGCTGGAAGGTGGCCAAGGATTTTTACCAACGCATGAAATGAAGGACGTCCAGGACCGGCTGGTGAACGCAGTTCATCGTGGTGCTGGTGAATATTTAAGGTTGATGGGGAGTAAAGAATCGGCCCCGGAAATGTTCCTCGTAACCTATGAAAAACTACACAATGCCGCTTTTGCCGGCGAGGCTGACTCACCGGAAATGCGCAATGCCATTGATGCAGCTCGCACCGCGGAGATCTGGAAGGATGAGCCAATCCGCGGCTGGGACGTATCTTGTGATTCACGGATTTTTGCCGGGGAATATCCGCAAATGACTGTCCTGACGACTGGACCCGGTTCACTGAATTTTGCCCACTCGGACCAGGAGCACATTGAAATTACAGAGATGGTTAAATTCAGCGAATTTCTGGCCTATTACATTCTCAAACAGACCGGCACGATTGATTGAAGGTTGGTTTTCGGACCATATCAACCGTAGCTGTATAGGAACTGACCATGGACAAGCTTCGAATCGGCGTGATTGGTACTGGCAGCGTGGTACGCGAAATCTATCAGTATCTTTACTTCTCCAGTGAATACTCTCATCTACTGTCCATAGAGGGCGCCGCGGACCCAAATGATCAGATGCGAAATGAGTTCTGCGACCAATATGATATTCCCAAGGATCGCCGTTTCACCGATTACGAGCAAATGATCAAATCATTGGACTTGGACGCTGTACAGGTTAATACACCCGACAGTCTCCATGAACAGCCAACCGTATTCGCTCTCAATGCGGGACTGGATGTCCTCGTCCCCAAACCTTTAGCAGACACCATTACCGGCGCTCATAACATGATTGAAGCCATGAAGCGAAATGATCGCTTGATTGGCGTCGACTTTCACAAACGTGATGACCCGAGAATCAAGGAATGCCAGGCCCGTTACCAGAGTGGCCAGTATGGTCAATTTCAATTGGCAGTCTGGTACATGGTCGACAAGTTGATGGTTGCCGATCCGAACCATGAACCCCGTTTCTTTGCTTCACCTGATTTCGCTGAAAAAAACTCACCGATCTCATTTTTAACCGTACATATGGCAGACGCGTTCATTCGTATTGTCAATCTAAAACCCGTGCGTGTGCGGGCTACGGCTTGGAGCCAGAAACTGCCGACATTGAAGCCAATTGCAGTCAACGGATATGACCTGTGTGATGTGGAAATTGAATTTGAAAACCGCGGTGTCGCCCATATTGTGACTGGATGGCACCTGCCCAACAGCGCTCATTCCCTGACGGTTCAATCCTCACGTCTTATCTGCACCGATGGAATGATTGACCTAGGGCTGGATGTCCCTGGATATCATGAGCTGGCTGGCGAGGGTATTGTTGAGCGCAACCCTCTTTTCCGAAACTTTGAAGCCGATGGAACGGTCACCGGCTATGGAATGAGCCGCCCAGGACGCCTATACCAGAAGATCCTGAAGTTCCGCAACAATGAATTGGCAGAGAACGAACACAATGAACTTAAGAACATGTTTGAACTTGGTTTTTATACCAGCGTTGTCCTTGAAGCTGCCGAGAAAAGCCTGGTACAAGGCACACGAAGTGACAATGGTGTCGTCAGTGGTTTAGCCGTTGATATTGCAGATCTGCTCACCCAACAACTCGGTGATGCCGCCTCTTGTTATCTGTAAATCCTGCAACCCCAAATAAAATCTCTTCCGCCATCACGCTTAGTCCTCTCACAACGGGAACCTGCACCTGAATCCGGATATCAATCGTTCTCCCACTGTGCATCGGTATCACCCACGCCACACGTCAGGAAACCGCCGTCAACGACAAGTGTATGTCCATTGACAAACGATGCCCCGGGACTGGCGAGAAACACGGCAGCGCCTGCAATTTCGTCTCCGGTGGCGAATCGACCGGCCGGCGTACGTTCTATGATCCGACGGCCACGGTCGGTATTTTCAATCAGGCTCCGGTTCAAGTCCGTTGGAACGAAGCCAGGTGCAATGGCATTGGTACGGATACCGTACTTGGCCCACTCGTTTGCCAGGCTGCGGGTAAGGCCCAAGATCGCACTCTTTGCTGAAGCATAGGCTGCGACTTCAATCAAGTCGGCATAGGAGCTGACCGATGCCAAATTGACAATGCAGCCGCTGTGTTGCTCCCGGAACAGATGACAAGCTTCCTGTGAACAACGCAATGATCCGGCCACATGCAAATCGTACATGTGGGCAAATTCCTCAGAGGTCAAGTCAATGGTCGGCTTCCGGATGGTGGTTCCAGCTGCATTAACGAGAATGTCCAGTCGGCCAAAGACGTCAATCACTTTACGCACAGCACGCTGGACACTGCTGTCGTGACACACGTCCAGGCCTACGGCGGCAACTTTCACATTATGCTGGTCACCCTCATACTGCTGGTTCATCTCCTTGGCTGCCTGCTCGACATTTTCAAAATTACGGGATGCAATCATGACGCGAGCCCCATGGGCGGTCAGCGCATCAGCAATGGCGCGGCCGATTCCACCCGCGCCACCGGTAACCCAGGCAACCTTGCCGGTCAGATCAAATAGCTTTGTAACCACACCCATCAAAGAACTCCCTCATTACATCTGACATCATCTAGTCAAGGGGCATAGCATAGCAATTATGAATATTCATGGATGACCCTACTCGCTTGCCGCTTGGATTCTCACTAAGATAGTCGGCTTAATCTAAACGCGGACAACCCCAAAGAACTTAATGGCAGTTGGTTATGAATGACAACAACCGAAAACGCTATGCCCTTATCGGGGCCGGAAACCGGGCACGGATGTATCTCTATTGCCTGGCAGATCGATACAAAGACTCCGCAGAACTTGTTGCGATGTGTGATCCAAACCCGGCCCGATTGGACTACTACAACGATGTGCTGGTCAAGGAGCACAACTATCACGCCGTACCGACGTACGACATCTGTGATTTTGACAAGATGGTGACAGAAACCAAGGCTGATGTTGTCATCGTCACAACCATCGACCGCGTTCATCACGAGTATATTGCGCGTGCCATGGATCTGGGGTGTGATGCAATCACAGAAAAACCCATGACAATTGATGACGAAAAATGCCGCGTGATTTTTGATGCCATCGAGCGCACGGGCAAGAACCTACGGGTCGCGTTCAACTATCGCTGGGCCCCGGGACCTTCCACCTTATACAAGGCTCTACGCGACGGTGTAATTGGCGATATTATTCATGTTCATTTGGAATATCTGCTCAATACACAACATGGAGCCGATTACTTTCGGCGGTGGCATCGCGAGAAAGATCAGTCCGGAGGCCTCATGGTCCACAAGTCGACACACCATTTTGACCTTGTGAATTGGCTGATCAACGCCGTGCCGGAAACAGTCTTTGGAATGGGGAAACTGGCCTTCTATGGACGCCGCAACGCAGAGAAACGTGGGATTGAGGTAAAGTACGATCGATACACGGGCAATGACACCAAGGACGATCCATTTGCATACGATCTGTCGACTACCGACCGAATGCGTCGAATGTATCTAGAGGCCGAACAACATGATGGTTACATCCGTGACCGAAACGTATTCGGTGAAAACATCACAATCGAAGACACCATGAGTGTTCTGGTGCGGTATCGAACCGGCACCGTTTTAAACTATTCACTAAACGCATACCTCCCGCGTGAAGGCTATCACCTATCTATCAATGGCACCAAGGGTCGAGTTGAATACCAAGAAGCACACGAGGCACATATCATTGGCGGCACGAGTGAGAAGAAAGGCGGGGAGGATTTAAAATGGGAAACAAGCCTGACGGTGCTGCCGCTATTTGATGACCCCTACGACATCCCAATTCCCAAAGCCGAAGGCAGCCACGGTGGTGCTGATCCTCTAATGCAAGATCATATTTTCCTGCCCAATGCTGCACCAGACGCCCTGCGTCGAGACGCAGGCCATGAGCAGGGCGCCGCATCAATTCTCATTGGCGTGGCAGCCAACAAATCATTTGCCAGCGGTGGGCCCATCCAGATATCTGATTTATGCCCACAACTTGATAGAGCGACCCACCTCAGTGATTTGGCATGAAGACCTAACATCCTGATGCCAGGAAATGGGGCACCGCCCCTAGCCCAACATCACTCCCCAGTAAACATCCGATCATCAATGATTTCACAAGATCCAGCATGCCTACCGTGGCAATGTAGCGCCCGCAATCAATCCACTTTAATCACGACTAGTGTTGTATCATCCACGCTGCGATTAAGGCCAACATAGCGTCGCATCTGCCAAAGAATATGGTTAAGCGCATCATGCGCCGATGCATTCAAACGATCATGCATCGCTGCAATAATCCGTTCACGACCGAACCTCTGGTTACGAAAATCCAACGCATCGCAAAGACCATCGGTATAGATCACCAGCAAGTCGCCAGATTGCAAATCAAATATTCCCATGTCATAGGAGGCTGACTCGTCAACACCAACAATCATTCCCCCCGTCGCAAGCTTGTGGATCTCTCCGTCTCGCAGCAGAAGGGGATATTCATGCCCTGCATTACAGTATGTCAGTCGCCGCGAAACGGGGTCGATTACACCGTAAAACATCGTGACAAACTCATTGTCTAATGTCTGGCGCACCATGGTTGCATTGACACGAGAAATAATCCGATCGATGTCATAAATCACTTCCGCATGGGCGTGTAAGGCTGCGCGAACAGACGCCATCAACAGGCTTGCCGCGATTCCCTTACCCACCACGTCTCCTATTGCCACACCCAACTGTGATCCAAGTTGTATAAAGTCATAAAAATCTCCGCCAAGCTCAAAGCAGGGAATACACCGCGAGGCAATATCGACACCTCCAATACGGGGAGCCTCGGCTGGCATCATGCGCTTTTGCACATCTGCAGCCATCTGAATCTGCTGTTGCATCTTCTCGGTTTCGAGTTTCTCATCATTCAGACGAGCATTTTCAATTGCTGTCGCCAACAGCTGCGCCACCGCCCTGAGCATGACAATCTCAAACTGGGTAAAACTTCGAGGCTCACCAGTGTAAACTCGAATGACACCCACAGGCTTATTTTCATAAATCATGGGCGCCGACAAAATCGAAACCAACCCCTCGCGATGTGCATCTTCGGGGTACATCACCCGGGGATCCTTGGCCATATCCTGCACGTAAACAACTTCTCCAGCCAAGGTCCGGCGGTAAAGCTCACTTTCCTCAACAACAATCGGACCCTTGTCAAGATACTGGCTTGATAGATTAAATACCGCCTTGGGGAATAACTCACGACGCTGTTCGTCAAGAAGACGAATGCTGGCAGCTTTAACAGCCATCACTTCTGCAGCACTTTTCGCTGCGGCATCAAGCACTTCTCGCAAATCTCGGTGAGCCGATAGAAGTGTGCTCAACCCATAAAGGATGCTTAACTCATCCACACGGTGCTCCATCTGAGCAGCTTGATTACACAAGTTCGTCAAATGAGTCGCCCATAGCGCAAGCAATTGCCGGGCCGTGTCGTCAGCATCAGTGTCAACTGCCGAAACCTGATCCGCTCGCAACCCCTCTCGCTGATCCTTAATCGTGACCCGACCAATGGCACGACCTTCAACAATAATCGAAACGCCCCATTGCCCCGAATCTTCATGCAAGATTTCCAGACCCTGATCCCGAAGACTGCTGGAGTCGCAGTTGGAACTTGGAATTGCCTGACCGTTGCTGTCGGTCAGTGATAAACGGAACCCACTTAATCGGTGCAGTGTATCCCGCAATGCACCAAAATAACTATGATCCAACAGGTCCGACAACTGGCGGTCGGATCGACGATATTCGCTGAGTGGAACATCATCAGATGGGTTGGCGTTCTGGCCGCTTTTCGGTAATCGGCCATCCGTACCTGGTCCGCCCGTCACTTAGAAACATCGAGCGACGATGTATTTTCGCTCGCCTCACCGATCTGATTGACGGGCTGGCTCAATTTATCTTTACCTGCTTCTGGATCTACTGGTCCTGAATCCTCCAGCCAGATATAACGGAGCAGATTGACCATGGGGTCGTATCGGGCGTCAGCTTGGGCGATATCCAGGCCATACTCAATCAGATCCCGCTGACCTATTTGGTACCCGAGATATGCCAACATCAAAGCGGCGTCACCGCTCTTGGTCATCTCAAGCATCTTATCGATTTGACGGCGAACCCATTCAAGCCGCCGCACCCGGGGTAATAGCCTGGCCTCGTAACGAAGCGCTATCATCTCTGGATGATCTTCAAGCAGATTCCGCAAATGGACAGCAGCCGAACGGATCAGACCAGCGCCAAGTTGCGAATGAATAATACCCACGCGAGCCATCGGATGGCTCGGTACGCCAGCAAGAATCATGCGATACTTATCATCGGCATCAAAATAGCGATCGGCCGCCAGATCCGCTTCGGCCTCTCGTAGCAGCCGATTAATCCGTGATGCACGCTGGCCTGCGATGGTTTTCAAGTTGGGTAGATCATAGTTCAATGTTTTCAGAAGCCGCTGGAGCGACGCAAGTGATCGAAATCCCTCAAGTGGAAACGGCGCCACAGCAGAACTGTCCTCCGCCGGTGTTTTCCCGACGACATCAACTGACGCAGGCTTGAGCCGATCCAAACCTGTAATTTCCTCAAAACGTTGGTTGACCTTCACGCTGAAAGGATTACTTTCATCGTCACCAACAGCCGTACCACCGTTGTCATCCAAACCCAAAGTGATACGAGCAATTTTCAACCGCTGCGCTCTTGCCTTGGCCAGTTGTTGCAACGTGGGACTAGCAAGCCGTATCGGGGTTGAGATCTCCTCCTCCACAATGCCTCCTTGGTTCATGGACGGTTCATTAGCCATCAAGCCCATGTCACCTATTTGCTCCTCCAAAGGCAATGTCGGCATTGACATCGTCGGCGGGACGACATCCTGCCCACCTCCTTCATCTACGACACCTGGAACCACTTCCCCCGCAATGATGGCGCCAGACGCGATTTGCTGCTGGCGTTTTATCTCGGCAAGCAAATCCATATACACATCTTCACCGGGCGCAACAGATCGCGAACCGAGTGGACTGAACATCCTCGCTTCGATCCGTGCAACACGCTGTTCAAGCGTTGGCGCATCAACATCAACGGTTGCTTCGTGATTATCGTCAAATAAATAGGATCCCAACTCGCGCGATGGCGTCCACAGCAGATCCCCGTAGGTGCTTGGTGGCTTTGACAAATGGCCTTCAAAGCGTGTGTTTTGATTGGCCGCATCCCGATCTACATCAAGAACACTTTGTGGTCGAACCAAAGTCCCTGCATGCTCACCACTTTGCGTGCCGTCATCAGCACTCAACCCGCCGGCTAAACGTTGTTCTCGCAAACCGAGCCCGTCGCGTG
>Ga0310125_10002164_pt1 | contig 10218 bp, 8 predicted proteins | sample CB11b_Tmax_Bot8__FD_203508 | JGI IMG/M metagenome (GOLD analysis project Ga0310125, IMG submission 203508) | Marine microbial communities from Western Arctic Ocean, Canada - CB11b_Tmax_Bot8 | ecosystem: Environmental > Aquatic > Marine > Oceanic | place: Canada: Western Arctic Ocean | collected... | reverse complement strand
CGAACTTCTTGAATACCAACCCGACGTCTTCATTGTTTACTGCGGTCACAACGAATTCGTCGAACCGGAGTTCTTCGGGAAACTCAAGGGAAAAAGCGTCGCAAGAACTCGGCTAGAGTACATATTGGCGCACTCGCGTGTCTACGCCGGCATAAATTCACTCATTGCCAGAGGTCGCGATGCAAAGAAAAGTACAACCCACGAGTATCATGCGCTGGTTCGCCGTGATATGTCTCGATATTTCAGTGCGGCGGAAAAGAACGTTATCGTGGCTGAGTTTAAGTCGCGATTGGATCGATTGGTGCGCCGCGCAAAGGCGTCCGGCGTAAACGTCCTGCTTGCGACCGTTCCCTGCAACCTGGCAAGGTGGTCTCCCAATCGTTCGACGACGGGTACCACGTTGGGCGCCGTCGCAACTGAGACTGCATGGCGTGCCGTACGCGTGGGCCAGAACATGTTGGAAAGCGGTGACGCTGATGCGGCGGCTGCTGAGCTTGAGCAGGCCGCAAGTCTCGCGCCGGGTCACGCGGAACCGCATTTTCTGCTGGGCCGTGCGTACGAGGATCTTGGTCAGTGGGATCAGGCCCGGGAAGCGTATCGCATGGCGTGCGACATGGACGCTGCACCATCTCGCCGGGTCAGTGCAATCAATGATGCGATTCGCGATGTCGGTCGAAAGCATAATCTACTGCTCGTCGATATGGACGCCGTTTTTGAGGAGAACAGCGAGAACGGCCTGGTTGGATTCGAGCTGATCGAGGACTACGTCCATCCCACGCAAAATGGGCACGCACTCATCGCCTGGCACATGTGGGACGCCATGGAGAAGGCAAGGTGGTTGCGTGGCGGTGCGGTGGCGGACAGAACACTATTTGACCGTGTTATCGCCGCTCGCAAGTGGCGGCGTTCGAGTTTGACCAGTGCAAGATGGCTGTACAATCAGGCTGTCATCTTGGCGAAACAGGAAAATCGTGAAGCCGCCATTGAAAAGTTCCGCCAGGCACTGGAGGTGCATCCGACATATACAGCCGCACTACGGGGTCTCGGCGCCATGATTTTCTCGATGGGACAAGAGGATGAGGCGCTGAGATGTTTCGAAAGGGCGTTAGAAATCGACCCTCAAGACCACGGCACTCACAACGCCCTGGCGAACGCTTATGCGGCCGTGGGACGCGCCGACGAAGCGGGGCCGCACTATGAGGAGGCTTTACGACTCAAGCCGGACGCGGGCTCAGCCCACAAAGATTACGCTGACATGCTCGCCCGTGTGGGACGTCTTGAGGAGGCCGTAGGGCACTATCAAGAGGCTTTGCGGTTTATGAACGATGACGGTTTGATTCATAAGAATTTGGGTGTTGTGATGTTGAGCCTTGGGCGGTCTCAGGACGCAGCAGTGCACGCTCGGACGGCAATGAACCGATCGGCCAACTTGTCCGACGGTGCCATCGCGCAGCTCGGAGATCTTCTGAACCAGACTGGTCAACACGCAGAGGCGCTGCCGTTGTTGGAGGGAACGGTCGAGATCGCTCCCGAAAACGCCAAAGCCCACAAGTATCTTGCCGACGCGCTGCGGGCCATGGGACGTGCGGAGGAAGCCTTGACACACTACGAAGAGGCTTCGCGGCTCATGCCGGAAGCCAGCAGCATCCACAACACCCTCGGACAAATGCTGGAAAGCCTGGGCCGCGTTGAGGAGGCCGTCGAACAGTTCGAAGCAGCATTGCAGCTTGAACCGGACAGCGCGTTCATTCACCACAATCTGGGCGTTGCCCTAAAGCGATTGGAGCGATTCGAGGAAGCCGAAGATCACGAACGGGCCGCACTGCGGCTCAATCCGGACTTTGCGGAAGCGTACAATGGACTGGGTATCGCTCTGTTCCGCCAGGAAAAATTGGCAGAGGCCGTCACGAAATTTGAAGCCGCGCTTGAAATCCGGCCCGGCTACACTAATGCTGGCAGAAATCTGACGCAGGTGAACGCAATACTTGCCGAACAGGGTGTTTCCGGAGTGCAAGGGCCTTGACCGCAATGCCCCTCCTGTATTAGAGAAATCACATGGAAAAGAAAGTCTTAATCCTGGATGACGAAGCACTCGTGCTGAAGACCTTGGAACAGCTCTTTCGCAGCCACGGTTATTCCCCACATTGCACGATGCACGGAGCTGATGTGCTGGAATTAATGCAGGAGCACAGTATCCGCGTCGCTTTTACGGATTTGAGAATGCCGAGGATGGATGGACTGGAATTTTGCAAACGAGCCATACAACTCGATCCCTCAGCATATGTGTACGCGATCAGCGGATTCATCGATGCGTATACCCCGGATCAGTATCGCGATGCGGGATTCACTGGAAGGTTTCGCAAGCCTTTCAATATCGATCTCCTGCTTGGCGCGTGCAGGGAAGCGTTCGAGAAAATCAAGCAGCAAAGTCGTGACGACGATGCGTCCTCAGACAGCGAGCTCAGGAAGCACTCCAGAGTCCGGACAAGGGAAATCGTCCAGATTACGATCATGCGCTGCAATACGGATGCGACGCTCGTTGGCAAAACCTTCGATTGTGCAACCGGGGATATCTCTGCAGGCGGCATGCAAATCCGTGTGGATGACAGCATTCCTGAGGGTACAGTCCTGGGCCTTCATGTCGGATGGAGCGGAAGTGACGTGACCTACGTACTGCGCGGGAAGGTGAAATGGGCGGCGGAGACGCAGGCCGGGACCGGCTTCAATATCGGGCTTGCATTGTTTGCGTCTTCCCGAGACCTGCATCAATGGGTGGAATTAGTCAAGAAATTGGAAAGCCAAAAGGTATGATCACAGGTCTGAAAACCGGACAAAAAAAGCGATAGCCCGCAAACTGCGGATATGATGTATAATGAAGTTTTGATGAATTGGTGACATCAACATGTCGGCTTGAGGAGGAGAATACGGTCATGGCAGGAAAAGACTGGATTCTGCATTACAAAACAGATCAGGACGTCACAGAAGAGATCGAACTCGGTGACGCCACTTTCGTCATTGGTCGTGACCCGGGAGCCGATCTCACGCTTGATGGGGACAACGTGTCACGGGAGCACTGTGAAATCCGTTTTTGGGACGGCGATTACGTACTCAAAGATCGGCATTCCAAGAACGGTACCATGCTCAATGGCAAGCAGGTTGATGTTGCTGTCATCTCTATTAACGACGTTATCGAGGTCGGCAAGTTTCGTCTCATCGTCGAACATAAGCACGCCTTCAGGCTCGGCGAAACGCAGGCACGCGAAGTGTTGGAGGAAATGGAGGAAGGCAAAGGCTACAATACCATTCTCCACGAAATCGTCGACGACTTGGACGATGACGCCAAGCCCTCCGTGTGACGCCTGATTCGAAGCGTTGACCCAAACTACGTGCATTGCCCACTATGGCTACCAAGAATTCCCTAGAATCGACGCGATTGGCCACCACGACAGAGAGCGACCTGTCTGTCTGTCCTGAGGCCGAATCGACTGTTGCGCTTGAGCGCGGGCAGCTCATTGAAAACTACAAGGGAATCATTGGCACGGGCGCAATTCATCATCCTGTCACTTACGAGTTTCTCCACGAACTTGGCCGCGGACGACAGGGGCAGGTGTATCTCGCGTTGCGACGCGGCGCACGTGGGTGTGTGACACGCCACGCCATCAAGCTGTTCGATCCCGGCATCTACGCTTCCAGCGAAAAGTACCGGACGGACATGGGGCGCATTGCCACTCAGGTATCGCTGCTTCAGTCGTCCCACAATCCGAATTTATTGCAGCGTGATGCCTATGAGGAGGTCCTGGGTATAGGATATGTTCAGATGGAGGCCATCGACGGCATCGATCTGCGCTTTCTGCTCGATGGCAAACATGTTGACCGTGTACTCCAAATAATTACACGTACCGAATATGATCGTCTTACGGGATCACTATTTCGCTTAGGAAACAGACAGGTGGAGATTCAGCTGGGCTTGGCCGTGCACATCATGCGTCAGATGTTGCGAGGGCTTGAGGCGTTGCACGGAAAAGACTTTGTTCACTCCGACATTAAGCCGTCTAACATCATGATCGACCGGCTGGGGTACGTACGGGTCATCGACCACGGACGGGGTGTGAAACATGCAGAAAAGGTTCGGATCCTGCTCGGGAGCCCTATTTACATGGCGCCGGAAGCACATCAGCGCATGCCCAGTGTCACCCAGTCGGACCTGTATTCTGTGGGACTCGTGGGTTTGGAAATGCTGCGGGGCGAACCGCTCGTAGCGGATGCCAACATCGGCGAGAAAGAGTTGCTGAAAATAAAACTGAAACTGCCACGTGCGCTACCCGACCTGTTGCCAAAAAACGTCCGTGAGAACGAAGCGTTTGTGAACGTGCTTTCACGCCTGCTCCATCCTGATCCCGCAGCGCGACAGCCGAGTGCGGAAGATGCCGATTCCGGCAGCGACGGACTGTCGGGAGTGCATCGGGAACACGCACGCACCGGGGATGATGCCGAGTACCCGCGCGAGTTGGAAGACTATCTCGAGATGTTTGTCGATCCGACCACCGATCGAATCGTTAAAGGTTGAAAATTCCTCGAGTCAGTGTTTTTCCTCAAACGTGTCGATGTGTCTGGCGGCACGTGCAATGAGATAGATGAGAACGATGACCATGACGAATACGATGCAAGCCAGCACGACTTTGCCGCTGACGAGCGGCGCTTCTGCTTCTGCGGATGTCGGATTCTCTATCTCGGGGCCCAGTCCATACTGACTCGTATGGGCTGCGTCAACCTGCTGAAGCACTTCAACAATGTCATAGATGGGCGCGCGCATATTATCGGCGCCATAACACAACCGAACTTCAACGTTCGGTTTCGCGAAGAAGAGCGCTTCGTGAACTTCCCCACGAATTTCGATGCCTTCAATGTCAAGCGCCGGACTGTCCTGGTTGCGGATTGTCAGCCGGTAGAAACGGTGGCGTGGCGCGGACGGCAATCGTAGATCGAGTGACTCCTTGCTAAACCGGCCCGCCCGTACGCGGCTCAGTTTGCCTGCAGCGACGTACTGCCACGTGTCGTCCTCCGCGTGTCGCGCTTCCAATCGGCATGACCTGCTAAAATTCTTTGCATCGGTAACGAGGATCACCTTCGTTAAGGGGACTCTTGCGGTGCTGAATGTGACAAGGGTTGATTTCTTGTCGAGATCGTGCCGAACCTTGAGGTCCCGTACCGTATATTCTGACAGGACTTTATCTGCGTGGCTCAAGGATTTCTTTTCGCCGTGTACGCGGATGTGATCGATGTGGAAGTCCGCGCGCCGGAAGCTGGTCTTCTCCCGTTCGCTCACGATATCACCGCCCCTGCTGTCGGTGATAATGTGCTTTAGTGGAGAGCGCTGAGACTCGGATATGTCTGAGACTTCAATGTTGTAGAACGTGTATGCTCCGGGAGGAACGCGTATTTCAGTTTTTCGTACATCCATATATCTGGAGTAGTCGAACACAGGTTCCCCCTCGACGAGCGTTTCCCATGCTTGGTCGTCAAGACTTCCCTTTATGCTGACCTGTTTCTCAAAGTTCCTGTCGGTCGATTCGATGCCGAAGATGACCGGGACATCCTCCGCCTTTTTCTTGCGGAGGGTAACCACTATTTTGTTGTCTTCGGTGAGCGTGAAATCGACTTGTTCGGTGCGCACCTCGCTTCGCGTCACAACTTCGCGCCTTAGTGTCTTTGGCCTGATCAGCACAGGAATTTCCACGACATTGGAAGTGAAAAGACGGAGATCCACGTACCGTGAAGCAGTTTCAAAGAAGATGCTTTCGTCCAATTCTACCGACGCGATTTCTTGATCACGCATGTCCGGAGGCGTCAACGATCGCCAATATCGAAATTCTTTCGGCGACGTACCGGCAAGGGCGTGGGACGCGAACAGCAAGACGATCGCTGCGACATCCGCCATTCGCCATACCCCAATGTATCTTCGCCGTACGTGTCGGATCAATTCCAAGGTGAGCGCCGACTGGACCCGCGTGCGACGCCCGATGTCACGGCTTCTCATGGGTCCCCTCCTTCAAAAATTTCTTGTTCGAATAGATGTAGGCGAAAGAACCGAGCAGCAGGATCACGCCGACGGCAATGAATGCCACGACACGCACAATAATCTCCATTTCCCGCAGGTCGTAAAGGAAGACTTTGCCGATTACAACGGCGACGAGACCGAGGCCGGCGTAACGAAGTAAGGACACGCTTTTCCATATGCCGCCTGCAATGTAGGCGACCGCAAATGCGGCCCACAGGATTGTGATACCCCCGTCCTGGAAATCACGGGACTTCCAATACAAGAAGCTGTTCAATTCGAAGCTTGTGTAGATAAATAACAAGAATAGTCCCGCATAGCCGAACATGGCGGCGGTGCTCCGCACAGTCTTACGCCGACTCATCATTGCCCAGATTGCAAAGAGCAGCACCATCACCACGCCAAAATCCAACAGGCGCATCAGGCCAAACAGCGGCGTATAGTCGGCCAAGTAGACCATGTCGGAGCTGAACTGCCACGAATGGAGATCAATTGAAAAGATCTTTGCGATTGTCACAAAGATGACACCGCACATGATCCAGAAGATGGTCGAGAGGCCTTCTTCGCGATTGGCGTGTCGAAATAGGAAGGCCGCGAGAAAACACCACAGCAAGGTCAGCACAGGCAGTCGCAGGGGCTGGTAATAGGACAGCATGCCGTTAAATTCAACGACAAGAAAAATGAAAACGAGCAACACGGCCGCCCAATAGAATATCTGTCGTGTCACCGTTGGTGCGACAATCTCGGGTACGTCATTGTCGTCCGGTAAACGCGGAGTGTCATCCGGGCGGGACATGCGTTGCTGGAGGAAGAATGCGATAATCACCGATGCAATCGATACGCCAAAGTTCAAGAGCCGTTCGCTCATGAGTTTCCAATACTCGCCGATTGCCGCGTAGGTCGCGGGCGGCCTGTCGTAATTTCTTGGAAAATCCCATGCGGCGAGTCGAAAGAAAACAGTCACGTAAATGACATAGCTGAAGTTTTTCAGAAAATTGCTCCCAATCTTCTGTCCCAGCCAAAGAAACGTAAGGGCAAGCAATGCCAGTGAGACGGTTAAGACTTCTTTCTCGAAGAACAGTGGCAGTGTCCACGTTGTAAAGGCCCCTGAAAGGGCAATAAGTGCCGTGAGCAGCGGCTGGTCCCTGATTTTCTTACTTATGAAAACGAAAACGTGCAGCACGAAGAAGATTGCAACGCCCAGCGACATGAGGGCCGGGTAGGGGCGCCCGTGCGCCTGATGGATGAGTCCATAACTCACAAGTCCGTACACGCCCGCGTTCGCAACCAGATGCAAAATTTCAAGTGTCGTTGATTCTACGCGGCTGAAAATGTTGTTCCAGTAAACAATGAAGGCATGAATAACAAACAGTGCAGTGAGAAACGTCATGGCCAGCACGAAATCAGTTTCATGATTATAACCGTCCTCAAGCGAGACAATGAAGAGGACATAGGTAAATACGAAACCAAGATAGTTGAGCAATCGCCACTGCCTGTAACGGGCGATGAAAAGGATTCCGATGCTGAGTAGCAGCATGTAACTGTAGAAGGCTGGGAGATGCCCCTTGACGGTGTCCAGCAGCACGGGTGTCATGAACCCGCCTGCCAGGCCGATGATCGCGATAAGCATGGAGTCCAAACGCACCGAGAGCATGCCGGCGGTAACCGTGACAAGGATCATCAGGGCGAAAACAAGCGGTATGGGGACAAGCCCGTAGCGGGGTCCCGTGGCGTGCATACCGAAATACAGGACCAGGATGCCGCCGCCCAGTAGTCCCTGCGCGATGACGTCATATTTTTTCCGGCTAGCCGGAAACCCAAAACCAGCATGACGATGCCAACGATGAGTGCAACGGCGACGCGGCCCATGGGGCCGATAAGTCCCTGCTCAACGCTCCATTTCAGGAAGAACATGACACCCAACACGATGGCAATGATGCTGAGACGCAGCAGCCACGTGCTGGCCAGGGCGTATTCAACCGTCACGCCCTTAGGACGATGCTCTTCTCCCACCAGGATCCAGTTCCATGTTTTTTCAAGTATCTCGCCGACGCTTTCCGCCAGCCTGGACTTTTCTCGCCGCTGCTTGGGAGCGGGTTGTGCAACCGCCGCGGTTACCGGCGCCGGTCTTGAAGCGGGAGGTGGCGGGGGAGGTTTGGGCGGAAACGACGGTGATGCCGAAGCCGTTTTGGCAGGGAGCGCTTCAGTGGTTTCCTGCGGGGGTTTCTTGGGTGGAACCGCACTGTCCGCGCCCACGTGTTTCTTTTCACCGGGCCTCCCTTGCATTGTCGCCTCTGGGGCCGCGGGCGCCGGTGGTTTGTCGCTACGATCGCGCAAGCACGCCAGGGTGTCCATAATTCGTTTGATTTGATCGCCCTGTTTGCGCTGATCTCGCCGTAGGTGCAAAATATGGACGAGAGAAATCACGGTAACAACAATGAGCGTGAGTACAGCGAGTTCATTCATTTCGTTGAGAGTCCTTCTTTCGAGATAGTCTCAGACTGTTCGGCGTCATGCGCGTTGATAAACGCCATGAACGCTTCGCGGTATTCCGGTTGGGTATCCATGCCGCCGTCGTTGTGGGCGCCTTTGAGTTCGATGAATAGCTTGGGCTCGTTTGCGCCCTCGAAAAGCCTTTGTCCGTGCGAATAAGGTACAGTACGATCGCGTGCGCCGTGGGCCACCAATACGGGACAGTCTATGGAGGGAAGTCGAGTCAGCGTATTGTACTGGAACCGGCTCAGCCAACGAGCCGGAAGAAAGGGAAAAGCGTGCTGGGCCATATCGGGAACAGAGGTAAACGAAGATTCAAGCACCAATGCGCGCGGGTTTACACGGGCTGCCATCCAGGCAGCGACGGCTCCGCCGAGAGACCGGCCAAAGGCGATGATGTGGTCTTGTGGCACGCCGCGCGTCTCGACCAGGTATTTCCATGCCGCCTGTGCATCCAGGTACGTTTCTTCTTCACCGGGGCTGCCCGTGCTGGTGCCATAACCATGGTAATCGAAGATAAGGACATGAAGGCCGAGCTGATGGAACGTGAGGATTGATTCGAGTCGGTGACAAATATTGCCGGCGTTGCCATGACAGAATAAGAGTGTCAATCCCTGCTTCGGGTCCGGACCGGCGGGAATGTACCACGCGCCTATGGATTCACCGTCGTCCGTTTCGAGCATGACGTCTTCGTACTGCAGTTGCAGCAGCGACGGAGTGGCGGAAATCTTCTTTTCAGGATAATAGAGATAATTAGACTGCCGGAAATACACGAGAAGGCACAGGCCGGCGTACGCGACGGCGATGATTTTCACAGCCGAGATAACTGCCTCAGGCATGAACGACTTCGACTCCTTCTTCCTGTCGGGACTGAGTGCCATGCGTAGTGGGCATCACGTGCCGCGGTTGCGCTCTTCGACAAGCGCTTTCGCGATGTCCTTAATCTGCATAACGTCAAGTTTGCCTGACCCAAGCGTCGGCATGCTCTCAATTTGTAGATAATTTTCGTTTCGTGGTTTCCACAGGTTGGGAAGGTCGCAATCCCGCATGATCTGGCGAAGCTTATCGGGATCGCCTGCATCCTCCGTGTAGAGAACAACGAGCTGTTCACCCTTGCGTTCATCGGGGGCGGCCGCTACGGCGGCAACGGGATTCACCGAGCCGAGACCGTCCATGATTGCTTCTTCGACAGCAAGATGAGGCACCATTTCGCCACCGATCTTGCTGAACCGTGATAGCCGGTCGACGAGGAAGAGAAAACCGTCTTCATCGATGTGGCCGATGTCGCCCGTATCGTACCAGCCATCCTGCAACGCTTCCGCTGTTCTCTCCGGGTCTTTCAGGTAGCCAAGCATGACATTTGGTCCCTTGACGTGCACGAGACCATCTTTGTTGAGCCCGAGGACCTCGCCTGTCGATGGATCGACGATTTTCAGAGCGACACCCGGAATCGGGTGCCCAATGCTGCCGTTCTTTGTGCCCACTTGCGTGAGGCCTTCGATCGTGACATCGGGGGTGTTAAATCCAACCACCGGCGAAAGCTCCGTTGTTCCGTAACCTTCGCGCGGACGTGACCCGAAACGCTTCTCGAAGGCGTCTGCAACACGAGTTTTGAGCTTTTCGGCGCCGGTGACGACCACGCGCAACGATGCAAAGTCTTCTGGTGTAGC
>Ga0310125_10002161_pt1 | contig 10223 bp, 13 predicted proteins | sample CB11b_Tmax_Bot8__FD_203508 | JGI IMG/M metagenome (GOLD analysis project Ga0310125, IMG submission 203508) | Marine microbial communities from Western Arctic Ocean, Canada - CB11b_Tmax_Bot8 | ecosystem: Environmental > Aquatic > Marine > Oceanic | place: Canada: Western Arctic Ocean | collected... | reverse complement strand
GAACCGCCGCCCACGGTGGTGTTGTCTACCATCTTGGGGTACAGATTCAGGTAGTCAGCCAGATTCAGGCCACTGCTGCGAACCGACATTGAGGCGCAGAACAGGCCGTCAACATCTTTCTTCTCCAGTCCGGCATCTTCCAGAGCTTTCTGGATGCTCTCGGCCTGAATCTGAAGCTCGCTCTTGTCCGGTGCGTAACGGGTGATGTGCTCATGCACGCCGACAATCGCGGCCGCACGTCTCAGGTCTACCATTGGTTGGAACCCTCCCTTTCGGAGTGTTTTAAGATTTTACGGAGTCTGCCAATTGCTGTCTGATAACACAGAACTGCAACCCACTAAACAACGCCAAGTTACCATTCATATGGAAACCCGGCTGCGCCGGTCGCCTAGCCGCCGTAGTTTAGGTTGTGTTCGCGCATTAGGATTGTTTGGTCTTCGGCGTTGACACCGGCCTTTAAGACTTCGCCCAAGAAGAGGGTGTGGTCACCCTGGTCCAGTTGACCAACTACTTTGCACTCCCACCAGGCAGGAGAGCCGGTGAATAGTGCGCATCCAGTCTCTGGGCCAGCGGTGAAGGCCTGTCCACCGATGGAGTCTCCTTCGCGTTCGTGGGATTTGAAGAAGTTAAAGACCAACTTAACCTGGCCTTTGCCGATCACGTTAACGGCAAAAACGCCGGTGTCAGTGATGTGGGCGTGGGCACCGGAGTCGCCCTTGACGCCAACGGCCACCCGAGGCGGAGAAAAGATGTCTGAGTGAGCCAGTTCACAGTGGCGACGCTAACTTCCTAGCCGTCCTTGCTTTTGCTGGTCAGCACATAAATCCCATAGGGAATCATTCGTAAAGCAGTCTTCTTGGCATCCTCGTCCATGGTGGACCTCCAAATCTATTCAAATACGCGGGGTAATTACGCTGGACCACGCGTAATTATGCATTGGCAAATATTGGCCCCATTATCGCCGAGCGCAGATAGGAACACAAGACTGGAATTTTAGTGCTAACCATAAAGAAGCCCTCGGGTTTTCCGGGGGCTTTTCATCGCTATTGTGCAACGCCCAGAGAGACAACTTCGCTCTACTGAATACTGAATGCTGAATTCTTCTAGCATGTCCAGTGCGAAGTGGGGCGCTCCGGTGTTGAGGTCTTCCACGAAACATAAGAACACATAGTTGCCAGGAGTGACATTGACGTTGAATGTACCGCCACCCCCTGGGGCGATGGACTGGAAACCGCCCAGAGCTTCACCGGGAGGCGGTCCGGGGGGAGCGTCAGGAGCAAAGGCACCCACAAAGACCATCGCGGTGGCGTTTGGCGCCAGCCGAATCAAGAATGCTTCGTGTTCCTGCTCTCTTTTGTTGGTTACGCTGATATATTGAAGCCCGGCTCAGATAGCCCCTGAAAGACCAAATCCCAAATCGACCATATCAATAGAAACTTTGGCTTCCGGCAGGGCAGCCACTGGTGCGGACGATTCAATCACTGTGATTGGCTTTATCATCCCAAGCGCCATGTGAGGTACGCCCTCGGCATTGGGAATAAAGCAGACGATGAGATAATCACCGGCAGTCAAGTTCAGAGTCGTAATGCCGGTGGCTCCAGGGCCAATTGGCCCGGCAATCAAGTCTTCGGTGGTCATACCTTCTGGCACCATCAGCAATTGTTGATGATGCAGTTCACGTCCGGTGTTGGTCATGACCATCTCTGTCATCCCCGAAGGAATGAATTGAGGGCCGCTAAAACCTTAGTCCATCGCCGTGAAGGACACCTGGTTAATCTGCGGGGCCGGTGTTGGATCGCTGCCGCAAGCGGCAATCAAAAATACTAGCGTTAATAGCGACGATACTAGAATCAGTGGCTTTTTCATCCATTTACCCTCTTGGTTCAATTTATCCCTCCATGTCTCCAAAAGGCGACTGTCCCCGCCGTTTTTAGAATTACTTGATAATTGAGCCTCAAGGTTATCGCGGTAATCTTAACCGGGATGCAATCAGTTAATTGACCTATTTGACAGACCTTCCATCAACTTCTTGTTCCCGCTATAGTATTGCCGCACCATTAACCACCTATGCTGGTGAGGTACTTTGCACCGCACTAGGGTAGTTCATCCAATTTGGTCTGAAAACGAGAGGCTTATAGTGGCATCAACAATAGCGATTCTAGGAGGAACCGGGCCGGAGGGCAAAGGACTGGCCCTGCGATTGGCCATGGGCGGAGAAGCACCCATCATTGGGTCTAGGGACGCTGCCCGGGGCACAACCGCCGCGGAAGAGTTGGCCCAGACCGTGCCCGGGGTTGTAATCAATGGCTCCGACAATGCCGGTGCGGTGGCCGCTGCAGATGTAGTATTTCTGGCCTTTCCGTATGAGGGCCAAAGGCCGGTGTTGGAGGACTTGGGACTAGCGCTAAAAGGCAAGATCGTGGTCAGCGTAATCGCACCCATGAAATTTGAGCGTGGCAAGGGCGCCAGTGCCGTTGAAGTTGAAGCCGGGTCGGCAGCGGAAGAAGCTCAAGAAATGCTGCCAGACTCCCAAATTGTGGCCGCCTTTCAGAACGCCAGCGCCGAGGAACTCCTAGATCCCGAAGCAATCATGGAGGGTGACGTTGTGGTCTGTTCTGACCATGCCGACGCCAAGAAGCTGGTGATGGGCCTGGCCGACAAGATAAAGAATCTGCGCGGCGTGGACGGCGGCAGCCTGGCCAATGCCAAATACGTGGAACAGATTACCCCGCTGCTGGTGAACATCAACCGAATCTACAAGATTCACGCCAGCATCAAGATCGTCGGCATCGAATAATCAACAATAATCATTAAAACAACCGTGAGGGGGAGAAGACATGCCTAGAGTAGTGATCGATCTCAACACTGAAAGCGGCCTAGCGGCCGTGAAGGGCCAATGGAAGTTTGCCCAAGGTCTGGTGCCCGGCGAGCCCAACGAGGGGCTGGTCTCCCAACTTGAAGGGTCGCCAGCGCGACTGGTGGAATACGATGACTCCAATTGGGAGGTCTGCACCGACCTGGCCAAGTGGATCACCCACGGATTCTCTTTCGTCTGGTACCGCATCAACGTGACGTTCCCAGAGACGGTGGAGGGTCATCCCACTGCGGGCGTGCGGGTCCAATTTGAAACGTGCATCGACGACTACGGGGAGCTTTGGATTGACGGGGCTTGCGACCGCCACCGCGGCGCGGTGCAGGGTTTCAACGTGCCCCAGAGGGTGTTGATGACAGAAGAAGTTACGCCGGGCGAGCAGCACACCATCGCCTTGTTGGCCGCCAACGGGCCAATGGCTGCACCTGGTGGTGCGGTCTTTGTGCGCTACGCCAACCTAGCCTTTGAGTGGCGCGAACCTGGGTATTAAACCCGGTCTGAACTCTAAGACATGGGTTAGTTAAACAGGCTAGCGGAGTCTTTGTGGCGGCGACGGACGCGGGTCTTCTTCCTCGTCGTCATCATCGTCGTCATATCCTAAGACGCTATCTGAAGCCTCAAAACCCATTGCTTCGAGGTCGATACGTAACTTGCGACAGAAGATTTCGGTGCTCTCGTTGACTGGCAACGTAATCTCCACCATCCCGTCGGCCACTCTATGAATGGAGCCGGGGTCTTCTTTCGTAAGTTCGACCCGTACCGACTCTCGGTGAATCCCCAAGGCGTCAGTCACGTCGAAGATAGCCGCCATGTCTTCCATACCTATTAGCTCTTCAGCCATCACCCTTCTCTCAGAATAGTTTTCCAGTGACAGTAATCGTTGCCTGGCCGTTCGATTATACTTAAACCTTCAGCCTGGCAGAATAGCTTTCCAGTGGTAGTGATTAATCCTCAGGCGGCCACTTGGTGCCGCCCTGAAGGGGCAGATCCTCTGGTTTACCTGCCAGGGCATCGGCAACCAAGCCGCCAAATTCTTTCAATATCACTTCGCCCCAGGCCCTGGCGTGCTCCACTCGGTAGGCGTTCCGGCGGCCTCGCTTGGCCTGCCTAGCCTCGGCTTCATCCATCCCAGCCGTCTCTTGGTCGATGGTCTCATCCATTGCATCAATCGCTGGCACCAAAGTGTTCGCGGTCTCGATGAAACGAACTTTCTGGTTCATATCCTGGTCCATGACCACAAAAATGGGCACTGTGCCCGCGCGGTGCTCAGGCAAGAGACTGTTGCTCAGTTCCAATTCATCGTCTCTGTTGAATACCTGCAACGAGATGTTCGAGATGCTGTCTGCCAGCTTCAGAATGACTGGGGTGGTGCTCATGGCGTCACCGCACCAATCTGCGGTGAAAACGGCCAACTTGAGCGGCTCACTCAGGCCGTTGAACAGGCTTAGTGAATCTGCCGGAACCTGGACCGCCTCGTAGATAGACACAAATGGGTCTTTATTGACCTTAATTTGGTCAATGTACTGCTGGGTGGTCATACCCTGGTCAAATTTTTCCTGGGTTAGCTGCGTTTCCTGCGTGGATGCCACTACTGCCACCCCCGAGTTGAATATTACGCGGCTAGTTTCTCAATATTGACCGCAGTTGGCAATGGGCTATGCAAAACTGCAGCGGCTCGACGTTTTCCGTAGCTGGGTGCCATGCTAGAATTGGTCGTCCGTTCTTCGCCCGTTCAATAGGCTGTCAACTCCTAAAAACCAGTAAAAACCAGCCATTTTCCACGACCAATCCAACACGAACGATCAGGGAGGCTCCAACTTGGCCGGTGAAGCCAGCAGCCCCTTTTTAAAATACGCCCTCTTCTGTAGAGACACCGCAGAAGAAGACGGCGGAGACCTAACGCTGAAAGGCATTGTCGACCTGTTTGAACTGCCAGAACCAGAAGGTTCTGCCGACCCGGATAACCCGGTGCTGGCCACCGTGGATTTCAACCTGGCCTTCTGCATCGGTGGGGTTGATCCCGGAGACCACTACCTGTTTGTGACTCTGAAGACGCCCGGCATCCCGCTGGACACGCCTCCAGCCCAGAAGGTGGAGTGGGAGGAAGGGATCTTATTCCAGCGGTGGATTAAGACTTTCCGAATTCCCGTACAGAAGCCAGGAATCCATTCTGCCGCCATTCTCTTTGACGGCATTCCACTGGGCGAGGCTACATTCTTGGTGCGGTTCGCCGAAAAATCAGACGACACGGACTCATAACCTGGTCCCAGACCTGTTTGTCTCGGTTGAATCCCCTTTAAGGCATGTCTATAATTGGTACGAGCCTAGGAGCGTTCTAGAAACTTCGAATAAACGCTCGAGAAACGTGCAAGAAATGGAGCTAAAAATTGGCTAATCAGACTGGCAAACGCTACGTATGCGGCAAATGCGGTTCCGAGTTCATCGTAACCAAAGGTGGAGACGGCGCCATTTCATGCTGCCAAACCCCCATGGAACTCAAGTAACTAGCAAAACCCGACATATCCCTGAAATTATTTCCAAACCCCTGGAGAGGACCTCTAAATGGCCAACCAATTAGGCAAACGATACGTCTGTGAGACCTGCAACAGTGGGGTGCTCTGCACCAAGAGCGGCGACGGCGAAATCCTCTGCTGCGAAAAAATCATGGAGATTCAAGAACCCAGAAAACTCCCCTCCTCCGACTAGGCGACGCCACCGCCACAGGCGGGTTTCCATATTATTGCGCTGATGCAAAAGGCCTTCCCCATCCCGGGAGGGCCCTTTATTTTTTGGATCCTGAGATTGAGTTCTTAAGACCAGCGGGGCTGAACCTCCAGCGGTATGTCGAAGAGATGCTTCCCCAGTTGTTCACGAACTAGGTCTGGGGCGCTTACGGCGTGTAGGGTGCCCATGCGGGCGTCACGGTAGTAGCGCTCAAAGTTGCCGGTTTCGTAGAGGCCGTGGGCGCCTCGGACGGCAAAGAGTCGATCAACCGCCTTTTGTGCGTTTTCCCTGGCCACCAACCCGGCCATCTCAATTCTGGCAGCGTCATCAGGGACAAAATCCTCGCCAGCAGTGGCCTTGGCCGTGATCTTGCGGACTTCCTGAACCAGCAGGGCGCGACCAGACTCGATGGCCATTGCAGCGTCGGCCACGGCAAACTGGTTGCCTGGCATACTGCTCCTCGGCTTGCCGCCCAGCGTCATGCTGCGCGCCTTGCCAAACTCTATGGTCTCGTCCAAAGCAGCTTGGGCGATGCCCAGCATCATGCCCGACATCCAGACTCTAGCTTTAGTCGGCACTTTAAGGGCTGCCGGGCCGTTGGGCAGCCACGGCTGATAACTTAGCGGACGGTTGTCCACCGGGGCCATGTCTTCAGGAACAAACACCTGGTCTAGCACCACGTCATGGGTCATAGAGCCACGGGCAGCCATGGCCATCCAAGTTTCATCAATAGTCAATCCAGGTTGGCTGGTGGGCATCAACAACCACAGGTTATAGGCCGCAGGGGGCTCCAAGCCCTTGAAGTTGGGCGGTGGCCCCGGGACCATGGTGCTGAGGAACATCCAAGTGGAGATGCTGGACCCGCTGACGAACGGCCAACGGCCCGAGGCGATAAATCCGCCGGGCGCTGGGTTGGTATCACCGCCGGGGATGGCAGCGTGGGAGATCAGCGAACCGTTTTCCACCACGTCTTTAATCAGCCAGTGGGACGCCTCTCCCATCAGGCCCATGGACCTCGTGCACAGCACGGAATGGTTGCCCATGAGCCAGGCGGTAGAAGCGCAAGCACCCCCGATGAGTTCGTAGAGGGCAACCTGGGTCACCAAGTCAGCCTCAGTGCCGCCCTGTTCTTTGGGAATGGCGACGGTCAACAGGCCGGCCTCGTGCAGATCCTGGATATTTTCCACTGGCACCCGGCGGGTTCGGTCGGTCTCCTGAGCGCGCCCGGCAATTCGCAGTGCGGCCTTTCGAGCCGCTTCTACCAGGTCTTGGCGCGGCTCAAGCATTTGCTGCGCCTGGTCTTTTTTCGCCACCATCGCCATTCCTTTCCAAAACTTGGGTCACTTGCCAGAAGTTAATACTTAAGCAACCAGCCTAGGGAACCAGCATAGCTCTGGTGATTGGGGTTTGGCTCTGGTCCCACTCTGCCTGGGCGAACGCTTCATTGACCTCGGCAAGCGGGAACGAGTGGGAAACGATCTTGTCGAAGGGTAGAACGTCCTGTTTGCGCACCAAGAAGTTCAACAGTCTGGGTAGCAGTTCCGGCTTGTACATGAGAGAACCGATGATGTTTTTCCCGGTGAGTAGTTTGGAGGGGTCGATGGACACCTCTTTCCCTCGGACGATATCGCCGATCTCCACAAAAGTGCCGCCGTTGCTTAGCATATCGATACCTTCAGCCAGCAGTTCGGCCCGGCCCACAAGCTCCATCACCACATCAGCGCCGCGCCCGTCGGTCAATTCCCTGACCCGACTCAGCCGTGTCTCGATCGTGTTGAACTCTTCGATATTGATGGTATGGTCGGCGCCAAATTCCTCGGCGAGTTGTAGGCGATTGTCCAGACGGTCTATGACGATGACTCGGTCTGCCCCCATCTCTTTGGCCATGGCTGTGGCGTGGAGGCCCAGACCACCAGCGCCTTGGATTACAACGTAGTCGCCTTCTCCTGCCTGAGCCCTAATCAGCCCGGTGGTTACCGTGCCCATGGCGCAGTTCACCGGCCCCAAGATATTGTCGTCCAGCTCGTCCGGCACCTTGAAGAAGGGATGTCGGTTTGGCAAGTACAGGTAATCGGAGTAGGTGGCGGTGAAGTACGGCCACACTCCGGCGGCGGGGTAGTTGCGGTTCATGCACCAGTTGGTGTTCCCCTTGAGGCACTGGCGGCAGTGATAGCAGGGGAAAACGGCAGCATAGATTACGCGGTCTCCCTTCTGGATGGGCGCTCCGGCGGAATCGGTCTCCACGCCTTCGCCCAAGATCTCAACAACACCGGTGCCCTCGTGGCCCATGGCCCGTCCCGTGGGAGGCAGGGGCAGGTTCTGTTGGGTCTGGTCGCCGCGCCAGGTGTGGAGGTCAGAGCCACAAACACCGGCTTGAGTCATGCGTAGTATGACTGCGCCTGGAGCAGGCTCCGGAACTTCATACTCTTCAATCACAAAAGGCTTGCCGTATTCCTTGCAAACTACCACTCGACCTTTCATACGTTCCTCCTACAGAAAACCCTCTTCAACCAAACTATAGCCCGCAACAATATTTCGGAATATCAACTGGGTATCACGAGCCCTAGAAGACGCCGGTAACATACCACACCGCAAGGGAATCAGTAACTGCGTCTAGGCAATTACTGTCACCAGCGGATTTATTTAGTGTCCTTCTCGTTATACTTTCCTTTTTAGATATATTAATCGCCATCATAGATTAGTTATTTCGTAAGTATTGATTAGCAAAATGCCAATTGGAATAAACGTGTTCAAAAACAAGTCTGGCCGCTGGTTCGGAGTTGCCAGCCTGTTAATCGCCCTGATTTCATTGGCCGTCGCGCCATTGATTTTCGGTGTGTTGGGGATAGCCGTCGGGATGATTGCGGTGGCAAAGGGAAACCAGTACCTGGGCATGTTGGGAGTAGTCAGCAGTGCGGTGCTAGGCTTCAGCGGCTATTATTTTGCCGCAAACCTTCTTGCCTAAACCCTACCCCGCTAATCACGTTTGTTGGCGCAGGTTTTTAACCCGCTGGTTGCTTGGGCAGACGTGCCGGAATCCGGTGGCAAATTCCATCGGGATATTTGTGGTTGATGTTTGATCCGTTGCCTATTTGGAAATGGTCTGTTTCAAGCAGAGCGGGTTTGTAACCCGCCCCTACAATATGAAACTATAATGCGGTCAAATATAAAGGGACACGGAATGGTGGTGTCCCTTTATGAGTACTTTGCCTGTTTGAACTTGAGTCAGCCCCTCAGAACTAGCACTGGTCCGGCGGCTTGGCGCACTACAGTGTCGGCCACGCTGCCCATCAACCAACGGCTCATCCCGGACCGACCATGGGTGGTCATTGCCACCAACGCGTCCAGATACTCGTGGGTCAAATCCACAATGGCCCTGGAAGGGTCTCCGTAAAGCACCTTGCTCTCAACATAGGCAACTCCCTCACCCCGTATCTGGTGGGCCAACATATCCAACTCGCCACGCTCTGATTGGGTCATGTTGTCTCTGGCGTCACTCGCACCAAACAGAGTTTTGCGTCCAATCCTTTAGCTAGCGCCAGGGCGTGGGGCAAAATGAGCTCCGCCGGTTCAGACCCGTCCAAGGGGACGATGATGTGGCCCATGGAACCATCTAGAATCGCATCTTTATGCTCAGTATGGATGATCAACACCAGCTCTTTACAGAATGAAGAACCTTGTCCGTGACACTCCCCATAACCCACCGACCAACGCCAACGCGTCCGCGGGTGGCCATGACAATGAGGGTGTCTGCCACCTTTTTGGACTCTGAAATTATGTGTTGCGCTGGAGTGCCACAGCTATGATCATCCCCATTTAGGTCTGTTTCCGGGTGATCGGGCTCATGCATCACTGCCACCGCTGCCACTCCGGCAGATTCCAGGTTTGTCTTAGCCGTTTCCAGCGAAGTCATCACTTTCCCCCGGTAGATTTCTGAATCTTCGCTACGGCCTTGGTACAAGAAGGGTTCGGGGTAAAAGTACTCCGGTTGGGAATCAAAAACTCGGAACAACTCGACCTTGGCGTCCAGTTTTCGGCCCAGGTTCCTCACGTACGGAAGAACTCGATCTCCCGTTGGTGAACCATCCAAAGGAACCAATATTCCCCTGTACATCTGATTTCTTCCTTCCTGATTGCATGCCAATCTACCGAACACTTGCATTCTAAATTCCGTCCCCTCATCCCAACATGGTCATGCGGCACTGTTTGGACGGCCAAAAAGGTCTCAATCGCCGGGCCACATGGGGCACATGCACCGGTTTTTGACGAATATCTTAATACCGCTTATTGCAACGGCGATTTTGACACCCAATTTGGTCGCTGCTAAACTCGCCCCAATCTTGCTGGGAGGCTGAATCATGCCCGCTAGAACGGGGCAACAATATATCGACCGCCTATCAACGAACCCCGCTGAGGTCTGGATTGGCGGAGAGAAGGTGGACGACGTTACCACCCACCCCGCCTTCCGGAACGGAGTGCGCTCCCTGGCTGCCCTCTACAATCTGCAGCACAACCCTGCCACCGAAGACGCAATGACCTTCAAGTCGCCGTCATCCGGAGACTCTGTCGGGCGGTCTTTCATCATCCCCAAGACCATTCAAGACCTGGTTGATCGGCGCGAAATGAT
>Ga0310125_10002158_pt1 | contig 10230 bp, 7 predicted proteins | sample CB11b_Tmax_Bot8__FD_203508 | JGI IMG/M metagenome (GOLD analysis project Ga0310125, IMG submission 203508) | Marine microbial communities from Western Arctic Ocean, Canada - CB11b_Tmax_Bot8 | ecosystem: Environmental > Aquatic > Marine > Oceanic | place: Canada: Western Arctic Ocean | collected... | reverse complement strand
GCCAGTGCGCTCAAACGCGACGCGCAGGTCAAGGACTCGGGCACAACCGTGCCGGGCATCGGTGGCGTGATCGACTTGATCGATTCGCCGTTTGGTGTCGCGCCGGTCGGGTACTGGCTCATTTTGATTGCGAGAATGTAGGGGGGTCCGCTTTGGATGTTCCTTGCCCTCAAAGCCCGGCGCGGTTACTCTAATGACGAGTTTGATCGGCTGCGGGCGGCACGGGTGAGTCGTGGCGGCCGGACAGGGAAACAGGTTTCACCCCGAGGACAGTGCCATCGCCAGAGGACGGTTCAAGCCGCTGCGACGTGATGTCGGCAAGCAACTGCGAATCAACGACTACATTCGTACTTCGCCTGTTCGCTTGATCGATGAAGATGATGGCATGCTTGGGGTGCTTGCCCTGGACGAGGCGAAGCAGCGCGCGCGGGACGCGGGACTGGATCTGGTGGAAGTCGCGCCGATGGCCGACCCGCCGGTGTGCAAGATCCAGGACTACGGCAAGTGGAAGTATCAGCAGCACAAGAAAGAGCAGAAGAACCGAAGCAACGCCAAGCAAAGTGAACTCAAAGAAGTTCGCATGCGTCCGAACATCGATCCGCACGACCTTGACATCAAACTTACCAAAGCGCGCCAGTTTCTCGGTGAGGGGCACAAGGTCCAGTTCACGATGCTGTTTCGCGGCAGGCAAATGGCGCATCGCGACCTGGCGCTTAGACAGATGCTTGATGTGCGCGACACATTGGCGCCGATGAGCAAAGTGGAAACCCCCCCGCGTCAGTTGGGCCGGCGCATGACGATGGTGCTTGTGCCGGATCGTACGCAGAGCAAGGCCCCAGGCAATGTGCCCGTCACGTCCGATGGCGGTGGTGAAGATGATGTGGCGTCGACCTGACGAACAGTGCCGCACAACCTGCTTCAAGCGCGCGGCAGCGGTTGACTGGCGCACCGTCACATCAATCGTGCGGATCACGACGCCGCGTTCGCGGACGCCCCGCGGCTGGTGGGCATCGATGCCGATTCGGCCAGGCAGATCCGTGCGGGATTGAAACGGACAATCCTGTACAAGCAGTGCCTCATCATGATGGCGCTGTGTCCGCACCGGGAGAATTTCAATTAGAAAACAATGGGAACGTAGCGCGGCGGCGCTGCGGTCTATTGGATGGAGCTTTGCACGAACGTGTCGATCCGTTGGATCAGCCATCGCGCGAACGACGGTTTGTCGGTGGCGTCGATCACGTCACGGCCGCCGAGCCGGTCGATCCAGATCGCACGGGTCGTGTCCGATTCCATGCTCGACAGGGGGTTGGCAACGATCACATCGACGCCTTTGCTCGCCAGCTTGCGCATCGCGCGGGTTTCGAGTTGATCCGCCTCCTCGAGCGCAAACGCCACGATCGTCTGTTGGTCTGATGCGTTTTGCGCAACCTGCGCAACCAGGTCGGGCGTTGGCTCCATTTCAATCTTCAGTGCGCCATCTTCGAGACGCGGCAGTTTTCCCGACGCGGTGTGCTTTGGGCGATGGTCGGATACCGCAGCGGCCATGAGCAGCACATCGCACGCGTCGATGTGCTGGTCTAACTGGCCTTGCAGTTCGGCAACGGTTTCGAAACGGCGCAGTTTGCAGCCGATCGGACAGGCCTGGTCCGCGGGACCCGGCCCCATGAGCAGTGTCACCGCGTGACCCGCATCGATCGCCGCGCGACACAGTGCCATGCCTGTTTGACCGCTTGAACGGTTGCTCACGAAGCGGACCGCATCGATCGGCTCACGCGTCGGTCCGGCTGTGATCAGAAAGTGCATGGGGGAGTCTACTGTGTGGTGAACAGTAAGTGAAATTCACCCCTGCCCCTCGAGTTCCTCCGGTCCAATCGTCACGATGGTCATGTCACCCGGCGGATGGTCGCGCAGAAACTGGTTCAATCCGTCGAGCGTAATGTCGTCGACCCGCTGCGCCCACTCGGCCAGCGTTCGTGGTCGGCCGCGCATGTACTGGTCGGCGGCGATCGCTGATGCTCGCGCGCCGGTCGACTCGCCCTGCATGACCAGCCGCGATTTCATGCCCACGATCGCACGGTCAAACTCGTCCTGTTTGACACCCTGGCTGACTTTGCACAGTTCATCAACGAGTACCTCAAGCGTTTCCTTGGCGCGCGGCACGGTGGTGCCGGCGTAGCTGAGCACGGCGCCGCGGTCCTTGTGGCCGACGTACGACGCGAAGACGGAATAGCACAGGCCACGCTTCTCGCGCACCTGGGTAAACAGTCGGCCGCTCATGCCGCCGCTGAGTACGGCGATGCCCGCCTTTTGAAGCAGGCTCTGGTCGTCCGGCTCGGGCAGCGCGTCGTATGCCAGGCCGATGTGCACCTGCGTGCTCTTGACCTTGTCGTGCATGCGTCCGCGGGGCGGTTGTCCGCACGTGGCGGGCGTCTGCGTTTGGCCTTGCCAGTCGCCGAGTAATTGCTCGACCTGGTCCTTGAGTTGCGTCCAGTCGAACTGCCCGGCGAATCCGATCACCGAGCCCGTGGGGACGAAATGCTCGCGGTGAAACGCGTGGACATCGTCGTGCGTGAGGGCTTTGAGGTGTTCTCGCACACCCAGCGGCGACCGGCCGAACGGCTGGGGCCAGTGCCGGCGGCGCAAGTGCTCGAACACTTTCTCCTGTGGTTCGTCTTCGAGCGCGTCGAGCGCCTGGATCGCCAGATCGCGGGACGGCTCGAGTACCGATGCGTCGAGCCTCGGCCGCACAATCATGTCGAACAGAAGCGGCAGTGCGTCGGTGACCTTGTCAGTGAGCATGCGAGCGGTCAGGCCTGTATGCACCGATGCGACGTGCGTGTCGCGCAGCACACCCAGACGATCCAGCGCGTCTGAGTGTTCCTTGGCTCCAAGTGCGCCGGCACCGCGGAACAGCATTTCCTCAACGATCGCGGACACGCCCTGCTGATTGTCCGGTTCCTGCGCGAAACCTGCGGGTATCTGCAACGACATTGCCAACGACCGCGCCGTGGCCACCGGTTCGGCCAGAAGTATCAGGCCGCTGCTCAATTTGTATTGATGAATCACCGACATTGGCCCGGCATTGTAGTGCAAGTGGCGGGCAACGCTTTGCGTGATCTGTTCGCGAAATTACCGTGGAAGACCAACGCGGCGGCACAGGTTCGCCAGGTCGCTCACGAGTGGCCTGGATTCAAAGGCGTCGCGCCCGATGAGTCGGATGTGTTATCAGGCATCAGAGTCTGCTTACCTCACCAACAAAGATCCGCCCGTATACACGCCGCTTGAGGGGGTCAATGGCTGGGGTGCGTCCAGTCCCGCGCGATTAGTTGTCGTCGGTAATGTCACCGCGTTTTCTGGCCAGCTCATTGAGCGCCGAGCGACGTGCGCGATCGCGGCTTGCGTGCGGCGGTGTCGAATGCGTGGACGGATTGGTGTGGACGATGATCGGTTGCGCAGTGGGTGCGAGGATCGCCTGGTGCACGTTCGCGTTGACCGCCTGGGCCGACCCGGGCGTATCGGGGTCATGCCGCAGATCATGAGCTGCAAACGTCTGCCTGATCGGCTCGCGCATAGACGTCCGATCGTTGGCCAGCCGTTTGAGCGCTGTGTTGTTGAGGCGGTTGTACAGTGTCAGTGTCTGGGCGTCCGTAAATCGTGGGGGTACCCGTGCACGAAATATCCCGAGACTGGGGTTGTACCAGAAGCCCGCCTGGTCCGGCGCGGAGACAATCGGGTCAGGCGGGTGGCTGTTCATGTCGTCCTGCGGTGCGACGTCCACCCAGCTGTGACTTGCGGGAAGGAACACGTTCGTTGGCACCTGTGGTGAAAACCACCCCGGTGACAGCGTCGTCGAAAACCCCACATCGGTCACTGACGCGTCACTGAGCGCCGCGTGCAGCCTGCTCGTTTCGTGCAACGTCTTTAACGCCAGGTGCACCGACTGAACGTCGCGTAACGACTGCTCCTTCTTGAAGTGGTAATGCAACACCCCGACCAGTATCATCACCAGCATCAACGCGATCAGGCTGTTGAACAAGAACCGCATTTGGCCTGTACTCACCGCGTGCGCGCACCCATCGCGGTGATCGGTGATCGCCTGGAATAACTTGAGTTGCATCCGATGCGCGTGCATAGTGGCCGCCGTGCATCATCACAATCGCTACAGCCCCTGCAGACGCAACCACCACGGGTCATGGGGTCGCGGCGGCCGCTGCACGATCACACGCCTGCCTTCGCGGGCGTCGCCAACCCCAGAAAATTCGCGAGAAGCGCGGGACCCTCATCCGTCAGAAAACTCTCGGGGTGAAACTGCACACCCTCCAGAGGCGCCGTCCGATCGGGACCTGACACGCCCGACTTGGCACGCACACCCATGATCTCGTCTTCGTCCGTCCATGCGCTGATCTCGAATCGCTCGTAGTCAAACGAGTCGCGCGTGATAACAAGGCTGTGATATCGCGTGGCGGTGAACGGATTGCCCAGACCGGTGAAGAGGGTCTTGCCATCATGATGAATCGGCGAGGTCTTACCGTGCATGATGCGGTCATTGCGGTCCACGTCCATTCCAAACGCATGGCCGATGCTCTGGTGACCAAGACATACGCCCAACAGCGGCACCTGGCCGGCGAACGCTTTGATGATGTCCACCGACACTCCCGCCTCCGTTGGCGTGCACGGGCCCGGCGACACAATCACATGGTCGGGCCTGAGCGAGACTGCCTCATCGACCGTGATCTTGTCGTTGCGATACACGCACAAATCCAGCGACGCGTCCATCTCACCGATGCGCTGTACGAGGTTGTAGGTGAAGCTATCGTAGTTGTCGATCAGCAGGATCATGGGCGAATTGTAGCACGGCCACCGGTGCCACCGACTTTGTGAAGTGATCGTTGATTCGCTGGATCACCGGATCGCCAATTGCGTTTCTTGAATATATTGCCGTGACCTTGGAAGAGGTTGCCGATCGGGCCCGCCTACTTATGTCGCCGCTCAGATTCAAAGATTGACGACTGCTCCTCGACGCCCTCGGGCAATTGCTGCCTGCTGTACACGCCCCGCGTACTGACAACGCGTTGCTCGCAGCCAACGCCGACGTGCAGAAATGTGAGCGTCAGTGCGATGATGATGGTCAGCCGGCAGTTCATGGGGGTATTATAGTTCCGTTGCGAACCCGTGGCTGCGAAAACGGCCGCGGGATATTCGGCAGACCAGATGAATCCGGTTACGACGAACACCCCCGGAACACACCCAGAACACCCCGGGATACCCCGCCACAACTTGCTGCACACATTCGTGCGGATCAGTTCACCACAATATTAATCAGCCGACCCTGCACGAACACGACCTTGCGGACTGTCTTGCCCTGCACCCATGGGGCGATCTTGACGTCGCCCATCGCAGCGGCTGTCACGGCCTGCTCATCGGCATCGGCGGGGACCGTCACCTTGCCTCGCATTTTGCCCATGACCTGCACGGGGTACTCGATCGTGTTCTCGACGAGCATTGCCGGGTCGTAGGTCGGCCAATCGGTGTAGACCAGCGATTGCTCGTGGCCGAGTTTTTGCCACAATTCCTCGCATACGTGCGGCGCCATGGGCGCGAGCAGGATGACCAGTGTCTCAGCCGCAGCGCGCGGAATGCGCTGCATCGGCACCATCGCGTTATTGAGTTCAATCAGTGCGGCAATGCCGACGTTGAACGTCATCGCCTCCATCGCATCCGTGACGCGCTTGATCGTTTTGTGCAGCAGGCGGGCCAGGTCCTCGCCGGGCGAATCCTTGTCGACGAGCAGGTCGCCAGACTCATTGCCCACAAGGTTGCGCCACAGGCGATGCAGAAATCGATGCACCCCGATGATGTCGCGCGTCGCCCATGGCTTGGACTGTTCGAGCGGGCCCATGTACATTTCGTACAGGCGCAGCGAATCGGCGCCGTACCGTTCGCACATGTCATCGGGTGCGATGGCGTTCTTGAGGCTCTTACCCATCTTGCCGTAATGCTCCGTGACCGGCTGATCTTTGTAAGTAAATGTCTGGCCGGGCTCGCCCTGCACTTCAAACGCGGGCTTGCCGTCCTGGTTCACGACGGTGTCTGCGGGCACGCGCACTTTGCGCTCGTCTTCGTAGTAGTACGCCTGAATGTAGCCCTGATTAAACAACCGTCCGAACGGCTCGGGCGTCGACACGTGGCCAAGGTCGTACAGCACCTTGTGCCAGAATCGCGCGTATAGCAAGTGAAGCACAGCGTGCTCAGCCCCGCCGACGTATAGGTCCACGCCGCCGGCGTGCGCGTCGCCGGAGGAGTTCTCGCTGACCATCCAGTAACGCTCGGCTTCTTCGCCGACGAAACGCGTGGCGTTTCCGGGGCTGCAGAACCGCAAGTAGTACCAGCACGAGCCAGCCCACTGCGGCATGGTGTTCAGTTCGCGCTCAAAGCGACCCTCACTACGATTCACGATCTTCCATTCATCGTCAGCGCGCGACAGCGGCGTTCGCACGGGTGCGTCGGGATCGTCGCTGGTATGGGGTTTAAAGTCCGCCATGGGGGGCAACTCGACGGGCAGTGCGGCCTCGCCGACAGTTACGGTGGCCCCGTCGGGGCTGTGCAGGATCGGGAACGGCTCGCCCCAGTATCGCTGCCGCGAAAACAGCCAGTCGCGCAGCTTGTACTGCACCTGTGCTTTGCCCAGGCCCTTGTCCGCAAGCCAGTCGGTGATCTTCTTTTTCGCATCGTGCGTGGACAGGCCGTTGAGCGACACCTCGGCGCTGGCGCTGTTGAGGTTCACCCCTTCACCTTCGAAAGCCGAGTCGCTGATGTCGGCCATCACGCCCGAGTCGGCGGTCGGCTCTATGACCTGCGTGATCGGCAAATCAAACGTGCGGGCAAAGTCATGGTCGCGCTGATCGTGCGCCGGCACCGCCATGATCGCGCCGGTGCCGTAACCCATCAGCACGTAATCGGCGATCCAGATCGGGATCGTTTTATTGTTGGCGGGGTTGATCGCGTGCGCGCCGGTGAACACGCCTGTCTTCTCCCCGGCGGCGGTTTTCGCCATACGGTCGATTTCGCTGCGTGCAGACGTCTGCTGCCGGTACGCGTCGACCGCGTCGTTCTGTTCGGGCGTGGTGATCTGCTCGACCAGCGGGTGCTCGGGCGCCAGCACCATGTAGGTTGCGCCAAACAGCGTGTCCGGCCGAGTCGTGTATACGGGAATCGTCTGGTCGGCAGGTGTGGGGAGAAACTCGCCCACGCCCGCGCCGCCCATGTTTTGTGCGAGCGCGAAATCAACCATCGCGCCCAGTGATCGGCCGATCCAGTTGCGCTGCATCAGCTTGATCGGCTCGGGCCAGTCGACCCGGTCCAGTTCCGTAAGCAAACGCTCGGTGTATGCTGTGATGCGCAACATCCACTGCTTGAGCGGGCGTTTGAAAACCGGGTGATTGCCGCGCTCGGACCGGCCCTGGGCCGTCACCTCTTCGTTCGCCAGCACCGTCCCCAGCGCCGGGCACCAGTTGACCGGCACTTCCGCCAGATACGCGAGGCGATACTCATTGAGCAGCGCCGCTTTCTGGTCCTGCTCCAACTCGTACCATCGACGTACGCCCGGAGGTATGCCCGCGATCGCCTGCATGTTCTCAATATCCAGCGAAACGATCAGTTCGCCGTCCAGGCCAATGAAGTAGTCTTCGCCCTCGAGTTTCGCGACGAGCGTCGCAATGGGCATCGCCCTGCGGCCAACGGGGTCGAAGTAGCTTTCAAAAAGCTGCACGAAGATCCATTGCGTCCACTTGTAATAGTCGGGTTCGCAGGTGGACAGACAGCGGTCCCAGTCGTAGCTCAGGCCCAGCCGCTTGAGCTGACGGGTCATGTTCTCGATGTTCTTTTGCGTTGTTTCAGCAGGATGCACGCCGTGTTCGACCGCAAACTGCTCAGCCGGCAGGCCAAACGCGTCGTACCCCATCGGGTGCAGCACGTTGAACCCGCGCATTCGCTTGTACCGCGCGACAATGTCCGTGGCGATGTACCCCAGCGGATGGCCTACGTGCAGACCGACACCCGACGGGTAGGGGAACATGTCCAGCACGTAATACTTGGGCTTGGACGCGTCGAACCCGTCATCGCCCGGATTGGGCGTCCGAAACGTCTTTTGCCCGGCCCAGTGGTCCCGCCACTTGGCCTCGATGGCGTGAAAGTCGTATTGCATGGGGATCAGGATACGTCCGGCGGTGGGTGGAGCAAGTCGGGGCGGAAATGAGGGGGATTATTGTTGATTTCCGATCTTCAGTTTTGGATTCGCCCGTCCCGCCGCTGCCGCCAGGGCCTCGCAGATCGGCAATCACAAATCGCAAATCAGAACACACGACCGTCAAGTTTCAAACACCTTATTCACACCCCTTCACTTGTCCGCCAACATCGGCAATAATACCTCAGGATGACCACCACCTCGACTCGACAGGACGTCGACCCCGGCACACGTAAGCACCCGGTTGAAGCGCGGCGGCAGCAGATAAGCGATCTGTTGGGCAAGCAGCCGCCGCACGCGATCGAGGCGGAGGCGGCAGTGCTTGGTTCCATGCTGCTGGATCCGCGCATGATCGGCGAGGTCGTGCAGGTCATCACCGGACCTGAGGATTTCTACTCGGACCGGCACGCGGCGATTTACCAGGCGTGTGTCGGATTGTACGACGCGGGCGACGACTTTGACATCGTGCATCTGAACCAGTCGCTGCGCGACGCGGGGCTGCTCGAACAGATCGGCGGCGTGGACTACCTGATCGAGCTGAGCCAGTCGGTGCCGTCGCCGACCAGTGCGCCGTACTACGCGTCGCTGGTGCGTGACAAGGCGATGGTTCGCCGGCTGGTCGACGTGGGTGGGCAGATTCTTCACGACGCGTTCAACAATTCCGGCTCCGTTGACGAATTGCTCGACGCCGCGGAGCAGGCGATCTTCCAGATTGCCGACAAGAAGATCGGTGCCGAGGCGTCCGACCTGGGCGGGCTGCTCCAGGAACTTTACTCGCGCCTTGAGGCGATGGAAGGTCAGGGGCTGACCGGGCTGGAGACCGGGTATTTCGAACTTGACGACATTACCTCCGGGTTACAGAACGGCGAAATGATTATCATCGCCGCGCGTCCCAGCATGGGCAAGACGGCGCTGGCACTGAACATAGCCGAGCACGTGGGTGTGGTGACGGGGCATCCGGTGGCGGTGTTCAGTCTGGAAATGAGCCGGCACCAGCTCGCGCAGCGGCTGCTGTGCTCGCGCGGCGGGGTCGATTCACACAAGCTGCGCCGCAACATGCTCGGGCCCGACGAATATGCTCGGCTGGCCGCCGAGGTCGGGAAGCTCAAAGACGCGCCTATTCACATTGACGATTCACCGGGCCTGACGCTCTTGCAGTTACGCGCCAAAGCACGGCGACTCGTAGCGCGGCACGACATCAAGCTGGTCGTGGTCGATTACCTGCAACTGATGAGCTTTCCCGGCGCCGAATCGCGGCAGGTTGAGGTCTCGCAACTGTCGAAAGGGATCAAAGCGCTCACACGCGAACTGGGTGTGCCGGTCATCTGCCTGAGCCAGCTCAACCGCGGGCCCGAAACACGCGAGGGACACAAGCCGCGCATGAGCGATCTGCGCGAGTCCGGGTCCATCGAACAGGACGCCGACGTTGTGATGATGTTGCACCGCGAGGAGTATTACCACAACGAACCCGAATGGGCCGATGAAAACCCGGATCTGGTCGGTCTGGCGGAACTGATCATTGTCAAACAGCGCAACGGACCGACGGGCACGATCAAGATGCAGTTCGACGGCACAACGACGCGATTCAACAACTACACCCCGGCGCACAACGCGCCGATGCAGGCAGTGCAGACATAATCGGGCGTGCCGATTCAAGCCGGTCCGGCAAACGTTTCGCACGCGATAAAGTGAACGCAACAACGATTCACCATGAAGAGCCTCAAGGACAGGAAGATCGGAATTTGATGAGATGGGTCGATCCGTTCTTTAAACCTTCATGCTCTTTCTGTACTTCCTGGTGAGCAGATCAGGGATGCCCGTGTCATACCATCAGGAACTTGAAGTCGCGATCCGGGCCGTACGTATTGCCGCGCATGTCTGTCGCGCTGTGCAGGACGACATGGTGACGCCGCAGTCGCTCGAAAAGAAGGACCGCAGTCCTGTCACCGTCGCGGACTTTGCGTCACAGGCGATCGTGTGCAAGTTGC
>Ga0310125_10002157_pt1 | contig 10233 bp, 5 predicted proteins | sample CB11b_Tmax_Bot8__FD_203508 | JGI IMG/M metagenome (GOLD analysis project Ga0310125, IMG submission 203508) | Marine microbial communities from Western Arctic Ocean, Canada - CB11b_Tmax_Bot8 | ecosystem: Environmental > Aquatic > Marine > Oceanic | place: Canada: Western Arctic Ocean | collected... | reverse complement strand
GCGGCGAGGGGACCCGGTTCTCCAGGAGAAGGCCGGTCCACGGCACATCGACCGCATCCCCCTCGTCGCGGTCGCGCAGTTTTCGGAGCATCGCGTAGTTGATGTAGTTGTTCTTCACCTCGGACCAAAGAATGGAGGTATACTCCGTGGGGTCATTGCCTTTGCGTATGGGAAACATCAGGCGTGATTCGGTGACGACATCGCCGGCCCGGACTACGGCGGCCCGGATCTCGTGCATGATGACCTCTGGATCGGCCCTGCCGAAGGCAAACTCGAAAGACCCATTCTCCTCCTTGCCCTGGCCTTCGATGATCTTCCTGCCGAGTGAATCCCAGAGGCTAGCGACCACGGTTTCCCCTTCACGAAGGGATCGTGAGGGCGTGACGCGCGCCGCGATCGGGTGTCCCCGGCCCATGGATTTCCGCGCGGGCTGGATCTCCTGGATTTCGATGTCGGTAGAGACGGTGTAGACGAAGCTGCCCCAATTGATGACGTGGTCATTCTGCCGGCTCACGATCCGGAAATCGGCCACGTACTCGCCCGTGGAGGTAACCGGCAAGTTGAATTCAATCGTGGCTTTATTCTCGTTGAATGATGCATCGGCCTGTTTTTCAAGGGCCGTTTCGCCGTGGGTATTGCGCACGACCAGCTCGACTCGTGCCGATTCCGGCGCGTCACCATGTCGTTCGAGGCGCAGGGACAGCTTCTCCCCCTTCAAATCCTTTTGGTTGATTGACGGATGTAGATCGCACCCGGCGATGCGAATGTGGGGTTCCCGCCCGGCGGCCCAGACCACCGCCTTGGCCACCAGGCTGTGATAGTAGTCATAGTGGAAGCGCTCAAACTGCGGTTCCTGATCACGGGTCCAAGCGGAGCTGTAGTCAGGCGTGACCCAACGTGGCGTGAGGCTGTGAAAGTAACGTACACCCGAGGAGGGGTTGAAATAAGTCAACCGGGCGGTGTCCGGTTCATCGTATGTAAGGCGTACCACCCGCCCTTTGCCGTAGCGCGACGTCTTGATCAGTTCTTCCGGCGTGAGCCGGGCAAATCGCGGTAGCGCCTCGATCGGCACCCCGGTGCTGATCGAGGCGCCGTGGTCGAGGGGCTGTTCATGAAATACGGCATCCAGCTCCGGATGCTCCCGGGGGGGATGAACGTAGACCAGTCCGGTTCCTTTGAAGACCTTCTCGAGCAGCGCTGCGCGTTGTTCGGCCGGCAGCATGCTCCAATCGAGTTTGCCGATGATGACTACATCGTACACTTGCTCCCCGGCCAGGTATTCGGAGAGGTGTTGAAGCAGGAGGTCTTTGGGCGGAAAGAAAAAACTCGCTTCGAATTCCAACTTTTCCGGGGCAGCCTGGAAGTAGTCCTTGCACATCCAGGGTGTGAATTCGAGGGAGAGACGCTGGGCCAGTTCGACGGTTTCCCGATGGGCCCACATCGGCGCCAGCACCAGCGCCCTGGTCGTGCCTCCCGCGTATGGATTCGCCCACTTGACGTGGGGCGTCTCGTAGGCCATCGAGAGATCCCGGTAGGGATGATCGGGATGGAGACCAAAGGGGTTCTCCGGAAGTGCCTGGCCGCTTGCCGCAGTGCACAGGGTCGCGAGGAAACAAGTGAAGTAGTGAGGTCGATGATTCATTGCCGGATCCTAGCTCACCGTCCATAGTCTACGCAATCTGCCCGTGAAGGGCTTTGAGGCATACGACGCCGAACCCATGAGGATAAAGCCGTGAAACAGATCGATCGGAGCACCCTTTCCGTGGTCAGCCCAGAGTTGGCCGGCCGGATGAAGGATTTCAACCTGCGAATGGCGATGCAACACGCCGGGTACCCCGACCCGGCGACCGGCTATCCCCCGATGGCCGAGGATTGGGGACGGTTTCCCCAGGCAAAAGCCACCCGAAGCAAGGTCTATTACGGCAATGAGACCTACGCCTATAATCACCACCAGACCCTGGCCCGGTTCGCGGATCGCTTCGTCGTTTCGTGGTCGAGCGGGTTCAAGCACGAAGACCATCCCGGCCAGCACGTACGGTACGCCACCTCGACCGATGGTCTGCACTGGGAAACCGACCGGGTCCTCGTCCCGCCCGAACCGGACTCCGGGACCGTGCTCAATAATGTCGGCATGGTGGTTGTCGGATCGACGCTCTATGCCCTTGTGGGCGTCTGCAACACCCGCGGAAACCGTCAACTGGGCATGTGCTCGATGGAGGCGGAGAGGATCTCGCTGGATGTGTATGCCACCCAGGACCTGGAACGGTGGGAACGCCGTGGAACGGTGGCCAACGGCGTGTACCTGTTTGAGGGGCCGCGGCGAACCGCGGAAGGACGGTTGATGTGCGCGGGATGTGCCATCAACGACTGGGGCCAGGGCATCGTCGTCCAGTGGGACGAAGGGTCGGCGCCGGACTCTGAACCCCGGATCATAAAGCTCCCGAAGGCAGAACCTCTTGAGCCGATACAATGCACCTGGCAGCAAACCGCCGACGGGTCCATTTATTTGTTTCTTCGTGATGGAGACTTCTCGTGCCGCCTGGGGCTTTCCTTCAGCGAAGACGGGGGGAGCACCTGGTCCAAGCCCCTTATGACCGACTTCCCCAATACCTGCTCCCGCATGTACGCGGGGCAGTTGACGGACGGACAGTATTATCTTGCCGGGAACAATTACCGGCGGCTGCTCGATCGCAGGACGCTCCTGGTTGCCGTCAGCGGGGACGGCACGGAATACGACTCGATGTACACCATCGTCACCGGCAGCCCCACCCGGCGAATCGAAGGCAAACACAAGGAGGACGGATATCACTATCCCAATGGCCTGGCAGACGGGGATAACCTGCTCGTCACCTACTCGTACAATAAGGAAGACATTGAAGTCGCTATCGTCGACACGCGCTCCTTGAGTCGTTCAAACTCGGCTGCCGACCCGAATCGTGGTTCAGGTTTTGACGAAAGGTATTGAAATGAATTGGATTCGTTTGTCGATCGCGCTGGCCGGCCTTCCGATTCTCGCCTCCGGCGCCTTCACCAACCGGACCACGGAACTGTTTGCCGGCGGATTGTCCAGCGGCAACTCCGCCTGGTGCGACTTCAACAATGACGGGTACGCGGATCTCTACACTTCCGGCGCCCTTCACCGCAACGACGGCGGCACGAACTTCACCGCACTCCCGGGGCATGGCTGGGGAATCTGGGGGGATTTCAACAATGACGGCGCCCAGGACATCTTCGATCTGGACGCGGGACGGGTGATGAGGAATGACGGCGGCACCGGCAGCTTCACGCAGATCGACCTGCCGGAGATGCCCGGAAACGATAACCGGGGCGCCTGCTGGGCCGACCTGAACGGGGATGCGTACCTAGACCTCTACGTCGGCGCCTACGAGGCCACCGGCTACGAGTTCGACTCGGTCCTCTCCAACCACCAGGGAAAGGCCTTCATGAAAGTCTGGGAGGAACCCGCGGTGCCGCCCGACAACGTGCGATTCCCGGGACGGGGGGTCACTGCCTGCGACTTTGATCAGGACGGCGATCCGGATATCTACGTATCGAATTACCGCATCGAGGCGAATTATCTCTGGTTAAACGACGGCAACGGCGGGCTCACCGACGTGGCCACGGACTACGGCGTGGCGGGAACGTATGACGGGTGGCGCTACTCGTACGGACATTCGATCGGATCGAGTTGGGGGGATATGAATAACGATGGCTTTATCGATCTCCTGGCGGGGAACTTCAGCCATCCGCAGGAATGGCAGGACCGGGCCCGATTCTACCAGAACCTCGGCCCCTCCAAGGACTGGCATTTTGAGCAGAAATGGGAACTTACCGGGGACGCCTGGCAGGAATCCTACGCCACCCCTGCCCTGGCGGACTATGACAACGACGGCGATCTGGATCTCTACTACACGACGGTTTACGGCGGCGATAATTCCCGGTTGTGGCGCAACGACGGCAACTGGACCTTTACAAATGTGACCGGGGAGGAAGGCCTCGCCGGGATGCCGGCCACCTACCAGGCGGCCTGGGCAGATTTCAACCACGACGGGTTCATGGATCTCGCCACCGGCGGGCGGCTTTACCAGAACATGGGCAATGACAACCACTGGCTCAAAGTCCAACTCGAGGGCAACGGCACCACGGTCAATCGCTCCGCGATCGGGGCGCAGGTGCGAATCGACCTGGGTGAGGGAACTATTCTTACCCGCGAAGTGGAAGCGGGAACGGGGGAGGGGAACCAGAACGACCTCACCCTGCACTTCGGACTGGGCACCCGCACCGATCCCGTCACACTCAAGATCGCCTGGCCCGACGGCACGAAAAAGACGGTTGCCGACGTCACGATAGACCAGCAGATCAGCGAGATCCAACCTCCTTAGCATTCATGAAATACTGTCCCGCGTCCTATATTTATAGAGCAACGTTGCCTGGAAAAGCTGAACGTAATGATTCAAACATTGTACAAGGTTTCCAATCGTTGGAGGGAAGTTGCATGAACCGTCTTACGTCCCACATTTCGCGTTTCCAAGCCCAGTTCGCCGCCGTCCTGGTTGCCGCCACCGGCGGCATGACGGAGGCTGTGGCGGAGTGGCGCGACGCTGAGTACCGGGCGACCCTGACCAACGAAGTCATTCACGCCGAGATCCAGGCCGGTCAGCTTGTTCTGCTGGAGAACCGCGAAACCGGGCGCCGGCTGATCGATCGGGATCTTGCCGGGGCGCCATCCACATACCCGGTCTATGGCGATACCAACCTTGACCTGGAATCCGCAAAGATCGGTCTCCAGTGGCCTGCACCGAACCGGGTGTCGACCTTCATCGAGGCCGGAACGGAAAAGTCTGCCATCTTTAATTGGGCCATCGAACCGGGCCGGGGCGGTTTGATTCTGCACTCGGGTTCGATGTCGAAAGAACCCCTGGACCAGATGCGGGTGAATATCCGGGGATGCGATCTGGAACATCACCGCCTGATCATGGTCGGGGGAAATGGCGAGAGCCACGAAGCGGTGGCTCCGGTGGAGGGCTCCATCTACGGCGATCCCGCGACACCGGGGTTCAGTTTCCGGTCCGTCCAACCCCTGATCGCACTGTTCGAAGCGGACAAAGGCGGCTGGTTCTTCGAGGGCCGGGACGAACAAATTGGTCCTGCCAACGCCTACGCCACCGGACATGGAACGACGGCCGAGTTGTCCTTCAGTCGCGGGTACATCCCTTCCGTGTAGAGAACCACGTTGTTCCAGATCCAAATTCGCCCCTATAGCGGGCATTGGGCCGACGCGGTCGATCCCTACCTGGATTGGATGGAGAAAACCGTCGGTTTCGTTCCCATCGACAAGAAACCCCAAGGGTGGGTGAAAGAGATCCGCAGCCAGGCGTACGTGCCGGTTGGGGATTTCGAGTCGCTGGAAGCCCTGGCCAAGAGGCTCGACCCTGCCAAGACGCTGTTGGGCCGCATGGGCGGATACCGCGGGTACAGTTGGGATCACAATTTTCCGGAGTACGCCCCGTCTGAAGATGCGGCCCGATGGTTCAAGCGGGCCAGGGAACTGGGGTTCCACGTCGGCATCCACGTAAACAAAGGGGCCATGGACCCCTCGTACCCGGAACTGGTCGAACGATTCAAGCGCGGTTTCCTGGAGATCACGAAGGATGAAGACGGCAACGAACATTGGGAAGGCCCGGGCCGGTCCATGCCGGCCGGATCACGATTGAGACCTCGGAAGGAACAAAGACGTACTGGGGCGTCGAGCCATCCATCGTCTACACCTCCAATGCGAACAAGGATTGGCGCGATCTCCTTATCAGCCGGATCGGACCCGCGGTGGAAGCGGGCGTCGACATGATTTATCTCGATGAGTCGATGTGCCCGACCGGGATCTTCAGCCTGGACGGGACCAATGGGATCCAGGGGATCATGGCCCTGGAGCGGGGGATTCTCGATGCCTATCCGAACGTCGTGCTCGAAACCGAGCAGATCAATCCGCTCAATGCCCGCTGGTCCAGCTTTGCCCTCACCACGCTGAACCTCGGCCATCCGCTGGCCGGCTATGTTTTTCACCGGTTCGTGAAGATGGTGCCGGAAAGCGCGTACTACCAGGCGACCGATGAGGTGATCATGGATCAGTTCCAGACCTACGGGTTCATGTACCCGGGCGCCAGCACGCATCCGACCTGGCTGGAAATTGCCGAGGCATTTCAGACCTACGATCTGGAACCCGACGTCCGGCTCACGTGCAATCCGCAACAGCTATTCGGGTATCGCGGGACCGGAGGGGTAACCGCCTACTACGAAAAGCATCCCGCCCGGCGCGGCCTGGTGGTGTATCGCCCCGGCGAGGACCCGAAATGGCACGGTTCGACGATCATCGGAATGACAACCTGGTCGGAAGGCGGCGTTTTACAAGAGTTGATTCCCGGTGTGGACGTCCTCAGCGATTGGCTCATCTATAAAGAAAGCACTATGCTGGCGTTGAATCCGCAGCGAAGCTACCTGCTCGATAAAGAGGCGGAGCTGCCGGCCGATCGTTTTCACGTCACGAGCATACCGGATGATTTCAAGCTCTACTCGAACGATGGCCGGGCATCTACCCTCAATACGTCGGCCGTGACGACTCGTTTTTCAAGATCACGTTCACCGGCAACGGGCCGCTGGAGATGTTTGTGCCCGAAGATGTGCTGGTATTCTTGGACGGCAAGCCGGTCGAGGTAGATCAAGAAAGGAAGTTTGCGCGAGCGGAGATCTCCGCGACCGAGGACGAACTCGGCGTGCTACTGGCCTTCGCCAAAGACGACACCGAACTCAGCGGCCCCTGGGTGAGTCTGCCCTGGCAAATCGCGACGCAGAAAAGAAAGTATATCCATGCGGAAGGAGACGGCTTTTCCTGTCACGTCGCGGGCACTGCACAGATCGTCGGCCGGCTGCCCGACGCCGGGAGTTTACGCCTGCAGGGCAGCTGGAGCATGTCCGGCCGGCCGAATTCGGTCGGCGACGCCGTGGTTCGAATCAACGGGCAGGAAGTGGTCCGTCTCCCTCCCGGCGAAATCCCGTACCCGCTCCAGTCCTTCGACGAGGACATTTCCAGTTTCGCCGGCCAACATGTCGTGCTGGAGTTTTCCGTCGATGCCGAGGTCCACGGCCCTTCGCCATCGAATTGGTACGCACCAAAGATTACGGCTGCCAACCCATAGCAGGACTGCGGGCAGTCGTCCTGGTCGTAGGCCGAACGCCTGATTTAGCTGAAAAGTGACGAATTCTGGGCCTTAGAAGCGCATTTCACCCTGTCTGGCTTGCGTTTATTCACAAAAATGGGTATTAGTTATTGCCTGGATGCCTCCCATCGTGCGGCCTCCTCGGGCGCGCTCGATCAGGATTCTCGCGAAGATGAATCGCGATCGTGTCATCTATATAACCATGCGCCACCTTTTCATCGTTTTATTGCTCCTGCCCTCCCTGGCATGGGGAACCTTCATTAATAAGTCGTCAATCGTGTCCGGCCTGGGCGGCAGCAACTCGGCCTGGATCGACTACAACCAGGACGGGTACACGGACATCTATGACGGTGGCACCCTGTGGCGGAACAATAACGGGACCGGCTTCACTGCGCTCGGCGGGTACGGCTGGGGGATCTGGGGCGATTATAACAACGACGGATTCCCCGACATCTTCGATCTGAATGGCGGCAATGTCGTGCGCAACAACGGCGGCTCGGGAAGCTTTACCTGGGTTTCGGTGCCCAGCTTGCCGGGAAATGACAACAGGGGCGCCGTGTGGGCGGATCTGGATGGGGATGCCTTCATCGACCTCTACATCGGGGCCTACGAAACCTCCGGCTATGAACCGGACTCGGTCCTCATGAATAATCAGGGCACCTCCTTTTCCCATACCTGGACCGAACCCACCACGGATGGGACCCGGTTCCCGGGACGCGGGGTCACCGCGTGCGATTTCGATGAGGACGGAGATATGGACGTCTACGTCTCCAATTATCGCCTCGAGGCCAATTACCTGTGGCAAAACAATGGATCGGGCGGTCTCACCGATGTGGCTCAGAGCTATGGCGTGGCCGGCGTCTACGACGGATGGCGCTGGTCCTATGGCCATTCCATCGGGTCCTGCTGGGGGGACATGAACAACGACGGCCACATCGATCTCTTCGCCGGCAACTTCAGCCATCCGGACGCCTGGCAGGACCGGGCCCGCTTCTATGAAAACAACGGGCCGTCGGGAAGCTGGCATTTTACCCAGCGGTGGGTGCTGGATGGGGGCGCCTGGCAGGAATCGTATGCCTCGCCCTCGCTGGCGGACTACGACAACGACGGCGACCTTGATCTCTACTATTCCACCGTCTACGGCGGCGACAACGCCCGCCTGTGGCGCAATAACGGGAATTGGAGTTTCACCGACGTCACCGGCGCGCAGGGACTCGGCGGGATGCCGCCCACCTACCAGTCGGCCTGGGGTGACTATAATAACGACGGGTTCCTGGACCTCGTGAGCGGCGGGCGGCTCTACCAGAACCAGCCCAACGGCAACCACTGGCTGAAGGTTCGCCTCGAGGGCAACGGCACCACGGTCAACCGGTCCGCGATTGGGGCCCAGGCGCGGATCAACCTCGGCGGCGGGACCATCCTCGTCCGCCAGGTGGAAGCGGGCACGGGGGAGGGGAACCAGAACGACCTCGTGCTCCATTTTGGCCTCGGCAGCCGCACCGCGCCGGTCACGCTTGATATCCGCTGGCCCGATGGCACGACCAAGGTCGTCTCCAACGTGGCGGTCGACCAGATGGTCGACCAGAACCAGACTCCGCCTGCGTTCGACCTGACCTGGGGCGCCTCGGCCGGTATTTTCTTTCCCGCCCCCGCCAAAGGAATCCTTTCCCACCTCGGCGACCGGGCGCTGGCGCAGTTGTACCTGGCTCCCGACGGACAGATTGACACCGACATCCTTCCCGGCGGTGCACCCAGCGGGGACGACCTCTTCCTGGACAGTGTGATCCTGGAAAACTCGGTGAGCCAAGGGACCCCGTTCGCCGAATTCAGTAAGCACCATGACGGCGAGTTCCAGGAAGGCACGCTCTACGGTGTGATCTTCTCGTCCACGACCCCCGCCGCTGGGGAGCGGTATTACCGTGGACCCGGTCTGGCAGTGACCGAGGGCGCGGGTGCGCCGGACACCTACGAACTGAATACGGATCCTCCCGACAAAGATACATGGAACGGAACCGTTTCCACCGGTGCATCTTCCATGTCTGTGTTGTGGTTGGCTACGACGGGGTTCTTCAATGAATTCGGCAATCCGATTCTTCCCTTCGCCGGCAACCGGACGTTGGCCCAGTTGGTGTATTCTCCCGACGAGGTGGCAGACGGAATCCTGCCAAGCGGAGTGCCAGCAGGAGATGATGTCGTGCTGACCGCAGTCATCGTGAGTAACAATGGCACGGTGTGGGAGGCCAAAGGTGGGTTTTACAATGAATACATGGGCCCACTTCAATCCGGGTTCTTGTATGGCGTGATATATGAGGACATCGACCCGCAGGCGACCGACCGATACTATGCGGGCCCGTTAATCGCCACCGCGTCATCTATCTTCTACGATCTGAACACGGATCCCATTGCCGGAAATACGTGGAATGGAACCATCGCCGGCCAGTCGGCGATGCAAGTCGGCTGGTTGGCTACAGCCGGATTCACGGACGCGCAGGGCAATCCGATCCTTCCCAACATCGGCGACGAAGCTAAGATTCAATTGATTTACTCTCCCGACGGCGTGCCGGATACGATCCTCCCCGGCGGGGAACCCGGCGACAACGATGTCGTGATCGACTACGGTATCGTTCGCAACTATGCCGGCGGGGCATGGGAGTCAAAAGGTGGGTTTTTCACCGATTCCACGGGTTCTCTTCAACCGGGGTTCGTGTACGGCGTGATCTATGAGAACGCGGATCCGCAGGCGAATGACAAGTTTTACGTCGGCCCCCTGTTGGCGACTTCGGCGGCGCTCTTCTACGATCTGAACACTGATTTTGTAAACGGGAATGCGTGGAATGGGACCATCACACCCACCCGGATTTCCCTGAACTGGGGCGCTTCGATTGGTTTCGTGGACGCGAGTGGGAACCCGATTCTTCCCAACCAAGGCGACAATACGATTGTGCTGCTGATGCTGGCTCCCGACGGAGTTGCCGACCCCATGATGGCGGGGGGAGTTCCCGGGGACGATGACATTATTCTA
>Ga0310125_10002154_pt1 | contig 10238 bp, 7 predicted proteins | sample CB11b_Tmax_Bot8__FD_203508 | JGI IMG/M metagenome (GOLD analysis project Ga0310125, IMG submission 203508) | Marine microbial communities from Western Arctic Ocean, Canada - CB11b_Tmax_Bot8 | ecosystem: Environmental > Aquatic > Marine > Oceanic | place: Canada: Western Arctic Ocean | collected... | reverse complement strand
CACAAGTCGGTGGACAAGTAGAGAAAGTGTATTCTCTGACTGACATGAGTCGAGATGAAGCATTAGATCTTGCAAAAGATGAGGCCACACAAAAAGCTGTTGAGGCCGGTGGCGATCCAAAATCAATAGAGATTGTGGACATAGAAGAAATTCCATTGACGTACCTGCCAAGCAATGCGTTAAGGGTGAAGGTAAAGGCGGTAGGTAACCTAATTTAGACTCAAACGAATCTTTGATTTTAGTTTTTGTCGCTAATCGCCAACGCCCATACACTAAAGGATAGGGAATAACTCACGGAATGGCTCTACCATTAAATTTACCCGTACATACTTCGTTATCCACAGCTATAGTTCCATTCACAATGACAAAGGGAATACCAGTCGGATATTGCATAGGATCATCATATGTGGAGTTATCAATCACGGAATTAGGGTCGAACAAAACGACGTCTGCAAAATATCCTGGCTTGATACGACCTCTTGATTCTAAGCCAAACCTGCGGGCAGGGTTATCAGTCAGTCTTTGAATAGTATCCTCAAGTTTCATCATATTATATTTGCGCTGAAATCTACCTATGATTCTGGGAAAGGTACCATAGGCTCTGGGATGTGGATTGCTACCTAATGGTATCGAATCACTACCTACCATGTAATCAGGGCGAGACAATAATTCAATAGCATCGCGGTTTATTTGATCCCATATCGACACGCTGACCGGAGGAGAGGCCCAGTATCCAACCTGTCCTTCGTTTTCTAAAAGAATTTCACAAAGAGTTTCCCCGAGGCTTTTACCTCTTGAGGCGGCAATTTGTGGCAATGACATTCCTTCCAGTTCAGGATGGAGTGGCACATACGAAAATACAGCATCATCTATCGGCCGAGAGTAGTCATTATCGAGATAATCCGACAACCTTTTCCTTTCAGCAGAATTAGCCAGTCTGTCCATAACCGCGTCTGGGCCTCCTTCATGGGCATAACTTGGCAAAAAGCTCAACGGAAAGGTGCTGCCTGTAGGGTATGGGTAAAGCTCAAGCGATACGTCGACTCCATCACTGATAGCTTTATCAATTAGTTCTGTTTGAGCTTGCACCTGACCTGCATTACCTTCATTTGTCCGAAAATGAGAGAAATGCACTTTCACACCAGATCTTCGACCAATCTCTAAGGCCTCGGGTACACCTCCACCTCCAAAAGCTCTATCTGTATTCTTATCCCTTAAGTGAGTCACATAGACCCCTTGGTACTCAGCAACAACCTTGCAAAGTTCTATTAGTTCTTGAGTGTCACTCCAAGCGTTAGGAAAATACGACATCCCAGTTGCCAATCCAACAGCACCATCCTCCATCCCTTGTCTTATGAGGCCCTTTGCTTTCTCTAAATGAGTTCCGGTTAGGGGAGCATCTTCAAACCCCACGGTCTCAAGACGAATCGCACCATGGGCAATACAGTAGGCCGTATTTATAGAAACTTTATTGTGATAGTGAGACTTAAAACTCGCTACTGATGACATATCTAGTTCAGCTGAGGGAAGTCCCAAAATACCAGAAAGATACTTTCTATTAGCAAGATAATTTTCCTTAGACAACGGCGCGTATGACAGTCCGTCTTGGCCTAGTATCTCGGTAGTTACTCCTTGGCGAAGACTATTGGCATGCTGTGGGTTTTCAAGAAGTTTTCCGTCAGAATGAGTATGCGTATCTATGAAACCAGGAGAAGCCGCAATACCACCTGCTTCTATAATCCTTGATCCCTCGATGCCCTCAAACCTGCCGACTGCCTCTATCCGATCACCTTTGATCAATATATCCCCCGAACTCGGGGGGGAACCTGTGCCATCATAAATTGTGCAATTTCGAATTAAGATGTTTGAAATTTGAATCGACCTCTGTAACTTATTTAAGTGCTTGTCTAGCGGCATTATACAACTTGTTTTATTGCCCATAGGGCCAATGGTGAACTCGAGAATATCTGACAGGAAATTGATTTCTAACTCACCAACTGTTTCGCCCGCAATGCCCCAGTTAAAGGTAATGGTGTTGTAGTCACCGTACCTTCAAATCTGCCTGAATTTAATCAAGTGTTTTCCAGTGCCACAGCTAACATATCCGAATATGTTTGGCAGGAGTTTATATCAGAATTTGGCATAGGAACATAGTCACCTCCGGATGGGTTATACCTATTAATAATGACTAACTACATTAATTTAATGATGTATAGTGCCAAAAATATATATTCAATGCGGAGGTATTATTATGATTTTTCATATCAGTGCACAACATGACCACAGTACTTGCACCAGAGTGCTGCATGGGCCTGAGGCTATGAGATCAGGGCAAGCCTGGGTTGAAGGAAATGATTCAGTAAAAGTTATAGGAGCATGGGGGTACCCAGTTTCTCACCGTAGTTTCGCGGTGGTTGAGGCAGATACATTTGAAGATGTCGCCTCCCTGTTAGAGTTTCACCTAGCCATGGGGCCTGTAGAAGTTTTACCCGTCAACGATAATGTCCAACGCCGAAAAGATATGGGTTACTGGGGGCAAAAATAAATCCCTGGTAAGCATAGTACCGACCCTCGTATTTGGGGTCGGTGCATCGATCAATGTATCTGATTTTAGGAAATTTCTAAATTTCGATGGCTGACGTTTGACATATTCGATGGCTGACGTTTGACATAAAGGTTAAACGCCCGCCAGATGTTCCAACGGTCTCTTCAAGATGCTATTTAGGAACCCCTGACAACACGACCACTTCCACCGTTTCTGCCTTCTCAGGATACAGTGGATACTTTTCAAATTCCCACTTCTCCCCCGGTGCGATGCTATCGGTTGAACCGCTGACAAAGAAGTTATATTTTTCAACCAACACATCTTCAACCTTGGAACCGTTTGCGTCATATATGGCGAATTGAATACTGACCTCTGTTTGCGTGTAATTCGTGTTGTTCTCTACCACACCAAATAATTTTTTATAACCCCATACATCTGTCTTCAATTCGTATTCTACAAGCTCAAAGCCCTCTTGCTGGGTATAAGGAACGGCAGCGGCAGGTGCAGCAATGGCAGGTGCAGCACCATCTAATAAATCTTCCAAGATAGAAGGCATTGGGAATGTTATGACTTTATTGGTTGGGTCGTTAGAATAGATTTTTATCATTGCGTTGTCATGAAAATAAGTAGTGACGTCCAGACAATTTCCGTCGTTCTGGCAAGTATTTCTATATAAATCCATTTGACTCTCATCATAATAAATAGAAATTTGTATCCTCTGATACAACCCCGAATGCGGCCTCATTTGACCGCCATATGAATAGGTGCCAAGTGCAGTTTGTTGAGCTTCACTTAAATCTAAACGACAATCTACTGTTTGCGTAGCATGATTTAAAAGAGTTTCAAATGGGTTTTCATCATCCCAACTATCCCATAACCCGCCATCATAATTATCATAACAATCATATTCACCATAAGATATTCTAACGGGGTGTTTATCCAGCGCTTGAATAACTTCATCAGTATTTAGGAAGGTCCTCTTAAAATTAACTTCTTCAGCGGCCCTATCAGAACCATCTTTTAAATCCTCCACAATAGAATCTACTGAGAAATAGACTGTTTCTGAATAAGACGTCTCATCAAAAGTTACCGCTGAAATGTCAATTAATACGTTACTATGAAAAAAAGAATCCTCTATTTTATAACCGGAATTTTTATATATATCCGCCTGTTCAATATCGTCAAACGTGGAAATCTGAATCCATGGCCCACGAATTTTTGCGCCATAAGTGGCTATTAGAGTGTCCCGTTCGGATTCTAAAGCACACACTAACGTTGGGATAGAAACTTCAACATATTCGTCGTTATGAACCCCCCAAAATGCGAGGTACTCTTGTTCTATTCCGCCCCTTCTAATATTTCCTTCAGTATTTGTTGCACGAGTCTGGCAATTAATAATATTGTGTTTATCAAGTGCTTTAATAACTTCATCAGGATGTGAGAACACCTTCAGAGTAGTCGGAGTGGGCGTAGGAGGGATAGGCGTAGGCGTAAGCGTAGACGTAGGCGCAGGGGTAGATGAGTTTATTGAGAACACAGCAACTGCATTGTCACCTCGTCCAGCAGAATAAACATGCTTGCCGTCAGGGCTGACTATTACTGACTTGACTCCATTAAGACCGTCAACCCCGCCCACACCGTTTTTTTTCATTTCAACATAAGTGAGTTCCCCGGTTGATGAATTCCTTGAGAATACTGCGATTGCATCATCACCTTCTCCAGCAACATAAACACGGTTTCCGTAGGGGCTGAGTGTAATTGAGAGAGGGTTGTCAAGACCGTTAACCCCGGCAACCCCGTCTTTTTTCATTTCAACGTAGGTGAGGGCACCGGTCGATGAGTTTCTTGAGAATGCTGAGATTGCATCGTCGTTATCACTGGTAGCATAAACATGGTTTCCGTCGGGGCTGACCGTTACTGACTGGGCCCCATCAAGACCCGTAACCCCGCCCACACCGTTTTTTTTCATTTCAACGTAGGTGAGAGCTCCGGTCGATAAGTTTCGTGAGAATACCGCAACTGTACTTTGGTTCTCTGCTGCAGTATAAACGTGGTTTCCGTCGGGACTGACTATTACTGACTTGACCCCATCAAGACCGTCGACCCCGCCCGCACCGTTTTTTTTCATTTCAACGTAGGTGAGAACTCCGTTCGATGAGTTTCTTGAGAACACAGCAAGCGCGTTTTCAGCCCATCCAGTAGCATAAACGTGGTTTCCGTCAGGGCTGACTGTTACTGACTTGGCCCCTTCAAGACCATCAACTCCGAGAACCCCGTCTTTTTTCATTTCAACATAAGTGAGATCCCCGGTTAATGAATTTCTTGAGAATACTGCGATTGCATCATCACCTTCTCCAGCAACATAAACATGGTTACCGTCGGGGCTGACTGTAATTGAGTGGGGCTTTTCAATACCATCAATCCCGTTGTAATTATCTTTTTTAAATTCTATATAAGTGAGTGCGCCAGTCGATGAATTCCTGGAGAACATCACAACAGCATCGTCGCCTGTTGCATAAAGATGTTTACCATCAGGGCTGACCGTTACTCCCTTGGCTTGACCAAGACCATTAATTCCGCCAACATCGTCTTTCTTCATTTCAACGTAGGTAAGAACACTTACAGGCTCTGGTGTCGGTATTGACCTAGGAGTAGGGGTGAGCCTGAGGGTAGGGATAGGGGTCGGAGTCGCCAGATTTAAGGTTTGCTCTAAGGTACTCACGTTGTTGATTATTGCAGAAAGGCCCTCAGGATTTCGGGAGATGTCACTTTTTTCTACAATGAATCCCGTAACGCAGTCACCATTTGTTCTTCTCAGGACCCACAGATGCTCAGTGTAAGTGGAAATATTAAATGAAGATCCGGGTCCCACACTACCATACTCGACTTCTTTGCCTTGGAAGTCTTTCCAGAAAATTTCCAACGGATAATTACCCGTGTTATCGAGCATCCTAAACTCAAGGTCCACTTCCTGTTGGATTGAAGAGTCGGATTTCATACGCTCAATATCAGAACACTTCATGGGTTGCAGATCGCTTACAATCTCTGTTGGTGGCATTGGTGTAAACGTTGGTGGTATTGGTGTAGGAGTAGAGGGAAGTAGAGGATTCTGTGGTGGCGCGCCGGGTCTTGGCGTTGGCGTGACTGTAGGTATTTGTATAACTTCCTTCGAATCTATTATTGTCTTGAGAGGTTCGTTTGAGGCAGTTGGCTGTGGAAGGGGCGTAGGTGTTGCAAACGTCTTCGCCTTTATTTCGTCGAGCCGAGCCTCTGTTGAAAGAGGGGTCGGAAGTGATTTTTCCTTCTCTTCTTCAAGCATAACCACTACAGTCGCTTCGACGTCTGGGATATCTTGTGCTGTGACACATCCCACAATGATCATTGTCAGAAGGACCATAGCAACAGCGATCAGATAACCACTTCTTGATACCAAAAAAGCCCTCGAGTTTATCTTTTACTTAATATTTCCGGTTTCCCACAACGGCGAATTTCAATCGTCTAAGCGAAATAATTCGGAATATTAACCTATTTAGTCCTCAGTAGGAATTCTAACCTCGACGTTACCCGCCCTTTCTTCTTGGAGGAGGTGATAAACCCTGTAATTTAAATCAGCCCATTCCTTTCTATTTACGGCTGCCGTCATGTCATTGTAGGTCCCAGTAGCTATCTGAAGAGGTACGTTAAGTTCACGTCCCAATTCCAACGCCAATGCCATGTCCTTTCTAGAGATGGGGAAAGTTGATTCCGATCCGGTTCCTCCGTCAAATTTACCCTGCAAATACGTATCCGGCATGGAAACATTAAGGATTCGTCCGCTGCCACCGGCACCATTTCTTATGCACTGCATGAGTGTCTCTGCCGGCACTCCTGCTTTTACACCAAGGGTGAGTGATTCAACTAATAAACGTTCCAAGCCATATTGGAACATGTTATTTGCCAGTTTACAGATAGTTGCAGTACCTATTTCTCCCGTGTAGGTGACCTTATTCCCAAAAGATTCAAAAATGGGTTTGAGCTTCATATAGATGTTCTCATAGCCTCCCACCATGATTGATAAAACCCCATTTAACGTCACACCGTTTTCATCTGATCGGCGTCCGCTTACAGGAGCATCTAATATTGAGGCACCCTTAGAAGAAAATGTTTCCTGCAGTCTCCTCATTAATTCAGGAGAACTTGTACTAAGGTCTGCCCAGACTGAGTCACTACTTATCCCGGCGATTATCCCATCCTCACCTGTGGCAACAGCTTCAACTTCAGTGGGACCTGGTAAAGAAGTAAATATTATGTCGCTTTTTTGCGCCAGATCCTTTGGAGTATCTGCCCATGTAGCCCCTAGTTCCAATGCAGGTAAAGCAGCTTCTCTGTTTATATCGTGCACAGTTACGTTGTAGTTCTTTTGTATTAAAGCCAGACACATATGCTGCCCCATATTGCCAAGACCTATAAATCCGATATTTATTTCATCCATTTATCGTTACTCCTTTGCGATCAGATACAATGCCTTTCGGGTAGGTACACGATATCACCTAGTAGAGATGCTCTGACTAACGAAGTCAGGGCTAGTTAACATTTACACCGAGGGGGCCTGACATGAACTCAAGCAATAGACCCGTAGCAGTTGTCATAGGAGCCACATCCAAATGGCAATCTGATGGACGAAATACAAGATTGGTTCATGGTGACAATCTTGATGATAGTGATTTACCTGTGGGGGTTCGCTGGGGAGTAGGAGGTGCCATAGCGCAAAAATTCGCTCAGGAAGGTTTCTTCGTAGTACTCACTACCCGTACCGCGTCAAATGCTTCTAAACTTCAAGAGGCTATCGTGGACCAGGGTGGCGAAAGCATGATCGTCGAACTAGATTTGGTATCGAGCGACTCGATATCAACTGCATTTTCCCAAATACGGGAACAGGCCGGAGACCCTGAAGTTCTAATATACAACGCAGGCTATCTTGAAGGTCGAGACCTTCCGCCTGAAAAAGAATTACTTGAACATATTCCACTTGAAATGCTTGAAACGGCACAACATATTTCAGTTAGAGGGCCATTTTTAGTAGCTAAAGAAGTGATGCCAGCAATGCGAGAAAGAGGTCAAGGTTCCTTCTTGTTTTCCAATAATTCTCAGTCTTTGCGGGGTAGGAAACGCATGACAGGACAGTCACTATATTATCCTCGAGTGATGATGCGCACTTTAGCTCAAGTGCTCACTGAAGAGTATTCTGAATTTGGAGTTCATGTAGCCAATGTGGTCATTGACGGTACTATCGACTCTCCAGGAACAAGAGCTATGCCGCGATCTCAGCAAAACCCGGAATTAATAATAAATCCAGTCAAAATTGCTGAAGCTTTTTACTACCTTCATACTCAAGATAAATCGTGTTGGACTCATGAACTCCAGCTCACCCCATATCCAACCAAGCCAAGTTTCTAGAAATTCTGTCAAATACAGGGGGAATCCATGCCGTTTTACGAAAGAGGTCCGGTCAGTATCTACTACGAAGAAGTCGGGGCTGGTTTTCCTTTATTAATTATCCCCGGGGGAGGTCTTAATTCTTCGATCGCTTCCCTGGATACTTCTGTCCCATTTAATCCTATGGAAAGGTATAAAAATGACTTTCATTGCATATCTGCTGATTTGAGAAATGCTGACTCCGGACAATCAACAGGACCATTAGAAATTGACCGCCCCTGGGATGCTTACTCAGATGACCAACTCGGGCTTATGGATCATCTTGGTATAAAAGAATTTCTGGTCATGGGCTTTTGTATTGGTGGTCCAATGATTCACAATCTTTTGCGACTAGCTCCTGACCGAATACCGGCCGCGGCAATGATGCAGCCAAGCGGTTTCACTTCTGAGCATCCAGATATTTTCTATCAAAACAACACAGAACGGTGGGGACCACCTCTATGTGAAAAAGCTCCCGAAATCACCATGGATAAAGTTCACGATTTTCTCACAAATATGTACACCAACCGAGCAGACTTTGTTTTCACAGTCTCCCGTGATTTTGTGCGTTCACTTCAAACACCACTTTTTATAGCGCCTGATAACGTTCCAGCACATCCATATGAGACCGCTATGGAAGTTGCTGGACTTGCACCTAAAGCTGAGACGTCAATTTTCCCGTGGAAGGATTCACAAGAACACATTGATGAGGTGGTAGAACATGCAGGTCGCTTCCTCAAGAACCATGAGCTTAATACAGGTTAATTATTGATTGAGAAATCAGTGAATGCATACCTAATTAATCTAGAGTTAATACGTTTTGTGTCGGAGAAGTCATTTCCTTGTTAAAAATATAATCGTACTTCCCATTTGATCTGCCTACACGCTCTCAGAACACCATTAAAAGCCAATGCCTTCCACTTTGTATCACCCGATTAACGGATTGCACTCCTCTTGCTCGAATAAACAATTACTATAATCAACAATAAAAAAAATACTGCTATGAGACTCATTTTTTCTCCCAGGAATACAACCGAGAAGAAAAACGTTAGGAACGGTCTGAATAAATCTATCTGGCTGACCCTTGCTACCCCCCCCATTCCCAATCCTTCATAAAAGAAAAAGAATCCAATCAAATTATTGAATAGACATAGAAAAACAAATAGCAGGATGGTCCTGGGAGAATCACCAGTAATCTGCGCTAAATGAGTAAAATCGAAATTTATTAAAGCTAACGGTATAACCAAAGGAAGGCTTATTACTAATGACCAGCATATAACCCTCCAGCCACTCATTGTTTTTCCGAGTATACCTCCCTGAGCATATCCCATGCCTCCTAGTAAAACGCAAAGAAATAATGCCAAATCTCCCAACCCGATATCTAATAGCGATGAATCAGTAGTCAGTAATCGAAATATGATTACAGTTAAGAACCCCAATATGGCTATTATCCAAAATCGGACACTTGGTTTCTCTTCAGATAAAAACCCTGCAAAAATCGCAGTTGAAAGGGGAACTGCTGCAAGTACAATGCCCCCATTTCCAGCGGGAATAGTCTGCATCGCCACCGCAGTAAAAATAGGGAACCCAAAAACCACACCTATAGCAGTAATGGCCAGTTTGGTGAAATCTGACCTACGCGGCAAGTTTTCAAACTTAAGGTGACCTTTGAACAAAAGAATTAGAAGAGAGGTGAGTCCCGCCAAAAAACCTCTTCCAAATCCGATTTCAAGGGATGTAAAGCCAGTCTGGGCCAAATGCCTAGTAATTGGTAATGTTAATGAGAAAATTATCACTCCGATCAGGCCGAGCAAAAATCCATAGTTTTCTCTTGTTAAATATTTATCCATTTATTTTAAATACAGTCGGACGGGGAGTTTCTGATAGGTTACGGGTGGAGAGGAAAGATAGGTAATGATCTAATTCCTCATGGCATTGATGAGATTGTAAGGCATGCTTGGTGTTTTCTGAAGAGACAGGAGCCGTATAAATAATACTCGTTGATATTAGATTCAGGTTTTAATAAAGGCTGGCATTACATCGTTTGCAAATGAGTCGATATCAGCAAGCATAGCGCTCGGTGGTATACCTAATCCTCCTGAAGCTATAAATACTCTTTCAAGACCAGGAAATCTATTTTGCAATGCTTGCAGTTTTTCTATCACATGTTCAGGAGGTCCACAAATCCATGAACCTTCATTCACTGCATCATGTATTGTTGGTAACCCCGTGGAAGGAG
>Ga0310125_10002152_pt1 | contig 10239 bp, 8 predicted proteins | sample CB11b_Tmax_Bot8__FD_203508 | JGI IMG/M metagenome (GOLD analysis project Ga0310125, IMG submission 203508) | Marine microbial communities from Western Arctic Ocean, Canada - CB11b_Tmax_Bot8 | ecosystem: Environmental > Aquatic > Marine > Oceanic | place: Canada: Western Arctic Ocean | collected... | reverse complement strand
CCGGCCTCCTCCCGTATGGGTTCCATTTCAGCGCACACTTCATGAAGTGTGCGCACCGCTTGGTCAATTTCCCGCTCCGTAACCGTGAGCGGAGGCACAAGCCGGATGACGGTATTGGCCGTGGCCAGGACAAGCAATCCCTTTTCCTCCGCCATCCGTTGCAGGGAGAAAGCGGGCCGCGAAAGGACCAGGCCGTTGATCAGACCCTGGCCGCGAACGCCCTCCACCCAGTCGTATTTATTGACCAGCGGCGCCATTCCCTGCCGCAGCCGTTCCCCCATCACGCGGGCATTTTTCAGCAGGTTCTCTTTTTCGATGATTTCCATCACGGCCAGGGCCGCGGCGCAGGCCAGCGGCGTGCCTCCAAACGTCGTGGCATGGCTGCCCACACCGAGGACATCGGAGAGGTCCGGTCCGGCGCAGATCCCCCCGATAGGAAACCCGCCGCCCATTCCCTTGGCCACGGAGATCGCGTCCGGGGTGATGCCGGCTGTCTGATATCCGAACCATTCACCGGTCCGGCCCATGCCGCACTGAACTTCGTCGCAGAGCAACAGGATGCCGCGTTCGTCACATAATCGCCGCAGGTCGGCCAGAAATTCGGCCGCCGCCGCCTGCACGCCTCCTTCGCCCTGGACGGCCTCGATCAGCACCGCCGCCGTGCGGCCGGTGAGCGCAGCCTCCACCGAACCCAGGTCGTTCAAGTCCGCCAGGACGAACCCCTCCGGCAGGGGGTCGAACCCCAGCTTGACCTTGTCCTGGCCCGTCGCGGTCAGGGTGGCCAATGTCCGGCCGTGGAACGAATTCCGAAACGACACGACTTCGTAGCGCCCCTGCTCCGCCCCCCACTTGCGCGCCAGCTTGATCAGGGCCTCATTGGCCTCCGCTCCGGAGTTGCAGAAAAAACACTTTCCGCCCAGGGAACGCAGGGAAAGGGCTCGGGCCAACTCCGGTTGGCGGTCGTTGAAGTACAGGTTCGATACGTGCATCAGCCGGCCCGCCTGCTCCCGGATGGCCTCCACCAATCGGGGATGGCAGTGCCCCACGCCGGCTACCGCGATTCCGGCTACGAAATCGAGATAGTCCCGCCCCTCGGCGTCCCATACGCGCGTTCCCTCGCCGCGCACCAGCGCCAGGCCCGGTGCATAGGTCGGCATCACGTACGTTTCGTGCAACTGCTTTATTTCTTCCGATGTCATGACCGTACAATCTCTGTTCCCACTCCGCGTTCGGTAAATAGTTCCATCAGCAGCGAGTGGCGCAAGGCCGAGTCGATGATGTGCACCTTGCTGACCCCGGCGCCGAGGGTTTTCACCGCGGAACGCATCTTGGGGATCATGCCGCCCTGGATGATGCCCCGGCCGATGAGTTCTTCCACATCTTCCGCTTCGACGTGTGAAATCAAGGTGGAGGGATCCCCCGGATCTTCCAATAGTCCCGGCACATCGGAGAGATAGACCAGTTTGCGCGCACGAAGGGCTCGAGCCATCGAGGCCGCCGTTTCATCCGCATTGACGTTGTAGGTATGCCCGTCCTCGCCGCGGCCGAGCGGAGTGACCACCGGCACGGTTTGGGCATCCAGGCTGGCCCGAATCGGAGCCGTGTCCACGTCCTGGACCTCACCCACGTACCCCAGGTCCATGGGGTCTCCGGTATCCGGATCCGTGGTTATCTTGCGGACCACCCGCACGATGTCATTGCCGTGAATCCCTTGCGCCCGGCACCCGAAAGACGAAATGATTTCCACCAGGTGCGGATTCACTTCCTGATGAAGCGCCTCTTCCACCAAGCCCATCGTTTCCTCATCCGTCACCCGAAGTCCGTGCACAAAGCGCGGCGTCAGCCGGACCTCCTCCATCCGCCGCGAGATCGCCTTTCCCCCGCCGTGGACGACCACGGGACGCAGCCCGACCACCTCCATGAACGCGATATCCTGGAGAATGCTCCGACAGGCCTCTTCGTCATCAAGCATGCTGCCGCCGAACTTTACTACCACCGTTTCGTTGCGAAACCGCTGGATGAAAGGCAGGGCCTCAATCATGCCCGCCGCTTTGGCAACCACTTCGTCCATTTCGTTATTCTTCCACATTGATTTTTACGTAGGCCTCGGTTGTGTCGCACGCGTACACCGTCCCAACGCCCTCGCCTTCGTGGAGGTCAATGGTCAGGGTAAAGGCCGGTTGGGCGGTCACCGCCCGCAGGGCGTGCGGTTCGGTCCCCGCGGCCTCTCCTCCGCGCACCGCTGGAACGTCATCGTACATTACATCGACGCGCTCCGGCCGGATGGCAGCGCCGGCGTAGCCGACGGCGCACAGGACCCGTCCCCAATTGGGATCGCCGCCCGCCCACGACGTCTTGATCAACAGCGAGTTTCCTACCGTGCGCGCAACACGGTCGGCGTCTTCGGCATCGGCCGCGCCTCGGACCTGTACGGTGACCAGCCGGGAGGAGCCCTCCCCGTCGCGTACGATTTTCAGGGCCAGCCCCAGTGCGATTTGGTCCACCGCTTCCCGGAATCCTTCCCAGCCCGGATCACCGGGCTTCAACGGCCGGTTACCCGCCATCCCGTTTGCCAGAAAGATCACGGAGTCGTTCGTACTGCGGTCCCCATCGACAGTAATGCGGTTGAAGCTTTCTCGGACCGATTCGGCCAGGCAGGACAAAAGTGCCGCCGGCTCCACTGCGGCATCGGTAAAGAGATAGGTGAGCATGGTAGCCATCCCGGGGTGAATCATGCCGGCGCCCTTGGCGACGCCGGTCACCCGAACCGCCCGATCCCCCGCCACCAGGGTCGTGGTGAGGTGTTTGGGCAACGTATCCGTGGTCATGATGGCCCGGACGGCGGAGGACCCGCCGTCGCCGGTCACCGATGCCGCCGCTTCAGTAATGCCCCGGGTAATGCATTCCATAGGAAGGGGGATGCCGATGGTTCCCGTCGAGGAGACCAGCACCTCCATGGGGCCGATTCCCAAGGAAGCGGCAGCAGCGATGGCCATGGCCGCCGCATCGCTGCGGCCTTGGGCGCCCGTGCAGGCGTTGGCGTTGCCGCTGTTCACCACGATCGCCCGGTAGGTTCCACCGCCGGCGAGCCGCTCCCGGCAGAGGTCCACGCAGGCCGCGGGTACCCGGTTCGTCGTGAACATGCCGGCCCCTTCGGCCGGCGTGTCCGACACGAAAAGGGCTAGGTCCAGGGTGTCCGGCTTTACGCCGCAATGGACCCCCGTCGCCCGAAATCCCTGCGGCAATACCGCCGCGTCTTGTAGTTCCAGGTTACTGCTCATGTTCCGCATCCATCGGTTGAGTCTGCGTTTCAGAATTTTCCTAAAAAAAACCCCCGGCCGCGTGGGCAACCGGGGGTGAACGATCTCGAGTAAAATGGAATCAGCGTTTTGAAAACTGGAATCGTTTGCGCGCCCCCGGTTGGCCCGGTTTTTTACGCTCTTTCATACGGGAATCGCGGGTAAGAAATCCGCCATCCTTCAGTGCCTGCTTCCGGTGTTCGTCGGCGGCCACCAGGGCGCGTGCGATCCCGTGCCGCAATGCGCCCGCCTGTCCGACTTTTCCGCCGCCGTGCACTTTGGCGATGATGTCGTACTGCTTCTCCGAATCGACGGCCACGAGGGGCTGCTCGATGAACGAGCGGAGCGCTTCCGTACCGAAATACTGCTCGGTCGTCTGGCCGTTAATCTGTCGCTTCCCGACGCCGTGTATGAGCCGGACCCGGGCCACCGACGTTTTCCGTCGGCCGGTCGCGATGAATTCACTGATTGTGCTTTTGACCATCTCTAAAGGGCTCCGTATGTTGTTCAGGTCGTGATGGGTTTCTGTGCCTCGTGCGGATGATCCGGACCGGCATAGACGTGTAGCCTCCGGAAGACCTTCCGGCCCTGCCGTGTTTTCGGCAGCATTCCCCGCACGGCCTGAGAAACAATGCGCGTAGGATTTTTAGCTCGAATGGTCTCCGCGGTGTACTCATTCAACCCGCTGGGGTACCCGGTATAATTCTTGTAAATCTTTTTCGTTTCCTTGGAACCTGTCAGTTTGACCTTTTCCGCATTCACCACGACCACGAAGTCGCCGGTGTCCAGGTGGGGGGCGTAGGCCGGTTTGTTCTTGCCCCGCATAATATTGGCGATCCGGACAGCGAGACGTCCCGCCGGTTGGCCGGTGGCGTCGAGGACGTACCAATCGCGGGTAATCTCCGCTTCTTTTAAGAAAGTGGTTTTCATAGCTGATGTCACCCTGCTCTAGGAAACAGGGCGAGCAACATAGGGTAGCCCCCAGCCCCTGTCAATCCCCTCTCCCGGCAAAAACCCGGCCCTTTCCAAAGAAAACCCCGGCCACCACCGAACCCATCATCCCGACCCGCTCCGATTCACGCCAAAACATGATTTATTTAGATACGAGCGTACATGAATTAATCATATATAATTGGAATTAGTTTCTTACATTTGTGAACACATAGAAGCCATACAAACCCTATATTTGGATTATTTTAGAAAATAGTCATGATAAATACGGATACGATCGTATAGATATTAGTCATATGGAAAAGAGCCGGAGGCTGGGGGTGGGTTAGTAGACGGACTTGATGAGGTTGAGGATGAGGTCGACCACGGGCTGGGGAGGTAGAGGAGGTTGAGTTCGCTGAGTTCCCGGTCGGAGGTCCAAAACTCACTGTCCAGGGCGACGAGGCCGCGGCTGGACCGCCCGACTCGGAACGCGATCCGGGCACGGCTTGCGCCCTTGGTCTTTCCTTCCACCAGGTTGAAGAGGTGCCAGTGCGTGCCCTCCTCGTGGAATGAATTCGACCAGCTGTGCCAGGCATTCTCCCGCCGCCGGCTGGCGGGGTGCGCATTGCTGAATTGCACCGCCACTACCTGGTCCTTCATGTCGGTTACTAGCAGGAGCCGGTCATAGTCCCGCCCGTATGCCCCCTTGTATTCCCGATAAAAGAAACTGCGATTCGGCATCCCCGGCAACTGGATTGGCGCCTTCCGCGCGATCTCGAGATCGAGCGCTTTCTCCGCCGCGGCAAGCGGCATGAGATAGTGCACGTCCTCGAAAATCCAGATAGAGGGATTCGTGTTCAGGTTCTTTTTCGGGGTTTCGAAGCCCGACAGAAGGCGTTTCAGATCGCGAATCTTCTGTCTGCTGGCTGGGATCGGCATATCCGAGAAGTGTGACAGGGCCAAACCCGCGGATTCGTATTGTGGCCGGGCGGGCACGGGCGACGCCGCAGGCCGCCGCGGAGTGGGCCGAAGGCCTTTCGTCGACCGATCTGCAGGTGGATGCAATGGTCCAGGTCGTGCGCACCTGGGCGCGCCGGGACCACGCCGCGGCCGGTGAGTGGATCAACCAGTTCAATCCCTCCCTGGATATGGACACGGTCATCCAGGCCTACATCGAGCGGATTGAACGGCGGCACCCTGATGAGGCCCTGGTGTTCGCACAGCGGGTGACCGACCAGGCAAAGCGCGAGAGTACGGTCGCCAGACTGCAGGACCGCATGGAGAAACAGCGGCAGGTGACAGAATCTCGCCGCTCAACGCGCCGGTAAACCGAGCACCTGCCTCAGCGACGCGGCAATCCATTCGATCTCGCTGTCCTCCAGCTGGGACAACATGCCTGTCTTCTTTCCGGCCGCGTCCACGATCTGTAATTCCATGATGGGCACATCGTTCACCGACATCCCGCTGGGCCCCCGGCAGATCGATTCCAGGTTGTCTTTTCGAAAAACATACTCGCGCGATCCGAAGGGGCCGATCCGTTTGATGTCTAGCTGCCGATGGTCCGCCACAATGGCGGCCTGCCGCCGCCCCATATTGTATGCGCCGAGAAACATGCCGACCCCAACCGCCACGAAGAGGAGTAAGATCAGGCCCGGAAACAAGGCCTTGCCGAGATGTACGGTGCCGGGTTCTTTAATGAAAGAGACGACGGCGACGGTTGTGAAGATCAACATGAATCCGTTCCAGAGGACGCTGAACCCGAAGAGGCCCTTGCCGCCCTTTCGCAAGCCCAGGGGCGGAACGGCAAACACGACGCCGTTGCCTTCCCGCCGGCAAATGACCGAGGTTTCATCCGGCGCTTGGTCAGGGACGCGCTCCGGCTCCTCCGGGGCGAGCGCTTCATCAATCACATCCTCCGGAGCGAACAGGGGGTCCGAATCATGTTCCTCCACCACCACCTTCGTCGCGGTGCAGTCAGTGATCATCCGGGCCAGGCGGGAGGTAAGAGGGGCCAGAATCCGGTGGGGGTAGTCGGGGGCCAACACCATCGATTCGATCTGATCTCCCATGGCCACGATGGAGCCGAACTTAGCCTGCCCGGTCTCTGCGGTGGCGCTTTCGGGGACTTGCCTGCCGAAGCGGGGGGCGAGGATCAGGCGTTCGATATCGGCGATTGCCCGGCGCCGCCTCCACCTAAAGGGGCCGACACATTCGACGGCGGTAAGCATGCTGTTCGAGACGACGATTTGTGACCGGTTCCAGCCCACGATGAGGGCGATGCCTCCGAGGAGGAAGGCCAGCCCCACCGCCAGTGTCCGGGCAGCCCCATGAGGCCGAACATCAGCAGGAACCAGCGAGCTGCCCCCTGGGCTTCCTGGAGAAATCCTTCGATGGGACCCCGCATCCAAACGACCATGAATCCGCATATGAAGAGACCGATTCCGGACAGGACGGCCCCCATCACGCGCATATGGCGTCCGGTCCGGCGCGGCAGCCGGAAGACGAATCCCTCCCGCTCCTGCCGGGCAGCGAGGTGCGTGTGGACGGCGGAGTTCATCGGCATCCTCTCAAGCAGATTCTGCACCAAATGGATCGTTCCTTTGGCTCTGCATTGTCTCGTTAAGGAAACAGGCGGGACGCCTGTTCTACGGTCTCACCTCAGCCCGGGCGAAGGCTCGTAGAATAGCCGTCCCGGCTGTTCTCAAGGGACGACAATGAAAAGGACAAAGAGATCTGCGCTATTATTGGCGCCTATTCGAAAGGCAGTTCTTCGACGTTAACCCGGAAGAATTGCTGGGTTGCCGGAGTGGTTGGTTCGTCGAAGGTGATGACGGAACCGTCTGAGGTGACGGCACTTCCCAGATTGCTCCAGCCGGCCGGCGGGGTGACCTGCTCCGTGGTCTGCAGGCGGTAAACCGCGCCTGAGAGGCTGGACCAGGATGAAGTACTCCCCGAGGGACCGGCCTCAAACTGCATCAGCGGGACGTCGAGATCAGGCGCGGTCTGCGGGGCGAGCGTTTCCACAAGCAGGACCGACCCGTCACCCGGTTCATGGATTGTCAGCAGCGCAGCGTTTTCCGCGGGCGGCACGTCGGCGTCGAAGCGAAACGAAAAAAGGGTGCCCCAGTCACAGGCATTCACCGATCCGGCGACCAGGGGCGCTGTCCACGTGACGCGGCCGAACTCCGCCACGGCGGGCCAGTCGTTCGAGGCGATGTCGTCTACGTCGGTAAAGCCGAATCCCGCCAAGGCGGCCCCGCCGGCCACCGGCACGGAAAACGATTCGATCTGCCGGTCGTAGTCCAGGTTCATCAGGGCGTATTCATAGTGGATGGTGGTGTCGAGGTTGGTCCAGGTGCGGACGGCGAGCTGCAGATGTCCTTCTCTGGTGTCAAGCATGGTGTGGTGGTTTCCCGGTCCCGGGCTGGCTGGATTTACCCAGGCATTTAGGGCCCCACCGGAGTTCAATCCGCCGTCGGTGAATGTAAAGATCCAGTTATCGGCCACCAGGGACTGGGACACGCTTCGATGCCCGATGTTGTTGTGGATGTTGGTGTCGAGTTCGGCGATATACCAGGCCTCGATGTAGTACGTGGCGCCGGAAGTACTTAGATCGGATTCGGCCACGGATAAGATGTGATCGAAGGTGTCGTGTGAATCTTCGAGGAACCCGTGGTCGCGCTCGTTGTCTATGGGAAGGGCATCAAAGTGGGATCCCATGGATTCCCATGTGCCCAGGTGCGCAGTCAACTCATCGCGGGGGCCCATGTAGAAAGGTTCGGCATTGTTTCCAATGCCGTAAGTGTCTGCACATCCCACATACATGACTTGGCCGCCCGGGCAACTGCATGCGCTGTTCTGGCTGTTCCAGGCATGTTTCAAATCGGACCGCCCGATTTGTTGCAAGCCGCCGTTGTATTCCCGATAGAAATTCATGATCAGGAAAGGATGCGAGCCAAGGTTGGTCCCGTTCCAGCCGAGGGGCACGATGGCCCAGTACCAGTAGACGTCGAACAGACCGACATTCTGCAGCCGGACCGAGGGGGCAAAGGCTATCTGCACACCGGGATCGCGTGAGACCTGCGCGATCTGGTCCATGGCGATTAACGAAAGATCGACCGTAGGTCCGAAGTTGGTTGGACAAAAAAATTCGCCGCTCTCCGACACGGGTCCCGGGGCATCCAGCACGTCGAGTTGAATGAAGACATCGCCGGCGAAAAACCTAGTTAGAGCGGCATGCCCGGCGGAAGAGGCAAGCTCCTCCGCGATAAAGAGGTCACCCGACATGGCGTACACCCGGTTGATTTCGCGGTCGATTCCGGGGTGAAGATTTTCGATCGTAAAGAGGGTACGTTGGAGGTCATCTCGGAGATCAAACGTAAACGGCTGATCACCCGGGACGAGAGTGGCACGGCTGCACGAGAAAGCTTCCGAGGGGGTCCGGACAATGAACCCAGTCTGGTGGCGGAGACCTTGACCAGACCAACCCACGATCCCATTGCTGCCGGCTTGGATGGTCAAACCGCCATCCGGGTCGACGGCCAACGGCGAAGGGGCCGCCGGCTCAAAAGTGATTCCGGAGCGGGCGAGCTGCTCGGCCGCGAACTCGAGGCGGGTGGTTCCGCCGGCGATGTCCCAATCGGCAAAGGTGACCGCAGGCAGGGCGCATGCCGCCAACCGGGCGAAGGTATGGAGGTATCGTTTTTGCGGACTGAATCTACCGAGGGTCTTCATCGCGCACTCCCGGTCATGGCGGGTTCAGCCGTGTACCACGCCGTCCAATATGTCCGTATGGCGCGGAGCAGCTCGGCCTGGGTGAAGGGATCTAGAGCAACGGCGAGCCGTCATCAAACGTTCTGATATCTTCATATAGGCACATCCGTAAACCTCGACAAGAACAGTACCATAAAATGTGCCAATCGCAGGCCGGAGGCTCAGCCGAGGGCGCGAACTGCCTCGACAAGGGCTTCGGCGGTAATGCCGAAATGGGCCCACACCTCGTGGTGGCCTTCGGAAGGGGCGATCCGGGGATCGACGATGCCAATGTGGGCCCGGGGCAGACCCGCGCCGGCCACGAGGCCGGCAAGACCGATGCGCCCGTTGTCGGCTGTCCCAATCAGGCCGTCCTCAATGGTAACCAGCCCGGCGGGGTACCGTTTGCACCACGCCTGGAGCGTGCCTTCCGGCAACGGCAATCCGTTGACGATGATCGCGTCTGCGGCGATGCCCTCGGCGTCCAGGGTGTCGGAGGCCTCTGCCGCGAGATAGGCCGGGGCACCCAGCGCGATGATGGCGCGCGTGGCCCCTTGCCGGTGGCGGCATTCGGTTACGGCCTCCCACGCGTCTTCCGGATTGTAGAGTGCGCCCTTCCCGTCGGGGCCGGCCAGGACCGGGAGATTGTCCCTCGGGATGGCGATAATATGTGCGCCGTAATGGGCGGCCAGATCCTTGACGGCAAGAAATGCAGCGCGCGCGTCGCATGGAGCGTAGAACCGGTGAAGGTAGGGGAGATACCCCATGGCCAGGTTGACCCAGTCCAGGGCCCATCCCGAGAAGTGGTCCCGGCCGGTACAAGCGCCCACGTGCGACATGTGAAATGTCACATTCAGCCCTTCGTTGGCGCCGTTGAGATTTCGCTGATAGCGCCACATCTCAAGGCCCTCCCGGGCGATCCCCTCAAAGAAGGCGGCAAAGGTGGAAAAGACAACGAGCTGCGGTTCGTGCGAAGCCATGGCCAGCCCGTCCGCCATGAGGGAGGAGGCCTGCTCTTCGATGCTCATTTCGAACTGGTGATCGGCGCTGAGATAGGAGCGGGCCTTTCCCAGCTTCGTCGAGGGATCGAGATCACAGCTCACAACATACATGTGATCTGGATGGGCCTCGGCCACGGCGGCGTAGCCGGCTTCGACCCCGGCGCGCGCGCTTTTCATCTCACCCGCGCCGGGCAGGGAGACCGCTCCTATTGCCGCGTCCGGGATGGAGAGGTTCGGCGTCCCCGGCGCAGGAC
>Ga0310125_10002151_pt1 | contig 10240 bp, 10 predicted proteins | sample CB11b_Tmax_Bot8__FD_203508 | JGI IMG/M metagenome (GOLD analysis project Ga0310125, IMG submission 203508) | Marine microbial communities from Western Arctic Ocean, Canada - CB11b_Tmax_Bot8 | ecosystem: Environmental > Aquatic > Marine > Oceanic | place: Canada: Western Arctic Ocean | collected... | reverse complement strand
ATAATCTTCATATAGATATTACTTTTGATCCAGATGGTACGCTCGAAGTTTTTAACCCTGATGGTAATCAAGATAAAATCGCAATACATGATGTATTTTTAGAATCTGCTATAACAACAATTATGGATCATGAAGATTCTGTTGCTGCTGTAGATGCTAAAGACAAAGTGCGTGGATATAAAAATTGGCTAGGATTAATGAAAGGTGACCTGCAATATAAAGGAGAAAAAAATGGAAAAAAACTCACACGAAAACTAAATCCTGATCGAGAATATATTTCTCCTGATGGAAATAAAATTAAATTACATGGAAGAGCTTTAATGCTTAATAGAAATGTAGGGCATTTGATGACTAACTCTTCTATTTTATTAAGTGATGGATCGGAAATTCCAGAAGGGATAATGGATGCGTTTATAACAACCGCCGCAGCAATTCATGATTTTAAAAGAAAAGGAAATTCAAGAACAAATTCTTTTTATATTGTAAAACCTAAAATGCATGGCCCTGATGAGGTTGCATTTACTGATTTAATTTTTGAAAAAGTTGAAAGTGTTTTGGGACTAAAAAAATATACCATAAAAATTGGAATAATGGATGAGGAGCGAAGAACTACAGTTAACTTGAAAGAATGTATTAGGGCTGTAAAAAATAGAGTTGTCTTTATTAATACTGGTTTTTTAGATCGTACTGGTGATGAAATACATACCTCAATGGAGGTTGGACCAATGATAAAAAAGGGAGATATGAAGTCTTCTAAATGGATTTCTGCATACGAAAATAATAATGTTGATGTAGGTTTAGCGTGCGGATTTTCCGGTGTAGCTCAAATTGGAAAAGGTATGTGGGCTGCTCCAGATAAAATGACAGACATGGTGAATCAAAAAATTAATCATCCAAAATCTGGTGCTAATTGCGCTTGGGTTCCATCTCCAACTGCTGCAACGCTTCATGCTCTACATTATCATCAAATTAATGTGTTTTTTAAACAAAAGGAATTAAAAAATAGAACACCAGCAAAACTTATGGATATTCTTACAATTCCAATAGCTGATAGACCAAATTGGTCAATGGAAGAAATTGCTAAGGAATTAGAAAATAATGCACAAGGAATTTTGGGTTATGTGGTCAGATGGATTGATCAAGGAGTCGGTTGTTCTAAAGTACTTGATATTAATAACATTGGGCTAATGGAAGACAGAGCGACATTAAGAATTTCATCACAGCATATTGCAAATTGGCTTCATCACGGAATTTGTAGCAAAGAACAAGTTTTACAAACTATGAAAAAAATGGCAAAAATTGTAGATAAACAAAATATCAAGGACCCTGCTTTAAAAGGTTACGCTTCATATAAACCAATGTCTGATAACTACGAAACATCTATTGCGTTTAAAGCAGCTTGTGACTTAGTTTTTCATGGAAGAAGTCAACCATCTGGTTACACAGAACCAATTCTTCACTTGAATAGACTGCTAAAAAAAATCTAGTCACTAACTACGGGACCTCTATTTTTAAATGCTGAAAATAAAGTTCCATCATCTAAAAATTCTATCTCACCACCTACGGGTACTCCTTTAGCTAGTCTTGTTATTTTTACTTTGGTATCTTTTAAACTGTCTGATATGTAATGCGAGGTAGTTTCACCTTCTATGCTCGCACTTGTTGCAAGAATGACCTCTTTAATTGAGTTTTTTTTTACTCTATTGACCAATGATTCAATTAATAATCCATTCCCTGTATTTTTACTTTCAAAAGAAGGTAATGTTCCGCCTAATATGTGATAATGACCTTTATATATTCCACTGTTTTGAATAACCCACATGTCAGCAATATTTTCTACTACACAAATTTGATCATATTTTTTACTAGAACATACACAGTTTGAATTTGTGGATTTGAGATTGCCACAAATTTTACAACGAACCACATTTTTATAAACTTGAGCTAAGGTGTTTGTTAATGGTTTAATTAATTCCTCTCTATTATTTATAAGTTTTAATACAATTCTTTTCGCAGATTTTGGTCCTAATCCGGGTAATTTTGAAACTATTTTAATTAAGTCCTCTATCTCTTTTACGTTATTGACAGTCATTTTTTCTCTAAAAAGGAAGTTTAAATCCAGGTGGTAAATCAATTCCGCCTGTAACTTTTGAAATTTCCTCAGTTGTTTTTTTCTTTAGTTTAGATTTCGCGTCATTATGAGCGGCAACAATTAAATCTTCAAAAATTTCTTTTGATTCTTTAAATAAAGAATCATCAAAGGTAATTTTTTTTAATTCTCCCTCCCCATTCATAATTATTTTGACAGCATTACCTCCTGATACTCCTTCGACTTCAATTTTTTTAAGAGCTGTTTGAGTTTCTTTCATTTTTTCCTGCATTTTTTTAGCTTGAGATATTAGATCAGTAAAATCTGGCATAATTTAATCCTTTTTTTTAACTTCTAATAATTCTGCATCAGAAAAAATATTTTTAAATTTTTTATAAATTTCTCCTTTTTTTTCTTGATCAAATAATTCTTTTTTTTTAATTTTCCTCATCTCAGAAAATGTTTTCTGGCCTGTTTTCTTCGCTAAAGTTATTACCCATCTGTTACCCGTCCATTCAAGTAATTTTTCAGATAGCGTTCGAACGAAATTTTTATCCAATTTTTCATTAAAACTTATATCAATTTTTCCTTCAGAAAATTTAATTAAATTTACATTATTTTCTAAATCATATTTTAATTGAATTTCTTTTTTTGTTGAAGACAAAGAGATCAAATCTTCAAATGATAAAACTTTTTTTATGTCTATATCTTTTTCTAAAGTTTTTTGATTTAAAAATGATAAAATTGGTTTTGTTTGCATCGCATTTTTTATTTGATCTTTGGAAATTTTTTTTATTTCATTTTCTTTGCTTATAAATTTTTTTTTGTCGATATCAAGATCAATTTTTGTATTATTATTTTCTTCTTTTTCATTTAAATTATTTTTTTTTAACAATTCTAATATATTTTCATAAGAAGGCATTTCCTTTATATGGACCAATCTAACAACCAACATTTCAAGAGATAAAATTGGACTAGAAACAATCGACATCTCATCTAGCACTTTTAAAATAAGTTGCCAAAAAACTATTAGCGTAGATACGTTTATTTCATTTGAAATTTTACCAATAATTTCCTGTTCCGATTCTGATATGGATAAATCAGAATCAAAATTTCCAGCGCTTTTTTTTTGTTGTATAAAATATATCATCTCTAAAAGATTATTTAAGAAATTAGTTGGTTCAACACCTTCATTTATCATTTCTCTTAATTGCGCTATAGATTTGTCTTGTTCCCCTTGAAAAATAAAGTTTAGTAAATTTAAAATCTTTGATCTGTCAGCTATTCCTAACATTTTCCTTACAAAATTTTTATCGATCTCTTTTTCTTCAAAATTTTGACTAACAAGTGCCCTATCCAAAAGCGACAATGAATCTCTCACGGATCCTTCAGCTGCCTTCGCAATTAATGTTAGTGCCTCATCTGTTATTTTTCCATTTTCAGCTTTTAAAATTTTTTTAAGATTTGCTAACAAATCTTTTATGGGCACCCTGTGTAAGTCAAATCTTTGGCATCTTGAAATAATGGTTACCGGTACTTTTTTTACTTCTGTAGTTGCAAAAATAAATTTTAAATGTGGAGGTGGCTCCTCTAAGGTTTTTAATAGTCCATTAAATGCTTGCTTTGATAACATATGAACTTCATCTAAAATTATTATTTTGTATTTTGCGCTTGTTGGATTATATTTTGATGTCTCAATTAATTCTCTAACATCATCTATTCCAGTTCTTGATGCCGCATCCATTTCCAGCACATCAAGATGTTTTGAATTACTGATTTCCTCACAATGGCAAAATTCTCCAGTACTACATTTTTCACCTTGAATAAAATTCTTATTACAGTTTATACCTTTAGCAATTAGGCGAGCTGTGGTTGTTTTTCCCGTACCTCGGATTCCAGTAAGTAAGTAAGCGTTTGGCAGCTTATTTAGTTTGATTGAGTTAGTAATAGTTTCAACCATTATATCTTGACCAATTAATTCTTTAAAATTTTTTGGTCTATATTTTAATGCCAAAACTTTATGTATATTTTTTTCCATATTTTAAATAAGGAGACTGAACAACAACCTGAAATATTTTGTTACGGCTGCTACGTTTCCGTTCTGACCGGATTGTTCAAAAAATTCCACCCATTGCCAGCCTCCAGTTTTATTATATCAGTATCAAAATAAAAACTACAGCATACGTGTAGGTTGTTTATTTATTTTTAATTCTATACTGATGAGCTTCGTAAACCCCGAGAACACCCAATTTTTGTGTATGAAATCCCAATTCCTCAAGCGCTTTTCGCAAAGATGGATCCTCAATATGTCCCTCGATATCTATATAAAAATTTACTTGATCAAATGTATTTTTAACCGAAAAACTTTCTAACTTACATAAATTCACACCATTTGTGGCAAAACCACCTAATGCTTTGTAAAGTGCAGCTGGAATACTTTTAAGTTTAAAAATACAACTTGTAATATATTTTTTATCCCCAAATTCAGGATGCTTTGGATCTCTTCCCATAACAAAAAATCTGGTTACGTTTCCTGCTTCATCTTCCACTCCCGATTTTATTATTTCTAAATCATAAATCTTTGCAGCAAGTTTTGATGCTATAGCAGAATCACTTTTATCTTTTTTTTCAGCAACGAATTTTGCTGAACCTGCTGTATCTGCAGAAATTATTGGCTTTAATTTATTTTCTGAAATTATTTTGTTACATTGGCTAATTGCTTGAGAATGGCTTCTGACAGTTTTAATGTCTTTTATTTTTGAACCCTTTATTCCAAGCAAATAGTGTGTAACTTTTTGAAAATGTTCTGCATGAATTTGGAGCTTATATTTTGGAATTAAATAATGTATATCAGCAACACGTCCTGCTAAAGAATTTTCTATTGGTATAACAATTTTATATTCCGAATTATCTTTTGCTAGTTGAAAAGCTTCTTCAAAAGTCGAGCAAGTCAATGCCTCAACATTTGGAAAGATTTCTTGGCATGCTAAATGAGAGTAAGCTCCTTTTTCTCCTTGAAAGGCTACTTTTATTTTTTTTGTCATAAATAATTCATTTCTTTACTTACTTTTACTAAATCTTCTTTTGTATCAACACCCAAAGGTAAAGATGTACATAACCCAACCTTGATAATTAAGTTATTTTCCATAGCTCTCATTTGTTCTAAATTTCTTTCTACTTCTAATCTAGATCTTTTAAGCTTTACATACTTTGTTAATGCAATATTTGTAAAGGCATAAATTCCAATGTGATGATAGATTTTTTCATCATTTAAATTCTTTTTTTCACGAAAAAAATCTTTTGCTCTCAAAAAACTGTCTCCTTTTAACGCTTGATCAGTATGAACTTTTACGACATGTGGATTTATAATATCGCTTTTATTTTTTATATCAGAAGCCAAAGTTCCAATATCACAATCGCTTTTTTGCATTAGGTTTGCTAATTTTGAAATAGAATCAGGTTTTATATTAGGCATATCACCTTGAAGGTTAATTATTAGCTCTACTTCATCTTTAATTTCCTTCAAGTATGCTTCGTAAACTCGATCACTACCCGAGTGATGATTGTCTTTGGTCAAAATAGCTTTTCCACCATTATCCTCTACAATTTGGAAAATTTCATTATCTGGAGTTGCAACAAGCACTTTACCTACTTTTGACTCTTTGGCTCTATTTAATACGTGAATAATCATCGGTACATTGTTAATTTTTTCCAAAGGTTTATTTGGAAATCTTTTAGCGCCTAAGCGGGTAGGTATTATTATTGCGGTATTTTTCATAAATTACAAATTATGCGTCTAACAGTCGCAAAACAAACTTGTTTAAGTTCATTTTTTTCACTTAAGTCATGATATATCTTAGAATTAAGTAGTACTAAATTTATATACTTTTTTAAAATGAATAAAATAATTGTTTCAATTTTATTAGCGGTAATCCTGATTTTTGGGATTAATAAAATTACAGACGTAATATTTTATGTAGAAAAACCAGAAAAATCTGCATATCAAGTTACGAGTGTAACGACTGTTGCTAGCAACACATCCGCTGAAACAGTTTCAACAAGTTCCGAGTCTGGAGAAATTATGGCATTATTTGCTTCGGTAAGCGCTGTAGAAGGTGCTAAAATTTTTAAAAAGTGCGCAGCTTGTCATAGCATAGCTGAAGGTGGTGGTAATAAAATTGGACCAGCGTTATGGGGAGTTTTGGGAAGACCGGCTGGTTCTGTTACGGGGTATAAATATTCAAAAGCTATGGCAGCTCATGGTAAAAATTGGTCATTTGAAGAAATGAATGGTTTTTTAGTAAAACCTAAAAATTGGATAAAGGGAACTAAAATGTCTTTTGCAGGATTAAAGAAAGCAAAAGATAGAGCTGCTGTAATTCTCTACATGAACGAAAATTCTAATAATCCACTGCCATTACAATAAATATTTATTGAAGACACCATTGAATTATACTTTTTTGTATATGGATTCTATTTAATGCTTCCAGCCATACAAAAGATTGTTTTCCATCCATTACCTCATCTGTCACTTCTTCTCCTCTGTTAGCTGGCAAGCAATGCATAAAAATTGCATCTTCTTTGGCCATCTTCATAATTTTTTTATTTACTTGATAGGGTTTTAATAACTTTTTCTTTTTATTTCCTTTGTCCCCCATCGAAATCCATTTATCTGTCATAATACAATCTGCTAGATTAGCTGCTTCTACAGGATCTTTTGTAATTAAAATTTTTTCATTATTTTTCTTTGCCCATTTAACTATTTTTTTGTCAGGGCTAAATTTTTTTGGGCAAGCGATTGCTAGTTCAAAATTAAACTTTGCCGCTGATTCAATTAAAGAATGAACAATATTATTGCCATCTCCAAGCCATGCAATTTTCTTGTTTGTAATAGAGCCTTTTAATTCTTCAAAAGTCATAATGTCAGACATAACCTGACAGGGGTGACTTAAATTTGTTAAACCATTAATTATAGGAATATCTAAATGTTTAGAAAATTTTAAAAAATGTTCGTGTTTATGCGTTCTCATCATCACAATATCACCATACTGAGATAAAACTTTCGCTGTATCATGAATACTTTCATTTCCGCTTCCATAATGACTTTCTTTTGTATTAAGTACCAGTAATTGTCCGCCCAATTGTTTCATCGCTAGCTCAAAGGAAAGTCTCGTTCTAGTAGATGGTTTTTCAAAAATCATAATCAGTGTTTTGCCTCTTAAAGGCTTTTCTGGGTCTATAGCCGATTTATCAAGATTAGATCTTTTTTTCTTTTGTGATTTTGCGTGATCTATAATTTTTCTTAAATCTTTTTTATCTATATCAGCTATATTTATAAAATTTTTCATACTTAACTCATTTCTTTACAAACTTTATCGATTTTACTTATTGCTTCATCCAATTCTTCATTTTGTACTATTAGTGGAGGGAAAAGTCTTATAACGTTTTCTTCGGCTTTTAATGCAAGCATTCTATGATTCATTAACTTTTTTATAAATTCTGTATTATCTACCAGGACTTTTAATCCTTTCATTAAGCCAGCCCCTCTTACTTCTTCAATAATTTTTGGGTATTGATTTTTAATTTTATTTAAACCTTGATCAAAATATTTACCTTTTTCTTTTACATTCTCTAGAAAACCTTTTTTAAAAATAACATCAAGTACAGCATTGCCCACGGCCATGGCTAGTGGGTTTCCTCCAAATGTACTTCCATGAGTTCCAGGAGTCATTCCAATAGAAACTTTTTTTGTAACTAAACATGCCCCAAGTGGAAATCCTCCACCAATTCCTTTAGCTATAGGAACAATATCCGGAATAATTCCTGATTTTTCAAATGCAAAAAAATTTCCTGTTCTATATGCACATTGCACTTCATCTAAAATTAAAAGTATTTCATGCTTATCACATAGCTCTCTTAAACCTTTTAAACAAGAGTCAGGCACTACTTTAATGCCTCCTTCTCCCATAATAGTCTCAATCATAATTGCTGCTGTATTTTTGTTTATAATCTTTTTTACAGCTTCATAATCAGCAAAAGGAACCTGATCAAAGCCATCAACTTTAGGACCAAAACCTTCTGTGTGTTTAGGATTATTTGCCGCAAATAATGCGGCTAATGTTCTTCCATGAAAAGCGCCTTGAAAAGTAATAATTCTATTTTTTTCAGATTTTCCAATTTTATGGAAATATTTTCTAGCAATTTTTATACTGGCTTCTGTTGCTTCAGTTCCTGAATTTTGAAAACAAACAAAATCAGCAAATGTTTTATCTGTTAATCTTTTTGCTAATCTTTCTTGTTCAGGAATAATAAAAACGTTTGAAATATGCCACAATTTTTTTGATTGTTCTTGAATCGTTTTTACCAAATGCTCGTGGCAATGACCTAAAACATTGACAGCAATACCTTGAACAAAGTCAAGATATTTGTCCCCATTTTCAGCAAAGAGATAACTACCCTTTCCTTCCGTAAAAGAAATAGCTTTTCTTGCGTATGTATCAAGAACAGAACTCATGAATAAATTAAGATTTTATTTTATAACCTTTTTTAAACAACATATATGCAGCAAACCATGAAAGGCAGCTTAATATTGAGAGATAAAAAATTCCAAATACTACTGATCCATCTGAAACACCTAAAAAACCATATCTAAAACCATCAATGATATAGAAAAATGGGTTCATTTTACTTATGTTTTGTAAAACATCTGGCAACCTATCAATCGAATAGAAGGTTCCTGACAAAAAAGAAAGGGGCACTATAATGAAATTAGTTGCAGATGCCATATGATCAAATTTTTCAGCCCACAAGCCAATAATAATTCCTATAGAGCTTAAGATAAACCCCCCAAAAAATACGAAAATAAAAATATATAAAAAATTATAAAACTCTAATTCAACTATAAAGCTAAATACAATAATAGAAACTAAAGCAATCATAATGCTTCTGGTGCACGCCGCTAAATTTGTAGCTAAAGTAATTTCTCCTGCAGTTAATGGTGCGTATAAAATATCAACAATATTTCCTTGAATTTTTCCTATCATAATTGATGAGGAAGAGTGAGAAAAAGCTTGTTGTATAACTTGCATTGCAATAAGACCGGGAGCAAGAAAAGTTATAAAAGGAAACCCTAATACCTCACCTCTTTCATTCCCAATTGCTAATGAAAGTACAAGCAAAAATAGAAGTGATGTTACAAGTGGTGATATAATGGTTTGGATAATAACAATTAAAAATCTCAGTACTTCTTTCTTATATAGGGTCCAAAACCCAATCCAATTTACTTTGCCAAATTTTTTCTCATAAATTATGTATTTATTTTCAATATCAAGCATGGAGGGAACTTATATATTAAAAGGGTAGTAAATAAAGAATGGGCACTTACTTATTTATTGTTAATAACATATCCACATGGAGTAATTTTTTTTATTGCAAATACAATATATAGTAGTTTTAATTAGAATAAATAAAAATGAGTTGGACGCCAGAAAGAGAAAAAAAACTAAAAGAACTATGGAAAATAGGTCATACTGCTAGTCAAATAGCTTCTTTGCTCGGCAACACCACAAGAAATGCGGTCATTGGTAAAGCGCATAGGTTGAATTTAGAAGCAAGAGCAGTATCAAAAAAATCTATACTTAAAGTAAACAAAGAAAATAATGTTAAAACAGAAATCAAAACTCAAAAGCTGGGAAGAAAAGCAAGATTTAAAGCTTTATTATTAGATAAAAGTTTTGAGCCAGAAGATCCAAAAAAACTTGAAGAACTAACGGATGAAACTTGTAGGTGGCCAATAGGTCATCCTTATGAAGAAAAATTTTATTTTTGTGGTAGAAAAGCTATGGAAAAATTTGTTTATTGTAAATTACATGTGCTTTACGCCTTCCAACCCAAAAATGCTAAGGAAGAGGATCAAATTACCGAAGAGGATATTCCTAAATTTATTGAAAAGAAAATTAAATCAGCTTAATTGTGTTTTTTCTCTAAATCTTTTTTAAGGTCTTCGTGATCGCCAATAGCAATGTGATGCTTACTTTTAATTACATATTTTTCTAGAAGAGGAATAAATATTAAAGGTATTAGACCACCTATAACAATACCTGTAGCCGCTGATCTAACGTCTGGATCAAGCGTTGCAGCAATATAATCAGC
>Ga0310125_10002150_pt1 | contig 10241 bp, 10 predicted proteins | sample CB11b_Tmax_Bot8__FD_203508 | JGI IMG/M metagenome (GOLD analysis project Ga0310125, IMG submission 203508) | Marine microbial communities from Western Arctic Ocean, Canada - CB11b_Tmax_Bot8 | ecosystem: Environmental > Aquatic > Marine > Oceanic | place: Canada: Western Arctic Ocean | collected... | reverse complement strand
AGGTTCCACGGGATCAGTAGCATCAGGACCTGTATCATTTATGCAATTGTTTGATAAATGTACACAAGTAATCAAACAAGGAGGAAAAAGAAGAGGAGCAAATATGGGAATAGTAAATATCGAACAACCAGATGTGGTAGAATTTATTGAAATGAAACGTAATAACATGAAACTGCCAGAAGAAGCAAAAGTTATGAAAGAATTTAATGTTTCAGTGGCAATAACTGACAACTTTATGAGTAGATTGGAAAAAGAAGAATATCATAAATTTATTAATCCAAGAACTGGAAGAGAAGTTTTGAAATGTAATAAATGTAGAAAAAATGTCTATCCGTCAGAAGACGAAGTAAAATGTAAGTTATGTGGAGGGGAAGGTGAAAGAATCAAAGCAAAAGAACTATGGCAGAAAATTATTGATTGTGCATGGGAATGTGCGGATCCAGGATTAATTTTTATAGACAAAATAAATAACAGTAGATCGAATCCAGTTAGAGAGTATTTTAAAATTGAATCAACGAATCCATGTGGTGAAGTCCCACTACTGCCAAATGAAAGTTGTAATCTAGGTTCTATAAATGTTGCAAAATTCACCAATGCAGACAATGATGGCATAGATTGGGATAAACTTCGAGAATGTACAAGAAATGCAATACACTTTCTTGACAATGTTGTTACAAAGAATAAATATCCAACAAAAGAAATTGAAGAACTATCGCATAACATGAGGCGATTAGGACTAGGTGTAATGGGATTGGCAGATTTATTAAGTAAATTGAGAATGAGATATGGTTCAGAAGAATCATTTCGTTTTTCAAGAGAATTAATGAAATTTATTTCAGAGGTAGCTTGGAAAATGTCTGAAGAGTTAGCAGAAACCAGAGGTACATTCCCATATTGGGACAAGAGTGATTTTGCGAAGGTTGGAAGAGAAGTCAGAAATGTGAACTGTACGATTATCGCCCCTACAGGTTCGATTGGAACAATAGCAAACTGTTCGCCAGGAATAGAACCTCATTTTGCTCTAGTTTTTGTCAGGCATTCAAGGATTAAAGAAAGAAGTGAAGACTTCGAAGAACTTCATTACCTAAATGAATCATTTGCAATAACATTAGAAGACCATAATATCATTCTAGATAAAGAAAAGATAAAAGAGATTTCTGAAAACGGAGGAAGTATTCAGAATATATCCTGGGTTCCTAGAGAAATAAAAGAAATGTTTCCAATTGCAGCAGATTTATCTGGAAATCAACACGTTCTCATGCAATCGGCTTTTCAAGAATTTGTTGATGACGGAGTAAGTAAAACAATAAACCTTGCGAATGAAGCAACCAAAGAAGATGTAAATGAGTCATATAGATTAGCCTATAACACGCATTGTAAGGGCATAACAGTATACAGAGATGGATGTCTAGATGTTCAGGTTTTAGAAACCGATAAGACTAAAAACCTTCGTGGAAATAAATCGGATAATCGATCTACGCACGTACTTCCTGGAGGATATAAAAGGCCAGAATACCTTATAGGAAGGACTTATAGATTTACCTATACAAATAGCGGATTATTCATAACAATAAATAAAGATCAAGAAGGAAATCCAAGAGAAGTATTCATAGAAAGAGGAAAATCAGGGGACGAAGAAAAGGCAGCATATGAAGGAATGGGTAGACTGATTTCAATAGCATTACAGTCAGATGTTAATGTTAAATCAATAATAAAGACAATGAGGGGAATACAAACAAAGAATATATCTTGGCATCAGACAAAAGGTACAAGTATTCCAATTAGATCAGTTCCAGATGCAGTTGCTCATGCATTAGCAGATTCAATACATGCAGAATCGGAAGTAACAATTACAGACAAACAAGAAATAGAGAAGGAAGTATTAGAAATATCAGGTACAAATACAAATAATAGAAGTAAATGTACAGAGTGTGGAGAAATGAGTCTGATATATGCAGAAGGCTGTAGTAAATGTTTATCTTGTGCTTATTCTAGCTGTGGTTAGAAAGATGAATTTTCTGTAAAGATAAGATAAAGTAATGTAGATCTGATTAATTTCCCATAACTTACCTGATTAAAATATTTTGCAAATGCAGTGTGATCGATTTCACTAGGTATCTCATCAGAACGGGGCATAGGATGAAGTAGAATAAGATTTTCTTTTGCTTGATTTAATAGATCCATATCAATTTTATAAGAACCTTTTACTCTTTCATATTCTTGCAGATCAGGAAAACGTTCTTTTTGAATCCTAGTGGTATAAACCACGTCAAGATCAGAAATTATATCTTGAAGATTATCATGAGTTGTTATATTTAATCGGTCTTGAAGTTCTAGAAGAGGGTCTGACCGAAGTTGAAGAGGTTTAGGAGAAACAAGATGGATATTTGGTCTATAATTAGAAAGAGCGTATAAAAGTGAATAAACGGTTCTTCCATATTTAAGATCGCCAAAGATAGCAATATTTAATCCGTCGACTTTACCGCATTCATTCATTATGGTAAAAACATCCAACATCGCTTGTGTAGGATGTTCTTCACTTCCACTACCAGCATTAATAATTGGGCTGCGGCATATTTCGGAAGCGTATCTCGATACGCCTTCACTTGCATGACGTAATATTATAGCATCAACGTATTGGTCCATAGTAAGTAGACTATCACTAAGATTTTCCCCTTTTTGTGTAGAGGTACTTGAAGGATCTCCAAAGTTGATTGACGTGCCATCTAATGAATTCATAGCAGATTCAAAACTCAGCCTAGTTCGTGTACTAGGTTCGAAGAACATCAGTCCAATAGATTTGCCGCGTAGCGAATCATTAGGCAAATTTGTTTTGAGGTTATCAGCGACTTTAAACAAATAGTCTAAATCAGGACGTTGAAAATCCTTTATCGAAACAATATCGCGGTTATAAAATGGATTTTTCAATCTTTTGATTAATGTATACACACATTAATATAAATGTTGCAATAAGTAGAATGAATTAAGAAATGACAGAAACATATGATTTGAGAATAAACAGGATAAAACACGGCACAGTATTGGATCATATTGTAGCAGGAAGAGCGTTTAATGTGCTATCTGCCCTTGACATCAATGGAATAGATGGAAATCAAGTGACGGTGGCAATGAATGTTTCAAGTAAACAATATAGTAAGAAAGACATAATAAAAATTGAGAACAGGATACTGGCAGTAGAGGAGACAAATCGACTAGCTTTGATAACACCGCATTCAACCATCAACATAATTGAGAATTATGAGATAACAGAGAAAAGAAATGTAGAATTACCAGAGAAATTTACAGGAGTATTCAAATGTAAAAATCCAACATGTATTTCGAATTCAAGCGAGCCAATTATCTCCGAATTATTGATAATTAATGATGATCCGCCAAGATTGAAATGCAGATATTGTACTAGAATTTCATTAACAGAAGAAATACTAAAGTAATAAACAAAAATTTACATTGGTGAGAAATAGGATAATAAAAAAAGGGTTTAGGATTGTTCCGACAATACTCGTAACATCACTATCATTAACTGGGGCATTAGTGGGAATATATTTACACGAGGCCATAGATAACCCCGCATCAATAATTATTCCATTCGTCCTGCCAGTTATAGGACTGATAATAGCGATTCTACTAATAATGAAATTAGCAAAAATAATTAATTATTAATTATCTTAGCTTCCCAATATTAATAGAGCGACAACTATTCCGTAGATAGCAACGGCTTCTGCAAGTGCAGTAATGATCATACCGTATGTTTTTAGGTTTTCATTTTCTGCGGCTGCAGCTAAACTAGCTGAACCTGCTTTTCCAATTGCCATTCCTGCAGCGAGAGAAGCTCCTGCAAATGCAATTCCTGCACCGAGGTATTTCATTCCGTCTGCGAATGAGTCACCTTCTTCTTGTGCATATGCCAAAGGCACAAACTGAAGGAACAGTGTTGCAATTATTGTCAACGTTATAAAAGATATTTTGTAGTTTATTTTCATTAACTCCTTATGTTCATAATTACTTTTCCAATTCTTTATAAGCCTTAGCTTTTGCAGAAATGATTTCTTTTTTTAGGTCAGTAATATCTGAGTCGTGTTGCTTTTTAATTTTTTCACTTAATTTTACATATTCTTTATCATCCATAAATTTCACCTCTTCTTCTCTAGCAGCGCTAATTTACGTTCAAGTACTTTTTTAACATGTTTTAATCTTGTAAAGTCTTCTCTTTCCCTTTCCTCCAATATGGAAGAGATATATTTAATTGATTCATCGTAGCCGGGCATTATTACATAATCTAATGCGTTAAGTAATCTTTGAGTTTTTTCAAGTGATCTAGCAAGCTCGAGAATTGAATTTTCGTATTCTGCAGCACGTAAGATTCTAGGTAGTGCAAGTCGCATCATTTGAGTTGCATCGTCTAATTTGGAATCAGAGTCGGCAAATCCATAATTTATACCAATTTCTTTTTCGCTAATTGAAATAGTAGGAATTCGCACGTCTACAACGACTTTAACATTAACGTCAATATCGATATGTGAAGGAGATGTTAATGCAATTGATTCAAGTTTAGACGAACCTATTGACATGTATGCATTAAATAATGACCTATATGCATTAGACAATGGTTCGGACATTTCTTTTCTTGCTTTTCCTGCTTCGTCAATCATTTCGTCGATATTTTTAAGAAGAACGTCTCTTTTGTCTTCGAGGATTTTATATACAGACTTTGCAACAACGAGGCTTCGTTTAACTTTGATTAGTTCAATTTTGGTTGGTGGTGGACGTTTGTTAGAACTTGACATTATTTAGTTACCTTCAGATATGAATCAATTTCATCTTGTTTGACTTTAGTTAATTCATCAACAGGTAATGTACTGAATAAATTCCATGCAATCCCCAATGTATCTTCGAGTGTTCGATTTTCATCAAAGCCTTGTTTAAGGAACTTACTTTCAAACAAGTCGCCAAACTCTAAATATTTAATATCATTTGGAGCCAGACCCGCCTTTCCTACAATTTCAGCAAGAGCCCTTAATTCTAATGCTCGAGAATATGCACTATATAATTGACTACTAACATTTTGATGGTCGTTACGTGTTTTTCCTTCTCCTACGCCTTCTTTCATCAAACGACTTAGACAAGAAAGAATATTCACAGGGGGATAGATTTCTTTTCTATGCAAATCCCGTCCCAAGACAATTTGACCTTCAGTAATATAACCAGTAAGATCAGGAATTGGGTGCGTAATATCGTCTGAGGGCATAGAAAGAATTGGGATTTGTGTAAGACTTCCTTTGCTTCCTTTAATCTTTCCAGCACGTTCGTAGATTGTTGCAAGATCAGTATACAAATAACCAGGATATCCCTTTCTTCCTGGAACCTCTTCTCTAGCAGCGCTAATTTCTCTTAAGGCCTCTGCATAATTTGTCATGTCACTAATTATAACAAGAACATGAGTGTCCTTTTCAAATGCCAAATATTCAGCGGCAGTAAGTGCAACACGAGGAGTAATGATTCTTTCAATTGCAGGATCGTCTGCTAGATTAATATATAAAATACTTCTTTTTAGTGCGCCACTTTCTTCTAATGATTTTCGGAAGAATGCAGCTTCACTATTTTGAACACCGATTGCGGCAAAGACTACAGCGAATTCTTCGCCCTTACCTGGAACAGTAGCTTGACGTGCAATTTGAGCGGCCAAAAGATTATGTGGAAGTCCTGCACCGGAGAAGATTGGCAATTTTTGACCTCTGACAAGAGTATTGAGTCCGTCAATAGATGAAACTCCAGTTTGAATGAAATCTTCTGGAAAGTCTCTACGTTCGGGATTTATTGATTCACCATTTATATCAAGGAATTTCTCTCCTACAGGATCAGGAAGGCCGTCAATAGGTCTTCCGAGACCGTCGAACACACGACCCAATAATTGATCAGAAACTGGAATTTCCATTGTTTTGCCTAAGAATCGAGTTTTTGTTTCAGAAACAGACAGACCAGTAGTACCCTCAAAGACTTGGACAACAGCTGTACCTCCGCCAATTTCAAGAACACGACCTAAACGTTTTGCGCCAGCTGGAGTAGTAATTTCAACTAGTTCGTCGAATGCAGAATTAGTTACTCCATTGATAACTAACAATGGCCCTTTGATTTCAGAAATATTAGTATACTCTAAACCAGAAGATCTATTTTGTGTCGACAACAGCTGCTACCTCCTTATTTGATAATTCATTGAATGATGTAAACATAGTCTTTGATAATACGTCCATTTTACTGAGTTCTACATCTGGAATTTCGTATTTAGAACGAATAATTTTTGATACAACAGGAAGACTGCGAATTGTTTCCAGAGTGATTCCGTTCTTTAGAGCTTTCTGAGACTCGTTATAGAAATCAGTGTACAATCTCATCATTTTAACTTGTTTTTCAGGACTGCAATATCTATCGACTTTATCAAAAGCCATTTGTTGTAAGAATCCTTCTTTAATCATACGAGCTACGTCAAGAATTAATTTTTCTTCGTCAGGTAGTGCTTCAGGACCTAATAGACGAACAATTTCTTTAAGGACGTCTTCACGTTGTAAGATTGTATAGGTTTCTAATCTCAGCCTAGGGCGATCTGCGTCGACATTGTCAACCCACCATTTGTCAATATCTTCTGTATAACCTGAATAACTAGTCATCCAATTAATTGAAGGATAGTGTCTAGAATAAGCAAGTTTAGTATCAAGAGCCCAGAATGTTTTGATGCATCTCATAGTATGAGTAGAAACTGGTTCGGTAAAGTCTCCTCCAGGAGGAGATACAGCGCCAATAACGGTAACAGAGCCATTACGGTTAGGCGAACCAAGGCACTTAACTCGACCAGCACGTTCATAGAATTCTGCAAGTCTGGATGCAAGATAAGATGGATAGCCTTCTTCTGCAGGCATTTCTTCCAACCTGCCACTAAGTTCACGTAAGGCTTCAGCCCATCGGCTTGTAGAATCTGCAACCAATACAGTATCATAACCCATATCTCGATAGTATTCAGCCATGGTAATTCCAGTGTATATACTGGCTTCACGAGCGGCTACAGGCATATTACTTGTATTAGCAACTAAAACAGTTCGTTCCATTAATGATTTTCCAGTTTTTGGATCTTTCAATTCAGGGAATTTAATCAAAACTTCAGTCATTTCATTTCCGCGTTCTCCACAACCAATATGGAAAACTACACTAGCGTCAGACCAAGAAGCTATTTGATGTAATGTAACGGTTTTTCCTGTTCCAAAACCACCTGGGATTGCAGCAGTACCGCCTTTAGTAATTGGGAAGAATGTATCGAGGACACGTTGTCCAGTTATAAGAGGTATATTTGAATCGTGTCTTTGTGTAAATGGTCGGGCTTGTCTGACAGGCCAAGTATGATACATATTTAATTCAGATTTATTTCCTTTACGTTCAACTATTGCAATAACATGATCTTTATCATAGCTTCCTTCTTTTACAATTTCAGTAATTTTACCTGAAGGTTCGGTAGGTGGAACAAGGATTTTATGGTCAATTAAAGCAGTTTCTTTAACTGTACCCAGAATACTACCGGCGTGCACAGTATCTCCAACTTTTACTTCGGGAATAAAATTCCATTTTTTGTTAGGAAGTGGTGCAACATGTATACCACGAGTAATGAATGTACCTGCTTTTGCGGCAATCTTGTCCAATGGCCTTTGTAAACCGTCATAAATAGTACCCATCATTCCAGGTCCCAGAGTTACAGATAATGGAGTACCAGTACCTACAACTGGTTCGCCAGGAGTTAGGCCACTTGTAGATTCGTATACTTGTATAAACGCAGTATCTCCAGTAAGCCTAATAATCTCTCCAACAATTTTATCTTTACCAACCTCTACAGTTTCATACATTTGTGCGCTGGACATTCCGTCAGCCTTAACTGCAGGGCCACTAATCCAAATAATTTTACCTTTGGCTTGCATCAACAATCAACTATGTTTTTTCATGATTTAGAGTTTAAAAACAATTCGATTTTCAGAAATATATTAAATATAATAGTGAGATTCAGAGAATGACGTTTAGTAATTCTTAAATTGATTACGTATTTAATGTATCATGATGGATTCGAAGATTATTGCATTAATTGTTATTGCAGCTATTGGAATTGGAGCAATTATATTTATTTTACCGGGAGATAATAACGAATTAACCGTAATCGAATCCAAAGTAGTCGTAGAGGAACCTGAAGTAGTCGTAGAGGAACCTGAAGTAGTCGTAGAGGAACCTGAAGTAGAAGAAGTTGTTGTCGAAGAGAATGGAATATTATCCGGAAGAATAGAGGTTACAATAGCAAATTTAAAATTTACTCCGTCTGAAATAACAATAAAAAAAGGTACAACTGTATCATGGAAACAAGTTGATAGATCGATAGGTGGAAGTGGAGGAGCCGTAGGTTGGCACAACATAGTTGAAGGTCCTGCAGATAAAAGAGGGGATCATGTATTCAAATCTAAAGAACTATCGTTCAATGGTGGATTTTCCTATAAATTTGATGAAATTGGTGAATTTGAATATTATTGTGAGCCGCATCCGTTCATGACAGGAAAAATCATTGTTATTGAATAGATAACAAATTTTTTTGTTATAACAAAATATTTATTAATAATAGATTATAGAAAAAAAGAGATTGTCAAAACCATTACTAGATAGAAGGTTATTAACTGCGTCAATTTTATTTTCTTCGATTGCGTTAGTATTACATCCGCCATTTCTACCATTAGCGATACCAGCGCCATATGCGCCATTCCTATTTTATACAATATGGGAAATTCCTTTGTACATATGTTTGTTCTTATTTGGGCCCACTACAGCAATAATATCAGGAATAATCAATCTTATTTCGCTTCTAGTATTTTTTCCTGGGCAATTAATTTCAGGTCCGATATATAATTTGATTGCGATATTTGGATCGTATGCAGGAGTTGTTTTAATAAAAAGGAGAAAGTTTGTTCAAGATACAGATAATACAAAAAATAATATTTTATCGTTCAATATGCTGATTATTATAGCGTCGCCCATGATATTTAGAACAGCAATCATGACGGCAGTAAACTTCATTGCGTTGCCAATGCCGCCTCCAATAGGCTTTTCAATACCAATGGAAGTAATGCCAACTACATTGGGGCTAATTGCAATATTTAATTCAACGACAATCATGTATTCAATGCCTATTGCTTACTGGATAACTAAGGCAGTAAAATCAGCGATAAATAAAACTTGGATATTTGAATAAATTATTTGAATTTATTAGCAATAACAGTTCTTAACTCTGCTTTCATTCTTTCCAATCTATCTTCGATTGTGTTATTAACAACTACGGAAGAGTCGGTGTTGCTAACAATCACACCACCTGCAGTTGTCAAATATTCGTCAGACAGTTGAAGGGTTTTTTTGGATGTTGAGGAAATTTTATCAATAATACCTCCAACAACAGAAGCGTCTTTTTTATTGCAAGAGATTAAGATTTCAGATTCATCAATAGAATCCAAGCCCTCATTTATGAAAAGTTCCAAAGACTTTGGATAATTTTTCCCTTTATCAGAAGCAAGTTCCTTTAACGCAGCAGAGAATACTTTATTGATATTTTTCTCAAGTAGTAAAAGATTGGAATTTCGGCTTTCCATTTCAGCAGTGCCTATAATTTGCCTAGATTTTATATCGAATTCTTTAGATTGTTGAGATTCAATATCGTGTTCTTCATTTTTTGACTTGGTTGAAGATTCTTCAATTATTTTATTTGCTTCCTCCAGGCCAGTTTTCAAAATTGACTCAATAACGTCTTCGAAGTCCTTAGAAACGTCGTCTAGAATATTTTCGCTTGATAGTTTTTTACTCATTTTTATCACCTGTATTAATAATGTATAATTAAATATTTACGTATTTAAAAATTTAATATTATCGAAATTTTAAAGTGAAGAACATAATAACAATAATAAGTAGCAAATACAAAGAGAGATAGAAGCCCTTGATATCAGAAAAACAAATAAGAGATTCATTGACCAATGTGATGGATCCTGAGATTCACATGAATATAATAGAATTGAACATGGTAAAAGATGTGAAAATTAACGAAAGTAAAGTGGATGTATTGATTGCATTAACTGTAGCAGGTTGTCCATTGGCAGATACTATAAAAAGAGACGTAAGAAATGAAGTGATGAAATTTGAAGAAGTGAGTGAGGTTAATG
>Ga0310125_10002144_pt1 | contig 10248 bp, 9 predicted proteins | sample CB11b_Tmax_Bot8__FD_203508 | JGI IMG/M metagenome (GOLD analysis project Ga0310125, IMG submission 203508) | Marine microbial communities from Western Arctic Ocean, Canada - CB11b_Tmax_Bot8 | ecosystem: Environmental > Aquatic > Marine > Oceanic | place: Canada: Western Arctic Ocean | collected... | reverse complement strand
TTTTACTTGGATGGTGTCTGACTGTGAAGAATTAAGTGGGGTTACTCACAGGAGATGATCATTCACCACCACCACTACTACCTGCACCACCACTAAGAATAGTTTGGGTTGATGCCTCTAGTTCATCACTGAGGGTTTCCCCTTTAATAACGGAATCTGACAATCTCCCGCCTTCATACCAAGATAGGAACGAACTGAACTTTCCTTTAAGGGCAATTAAATCCCGCTCGATCTCCAATGCGATAGCATACGGTATCCATTGCTGCAAGGCTGTGCTGCCTAAGCTAACTCTCGAAACAGTAGAGAATAACCCTGGATTGTCGTTGCAGAAAATAGTCTCGGAAGTCCTCCAATTGATCCATCATCAGTCTGCCTTGCAATGTATAATGTGTTGTTTTTACAAACAGAAGTGAGGTGTTTTTAATGAGCTTACTGAATTATAGGTAATAGCGGGACTTGTTTGTTTTAAAAACCTCTGAGACCGTGGGCATACGTGTGGATTCATATTTATATGATTAATTATTTAGTGTATTTTAGTATATATTTTTTTACCTTGAACTCTTGTATCTAATGATATAGATTAACAAAAAAATACTTTTTTTATTTTTTCCAGTAGTTTAGCTCTTTTTTTTGAAATACTTAAATTAGATTATGGTTTAAGTTTGTTTAGATAAAAAGTTTCCAATGCAACTTAAAATCAACAAGATAAATAAAAAATTCGGAGATCTCGATGTCCTTGTTGACTGCGAACTAAAGGTCATGGATGGAGAACTAGTCACTTTACTTGGTCCATCAGGTTGTGGGAAAACTACACTTTTACGCTGTCTTGCAGGGTTTGAAATTCCTGATAGCGGCAATGTATTTCTTGGTAATCAAGAAGTTACCAATGTACCTTGTAATAAGCGTAATGTGGGATTTGTTTTTCAAAACTACGCACTTTTTCCACATTTAACGGTAGCAAAAAACGTTGATTATGGATTAGCAGTTCGAAGTGTACCGAGTAAAAAAAGGAAAGAACTCGTCGACAAAACATTGGCTTTAGTAGGATTGAATTATTTAGATAATCGATACCCAAAACAACTATCTGGTGGGCAACAACAAAGAGTTGCATTAGCACGCGCGTTAATTTTGGAACCAAAGATATTGCTCCTTGATGAAGCCTTTAATGCACTTGATGCCAAATTAAGAATTTCAATGCAGATAGAATTAAGAAAATTAGTAAAAAAAGTGGGTATTACCACAATTTGTGTGACTCATGATCAGATCGAAGCTTTGACAATAAGTGACCGCATCGCAATTATGAATCAAGGAAGGATAGATCAGATAGGTACCCCTAGTGACATTTATGAACGACCTAATACTGAATTTGTTGCTAAATTTTTAGGGACAGCAAATATCTTTACAAGAAAAGTAAATAATGGTGTTGTTCAACTTGCAAGAGGTCTAGAGCTTTCTACCAATTACAACGGAGAAGTTACCATTGTTGTAAGACCTGAAGATTTTTATATTACATCCGAAAATTGTAAAGAGGGATGGATAGGTACTGTGGCTTTCAAGAGACTATTGGGCCCCACGATTGAATTAGAAATTGCCGTCGACGAAGTTGAGAACTTATTACGTCTATCTATACCTCGTAGAGAAGGAGAAAATTTAAATGTTGGGAAACAAGTAAATGTTTCCTTGACAGATAAGAAAAACTTAGTTGTCATCCCACATAAAGTTGAACTTTGAACGCTCACAACAACTTAATTGATAGTATTTTCGAAATATTAAGAAATATTATTCTCCGTGGAGGAATTGGTCCAGTAATTCCTGCGATCATTTTTCTTTTCTTTTTTTTCGCTATGCCGTTGGTGGTACTATGTGCTTTTGGGTTCGTATCTATTGACAGAGGCGTTGTAGATTGGACTTCTATTTCACTAGATCATCTGACATCAACAATTAAAGATTCTCTATTTTGGCATATTTGGTGGCGTTCCTTTTGGGTAGGTACAGTATCAACTATATTTTGCCTTTGTTTAGGTTATCCAGTTGCTTACATTTACACTTTAGCAGGACGAGGTTGGCAAATATTAATCTTAGTAGCAACTATTTCACCCCTTTTAACAAGCGCTTTAGTTAGAACCTATGCTTGGATGGTAATTCTTGGCGGACGACGTGGTGTAGTTAACTCAATACTACTAGATTTAGATTTAATTGACCGACCAATTCGTTTTCTTTATTCAGATTTTTCTGTCATTCTCGGAATGACTCAAATTCATTTGCCTTTCATGATTTTACCATTAATTACTGTTCTTTCAGCTAGAGATCTCTCTTTAGAGCAAGCATCACTTAATCTTGGGGCAAGTCGATTAATAACGTTTTTTAAAATAATTGTTCCAATAAGTCTTCCAGGAGTTATTGCTGGTTTTGCATTGGTATTTGCAATTTCTTACACAAATTTTATTGTTCCTCAGTTGCTGGGTGGAGGAAATTACACAACACTTGCCGTGCAAGTATACGAATTTATTGTCGTAATACTTGATTGGAATAAAGGTGCGATACTAGCTTTCCTGCTTTTAACAAGCTGTTTCTTTTTTGTATTGGGAATTAATTATTTAGGTAACTGGGCAATGAAATGGAAAGAAGTGACACGATAACAAGAAAAAGTTTTTTAACTAATTAAACTATATATTAAACTACCAATTGAAAATATGAGCTTCGATGATAAATTAGGAAAATTTTTATTAATCGCTTTAGCAGGCTTTGCTTTGCTAATGCTAATAGTTCCAAGCGCTATAATTATTGCAATATCTTTCACCGAAAAAGCCTATATTGGCTTTCCTCCAAGTGGATTTTCATTAAAGTGGTACTCCGAAATATTAAATAAGCAACAACTTATCGATTCTGCAGTAACTAGTTTACGGATCGCTTTTGTCACAACAGTTTTGTCAATATTAATAGGAATTCCGGCTGCATTTTCGCTAGTTCGTGGTCGTTTTTTGGGGAGATCTGTAGTTACAGCTTTCGTAGTAGCACCACAAATGTTACCAGGAATGGTTATTGGCATCGCGCTCCTATTTTTTGGTGCATATTTCGGTATTTATCAATCAAACACTATGGTAATTATTGCAATGACTGTTTTTTGTCTACCATTTGCTATTCGAGTAGCTATGGCGCGTCTTTCCATAATGGATTCAACATTAGATGAAGCATCTGCCAGTCTAGGTTCATCACGACTTGGAACTTTTTTTAGGATTACAATTCCTCAGATGTTACCTGGCATAGTTGCTGGTGGTGCTTTTGTCTTCATAGAAGCATTCGACAATATAACAGTTGCTCTATTTACTGCTTCTCCACGAAATCGACCATTGTCCGTTGAACTTTACAATCTCGTTCAGTTTGACAGCAGTCCGATTGTAGCAGCTATATCAAGTCTGGAAATCTTATTTGCTTTCCTGATGATGCTCGTTCTTGCCCGTAGCATTGGACTCGATAAATTACGAGTTTAACCATGCTCCAAATTCCGAATCTCGTAATTTTCGGTCAAATAACTGTCGATGATGTGGTCCCGGCATCCCCTGGTATATGGAGGCGTCTTCTTGGCGGAAATGCTCTTTATGCTGCAGCTGGAGCTCGATTAGTATTATCGAGTGACAAGATTGGTATAGTCTCTAGAATTGGGAGAACAACACCCATTAAAGTACGTAAAATCTTGGATTACGTAGGAATTCGTCACTCCATAAGTTCAATTGAAAATGATATTCTAAATGAATGGATTCTCTATGAAGAAGATGGTTCAAGATTTTCTGTTCCAAGAAATATAAGCATTCGCAGATCATCATCTGAAACAGGAATAAATAGTGAGGCTTATCGTCATCAACTAGAAGCACAAAGTCCAACACTAAATGATATGCCACCTACATGGATTAATGCCACTGGATTTCATTTATCACCACAGGTTCTTTCTCGTCATAAGAAAAATTTCGATGCACTAAAAGGTAATGGATTCATCAGTCTGGATCCATCACCACATTATGTTTGTGGGCTTTCTAGTGATGATTTATTTTCTCAATTTCAGGGAGTTTCTGTATTTATGCCTAGCGAACAGGAAATTAAACATCTTACAAAAGATAGTAACTTTGAGGAATTGAAATCAATTGCGGCGGAACTTTACGAATCTGGATTTCCAGAAGTAATTGTTAAGGTGGGAGGAAAAGGTTGTTTAGTCGCCGGAGAGGATGGTGTAAAACATGTTCCATCAGAAACTGTCTCAAAGTTAGTTGATTCTACTGGTGCAGGAGATGCATTTTGTGGAGCGTATACTGCGTGCAGAATCCAAGGTATTTCACCAATAGAAGCTGCTAGTATAGCAGTAAAAGTTGGACGAAAAATTGTTCAATCTGCTGGAGTTGAAGAGGCCTTAAAATTGCCTCCTAATTCTATTTTTGGCAAGAATTAATCCATTTTAACTTTCCCCTAAATTAATCGACTATTCACCCACCAACTAAAAAATGATAATCGATTAATATAGTTCAAAAGAAAGCTGGTTTGAGAGCTGTCAGGTGATTTTCCTTTCATAGGAATAACCATTTTGAGATGTGAAATTGCAGGTTTTTATGGCTTTAGAATGAAGAATACTGTATCATAACACATCTGAATAAAGATATATACTATTGATATTATTAATTTATAACAATTATAATTTATAACAATTATTAAGTGTCAACTAAATAGCTTCAAGATAAAGAACATCTAGAATTTTAAATAACATTTTCAAGTAGTATCAATGTCAACAGAAGTTTTAATTCAAGCTAAGTGGATTCTTGAAAGATTCAATGCTAAAGGTAAACCAATTTTGCATAGAGATGCTGGCATATTGGTAAATGGGACTCAGGTACAACAAATTGGTCAATTTTCTGAACTTAGACGTATTTATCCAAACTTAACTATTTTAGGCAATAAAGAGTCTATTGTTGTTCCAGGTTTGATAAATGCGCATCATCACGTAGGGCTAACTCCACTTCAGCTTGGTTCTCTTGATTACCCTTTAGAATTGTGGTTTGCAAGTCGTATAGGATTAAGAGATGTAGATTTGAGATTGGATACTCTTTATTCAGCGTTTGAGATGATATCTTCAGGTGTAACGACAGTGCAACATCTTCATAGTCGGGCCCCCGGTGGAGTCCCAGGACTTGAGAAATCATCAAATCTAGTAATCGAAGCGTATCGTGAAATTGGTATGCGGTTATCATATTCAATGGCATTACGTGATCAGAACCGATTGGTTTACGAAGCAGATGAAGATTTCATTAAACGATTACCCAGAAAATTCAGGCCAGGCTTATCTGAATATTTAAAAGATTTTACAGTGCCTTTAGACGATCAAATAGGCTTCTTTGAGTCACTCTACAAAAAATATAAAGACGAATCCCGAATTCGTGTACAATTAGCTCCATCAAATCTTCATTGGCTTTCCGATGCTGCTCTTGAAAAAACAGCCGATACCCAAAATAAATTTGATGTTCCACTTCATATGCATCTACTGGAAACTCCATATCAGAAAATATATGCAAATAAGAGAACAGCTAATTCTGCACTTTCACACATAAACAAATTTGGTTTATTGGGGCCGCAACTGACAATCGGGCATGGAGTTTGGGTGAATGAAGAAGAGGTTGATTTAATTGCAGAAACGGGTACAAATATTTGCCACAATTGCAGTTCAAATTTAAGACTTAAAAGTGGTGTTGCTCCGATTAAGTCTTTTTTTGAAAAAAACATACCCGTGGCTCTAGGCATTGACGAGGCAGGAATTAATGATGATCGTGATATGTTACAAGAAATGCGTTTAGTGCTAATGATTCACCAAAAACCTGGTATAGGTACCTGGTCTTTAAACTCCTCGGAAGTTCTTCGAATGGCTACTGAATTTGGAGCCCGAACAACACCATATGGTGACTCTATTGGCCAACTCTCAAAAGGTTCTGAGGCAGATCTTATTATACTCAATCATAAGAAAATGGTTTATCCATACCAGAGTGAAGACATCAATATTGTTGATGTACTTATTCAAAGAACAAAGCCAAAAGCAGTTGAAACAGTTTTGGTTGCTGGAGAAGTTGTTTACAACGAGGGTAAATTTATTAAAGTGAACCGTGATGGGATTCTTTCTGAAATAGCAGAAAGCCTGTCCTATCCGCTTTCCAAAGAAGAAATGAAAAGACAAGAGCTTGCTAGATCAGTTTTCCCTCATGTAAAGAAATTTTATGAAGATCATTATCAATACTAGCTAAATTTATAAATGTCTAAAAATAATTAACCAAAAATTCAAGAAAGATTGTCGAATGATGAAAAGAGACTTTTATGGTTATGGGAATAGCCCTCCTGATGTGAAATGGCCAAATAATTCTGCTGTTGCAGTTTCAATTGTAGTTAATGTAGAAGAAGGTGCAGAATTGTCCTTAATGGATGGCGACGAAAGAAATGAGTTCATCCATGAAATAAATGAAGAAATCGTAGGCAACCCGGATTTGTGTATGGCTAGTCATTTTTCTTTTGGAACGAGATCTGGTTATTGGCGTATTTCAAAAGTTTTATCAGATTTTGGAATTGCGGTTACATTTTCTTGTTGCGGACGAGCAGCGGAAAGATCAGGTTGGCTGGTAAAACATGCTGTTGAGAATGGGCACGAAATTTCTTGTCATGGCTGGCGTTGGGAAAAACAATCAGGAATGGATGAGAAGCAAGAACGAGAAATTATATCAAAGACTTACAAAACAATTTCGGAAAAGTCAATTACTCCACCAGTAGGATGGCATACACGTTCTGCATCTTCACTAAATACTAGGAGATTACTCATTGAGCATGGAGGATTTCTCTACGATTCCGATGCATATGATGATGATGTCCCTTACACAATTGAAAGTAATGGTCAAACTCACGTAGTACTTCCATACGCTTTTGATACCAACGATATGCGTTTTCAGAATGGAGGTGGATTTATTCACGCGGATGATTTTTCTAAATATTGTCTTGCCGCCTATGATCGTCTTTTAGAAGAAGGACAAAAATTTCCACGTATGCTTTCAATAGGCACTCATTTGAGAATAATAGGTAAGGCAGGAAGAATTGCAGCATTAGAAAAATTAATCGGTGAAATAAAAAAGCGTGGCGGGTACTGGTTTGCTACCAGACGAGAAATTGCTGAATATTGGCGTGAAGCAATAGGTTTACCTTTGTGGAACGCAAAAAATAGGTGATTATTTATTACGGTCAGATATCATTCTAGAAAGGTAACGGACAGCTTCAGGAATTGGTTCTATTATTGGGATATCAAAAAACTGCTTTAAATCCTTTGCAGCGGATGCGAGAGGACCTCCTCCAATAATTACCGCATCTGCAAAATCTTCAACTATGCATTTCATTATAACAATTCGAAGTTCTTCAATCAATTGTACGTGATCTGACATTATTAAAACTGGATCACTAGTCGTTATTCTAATGGAGGCTAAGTAATTTGAAACACCAAGTAGATTTGCACGTTCTTCAATCGAACTCTTTAGTTTGGGTGTTGTTGTAGCAACTGAAAATCTTCTTCCATTTTGACTAGCAACCAGCATGCTAGATTCTGATAATCCAACACATGGAATGGATGTAAATTTTTTCGCATTTTCTAATCCAGGATCACCAAACGCAGCTATAATCACGCCATCAATGTCATAGTCAATTTCCTTAAGAATACTTAATACTACTTTTGATGAGACATTTAATGATGTCTCATCCGTAATCAAGGGACTGCCATAAGGTGCTGTTATGCTTTTTATTTCCCAGTAGGGATTAGCGTGACCTCTGGCAATATCAACCATTTGTTTGGTGATCATTGATGATGTATTGGGATTTATTAACAGAATCTTCATTAAATTTTAAAAAAATATTTGTCTACAAATTCATTGTTTAAATGAGGTTCCAACTAGGCCAATACGCAAGAAGTGGGTTAGGTTATTATTTCTTACCCGCAAAAGCTTAAAACAAAATTTTAAAGAAATAAATCTTTGTATTGCAAAGATTATTCGATTTTATACTTAGTTCACTTAAAATGTACACCTTTTAGCTATGTGAATTATTAATAAACTATCTGGTTTACTCAATGCAAATTGTAAATAAATTAAACTCCATTTCTTTAAGAATAGAATGAATTATATAATCATTTTGCCTTTTCAGAGACCAATTAAATAAAATAATTCAGCTCTGAAACAAGTATCTCTCTGTTCACAAAAGTTATTAAATTTCATTTGATCGTTATCAAAAAAATAATGGAATTATATTATTATTTTTGGCTTAATATTTCGTTAATACTAAAATAATGAGCTTTTTTATTATATTAAACAGCTATTTTATATGTTGACATTTTTTAAAAATACATCTAGTGTTGGTCTTTAAAAACTGTGGAATAACAAAATAATCAAAACCAAACCTTATGGAGCTTCTTTAAAGTTAAGAAGGATCGGATGCAGTCTTTAGAATATAAAACTCTTTACGCTGATCTTCTCGGAAAAGCTATTTCTGATTGTCCGGATTGGACAAATATCAAAAAAAACGCAAGAGAAACGGCAGTTAAATTTGATTCTGATTACCGAACTACTCAATGCAAAAGGGTGTTTTTAGTAGGGTCAGGTGATAGTTTGTTTGCAGCTCGGTCGGTTGTGCCCGCATTGCGTCGTTGGACAGGACTTTATATAGAAGATCGAACATCGATAGAGTTTTCACGTTATGAGGTTGGATTACTTGGAAGAGATGATGTGCTACTAGCAGTATCAAATTCAGGAAGCTCAACGCGTACTCGAGAGTGTATAATTTTAGCAAAGAAAAGGAAAATACCTACTGTTGGCATAACTGGTTCGTTGGAAGGTCCGTTAGCAAAATCTGCTGATTTTGTCTTGCATAGACCAGTAAAAGAATTTAATCTAGCTCCAGAAGACATTCGTCGTGGATTCTTGCACGCAGCAGAATATTGTGCAACTCTTTATGCGTTATATGTTTTTGGTCTCAATCTGGGACTAATCCGAGGCATAATTAATAGTGAACAAATTGAAAAATACGAATCCAATTTACGTGAAGCGTTAGCTTCAATAGGTAAAATTGGTAATGCTATAGAAAAATCCGTAATTGACTTTGTAGATCAATACCCTACCTTGGAAAACATTTGGGTTATTGGTGCTGGACCAAATCGTGGTACAGCAGAATATGCCGCTGCTAAGTTCCATGAACAGATTCCAATTAACGGAGTTCCTCAAGATCTTGAAGAATGGGCTCATCTACAGTATTTTCTCACTCTAGATTGGAAGGAAAAATCCGTCATTATAATCTTGGCTCCTGAAGGGAAGGTTTTAGATCGATCTATGGAAATTTTAACTGGTATAGAGAACGCTAATGGTACTTCAGTTCTAGTAACTAACTCATCAAATAGTCTTAATAGGTCTAATTGGGATTTTCCGATCTTATTTCAAATTGATGAATTGCTAACACCGGTAATTTTCCATATACCAAGCCAATTAATGGCTTTTCACTGGGCACGTAAACGTTACGTTCGCCCTACTCCACTGCGTCGTCTTGACAATTTCTGGCTTATCCGTAAGGGTCAAATTTGCGACTCTATATACTAGGATTGAAATAAATGGCGTTCAATTGTAAACCATTTTTCTTAAATAAGGAGAAAATTATGGCTAAATCTATTAATCGTAGGGAATTTAATAAACTTATGTTAGCAAGCGGTTTATCTGCGGCCGCCCTTTCTAAATCATTTGGTGTTTTCGCAGCAGGCGATGAGCTTGTAGTAATTAGTTATGGAGGTTCTTTACAGGAACCTCACCGCTGGCTTGGCGATAAAATGGAAGCTGTCCATTCTGGTCTAAAAGTCAGGCTTATACCAAGTGAATCACAAGACATAGTTGCTCAAATTAAAGCGGCACAGGGATATAGTCCTTATGATGCAATGCCAAATGGCGAACCACCTCATCTCATTGGGATTAGGGAGGGATATATAACAAAAGTAAATCCTAGTCGAGTACCCAACTACGACCATGTATTTCCTGAATTTATAAAGAAGACACAAGGTTATGGTGTACCAGCTACTTTTTCATTAATCGGTCTTGCATACAACAAAGACATGGTTAAAACAGCACCTACTAGTTGGGCTGATATGTGGAAAGATGAATATAAAGGAATGACGGGCATTTGTCGAACTTCTTCAAATCTAGGACTCGGCAC
>Ga0310125_10002143_pt1 | contig 10249 bp, 9 predicted proteins | sample CB11b_Tmax_Bot8__FD_203508 | JGI IMG/M metagenome (GOLD analysis project Ga0310125, IMG submission 203508) | Marine microbial communities from Western Arctic Ocean, Canada - CB11b_Tmax_Bot8 | ecosystem: Environmental > Aquatic > Marine > Oceanic | place: Canada: Western Arctic Ocean | collected... | reverse complement strand
GTCCACTACCTCCACGCGCCGTGGGCGACGCTGCTACTCAAGAGTCTCCCGAACCTGTACGTTGAGCTATCATGCGTCGTCGGTTCGGGCGGCATAGCCACTCTGTTGGAGACTATCGGAGAAGAGCGCGTCCTCTACGGCTCCCGGTTCCCCGACTCGCCCATGGCTCCTCAGCTATACAACCTGCACCGGTCCGAGCTAAGCGAAGCGTCCCTCAGGGCGATCTGCTCGGGAAACCTGGACCGTCTTTTGTCACAGGGAGGTTGATGGAATGGACACTCCAGTCATCGACTTTCACGCCCACGTGAGCCGCCTCCATTCGATGGACGAAGTTCTGGCGAAGTATCTGAGCATAATGGACGCCGCCGGCGTAGACCGCGCGTGTGTCAACTGCATCAATGCGGACGCTAGGAGTGGCAACGAGCTGGCAGCGAGGTTCGTAGCAAAGCGTCCGGACCGGTTTATCGGAGTCGCCTTTGTGACGCCCCGGTATCCACACGAAGCTCTGCGCGAGATGGACCACGCGTTCGATGACCTCGGCATGAAGTCCCTCAAGGTTTATCCGGACATCGGCCTACCCATGGACGACCCGGCATACTACCCCATCTTCGAATGGGCCAACGAGCGAGGCATCGCGGTGATGAGTCACACCGAGTACTACTCGGAAACGAGTACGCTGAGCGCCCCCCGCAGATTCATCGGGTTGGCCAAGCGTTTCCCTCGTGTGAGTTGGGTCCTTGGTCATTCCGGCAACTCGCCTCAAGGCCAGGCCCAGGCCATGGAGGCCGCGCGTTCGGGCCCGAACGTCTACCTGGAGACCTGCTCTTCCTACGGCGACCACGGGACTATCGAGAGGCTTGTCGAGGGAGCGGGGGAAGATCGTGTGCTCTATGGATCGGACATGCTCCTGATGGACGCTCGCTTCCAGGTCGGCAGGATAGTCACAGCCGACATAGCCCTCCCGGCGAAACGGAAGGTTCTCGGATTGAACGCCATCGAGGTGCTGGGCCTAGACGGCTGAGTCAGCAGTTGTACGTACCACCGCGCCCGGGGAGGCACCGGGTGGGCCGGGACAAATAGACACACCGAGTCGAAGGCCTGGGTGCCAGCCGGCGACCGAGAACACCCCACCAAATGTGAGAGAGACCATGAGAAGGAAAGGAACCCACCAAGATGGATGAAGCAGTACATCTGGCCCTGTCAAATGACACTCTGATCGACATCACCACGACCGGACGTAAGACAGGCGGTCCACGTCGCCTCGAAATCTGGTTCCACTACCAGGACGGCCGCATCGCGATCACGGGTTCTCCGGGTCCTCGCGGCTGGTACGCCAACATGGTGGCCGATCCCCGGTTCACCTGGCACTTCAAGCAGAGTCTGGAGCGGGACATCGCCGCCGAGGCGAGGCCGATAACCGACGAGGTTGAGCGCCGGGCACTGTTCGAGAGGGTGCGAGAGCTAGAAGAGCGTATGGGCCACGTGGACGTGGACGACTGGACGAAGCGCAGCCCGATAGTGGAAGTCAAGTTCCTCACGTAAGAACCTCTGAGGTGTTTCGCATGAAATCCTACCGCGCCGCCGTCATTGGATGCAGCCGCATGGGCGTGTTTATCGACAACGAGGTCGTTGGGGAGCCCGGCCACGTGCCGCCCTACTCTCACGCCGCAGTGTTCTCGGCCTGCCCGAGGACCGACCTGATCGCCCTCTCAGACCTGCGGACGGACATCATGGCAGAGGCGGGCCGCCAGTATGACGTGCCCGCGGAGCGCCAGTACACAGACTACCGCCAGCTCATAGACGCGGAGCAGCCCGACGTCGTCAGCGTCGCAACCCAACCCGAGCACAGGGCCAACATCGTCATCTACGCCGCCGAGCACGGCGCCAGGGCCATCTACGCCGAGAAGGCACTGTCAGCGTCGATGGCCGAGGCCGACGCCATCGTCGAGGCCTGCGAAAGCAACGATGTGGTCCTGAACCTGGGCACCCAGAAGCGCTGGCATCCCGGCTTCACGAAGATGCGCGACTTGATCAACGGCGGCGAGATGGGCGCACTCCAGACCATCGTTTTCGGCGGTAGCAGCCTGTTAAACGGCGCCAGCCACGCCTATGACAACCTGCTATTTCTCAACGGCGACCGCCGAGCCCTCTGGGTCCAGATGAATCTGGTCGAGGGGAGCTGGCGCATCGAGGGCAACAGGCTGACCGAGGACCCCATCGGACACGGCGTCATCCATTTCGAGAACGATGTGACCGCCTACGCCGTATACCCGACCCGCGAGATCGACTGGGAAGCAAACTGCGAGCGGGGATCGTTGACGGTCTGGCCTGGCGCTGGCTACCGAATGCGCAGAGAGGGCGCCGGAGGATACAGCGGCGGGGGGTCCGCCAGGGTTGCGGGGCGTTTCCCCCGCTACAAGCCCTACAGTCCGAACCTGCGGCTGGTGGAAGACCTGGTCCACTCTCTGGACACGGGCGAACCTCCCATTGGGGGCGTGCGGGCCGCCCACGCCGGCACCGAGCTCATCTTCGCCACCATCGAGTCTTATCAGCGCGGCGGAGCCCGAGTCGAGCTCCCGCTCGAGGGCTCCACCGTTCGCCTCAACCGCGACCGCGCGCCCCGCCGACCCCGATTTCAGCCCGAGGCCTGAGCTCACCGCGGCGAGCTTTCGTACACTACGGCGGACTCGAGACTGAAACGTGGAGATTCAGGGAAACCTATGGAAAGCAACCTCGACGATACCACGATGAAGCCCAGGGTCCTGTTCGTGGACGACGGAGACATCGCGTCGATGCGTGGCGTCCAGAGGGTCATCCACCCCGCTCGGAAGCACGCCGGCAATCCGGTCCTCGTTGCCGACAAGCCCTGGGAGTCGGACATAGGGCTGAACGGCACGGTCCTGGCGGAGGGCGGAAGCTACCGCATGTGGTACCAGGCCGGTGGCAAGAACACATATTTGAACCTCTACGCGGAGAGCGAGAACGGGACCGCCTGGACAAAGCCTTTGCTGCGCCAGTACGAGGACTTCACGGGCAGCCTGGACAACAACATCTACCTCAACAGGCTGGCGCTGCGCTCGGACAGCCGAAGGCCGTTCAGTGTCAAGACCGACCACAACCAGAACGTGTTGTACACGCCTCACATGGGCAAAGGCCGTCGGTACATCATGCTGTCATACGACTACGGGCGGTCGGGCTACAGCGCATACGACGGCTATTTCCTCGCGTTTTCGGATGACGGGCTGCATTGGACCGACGGCCCCGAGGAGGCGGTCATACCAGGCCACGCAGACGTGGGGTGGTTCACGTTCGACCAGCGCGACAGCGTATTCCGGGGCATCGTGAAGACCTTCCTGAACATTCGGGGACACAGCCGACGGTCGGTGTTGTGGACGGAGAGCGACGACGCGCACGACTGGCTCATGCCGCGACCAGCCGTGATTCCCGACCCGGAGGACGAAGAGTGGACTCAGGGCCACGAGGGCTACTTCACGCAGTTCTATGGCATGCCTATCGTCCGCTACGAGTCGATGCTCCTGGGCTTCCTTCAGATATTCAAGTGCACCGATGGCGCGTCTTCCAACGGGCCCATGGAGGTCCAGCTCACCTCTAGCCGCGACGGCCGCCGCTGGCAGCGCGTCGGCGACCGGCGCCCCATCCTCGAGCGAGGCCCCGAGGGTGCGTGGGACTGGGGAATGGTCTCCTCCAAGAACTCCCTGGTATCGGACGGCGACATAGTGCGCCTATACTATTCGGGGACCAACCGCCTGCACGGAGGCCGAACGATTGGTGACGCGCGCGTTGACCGCGGAGTCGGACTGGCGACGTGGCCCAGGGACCGGTTCGTGGGACTGCGAAGCTCTGCAGGCGGCGGGGAGCTGGTGGTGGCCCGGCAGCGCCCCATCGGCGAGCTGCACGTCAACGCACACGCGGCAGGCGGCTCTCTCGTCGCAGAGATCGTAGAGGGCGGTAACCCCGTCCCGGGATTCGAGGCGTCCAACTGCATCCCTTTGAGCGATGACTCGCTAGACCATGTCGTCCGATGGCGGGGCGACGCATCGCTCACATCGCTCAAAGGACGGTCCGCCGACATCGTAATCAAGCTCACCAACGCCGAGGTGTTCTCGCTATGGTGGCGGTAGCCCCCGGGATAGTGCCTGATCAGGGTCCCCGGCTGTCCGATCTCTCATGCCGGCAGTGCTCAACTCGGTGAGTGGATGAATGTCCTGCTCAGTCTACAGTGTGCAGCCTCATCGCGTGATCTGCCTCCTGCCGTGTTGAACCAGATCACTAACTTCCGAGGGTTCAGCGCGCTCGGCCAAGGATTAGACCATGGACAGCGCAGCCGCCTATAGCCTGCTTGCGCCGGTCTACGATCTCTGGCGTCCGCTGTGGGCGCGGAGGATCATGGGCCGGGCCGAAGTCTATATGGAGCAGGAAATCTTACCACGCATCCTGACGTCGGAGACACGTATCCTTGACCTGGGAAGCGGCACCGGCGTCAACCTGGCCCGGCTGCGACGGTTGGGACTGCCCTTCGGAAGCTATACAGGTCTTGACCTAGCACCGGCGATGCTTGCGAAGGCCCAGGCGAGGCTTGACAGTCACACCCCGGCCTCGTATTGCCGGGGCGATGCGCGACGCCTGCCTTTCGCCAATGAATCCTTTGACGTCGTACTTTCAACGTGGATGTTGTCCAACGTGTGGCCGCCACGACCCGTGTTGGACGAAGCCCGCCGTGTTCTGACGCGGTGCGGCACCCTGGTCTTCCTGTTCTGGTCGCGCCCACCGTTTCCGATGGGTCTCGTCGCCGGACTCCTGGCACCGCTGCTCTTGGCGCGTTTCGTTAAGCGGAGGGACCTGGACTGTCTGGGAGAACACTCTGTCATCCACCGGTTTGCGCGCGGGTGGGGCACGTCCGTAGTGCTCACCCAGCACCCTAAGGCGGGCCAAAGAGCACAGACAGCTCGACAGGGAGCGGGGACATGACCGTCAGCAACGAAGATCAAGCGCAGGTTTTTGCGGCGTGTGAGCAGCTAGTCGACGACGCGGTCGAACTGCTGGTCGATCTCATCAAGATCCCAAGCGAGAACCCCGGGTACAAGTACGACGAGAAGCTGTACACCGATCAGGGCTATACGGACCTCTACGACGAGCCCATCACTCGCGGTGGGGAGACCCGCGTCAACAAGTTTCTCGAGCCTCTATTGGCCGAGTTGTGTGACGAGACCCACATAGTGGCCGCCGACCCGTTGAGGGCGAATCTGGTCGGGGTGATCAACCCGGATGCTGAAAAGAGTCTTACCCTGAATGCCCACGTTGACACGGTCCCCGTCGGGCTCCACGAGGAGTGGACCGAAACAGGCGGGAACCCGTTCAATGCGACGGTCAAGGAAGGACGAGTCTACGGCCGTGGCGCCACCGACGACAAGGGACCGGCGGCGTGCCTGACCAAAGGCGTCGAAGCCATCCGTCGCGCCGGGTTCAAACTCAGGGGACAGCTCCAGCTACACCTGACCGCTGGAGAGGAGACCGGCGAGGGAGAGACGATCGGGCCGGGCTGGTTCGTTCTCGAAGAACCCAGGTTCAAGACCGATGCGTGCATCGTAGCGGAGAGCTCCGCGCCGCCACACACCAACGGCATCTGTCTGACGTCACCGGGTGTCTCCGTGCTGACGATCACGGTGCAGGGCAAGACGGTTCACGCCGCGATGCGATATCGGACAATCCGCGCCGGATACGAGGGCGAGGAACTTGGCGTAAGTGCGGTGGACAAGGGCTACAAAATCTACCGGGCGCTGTTCGAACTGGAGCAGGAGTGGGGATTGAAGCTCGATCCCTCCGGGTTGACGCCATATGGCTTCCCGTCGATACCGATCGGCTGGGTGAAAGGCCAACCAAAAGGCATCGAGCTTCCGTTCTTCATCGCCGACCACTACGAGATGAGCATGGCGGTGTGGCGCTACTGGTTCGAGGACCGCGATGAAATAAGATCCGAGGTCAACCGCGTGATCGACGAAGTTGTCCAGTCCGATCACTGGCTCCGGGAGAACCCTCCCATTGTCGATTGGTGGTACGACTGGCCCGCATTCCGCATCGACAAGAACCACGCACTCACCAGGACAGTTGCGATGGCATACGAGGCCGCGATGCAAGAGCCGCCCAGATATCAGTCCTGGCAGCCCGTGAGCGATGCCAGGTGGTACCAGGACCTGGGGGGCCCGTCAATCCTCATCGGGCCGGGTGACTACCGAACGGCGCACGCCCTGAACGAATACATCGACATCGATCACTTTCTGCCCGCGATGCAGATCTACGCATTGTCGGCGATGGACTGGCTCGGCTACGAGTAGAGGCCGCCCGCCGGCTCAGGGCGGGCCCGCGGCCGCGGAGACCTCGCGTCGTCAACGAGCCCTTTTCCGGAGGAGCCATGCAAATCCCCGAGTCCGATCGAAAGAAGCCGACGTCTGAAGAGATCGACGCGTTGCTCCGGGAGAGGCGCAACTGGGGCCGATGGGGGGCGAGCGGAAGCGCCGGCGCCATGAACATGGTCACGCCGGAGAAGCGTCGCCGGGCCGCCGACCTCGTGAAGAGCGGCCGTGCCGTTTCCCTGAGCCGCCCCCTGCCCGTCCAGCCAAGCACCGAGAACCCGCAGCCCGTGCATCACTACATGAGAGTCAGTCTGTTCGAGGACGGTAGCGGCGGGTCCGCGATGGACTACATCGGTATCTACCAGCACGGCTTCAGCGTTACCCATATCGACGCGCTGTGCCACCACTGGGGCGGCGACGGGATGTGGGACGGCCACGACCCCGGACGTGAGATCGGCTTTGACGGCGCGCGGCAGGGCTCCGTCGACGCGTGGAGCGATGGCGTTATGACACGCGGCGTGCTGCTGGACGTTCCAAAGCATCGCGGCCGGCCCTACGTCGAGGTCGGCAGCCCCGTCCACGGATGGGAGCTGGAGGAAATTGCCGCCGCCCAGGGCGTGGAGTTGGAACCGGGCGACGCCTTGCTGCTGAACTGCGGGCGCGAGTCCTACGCGGCCGACCACGGCGGCATCTTCTACGACCCGCCGTCGTACCCCGGAGTCCACCCGTCGTGCATGGAGTTCATACGCGACCACGACGTGGCCCTGCTTGGCTGGGACATGTCCGACGACCCGTCATCAGAGTACGGCATGGCCAGGACGGTCCATGCCGTACTGAGCGCCTTCGGCGTCGCCATCGTCGACAACGCCCTTCTAGAGCCTCTGGCCCAGGCGTGCGCCGAGGAAGGACGGTACGAGTTCATGCTCACCGTCAACCCGCTGATTGTGGTCGGAGGCACCGGCTCCCCCGTCAACCCCATCGCCACCTTCTGAAGGCAGCGAGTGCTTTTGCCACACTGTCTTCCGTGATGGCAACATCTTCCGGACGTGCTACCGGTGCGCCCACGCCGCTGCCGACCCCAGCAGGTTCAACCACCAGGTGGCCGTCCACCTGACTTCGTTGACCGACGTCCTCGTCGTTGGTACGCTTGGCGTATGCGCCATCTGGACCTTCACGACGGACAGCGAGGACTATCACAATGAAGGTAGACCGAGACCAGTTCATGGACCAGGGGTATCTGGTCCTCCGAGACGTTATTCCGCCCGACAAGCTGGAGGCCATGCGCGCGAGCTGCGAGACCATTCTGGAGCAGCAGAAGGTCGTTTGGGCCCGCGAGCGGAAGCCCGGCGACCCTGCCGGCGGGATGTATGAGACCCATCGGCAGCCTCGGGTTTTCATCCAGCAGCCGGGTCTTATCGACGACGAGACCGCCAACGTTATCGAGGACTTCTGGGTCGCCGATGAGACCCTCGATACCGCCAGCCGGCTCTTAGCCAATCCCGAGCCCAACGTCACCCAGATGATGATGATGTGCAACCCGGTGCGCGATTATCCGGGGGGCACGGGCTGGCACCGCGACGTTCACCCGATGGACATGGCCCCGATGGATGCGCTGGCAGCTGACTTCATGGAGAACGGCCCCAGATACACGCAATGGAACGTGCCCATGTACGACGACAGCGTCCTGTGGGTCGTCCCCGGCAGCCATCGGCGGCGAAACACCGAACAGGAGAATGCCGAGTTGCTTGACGACCTCAAGGCGTCCGTAACCGGAGGCATTTCGGTAGAGTTGAACGCCGGGGACGGCGTCATCTACACCAACTTCCTCATACACACAGGGAGCAACTACACGACCAAGGTGCGGCGCACGCTACACGGGGGTCACGCCATCTTCGGGAATGAACCGGAGCTCGGCTTCACCGAAAGCCTGGCGCCTTGGGCACGCGAGAGGTTCGAGTCGTTCACGGCTCGGAACGAGCGCATGGTGGACCTTACCGAATCGACTCTCCGCGCGGTCATCGAAAAGGACGCGGAACACTACCGAGCCGGCATGGAGTCGCTGCAGCCGGGCGCCGGGCCCAGCGGCAAGACGGTGCTCACCATCTATCTGTCCAAAGCGGCGCTGCACGTCCGAGTCCTGAGGGACCCGGGATTCGAGGCGACGGAGTCGACGCGGGGTCGTGCAATGGGCCCTCATCCCATCACCTTGAACTGGGGCCCAGAGTTTGCCGACCGTTTCACCGTCGAGGAGTCCCAGATCTTGTGGAGCCGGTTCGAAGCGCTCGACACCATGCTCCAGGACAACGTGGAGATGTTCGAGCCCGCGTTCCAGTCGGGCCCGATGCACTACTACTTCAACCAGTTGCCCGATGGGGTCGACACCGAGTCCTTCGTCGCAAGCTGGGCTGATCCCGCCTAGGCTATTGGCGCCGAAATGGCTACCCAGCTCGACACCCTCGATTTCTCGCTCGCGTCGTACGCCGACAATAAGCAGGCCTTGGCTTTCATCGCTTCGACGCGAGGTGAGGCAGTGGCGTGGCAGTCGGAGCTCAGGCGCACGCTCGTGGACCTTCTCGGCGGGTTGCCGGCGGAGCGGTCCGAGCTCTCGCCCAGGGTGACTGAGACCGTCGAGTTCCCGAGGTACACGCTGGAGACGGTCCTCCTTCCGCAACCCCCCGAACCCGTCTTCTGGCCCGTGGCGCAAGAATACCTTGACCGGCCCGCCGAGGAGTTCGTACACGGGTCGGCCGAGCAATTTGCCTTTCAGGTCCCAGATCGCGTTGCCGACGGCGCTGATCGCGTAGCTTGCAATGCCCGCCGTCCCATAAGGCGAGGACGACCTGGCATGGGTCCCACGACTTTTCAGTAGCCATCGGCTCCTGGCCCACAAGTATCTCAGCGAAGTGGTCGTTTATGACCGAGCACACCGGGCCCGCCATCGGCGCTAGGCCCAAACCCCAACTGCCGTCCTCTGCCGTGACGACGCATGCCGCCGTAGGCCACCGGGCGGACCACGCCCATCTAGGCAGCTCTTGTTCGTAGCGGGCCATGGGGCTGACGAAGTGGCCTCCGTTGAGGTCCGACTCGACTCTGGGTTTTGTATTCGGTTGTGGCTTCAGATTCACGGCCACGGCCCGTACCCGACCTATATTCAACTGACGGCTCCTTCCACGGTGGAGTTTTCCAGACCCTCGATCACCCTGGCAGCGACAGGCTCGTCGATCTCTTTCTGCGACATATCAAGCGTAAGTCGTGGCAACTTTGACGCGTTGAATCTTGCTATTGATGGCTTCATCCCCCACATGAGGCTGTCTCTTGGGCCAGTACGGGCTCAGCGGTCAAAGGGGGCAGGACTTAGCCGTGGGTGATGGCGGCAGATCTACCTTCGCCCGACGTTCAGGAGAAGAAGGGCGCGCTTGGCTGTGGCACGAGAACGGGTCCCTGTCCTGGTACCGTTGGGGCGGGTTTCAAGCCCGCCTCTACCGGTGCGCTACGGCGAGCAGTTACTCAGCCAAGTAAGGAGGTACATACCGCTTAAGACATGCTCGTTGATCATTTTCCGGACCAAGAACAGGTGGATCGCCGCCTGAGATGACTGATCCAGACTTAGAAGAAGCTTTCGAAGGACCTCGAGTCCTCGGCCTTCTGGAAGTCGCGCGCGGACTTGCCAAACTCTGATAGGGCACACCCCGGTTATGGCAGGCATTGGCGTATTAGGGGGTAGAGCTTGGTGCCCACGCCTCCGCAAATCCCTTGGCGAATCAGGATGACAGAGCTGGCCTTGACACCCCATGCGCGCCCATTTAGCGTACGTGCGACGACGTGGGTGGGGCCGGGAACGGTTCCCGTATCCAAGGAGGACGACATGCCGACGAACA
>Ga0310125_10002141_pt1 | contig 10250 bp, 5 predicted proteins | sample CB11b_Tmax_Bot8__FD_203508 | JGI IMG/M metagenome (GOLD analysis project Ga0310125, IMG submission 203508) | Marine microbial communities from Western Arctic Ocean, Canada - CB11b_Tmax_Bot8 | ecosystem: Environmental > Aquatic > Marine > Oceanic | place: Canada: Western Arctic Ocean | collected... | reverse complement strand
GCGGCATCAAGTGGTGAGTCGGCCGCCGCGAGCAGCGCCGCGAACAGAACGACCAGCCGACCGGCCCCTCTTCCGACAACACGTCCGGCCTTCCTCCGCATCGATCCACCCTTCCCTACTTCTCGGACTCCGACAGCTTCCGGTAGTAGCTCTCGAGCAACGACTCGTACCCCTTCGGATACGATTCCCCAGCCGACTGCAGCAACTCGTCTCTGAGGTCCGCCGGCAGGTCACGTGCCTGTTGCAGGCGAATCACCGTCGTCTGGTCGACGCCTCCGAGTGCTTCCCGGATCTGCCGCACGGCGACCTTCTGCTTGCGGAAGGCGTCGTTGAACTTGTTGTTCTTCAGGTCTTCCTCGATCGAGTTCATCAGCTGGATGGCCTGCTGCAGTCTCCGGCCACGGACGCTGTTGGTATCGAGCTTACGAGCGACCTGCGTGGCCCGTTCGCGGAGCCCACGCTGTTTTTCGGAGAGTCGCTTCATGTCCTTGCTGAATGGCGGAGGCGTACCGCCCTGCAGTCCCTTGCGACCCTCGCCGGCTCGCTTGCCGCCGCCGGTGGCCCCGTTGGGATCCTGGCGACCTTCCTCCTTCAAACGACCCTTCTCGTATCGCTCGTTGTTCAGCCTCGCGGGGGTCTTCCGCCCGTCGAGACCGCGGGCGGTGTCGCCGACCGTCTGGCCGCTCGACTTGCCGCGACGCCCGTCACCCGAGCGACCGCTGACCTCGTTGTTGTTCGGCAGGTCGTTGCCGGTGACTCCCTTGGCCGAGAAGCTGCTGATCGGGCCGTCAGACACGCCCCAACCGGCCTGGTTCAGGTTGTCGCCCCACGCCGAAGTGATGTCGTCAGCCTCCTCCTCGAAATCCTCAGCCTCCTGCAACAATTCCCCGATCAGGTCCTCCAGGGCATCGGGCAGTGGCATCTCGGGGATCTTCATCCGCTTGGCATCCAACGGCTCCTCCATCAGCCACTTCAGCGAATCGGGCGCGTCGGGCAGCCAGATCTCGAGATTCTCGAGCATCTTGGTCGCCATGCTCGATCCCAGGTCCTCCAACGGCACCTCGAGACTCGAAGTCTTGGGCCGCTTGGCGACCATCTCGACCTCCTCGAACACGCTGTTGACGTCGCTGCGGAGTCCGAAGTCGTCGACGAACCCGGTGGGCAACTTGGTCAACTCATCGATCGAACCCTTCTTCCACTTGTTCCACTTCGCGACCAGGTCGTCGAATTCCTTCTGGGCATCGAGTTCCTCTTCGCTGAACTCCTCGACGTTCCGCTTGGGCAGCTTTTCGAGCTTGTTGGCCAGTTCGGTCTCATCGGCCTGGACCCGCTCGAGACCCCTCATCAGTTTCTCGAGCGCGGTGGTAATTGCCTTGTGAGCGGCCTCGTCCTTCTTCTTGATCCGCCTGAGGTCCTTGCGGGCCTGGCGGTTCTTGTCGAGTCGTGCCAGCAGTTCCATCAACTGCTTGATGATCTCGTCCTGGACCGGCAGCGAGTCGTCTCGCAGGGTCTGCTGCCGGGCCTGGTTCCTGGTGGTACTGGCCATTTCGAAGAGGCTGACGGCCTTGGCCATCGGACCCACGGCCAGCTCGTTGAGTGACCCGATCACGGTTTTCAGGGGCAGAGCCGACCTCAGCATCAGCGAGGCCAGTTGGCCGGTCCCCTTGTGGATCCGTCCCTGCCGCTTCAGCAGCGAATCAAATGCGTCGCCGTTGGTGGTCCGAGCGCGGTTTTCCTTCTGCAGGCGGATCAGGCCCTCGAGCAGCTGGGCGAAGTCCTCGAGCTGCATCGCCACGCGGGCTTCTTCCTGCTGGGGTGTGAGCACAAAGATGGTGAAGCGTCGGGAACTGGCAGTTCCCGGTCCGGTAACGGTGTTGCGATCAACCGCCTCGGCCCAGTAGCGGACCAGGTCCCCTCCGCGGATCTTGTGGTCGGCGAGTTTCCAATCGAGCGTCGTCACGATCGGTTCACTCTCGGCACCCATCGCCGGCGTCAACAGGGCCAATTCACGGATGGTCGGATCGTCGTTGATCCGGTACAGCACCCGCACCTCGGCAACTCCGTAGTCGTCCTTGGCGGCAACCTGCAGCGAAACGGTCGCCTCGGGAGTCACCTGCCGATCGGCACCCGGCCGCGGGATGGCCACCGTGGGCGGCTGGTCGGGCACTGCGGCGATCGACCGCCAGACCGGGTCGCCGTTTGAGTGACCGAGCGTGTCTTCGAGCTGCAGCTGGTATCGATCAGGGGCGGTCAGTCGGCGTGCCAGCGAGTCGCCGCCGAGCTTGGCCTTGGGGACCGCAAGCACAAACGTGGTCTTCCAGCTGGATCCACTGCCGGTCAGCTCGACGTCCTGCCCACTCTCGGTGACCAGGCGTGCTCCTCGAAGGTCTTTCGATCCCGTGAGCGTCAACTCGACGGTGCTGCCGGCCAATGCGGCCACTTCGCCGGTGTCCCCGGCGGCGGTCTCGGTCTTCAGCATCGTATAGGCCGGCGGAGTGATCGTCAGAGCCACGGCGGCCACGCGAGGTCGACGGTGCACCTTCAGCTGCCGATCCCTCGATCGGTCATCTCCGGCCGTGATGAAGAACTCCATCGACCGGGTCGCTCGTTCGAGCGTCGCGGTGTACTCGCGGCGTCCATTCTGGTCGCTCTTCTTCGTCGGGTTCATCACCAGCGTCGTCCAGTGTTCCTCACCGTCGGGCCGGATTCTCAACTCGGCACTCGCCGGCAGCACGCCTTCGATGCCGACGGAGAACTTGACCTGCATGCCCTCGGCGTAGCGGTTACTCTCGGGGGCCGGCTTGATCGACTCCTCGATGATCTGCGTCGCGGTGAACGGTTCGATGTCGGCAAACGGCAGCAGGACTCTCGAGAGTCCATTACCGAACCGTTCGCTGCCGAACCCGGCATAGAGTCCCATGACGAGCAGGACTCCGAGCCCGGCCAGTGCCGCACGGCGCACGGGCAGCCAGTCGAGTGAGTCCGAGAGGTCCAGGTCGATGGCGGCTTCATCGGCGTCGGCGACGATCGCTTCGACGATCTGCAGCGAGCCCGGCTCGGTGCCTCGACCCAGTTGCAGAGCGTTGATCAGTCGGCTGTCGAGTTCGGGGAACTGGTCTTCGCACAAGGCGGCGAAGAACTCGTCTCGCCTCTGTTCGAGGAATCTCTTGACGAACAGGCTCAGCACCAGCATCCCGGCACAACCGAGCAGCACAAGCAGCGCGACCACGCGTCCACCGACCCCCAACCCCAGCAGGTTGTCGGCGGCAACGGCGAGTACAAGCACTCCGAGTACCGCGGCGATGATCAACAATGAGGCTTCGAGCAGGTGTCGCTGTCGCCAGTTCCGGCGCAGCTCATCCATGGCGAACACCAACCGCGGATAGGTCTGAACAGTGCTCATCGGGTTCCTTTCCCTGGCTCGCTAGACGAGCCGGTTGCGTCGTCGCATCCACCACTCCCCGGTCACCGCGGCCAGGAAGAAGCAGAACAGGACGGGGGAATTCCAGTACTCGCGGGCGTCCCTGGCCCGGGTGATGGTTCGTTCTCGGCGATCCGGCTGCAGTTTCTCACCCAGGCTCTCGGCCTGTTCGATATCCACGTAGAACCCCGAGCCGCGTTCCGAGGCGATCTGCCTGAGCACCTGCGGATTGGTTCGCGTGTCGGTGGTCTCGAGATCGGCACCGTGCACCAGCAGTTCGACGTTTGCGTTGGCCACCGTCTTACCCTCGTGAGTCGACCGGGCCACGATCACGTGGCGTCCGGTACCGTCGGGGTAGATGGTGGCGACCTGGTCACCGCTGCCGTCGGCCGCGGGTCTCAGAGGCACGCTGCGTTCACGGCCGGCGGTGTTGGTGATGGTGGCAACCAGCCCCTGGGCCTGAGTGGCCGCCGAATCGCGGCGGACGACTCGAACCTCGACCGCCTCGCCGTCATCGTAACCGGGTCGGTCGGTGGTGACTGCCAGCGGGGCCTGTTCGTCGTCGAGTCCGCGGCCGGTCAGGAAGCGGACCGACTGGCTCCAGAACCTGGCGTAAAGCACATCGCCCTGCCCCTTGAGCCTGGCCACCCGGCTCCAGCGCCAGGTGGTGTCGGCGGTGACGACCATCGACTTGCCCTGCCCGAAGTTCTGCACGGCCACCACCACGGCCGGCTTGCCGTCGACAGACGTGATCGGGTTGTTGGCCAGCACGGTGGCTCCGGGCTTGGCGCGAGCGACCAGACTGCAGCCGGCCAGCTGCGCCGCGGTGTCCCACAGAATCTTGTTCTGCACGCGGTCGGTTTGGACCTGAAAGATCGGGTGAGCCATTCCGGCGGGGGTCAGGTCCATCGTGAACGGCTCCTCCGCCTGGTCGCGTTCCCCGGCAGCCACAAACTCGACCGGCAACACGTCGGCCAGCGGCGTGGTGGCAAAGCCGTTGGGACCAAACGAGCGGTATCCCCCCAGCACCAGGATCGCATGACCCTCCTGGGCAGCCCAGTCGGTCAGAGCCTGGTACTCGGCGGCACCCAGAAAATCCGCTTCCATGTCACCCAGGATCACCAGGTCGACGGTCTCGAGTTGAGTCGGCGTGAGCAGGATCTTGGAGGCGTTGGGGTTGGGTCGCTGCGGGTTGGCCGTCCGGACCACGGTGATCAGGTTGATGTCGGGATCGTCGTCGAGTCGCTTGCGGAGGAACGTGTACTCGTAGCGGAGGAAACCTTCGATGTAGAGCACCCCGATGGCCTCGGCGTTGACCTGCAGCGCGAACTGCTCGACGTTGTTCTCCAGGACCCGCTCACCACCAGCCGCTTCGGCCTGGACCCGGTAGACGAATCGACCTGCCACGGTGGGCTCGAAACTCAGCACCGCCTCGACCTGGTTCGATCCCGCTTCAAGGATCACCGTCTCTGAGGCCTCGGGCCGGTCACCACTGAGCGTCACGGTCACCTCGACCCGCCGATCCGCAGGTCCTCCCGACCGGACCACCGGCACGCGGACGGTGACCGAGTTGTTGACGAGCACCTGTTCGGGAGCCTGGGGGGTTCGCAGCGAGAGGTCCAATTCGGCGGAGGACTGATCGGAGGGGAATCCGATGGCGTGGATCGGGGTGTCGCTGTCGGCCAGCTGCAGGATGCTGTCGCGGCCCGAGTTGTCCATGCCGTCGGTGATCAGCACCATCCCGATCAATTCGCGACTCCTCAATCGACTCTCGACACGCCCCACCGCCTGTACGAGGTCGGTCACCGAGCCAACCGGCTTTGCGGCCGCAGCACCCTCGATCGGCTTGCCGTCGATCCCGAACAACTCGACCTGCACCCGGGCACCCTCACCCTCCTCGACCTGCCGCTTCAGGCGGGTGACCGCCTCGAGCGCCCACTCGTAACGTGACTTGCCTCCGGTGTGAGCCAGCGACATCGAGCGAGAATCATCAAGCACGATCGCCAGCCGACCCGGATCCGTCAGCGTCGTCGATTGAGTCCAGACGGGGCGGGCCAACGCCAGCAGCAACGCCAGGATCCCCGCACCACGCAACGCCAGCAGCACCCACGTCAGTCGACGCTCGGTCCGCTGGAAAATGCTGTAGTACACGGCAAACAGCAGTGCCGCGATCACCACGATTCCCAGGAACCACAGCCAGGTGGACTGAACGTTATCGAGTTGGAACATGGATCTGATGTTGCAGGCGTTGGGAGGATTGAAGGCGTTGGGTGCTGGGGATCATGAAGATGCGGAAACAGATGCCTCGGCAGGTTCGGACGTTTCGGTGGGCTGAGCAGAGGACTCGTTCGCCTCGCGCGCCTCGGTCAGGGAATCGAGATCGCCTCCGAGCGAAACGTGGCCGGTGGGTACGGCGATGGTACGAGGATCGCTGCGGGGCTTGAGATAGTGTTTCGAGGTGATCCAGTTGGCGAGAGCCGGTTCGAGGATGGCGATCAGCAGGACAATCCACATCAGGATTTCCCACAAGTCGCTGCGGGACCGACCGACACCGGCCTGGGCACCCAGTTCCACCGCGTCGTCGGCAACCTTCAGCCGTTGGGATCCCACCCAGGGCAGCGCCTCGGCCAGGGGACCGGTCGGGTCGGCCAGGTTCTCATCAGTCAACTCGATCGACCTCAGGTCACTCTCGCCAGCTTCCAGGTTGACCGCAAAGGCACGGCTACTGCCGTCACTGCCGGCCTCCTCGAACCGATAGATCCCCGGCTGTTCGGTCTCGCTGAAGGACACCTGCCGCAACGACGAATCCGACAACGCCTCGAACACACCCACCGTCCGGTCCGGCTTGATCACCTGGATCCTCCGAGACGGGCTGCCCACGGGCACCGCCTGGCGGATCTCCTGGCCGGTGCGGAAGAAATTGCTGGAGGTGGAGGTAGTTGCTGCGGCGGACTGGGGGTCGGCACTCTGGCCGCCGGCTGACTGTGCGAGGTGTCCGACGAGTCGATAGACGAAGGGCAGGAAGGCGGGTTGGACGGGCAGGTTGGACCAGTCGCGATCGCAGCTGGATGCGAACAGTGCGACGCGTCCTCGCCCGTAGATGTGTTCACACAGCAGCGGGTCTCCCGACTCGGTGGCCATCAGCACTCGACCGCTGGGCGCCGGTTCCAGTCCCCAGTATGCGGAGAATCCGATCGAACCCAATCGCCCGGTTTCTCCGGTGACGAACCCGCTGAGTGCCGGGTGATCCTCGGCGAATTCTCCGATTCCGGCCACTGGAGCCTGGTCACTTCCCACGGCCGGGTTGCCCCTGGCTGCGGTACCGGTCAGCTTGGCCGGCAGCAGTGCTCCTCGAGCCGACCGGGCCAGGCTGTCGTTGTAGAAGCTGGGTTCGACCTGGTTTCCCAGGAACACCAGCAGGCTGCCGCCTCGATCGACGTACCTCTCGAGTTTCCCGACAGCGGCCTCGGGCAGGGTCTCGACGTTGGCGAGGATCACGAGCCGGACGTCATCGAGCGAGGCGGCCTGGAACGCGTTGGCTCGAACGCTGGTCACGTTGATCGGGTTGGTTTCGGCTCCTCCGGCAGCGAGTGCGGCCCTGAGGAAGAAGAGTTCGTCGTTGCGTCGGATCGACGAGGGGGCACCGTTGACGGCAACGACGTTGACGGCATCGAGCACTTCGAAGCAGAAGTAACGTCGGTTGTCGGAGGTCAGTCGCGGGTCGTCGACCGAGACGTATCCCGCCTGCCAGCCACCGGTGTGAAACGTATGGTGCAGCGTATGCACGCTCCAGCGGCCCGGCTCCAGCGGTTCACTGGCCACCTGCTCGGCCACCTTGCGGAAGCCCTCTTCATCGGCATCCTCGGCATCGGCCTGGGCCCGCACGTACAGGCTGATGGTACAGGGGACAGCCGATTGGCCGTCGTTGCGGATGTGAGGTCGGATCGAGAAGGGGATCCCGGCCATGGGTCTCGAGGCTCCGTACTGCACGGCGGTGATCGCGAGGTTGCTGAGTGGGCCGGTGGGTCGCACCGGAACGAAGACGACCCGGGCATCGAATGAGGCCTGGGTTTCGCCTGCGAGCACGGGGGTGGCCAAGCCGCGTTGCTGCAGGTCGCTGAAGACATACACCTCGCGGCTGGACTCCTCGCGTTCATCGAGCATTCTCTCGGCCACCAGCACTGCCCCCGGCAGGTCGGTGCCCAGCGCCTCGCGACGACCCTCGGCACTATTGGCCTCCTCGGCCAGGCTCAGCAAGCGGTTCTCGATCCCCGCCAGGTCGCTGGTCGGTTCGGGATAGACCGCCTCGGGTCCACTGGCCCGCCGACCGGCCAGCACGATCGAAGCGGTATCGGAGGGCTTGAGTCCCTTGACGATTTCGCTCGCTTCGCGGGCGGCTCGAGACAGCAGGGTGCCGCCGTCGGTATCGCGGTAGTGCATGCTCGCCGAGTCGTCGAGCACGATCACGACGCTGCGGCTGCGGGTCGGGTCGCCGGTGGCGACCGATCCGCTCATAAACGGCTCGGCAAACGTCATCGCCAGCAACGCGCACAACGCCATCCGGGCTGCCAACAGCAGTAGCTCCTTCAGGCGGCTCATGCGGTAGCTGCGAAGGAACTGGTCGGTCAGGAAGCGGGTGGTCGAGAATCTCAGCGTGCGGGTCTTGCGGGAACGGCTGAGATGAATCAGCAGCGGAATCGCTGCTGAAAGCATGCCGACCAGGTAAAGAGGTGTCTGCAGTCCCATGGTTCGCCGGGCTAGTACATCTGTTGACGGCGGGCGAGGTAGGCGCCCAGGAATTGGTCAAACGGTGTGCCGGTTTCGGCCACCGAGTAGTCGATATGGGACCCGAGGCAGCCTTCGCGGAGCGTGTCGAGGAAGCGTTCGAGTTCCTCGAGGTAACTGGCGCGGAAGGCCCGCGGGTCACTGGTGATCTCGCGGCCGGTCTCCATGTCCTCGATCCGGCTGACGTCGTCGAAGGGGAATGTCAGTTCGTCGGGGTCGAGTGTCTGGAAGACGATCACGTCGTGCTTGCGGTGACGCAAGTGCTGCAGGCCGCTGAGGATCTCGTCGGGGTCATCGAAGAGGTCGGAGATGATGACGACCACGCTGCGTCGCTTGATCGTTTCGGCCAGCTGGTGAAACGACCCCGCCAGGCTCGTCTCGCGACCGGGCTCGATCGCCTCGAGGTGATCCATCAGCACTTTCAGATGCCCGGGCCCCTGCCGGGGAGGCACCATGTCACGGATTCCGTCATCGAGCGTGATCAGGCCGACGGCATCGTGCTGGAATGCGACCAGGTAGGCCAGGCTCGCCGCCAGGTAGTTGGCGTATTCGAGCTTGCTCATGCCGCCCGAGTGGCTGTAGGCCATCGAGTTCGACTTGTCGAGCACGATGTAGCACCGCAGGCTGGTCTCTTCCTCGTACTGCTTCACGTACAGCTTGTCGCGACGCCCGAAGACCTTCCAGTCGATATGCCGCGGGTCGACCCCCGGGGTGTACTCGCGGTGCTCGGCGAACTCGACACTGAACCCGCGATGCGGGCTCTTGTGCATCCCGGCGAAGAAGCCCTCGACGACCAGGCGTGCGGCCAGCGAGAGGTTGTTCAGTCGGGCAAGTGCCTCGGGGTCGAGGTACTTCAGTTGGGTCGGGCTGGCGATGGCCATCCTAGATGTAGGCCTCCGCCTTGGGAGCCTCGATCGTCTCGAGCAGCATCTCGACCAGTCGATCCGGCGAGATTCCCTCAGCCTCGGCGTGGAAGTTGGTCATGATCCGGTGCCTGAGCACCATCGGAGCCACTTCCTTGACGTGGGCACAGGTGACGTTGTATTCGCCGGAAATCGCCGCGCGGGCCTTGGCGCCCAGCACCATGTACTGCACCGCCCGAGTACCGGCTCCCCAGGTGACGTACTCCTTGGTGAACCCCGGCGCGGTCTCGTCCTCGGGACGGGTGGCCCGGGCCAGGTCGACGGCGTAGCGGCCGACGTGATCGGAAATCGGCAGACGACGCACGATCTGCTGCAGGTTGAGAATGTCCTCACCGCTGAGCGCGGTGTTGACCGTCACGTCCAAGTCGGCCGTGGTCGTCTTGGCAATCTCGAGCTCTTCCTCGGGCTTGGGATACCCGATGCGGATGTCGAACATGAAGCGGTCGAGCTGGGCCTCGGGCAACGGGTAGGTCCCTTCCTGCTCGATCGGGTTCTGCGTGGCCAGCACGAAGAAGGGTCGAGGCAACTGGAAGGTCTTCCCGCCGACGGTGACTTCCAGTTCCTGCATCGCCTGCAACAGCGCTGCCTGGGTCTTGGGCGGCGTGCGGTTGATCTCGTCTGCGAGCAGGATGTTGGCAAACACCGGGCCCTTGACGAACTTGAACTCGCGGGCCCCCGTCGTCTTGTCCTCCTCGATAATGTCCGTACCGGTGATGTCCGAGGGCATCAGGTCGGGAGTGAACTGGATGCGGTTGAAATCCAGGTCGATGGCGTCGGCGATGGTGCGGACCATCAGGGTCTTGGCCAGGCCGGGTACGCCAATCATCAGGCAGTGACCGCGTGAGAAGATCGCGGTCAGCAGGTCGTCGATGACCTCCTGCTGCCCGATGATCACCTTGGCGATCTCCGACTTCAGCGTCTCGCGAGCCGCACCCAGCTTCTTGATCGCCTGCAGGTCGTCTGCCGAGGCGGTGGGGATGGAGTCGGAACCTGGGGATTGGGGGGTGTCGTTCGAGCCGACGGACATCGGGATCTCCTTGCGTCTCGTCCATCGAGGACGCCCGACGGCTGATTCGCCACCGGAGGCCCAGGAATCGGGTCCTCGTGTCGTACCCGTCCCT
>Ga0310125_10002140_pt1 | contig 10252 bp, 6 predicted proteins | sample CB11b_Tmax_Bot8__FD_203508 | JGI IMG/M metagenome (GOLD analysis project Ga0310125, IMG submission 203508) | Marine microbial communities from Western Arctic Ocean, Canada - CB11b_Tmax_Bot8 | ecosystem: Environmental > Aquatic > Marine > Oceanic | place: Canada: Western Arctic Ocean | collected... | reverse complement strand
TTTCAGGGCGGCTGAGTTTTTTGACCTTACGACCTTGTTATTAGATTGACGCGAACCGACGGTATCCGAAGATCGTCGATGGCAAGCGGGTGGACACGCCGCAATGGATGCGCGACATCGGCGCGTGGGTGCAGATGGGCGATTTTGGCCACGAAGTGGTGGGGGCCTGGGAGATTCGCTGGTGAGCCGACCGCTGAGGATGTCGTGACGCGGCTCGAGGGGGCTGCTACAATTCCCTTGCGTTCCCGCTGTCTGTCTGACACACCTCGAATAATGGAAGCTCATCCTCCTCATGCCGAACTCATCGAGCATATCCCCAAATCGCCGGAAAGCCGATTTCCTGTTCGTGATAGTTGGGGGTTGCGCGTTCTCCTGCTCGCCGTAAGCCTCGTCGCAACGTGGGCATACGGCTCCGATGAGGCGGTGCCGCTACTGACGGCCGGCGTATGTGACCGGCCGCCGGTCCTTGACGGGCGCATCGCCGACAAGGCATGGCGAACGGCTGCGGGCGGGTCGCACTTTCCCGTCCGGCCCAATGCCGGTTTTGCTCGCGTCTGCCACGATGCAACAAATCTCTACATTGCGGCGGTAAACGTCCGCCCGCAGGTCGAGGCGATGAACCTGCCCGACGCTGAGCGGGACGCGGATATCGAGAACCAGGAGAACGTGGAGATCTTCCTGGCTCCCCGGCCCACGACGGGTATGTATTTCCACTTCGTCATTAGCGCTGCAAATGTGCAGAAAGACCAGCGATGCAGCGAGGGGAAGTGCGATGTGTCGTGGAACGGTACGTGGCGAAGCGCTGTTCAGGTCATACACAAATCATGGGGAGTGGAAATAGCAATTCCTTTCGAGACCTTGGGCGAGGCCCAGCCGGGAGAAGGCGATCTTTGGGCGTTCAACATCCGTCGCCGTGCGCAGGGAATAGACGGTTCGCATCTCGTTTCGTGGAGCCCGGCCGCCCGCGACGGGAAGGGTCATGATCGGTGCGCATTCGGGCGGCTTCGATTCACCCGGCAAACCCAGGCGACCGTTGTCGGCCACATCGCCGAGGAGTTTCCCGGCCGCAACGAATGCGATGTGATGCTCCAGGGAATCGACCGTGGGCTGTTCACCGTGAACGCAGGCACGAAAGACGAACCCGTCGATCGGTTCCAGCAATGGCTGACGCCGGGCAATACCCGTTTGCTGTACGAATTGCATGAAGGCGATGGGCCGCTGTCCGTGACCCTGCGGGATGAGGCAGGGACCACGATCTGGGCCAGTGGGAGCGTACCCTCGCCGGCTCTTGATGCCTGGCCGCCCTTCACCGAACGAATCGAAGGCAGGGCCTTCGAAGACCGGACGGACCGACTACTCGACAACGGCCCCCGGGAGGAGGATGGAAAACCGGCGTACGGTCTGGCTGTCGCCACATCCATGCTCAAGGTTCTCCCGAAGAAACCGGCCGAATACACGGGCGGACTGGCCACGTCGATTCATCTCTCCGCGGCGCGCAACGAAGTCGAAGCTGCGCAGATTGTGCTCTATAGCCCGGAGCGGGCCCTGACGCGCGTCCAGCTTGAATGTTCCGCGCTGGGCGGAGACGAGGGCGGGGTCATCGACTCCGCTTCCATCCTTGCCGCGCCGGTCGGGTATGTGAAGACCGAGGAGCCGGTCGCGCATCCCATGCCGCACGTCGGCTGGTGGCCGGATCCAATCCTGTCGTATCTGCCACACTTCGACGTGCAAAAGGGGGATCTCGCTTCGGTCTGGTATTCGGTGCGCGTGCCGGAGGGTACAGCGCCGGGCACGTATAAGGGCACGTTGACTATCCGGCCCGCCGATGCACCGGCTGCGTCCGTCCCTGTCACCCTCACCGTCTGGGACTTTGCCCTGCCCAGGGTTCCATCCCTCAAGACCGCAATCGGGCACAGCGTCGTCAACCTGCATCACAAGGAAGAGTCGCGCGAACACATCGAGCAGGTGCTCGAGCCGATCTACGAAAAATTTCTGATCGACCATCGGACGACGCCTTCGCACATGTACCGCCCGCGGCCACCAAGCGAAGCGCAACTGCGTCGCTGGCGTGACTGGGGTGTCGCGTCGTTTTGCATTACGTACATCTCGAATGAGCGGCTCTTGCGCGACGACGCAGGCCGCGCCAACGGTCTCGATCCGGACGATGAAAATCAGTATCACGCGCAGATCGCCGAATCACTCCAGCTCGCGCGGGATCTCGGAATCGGCGATAAGGCCTACGTCTACCTCTTCGATGAACGCGTCTGGCCGGACTTTGCGGGCATCCAGAAGGTCGCGGCACGACTTGCCGAACGGTTCCCCGAGGTGCGCACACTGACCACCTGCGACGATCGGACTTTCGGCGAGCAGCTTCCGTCGATCAACGCCTTCTGCCCATTGACGATCTACTACGATCGCCCGTCCGCGGATGACGCCCGGGCCCGTGGCAAGGAGGTCTGGTGGTACGTTTACGTGGCGCCGCACATGCCCCATGCGAACGTGAACCTCGAGCAGTCGGCCATCGCGACGCGGCTGCTTCTCGGTTTCATGTCGTTTGCCTACCAAGTGGACGGCTTTCTCTATTACGGCATGAGCCGGCTCAAGCTCAACGAAAAGACCCTACGGGGCGGGCCGTACACCGACTGGATCCCGCGCTCGTGGGGTCGCTACAATTGCGATGGCCACCTGTACTACCCCACGCCGGACGGACCGGTCAGCAGTATCCGCTTTGAGAACTGGCTCGACGGGCTGGAGGACTACGAATATCTCGCCCTGCTCTCCCGCCGCCTCGAGGAGCGTACCGGCAACGATGACCTGACGCGCGCCGCGCGCGAAGTCCTGATGCGCTACACGCAGCCCGGCAACGAAATCGTCCGCACCATGACCGGCTTCACTCACGACCCTGCCGACGTCTCGCGCGCCCGCGCTAAGCTGGCCGGCCTGATCCTGCGCCTCGGCAGCGAGTAGCCTACTCACGTCCCGGTTAGGAGCAGTACAAATTAATCTACCCACTCCGGCCGCGGCGAGATGCGGAAGGTGTACGCATGGTCGCAGGGGATCTCGGTCTCGAAACCCTCACCACCGCCGCCTGTCGGCGTGAAGATCTCCAACCCCTCGTCCGTCTGCCTCCAGGGCGGGTCCCTGTCTACGCCCAGCAGGTGTATCTTTGAATTTTCATGAGCCTTCAGGTGAGTGAATACGGATCTTCCAACGCCCCTTGCAACAGAACCGGGCCCTCCGGGCCACTTGAACAAGATGGCATAGAGGGTGTCGCCCTTGGTCGTGTAGCGTACGTGAATGCCGGATGCCGTGGTGTCCTCCGCCGTTCCCGCGCGCCAGGGCCGCGTATCGTAGATCGCCTCGCCGTTGACTTCCATCCAGTCCCCCACTTGGAGCAGTGTGCGCTTCTCAAACTTGTACAGCTCCGGTTCGAGGTGAATGGCCAGCTCCAGGTTGCCGTTCTTGCTGACGGCGTCGGCCAGCCATTCAACCAGGTTATTTACAATCCCGGCGGATTCGTTCACGGGCGAACGGTGGCGCCAGCGGTACACCGTTTCGTACCGGATAAAGTACCCTTCGGGAATATCGGAATGCGGCGGTGCCATTTCTTTCCTGAACCAGTCGCCGTGGGATAGTTCCCGTTGCCAGGTCGCGCCTTTGTGACTTCCCAGCGCGTCCTCGCTGACGACCTCATCCGGGTTTGGCGAGTGGTTGTAGTAATAGGCCAGAAGTTCGCGGCTCTTGAGTTCCTCCGCGGTGTACGACAGCTTCTCGTCATCGAATGAAAGGGAGTCCGGATGATAGCGGTCGATCATCTCGTGCATCACTTCGGTATAGTACGGCGTGGCTTGCGGCCGCAAGATGCCGTCGAAGAAACCGATCTTCAGCCCCCGTGCCCGGGCCGCTTCGCACATTTCCGCTGCGTAGTCCCGCTTTGTGGTGCCTGTTCCACCGATGTACGACCATGGGCTGCCCTCGATATCGTTGTATTTTCCCGGATAGGTCCGGAAAAAGGTACTCGCCTGGGCACAGTACGTCACGTAACGGGCGCCCATGTCCACCGCCAGTTGCGCCAGCTCATCCGCGTCGAACCCGATACGGTCAATCGCCTCCCTGAGCTTCCAGCTGTCCGCCGGCGGAATCTTCTCGGGCTGACCCAACCGGGTGAAATGCTTCACGTATGCATCGTGCGACGGCTGTGGCGAGTAAATGAAAAGCGCCAGCTTCGCATTCATGAACCACTCGGGCGTCTGGTGTTGATCGAGTGATTCCCATGTCGGCTCGTAGTGTACACGTGTCGCGTCCGTCTGCGCACTCGACGGCAGGGCGCAACAGGCGAAGAGCACCGGCAAGGCAACGAGTTTTTCTGCATGATTCATGGGAAACCCCCCTAGATATGATGGTTCATTTGAAACGCCGAAGACGCGCATCCAGAAAGCAAGCCTCGTCGCGCTCGACGGAAAAACCGATTCTGCCCTTCTGTTCGCGGTAGCGAATCTGCATGATCATCAAGCGGTCGTCAATGTAGATCTCCAGCATTTCGCGGTAGGCGATTGCCCTGAGGGTGAACTCTTCGCATTCAAAAAGGTTGCGGGAAATTGCGTGCCCGATCGTCATGCCGCCCGTTTCGAAGGGACACTGTTCGGTGAACAGGTGATACTCGTCGCCCAACCTCACAATCGTGAGGTCGCCGGTCATGTGGTTCTTCGCTGTCCAGTACATTGGATCTTATATTGGCGACGAATCCGTCGGCCCGGCTAACATCGAAGCTTCACCAAATATACAATTCTCGCTATATGGCAAGCTCGGTTTGCCGCCGGTACCATTGATGGTGGGGAATCGGCAGCTGGGTAGTGATCATGCTTAACAGGCACGACGAGCCGTGTACAATCAAGCCGTCCTGACAGACGATGATGGACGCGTCGGGGGGCAACGTGTTCCCCTCCGAACACGGGAATAAGAAAAGTAGACAATGGCGAGCCTCTACAACAAGCCACATCGAATCGCGTCTCGCCGGGTTCTGGTGTTGGCCGGCCTCTCGTGTTTCCTGCCGCCTGCGGCGAAGTCCGATTCGATATCCTTCGACCCCGTTGTGATCGACAGCACCAATCCGTGCAACCCGCACTGCAAGACCCTGGGGGATATTGACGGCGATGGTTTTATCGACGCCCTGGCCGCGAGTTCAATGGTGGACGGGCTCTTCTGGTACGAGTATCCCACCTGGAACAAGCATCGCATCGCCAGCGGGGCCTGGACCACGGACATGCAGGTGGGCGGTGTCGACGGCGACGGGGACCTCGACGTGATCCTGGGCGAGCACATGGGCGAAACCCGCCTGCTCCTGTTCGAAAACCAGAGCAACGGGACTGTGTGGGTGCAGCATCTGGTGGATGCCGGCGGCGCCGGTATCGACCACCATGACGGCACCCATCCGGTGGACATCGACAGCGATGGGGACCTGGACATCATCTCCATGGGCTGGTTCAACGACAAGGTCTGGCTGTTCGAGAACAAAGCCATTGACGGGTCAACGCCGGCAGATACGACACCACCATCACTGCAGTCGGTTACTGCGGCAGGCAACCCCAACCAGCTCCGTGTGCGATTTGATGAAATCGTGGACACAACAACCGCGGAAACACCTGGTCACTACGCCATCGATCTCGGAATCTCAGTCACGGGCGCCACGCTGGGAGGCGATGGACGGACCGTCACGCTGACCACGTCCACGATGAGCGAGGGGCTGACATACACATTGACAGTGACCAACGTGCAAGACGCCGCCGGCAATCCCATGGCCACGCCGGGGGAAGCCGCGTTTTCGTTCATCGTTATCGATATTTCTTCCGGACGGGTGGCGCATTTCCCCTTCGGGGATGGCTCCGGCGCCATCGCTGCCGATGCAAGCGGAAATGGCCACCACGGCACTAGACCTAAAATAAGCGCGAAATGGTGAATAAGAAATGGAGCGCGGATCGAACGCACAATCACGAGTAGGAACAAGCACCGTGAGCTCAGCGGTGTCGACCCTCTGGATTCTGTCTGCCCTGGCCTTTGTCTCTCTCGGTGATTCGCCTCCGGAGAAGAATGCCGGCGGGCTGGGCGCGGTCCACGCACGGATCTCTTCGCCCGCGTTCGTGCTTTCACTACCCGAGTCGGCCCGGCACGGCTTTGTCCTGCTCAAGCGCCTCGACGTTGCGCCGGGGATTGACGGAGATCTGTCGGACTGGCCCGCCCGCGTACCTGCCCCTGTCCATCCCCGGTGACTGCGGCACGCTGGGCATGGGCCCCGGTGACGGAAGCGGCGATCTAAGCGCAGTCCTACGGGCAGGCTGGGATGATACCTATCTTTACATGGCAGTGGCGGTCTCCGATGACAAGCACCACGCGCCGGAAGGGCTGCCCATGTGGCATCGTGACGGCCTGCGCATCGCCGTGGATCCGCTTCACGAAAGAACGCTTGGCGCCCTGGGTATTCACGATTCGGAGTTGGCCTTTGCCTTGATGAACAACGGGCGTACCGTTGTCGAAGCCGTCCAGTCTCCGCACGTTCCGGCTGGATCGGGACGATCCGCCATTGCAGCCCGGGCCAGCGCGGCGGTCTTGCTTTCTACGCTCGAGCCAGACACGGCGGAGAGTGGGATCCGCTTTTCGGCTAAACCGGCGGCCGGTGCTGTCGCCTACGAACTTGCGATCCCCTGGACGCTACTGGGAGTCCCGGTCGACTCCGGGTCCGTGCGCTTCGGATTTAATCTCGCTGTAACCGACAATGACGGTTTGAGCCGCGAGAACTGGCTCCCGGCTTCGTTCCTGCCGCGGGGATGGAGCGGAACGCCGCAAAATACGTCACCGCGGTGGGTGCGACATTACACGCCTTGCTGCTCATTCCGGACGGCATCGCGCGCCCGGACCAGCCCGCGCCGGTAAACGTCGCGCTCTTTTCAGATGGGAGAGTGCCGGCCGGCGCCTCAATACTCATCGGCGCCGACGGTGCAGGTCCCCTCAGGATCATGGTGCCGGAGTTCGCGGACGGAATGACCATGGCCGCCTCGGAGTGGACGGCCGGCGAAACAAGTGCCGAACTGATGCGCCTGTCCGGAATCCTGGTGGATTCCAACGGAGTCCACCTGGCTGCCACGGGCTGTGAACTCGCCACCGGTCCCTCCGCCGCGCAGGTCAGCGAACGGCTCCACGCGTTACGCGCGAAGTTGCATTCGGCCATGTCCCTGGCCCGAGAAGCCGAGGCCCAAGGCCTGGCCACGGACTACGAGCAAGTCACCCTGACAGCCGCCAAGCTCTTTATCGCATACGGCAGACAGGATCTTAACGCCGGGCTGACGGGAAAGACCGCCCACGTGGTGCATGTACTCGACGAATCAATCGATTTGGCGATCGCGCGCTTGGGGGCCGCCTTGTCGGGCACCGCCACGCCCCTGCAGGTTCCGCGCTTCCGCACCGGACGCGTCGAACTGCGCGACGGCCGGTTCTGGGCCGACACTGTGATTCCGACGACCGGGAAGCAGGAGAGGCGGCCGGTGTTCTTCATGGGATACGGATTCTTCAGCCAGGTGATCAACGACATCCCACTATTCGAGGCGCTGGGCTGTAACCTCATCCAGTCTTCCCGCGAAGGCGGCGGAGGCGGCACCGTCATCGCGGAGGATACGGTGTCCGATTCCTTCACGATCAACTCCATACCTCGGGCTGCGCAGCACAACGTGATGGTGGACTGGATGTCCAATACGGAATACTTTCCGCATTGGGTTCGAAACCAATGGCCGGAGCTGGAGGGCGCCGGCGGCGCCTTTTATGACATCAAGGTCGATGCTCCCCAGGCCCGGAAGATCTTTAAGCTGAACCTGGAAGCCTGCCTCCGGACGATAGGCGATAACCCGGCGCTGCTCAGCGTCTGTCTACTCAACGAACCCACCTCCCAGTTCTGGGACCGGGATCAGTTCCGCCTGCGCCTGTGGCGCGAGCATCTTAAGCGTACGCTCGGCACCATCGAAAAGGTCAATGTCCTGGAGGGGTCGGACTATGCGTCCTTTGACGATGTGCCGGTCTACGCCACCGACACGATGCCTTCCGACGAGGAGATGACGCCCCTGAGGTATGAGCAGGTCCGCTTTAACATGGACCGGTTTGCGGAGTTTCATGGCTGGCTGACCGATGTGATTCACCAGGTGCGTCCGGGCACGCTTACCCACACCAAGACCATGGCCGTGCTGGAGCGGCACGCACTGCATTTCGGGACCGATCCGGACCAGTTTTGCTATATCGGGGACCTCAACGGCAATGACACGTGGAACAAATTCATCGGCTCGGGTGAACGCTATGCCACGCCCTGGTGGCGGCAGGATATGTTTTACGATCTGCAGCGCTCGTTGCGCCCGGTCCCCATCATCAACTCGGAAAATCACGTCATCGCGGTGCACGAGCCCCGTGAGATCCCCCCGGCCCATACCGACTACATACTCTGGCAGGGCTGCATTCACGGCATGGCGGCCTCCGTGAATTGGGTGTGGGAGCACTTCTATGAAGAAGTAAAGGTGGAGAATCCTCCGGACTACTACGGCGGCGACACCTTTAATGCGATTTTGACGCGCCCCGAAAACGTGATCGCGGTAGGCCGGGTGGGGTTGGACTTGATGCGCCTGGCTCCGGAGGTCTACACGTTGCAGACGGCGACCTCCCCGGTGGCTATCCTGTATGGCCTCACGGCGCAGATTTGGTCGGAACGCGCGTGGAGCGCGCTGTGTCGCGCCTACGAAGCCATGAGTTTCAATGGCCTGCCGGTGGTATTTCTGTCTGAGCGGCAAGTCCGGGAAGGCGATCTATCGAAGTTCATCGCGGTCGTGCTGCCCTCCATTCGGCATGCACATGATGACGTCTCCCGCGCGATCGCGGACTATGCGTCCGAAGGCGGAAAGGTCTGGATTATCGGCGACCCGTCCGAGGCCCTTGCGCGCGATGAGTACGGGCGGACCCAAAGGATTACCCTGCCCGCGAGCGCCGCCCTGGCCTGGCCGGAAACCGCGTCACCCCTGGAGTTGCGAGCGTCCCTGCTACAGGCCTTCGATGCCGCCGGGGTGGAACGGCGGGTACGGCTTGAACTCGAGGACGGCTCTGAACCGTGGGCCATTGACTACCGAGCGGTGCCCGATGGGGAAGGGGATCTCGTCTCGATGGCCAACTACTGGGGGATGCCCCAGAGGGTGCGGATCCGGGTCGACGGGCGGTCTCCGACCCGGATTCATGACCTGCGCCGGGACCGCGCGGTTTCCAGTTCATTTATCGATCTTCAACCTCTTCAAGCCGCTCTTTTTCGCGTAGAGTAATCCCGGGAGACGAAAGGATTTTTGTATCATGATGTTCACCGACGAGCAGTTGGCAGAGTACGAAGCGTTGGGCGCCGTGACCATTGACAGCCCCTTTACCCCGGAAGAGCTGGATCGGGCGGAGGCGGCTTGGGACCGATTGAAGGAGAGCGGCGGGGATCCATGCGAAGACCCGGTTTACGTCGATATGATTCAGCACCCCTGGTTTGAAGAAGTAGCCAGGAAGCTCTTGCGCGCCGATGCGGTTCAATTGTGGTGGGGCCTGGCCCCGCACAACCGGGCTCCGGCCGAACCGCCGTACGGGGACTACCGCGACCAGTGGGCGGGCGGGCTTCATATCGATGTGCAGGCCACATGGGACGATTTCGTGGCGACCCCGCGACGCATGCGGGCCGAGTTGTGGTTCTGGCTCAATGATGTGCCGGTGGACCGAGGCGCCATGCGTATCCTGCCCGGCAGCCACCGTCCCATCATGGAGCACTGGGGCCGGGTCTTGTCCCCTGAACACAAGGACATGCTGCCCCGCGTGCATGGTCTGCGGCCGGCCCCGGTCCCGGAGAAACAGCCCTCGTACCCTGAGCACATCCCGGACCTGGGCGAAACACCCTGGGTCGAGTGTGAGCCGACCCCCATGGTGGCGCGCCGCGGACAAGTCCTGCTGCTCTGCAGCGCCGGGCTCCACTCGGCCTGGCAGAACGAGGACACGGTGTCCCGCAAGGCGATGGGGACTGCCTGGATCCCCGCCGGCGTGCCGGGCGGTCTGCCCCGGAATCAGATCGATGACATGAAGGCGTTCTTCCCGAAGTTGAAGCGGAAACTGCGCCCCGAGCGCGCCCATATCGTGCCCGACGACTTCCATTGGGTCCTCGAAACCGACTACGAGCCGAAGTGGAGTGAAACCTTCCTGCCATCGC
>Ga0310125_10002137_pt1 | contig 10256 bp, 7 predicted proteins | sample CB11b_Tmax_Bot8__FD_203508 | JGI IMG/M metagenome (GOLD analysis project Ga0310125, IMG submission 203508) | Marine microbial communities from Western Arctic Ocean, Canada - CB11b_Tmax_Bot8 | ecosystem: Environmental > Aquatic > Marine > Oceanic | place: Canada: Western Arctic Ocean | collected... | reverse complement strand
AAATTGATTGATCGGAAAGAATATTCCGCAAGGATGTACCCAGTTGTCCGAACGCGCCAGTTATCAAAATACGACTCATTTATGCATTAAGATTTTTCGACATAAAATGACTTGGCAATAATCTCCAGTTGGCGCAGCAGGATCAATTTGTTATTGCTAGGATGGAATATCATAGTGTGGATGTAATACGTTTTATCAGTCAATCCGTCATAAAATAAATACCCTATGAATGGTCCCCCCTGGGTATCTTCAATTGCTTCCCAGATACCCGTTATACGCCAGGCAAGCCAGTCATTGAATTGGGTGGTATTCAAATTAAATTTGTATTCACTATAGCGTATACTTCCAAAATATTCTTCAGGAAAATCCATTATATATTGTTTCGCCATTTGGACATCATTAATGATTGCACCGTCTTCCCAATGTACAGCAAGCCAGCGGAAGGGCATTTCTCGACCAATCCAGAATAATCGCTGCTCTGAACTGTCAACGAGCACCTCGTAACCCCACGGAACTTTTATACCCCAGCCGTATGCCTCATGCAAATGTGTTTCCAACTCTTTCTGGCGCGTATTATTGAACATGAAACGTGCCTGCCGATATTCAAATAAATCAGAAAACTGCTGTTTTATCCATTCATTCTGTTCTTTTGCTATTTCTTTAGCCCGCGCAACAGTTGGAGTGTTTATAACCAGGAATATCTGATTGCGGGCGAATGGATCCTTCGAAAAAATGAACGGCTTTTCTCCAGAAATGGATTGTTGGTATTGTTTGTCAGATAAAATGCGCTTAACCAGTGCTACTCCCGGACTGGATAGATCATTACCAATTGCGCCAACGACAACCAGTGTACTATTTTTAATTTTGTCGAATTCACGTGGGTGAACAAATGTCAGTTTGTAATATGGCTCCGGCTTAGGCGTGTACAATGTATCGTTTAAAACAGCGCTAAGAATTTCCTTAATTTTGCCTTCATCTTCCATGGCAGCGATCACAAAAATATCATCATCTGAACCCAGTGCTTCCCGTTTTGTGTCGCAGCCACACAATAACAGGACAATCAGACCCAGGATAATATTTGTTATTTCACTAGTTCTTTTATTTTCCATCTAGATACAAAATTAGCGCTTTCCAGAGCAAAAACCACTTAATTGCTATAGTCGGCTGGAAAATTTGATATGCAACTTAGCTTCCGATAAATGATCACCGCGCCCAAAACCAATGGTGGCGCTGAGGATGGAACTGCTAGACACTTGTGTCAAACCAAACCCAAACCCAATTGGATAAGGTTGATATTCCTTTTGTATAGCGCCTTCGATAAACCCAAATAATTGCAGGTTATTCCTCGCTGTTGCTAACAATTCAAACGTCGGAATTAAGATACTATTGCTGATAAACTGGTCATCTCTGTACCCTCGCAAACTATTAACGCCGCCATAACGAATTTTCTGCCCTTTATGGATAGCACCATCCTGCACCCAACTGCCAGTAGTTAACATTCGGGTATGAGCCGAAAATCGCGAGGTTATAGGTTGGTACGAGCCCATAGATATCAGCCAGTGTCCTTGAAGATCTTTTTTATTATCTTTAGTCTGATTGCCCAATGAAGCAGTTACATCCCAATAATTGCCATCAAATGGGGTCCAGCGGTTATTTCTACTATCTTTCTCCAGGCCAACAGATATCGCGGATGATTTATGCTTGGATAAGCCAATTGATCCACCTGTTTCTGTAGGATTAATGTTGGTGCTACTACCTCCAAAACGCCATTTTCCAAAACGGGTACCACCCGTAAGAATCGTACCTTCCTGCGCACCATATACATATTCCCCATCTCTTAGTTCTTGATCAAATTTAATTCGCAATCCAAATGGTATACCAAACGGTGCCGGTTCTTCGTGATAAAATGACAACACTTGAGACTTTTCGTTTTGGCGTTGCCAATGCAATTGCGAGGTGCTGGCTGATTGCCAAATATTTTCCATATGAATATCGATTTCACCGGTCGCTTTCCAAATACCTCCACTACCCTGACTGGCCCCCAATACACCGGAAAAATTACTTTCAAAAGCAGGAGTAACCTGAACTAATGCAGCAAGGTGTAAGTCCTGTGTACGTCCGTAGACAAGCCTAATACTATTCTGAAAAAATTTATAACTGGACTCAATCCAGCCAATTTGCTTCATCGTTTCAAACCGTGGAGACGAGTTCACAATGGATGCTAGTAACCTGAAGGCAGTCTTTGCACTTATTTCGTCATTTCCTGAAACGATAATGGTATCAATCGCTATTGCTTCTTCAATTTTTGTGTAAGCTACTCTATTCGGGACGCCCACATGAAAAGAAGTAAGAACAAAACTGTGATTTAAAGTTTCTCCAGTTGTAAGCAGTGAATCCAGATACATTTCGACCATTTGCGAAGCCATTATGGTAGGATTTTTATCCTCGTGCACAATCAGTTCTACCGTTTGCCCGTGTAGAACAAGTACCATAAATAATATTGCTCTAGAAATACGCACGGATTTCTCCCGTTATATTGATAAAATTATCGTAACGTATATCTGAAATATAATTGATTGTCACATTGATCGAAAAATTCTGGCGCAAGAGGATATGGCCTTGAATATTAACCTTTCTTGTATATCCTAGTGCGTGACCACGAACAGCTTCTGGCGGCGGATAAGCTGCCTCGCCATCCAGGTGTACTGTGGCCCATTCAAATCTGCCCTGTAAACGTCCTTTACTACTGAAAAAGTGTAGGATATCTAGACGAATACCACGCAAGGTAGCAGAATAATTACTCATCTGATGCTGGCCAGTGTCATGCCCGTTCTCCAGTAATGCTTCGGTCTGCCAAAGCGATGAGAATCGCTGCTTGATTCCGATTTCTGCCCAGGTGCCTTGGGCGCTGCGGTCCCGGCTGTGAGAAAAGCCAGATTCGACATTGGCGTCATGTTGCTTTAATTTGACTACAGCATGCGTATTAGCACTGATTGGTTCCAACCAATCCACAGCCAGTTCTGTATTCATCCGCAAATCTGCACCCCTGGGATCAAGGTTATTTAAGTCTTTCTCGCCCAGCCACCATGTTCTGATTTTCCGACCCGCACGGTTTACATAATCCCATTCGTGGCGCAATTTCGAACGAGAACGAATTATAGTTGATGCATTCAAATCATCTTCTCCATAGCGATTTACACTGAAATTTTGACCATTGAAATCCCATAACCAATCCAACCTGTATTTTATTTCCTTGAACTTCGAATTGAGCCTTTTACCAAAATCATATTCCAAACGCTGAATTCCTTCGAATTGTGTAGTTGGTTTACGACTGCCGGTTAAAATTGTATAGGAGATATAGGCACCATTAGGATCGGACACATATTCTTCAAATTGTGGATCATAACGGTATGTACCCAGCCCAATACCTACCGAGTCATAAACAGTTGCTCTGTTTTCGGTAAGTGTTTCTTCAAGCTTGATCTTTACATCCAGGCGCAATGGATGGTTTGGCCTTCGAAAAAAGATCCGTGCCTGGGCTAGATCATAATCCAGGTCTTTTTCTTCAAGTATTTGGGCTTTAATTCGCTTGCGATAGATGAGCGATTGATTCCAGCCTTTATGGGTTTGTAAGCGCAGATCTAACTCACTGAAATATCCCCTACTCGATAAAACGAGTTCCTCATCAGTATTCAAGTGATCTTCACGGCGACCAATAGTTACGATTGTCTGTAATTTTTCCCCACCATATTCAACACCACTGGTGAAATGCTTGAATTGATTGGCTTTTTTAGATGACTCAAAAGAATAATTAATTCGGGGGTGGATCCTGCCTGGCAGTAATCGCGCAGCAAAATTAATTTGATTAAAACGATCATTACCATATTGAACCTGATTAAAATTTCCTGTAATACTTGGCACCACCAAAGTTGTACCATGAAAATCCATCAATATTCGCTTTCGCAACGCAGCGCCAATTTCATATTGGGAAAAACTTCCATTGACTGACCCCAATGAATCAATAGTAAGGGTTGCACCCACATTGCGCAGTCTCTCCCTTTCCTGCCCACTCACAGTGATATTCCAGTCCTGATTAAAATTTACGGAGCGATCCCGTTGCAGTGTATGAAATCTGCCGGTCCTGCTCCAGTCAGAGACCTGGTAACCCAATAATATCTTTTCGCCAAGCGGTATTTTTTGACCAGATAGCTCGACCTCATGACCTATACCTTGATTATCCGCGTCATCTATGCTGGAATAACTGTTTTGGTCATGATCTGAAACAGCTAATTCTACAGATAGATTCATCCAATCATTCAATTGATGATAACTCACTACCTGAACCATCTGCTGGCTCTCTGGATTTACCAGCTTTCTCAACGGGCTATAAAGGTCCATGGTTTGGCGCATTTGATCGAGGTCATTGTTGCCCATCCATTCGTAATATAGAGTCCCATTAATCGTGATCTTTCGTGCATATTCACCACTAAATACGTCGTAGGTAAACGCCACGTTGAAATGATCACCCAAGATAGTGTCCGCTGGATCATAGACATATATACTATCCACAAATATGTAGGCACCGCTAGTGTCTTGTGTCGCACCACTTATTTGCACATCTTTATCACCCACATTTTTGAACAAGTTCATGATTTTACTATCTATTTGATCTTCGCCCGCTAAGGCCTGGTCAAATTCCCTCAACCAACTCAATTGTATATTACCTTTATTCCCCAAATTCCTTTTCATAGATGTACCCAACACACTGCGATTATACTGTGCATCTGAATATTGGTATTCAAGATAAATATCGCTATCAAAATAGATCAAGTGCCGGGGCATAAATGTCAATTCACCGATAGCATAATCAACGGTATAATCATTGTTTTCACCGCGGACCATGCGCATACCATTTAACCAGACCCGTTCTGATCCCGCTAAAATAATAATATCCCTACTGCCATCCCCGGAGGTAAGTTTATAAGGTCCTTGCTTTCCATCTACACCTTTAAACTCTACCTGGTTTAATTTTCCCTTCGATCCGGCAAATACTGCGTTGCCAGACCATTTATTATATTTAAAGTTATTATTTAAGCCAATCATCCTCCTGTTAACATTCATGAATTTACCTGACGAATAACTCACGTCAATATCTCCGGCAGTTACTAGAAAATTATCATGATTTACCTGCAAATAGACTTTATCAATTTCATCTAGTGTTTTAGTATTTCCTTCTGGCTGGATCGGTAAATTTTGATCGGAAAGGACGCCGCTAATTTGTAAATCGGGTCCCAGGGATCCCTGTATCTGCATCCGCAAACCTCCAGTAAATTCAGAGCCTGTTATCGGGCTTACACTGGCAGTTCGATAAACCGTGCCCGCCATATATAGAGCATCTGTATTTTGAATACTAGGCGTTGAACTAGAGAATGTTTCTATAGGAAAATTATTTTTTTTTATCAGTGAATCCACAAGTGGTAAATGCAGCCACTTTGGTCCAACCTGCAATGGTAAGGAACTAGAAAAATGATTATATCTAACTGCCAGGGTTCTTGGCTCCTTTTGGGTTCTTGGCAATGATAACATTCCTTGCACTGCATCCAATGCATAGTCAAACGGAACATTATCCAATGCATTGATGATAAATGTTGAATCGATGATCAAATTGTGACGCAGCTGAATTACCGTAGCAGTCGCTGGAACATGGATTGTATCTATTACTGATAATATTTGCCCAGTCAAATAACTGCTCAAGGCAGTAAACAAAATAAATCTACTATTCAAATTGAAGTACCAGCATCCTTAGGTTAGTTAAACATATTAAGTCTCGATTATTTACTGCACAGTCCAGCAGTTGTTCATCGGCACGTATTGGTATTGAAAATTCACTTGTTTCTAAATGATCGAGGATCTGACCTTGCCCCTCAGCGTTGACAACTATCCATTTATTTTCAACATACTGCAATTTTGAAGGTGCTGAAATAGCCACCATTAATTTGGTTTTTATTCGACCCAGGCGATTGAATATTACCACTTCCCCCGTACACGAGAATAATAGACCTATATCACCATTAGGTACGATTACCATTGACTCCAGACAGACCTCGTCGATGGTTTGCTGGTTTAAATCCAGAAAGGGTAACCGATCAATTCCGGAAGCATTGCCCCGCCGAATTAAATGGTCATCTGCAGAATAGAGATAATAATAACCCCAGGTGTCTGTAGAAATTTTATCGATATAAACACCAGATCCATCCTGGTATGGATCCAGGCTAATACTGCCGGTATAGTTTAGTCTATAGTCATAGCGCAGGAGCCTCTTTTCACTACGATCGCAGACGAGCAGATCTAGGTTGGAAACGGTGAGCCCGACAGGGTCAAAAAATGCATCATAATCATTTCCAAACCCGCCTGCGAATAGGAAATTTCCTGCAGGTGAACGGGCGGCAAGACGGCGTGCCTTATTATCAAGATAAAAAAGCCAATCCCCTGGCCCTGCAGTAATCATATCTGGAGAGAATTCCTGAGTCTGAAATTCGCTGGGAAATTGATATACCTGTACTGACTGGCCATATAGACCACTGACCAGATAAAAAAAGACAATAGCCCTAATCATAGGGCCAATACGATCAAATGACTGGTTTTGTTTCAGATACTTGTGGCGGTTTTACTAGAAAATAGGTACCCACACCTATCATTATGATTGATATTAGCTGAGCACCAGAAAGTCCAAAGGCTGGCTGAACTATCCAGATATACTTTGGATTAATACGGATGAACTCCATACAGAACCGTTCTATTCCAGCAAAAATAAGGTATGTAAAAAACAAACTGCCCTCGACCTGGATAGTTTCCCGTTTATTCCAGAGAGAATAAAATATCCCTAAACCAATGATCGTTTCCATGATTTGAGTTGGAAATACAGTAATTACATCACCAGAATTCCAACCAGATAGGTCTACCCAAGGATAATTGTAAGTGAATGATCCGTATGTTGTTGGCGGCGCACCATTTTCAAAAGTCATACCAATTAAGAATTTCGTTGGTAGACCATAATCATCCCCAACCAAAAAACAACCGACTCGACCAATAGCGTAGCCTAATATCAGTAATGGGGCAACAATATCAGCGAAGGTCAACCAAGGTAAATCATTCTTTTTTAGCACAATAGTCACTCCCAAGGTTCCACCCATTAAACCACCAAGGAAAACAAGACCCGCACCGCTGAATATCATCCCTGTGGGGTCACCCAGTACACGATCAAAATTCTCCAATAGATAATAGATCTTTGATCCAACAATTCCACCAATCGCCGCCGCAGTTAGTATATCAGAAGCAAGTTTATCCCCATAACCTAAGCGGCGCATTTCCTTTAGCAGTAATGCATAGCAGGTATAAAAAGCCACAACCAGCATGAAGCCATACGAATAAATGGCCAGATGAAATTCAAAGCCAAAAAAACGAATTATTCCAAAATCATAGATTACAGGCCACATTATAATTTTCCTCCACAGTTTGCGCAATATTTATTAACAATTCCTGTTTTATTACCACATCCAGGACAATATTTTTTCCCATCGAAAACACTACTATCGTCTTTTTGGTAGTAAAAAATAATTCCCACAAGAATTGCCAAAATACCTAAAACTGCAAATGGTTCCCATAATGGTAGTCTATGTCGTTGCGGCACCACTTGATTACTTTGCGGCGCTTCTGACTTGCCCTGGGAACGCTCGCTCAATAGTTGCTGTAGTAACACCGTTGTTGTCTGTGTTGTATGATTTGTATAGGATATAGATATTGTTTTAGCTGACATTGCGGGTAACTCAGCAACGTGTATCTGATGAAATGTTATGCCATGCTGATCTTTATTAGCGGTCGATTTTTGCGCTAGGGTAAAATCTTGCGCAACCAGTGGTTCTTGAATAAAAATATGGAATTCATTCAAAGGTACAGTTGCCTGCACCGTGTAGTTGAATTTCCGTGTACTGGATGTATCAAATGGCACGTAAAAAACAAAGATTCGAAATGATGGCTTATTAAGATCCAACCGTACCCAACTATTTGATTCTTTATTATCTATTGGTACAGGTAATACTTCGGATTCATCATTCGCTATTCCTGATACAAGAAATACTGAATCCGTTGTTGCCGGCACAACCATTTCCAATGCTAACGGTAGAGCAGATTTTTCCACTTTCCCATTCAATTCAACCATCACACCACTGTAATAGTATTCCGGATAAATGTAGACATCCAATTTTGCTATAGGAGAAGTGGCAAGAACATTCTGATAAAATAGTATAACTATGTAGAGATATTTTCGCATCCAGGTTAAAAACTTATAATTATACCATTACCAAATCTAATATAATTATTGCAGACCAATCATAATTGCGTTGTAATAAGTGTAAGAACAATTAAATCATAGACTGTATGGGCGTATGCTGCTGGCCCAAATCCGCGAAAAACATAGATGATACCCAGAAATACACCAGCGATAAAACGCATCATGAATACTGGAAAATTTGGATCTTCACCATAATCACCCATAAAATGAAAAAGCGAGAAAAGTGCGGCAGCAAAAATTACACCACTTGCTATTTTGGCTATTTTTTTCCACTGGAAGATGAAACCAAGTATAGATCCAAAGCCAGCGATAAGGATAACACGAAACACAAACTCCTCATAGATCCCAGCACCAATTGAGAGCACCACTTGCTGCAACATTGTACCAGTCGCATTGGCAATCAGCAACGGCGTTGTGGATGCCATTAGGATGTACAATGCAAACCCCCAACAAATACTTTCTAGAAACATCCAGATTAAATATTCTCCATGGATAGCAGTGGATTTAAGCGCTTTCTTCTGGCGTAAAAAAGCGACCATAAAACCAATCATGAACGACGCGCTGAACCCGTACACACCGTATATGCCAAACAAACCCAAAACTTGTCGCATAAGTACGTCTGCACCATTCCGGAGTATTACGATATCATTTACAGAAATGGTGAATACACCAATCTCATAAATAACAAATAGCGGAATAGTGAAAATGAAACTATAAAGGGGTGAGTTTGTCGTAGACCAATAACTGGGATTATTCATCGATTAAATCATAAATCATTTATCTATCTGTAACACTGCCAGGAGCGCTTCCTGAGGAATCTCAATTTTTCCGATCAATTTCATGCGTTTTTTCCCCTGTTTCTGTTTTTCCCAAAGTTTTCGCTTTCGGGTAATGTCCCCCCCATAACATTTTGCCGTTACATTTTTTTTTAATGCCTTTACTGTTGACCGGGCAATTACTTTTGTCCCCAAGGAAGCTTGAATAGGGACATCAAAAAGTTGTCTCGGTATTAGTTCCTTTAATTTACTGCACAGCGCTACACCCCGATCATATGCATCGCTGGCATGGATAATGATCGATAATGCATCAACCGGTTCGCCATTCAGCAATATATCTAGTTTTTTTAAATCCCCTTGCCGGTAGTCAGTCAATGCATAATCGAAAGACGCATAACCTCGGGTAGCTGATTTTAATTTATCATAGAAATCAAATATTATTTCAGCCAGAGGCAGATCGTAATGTAACTGAGCCTTTCCTTTGGTCAAGTAATTAGTGTTTTTATAGATGCCTCGCTTACTTTGACATAGTTTCATGATCTTACCAATATATTCAACAGGTGTAATGATCTCCGACGCCATATATGGCTCCTGGATATCCTGAATATCGGAACTTGGCGGCATCTTGGCTGGTGTATCCACATCCACCTCTCGGCCATTTTTTTGCACCACACGGTACCGTGCATTTGGTGTTGTTGTCACTAAATTGACCTTAAACTCTCTTTCCAAACGTTCTTGGATGATTTCCATATGCAATAATCCAAGAAAGCCGCAGCGGAAACCAAACCCCAAAGCCTCGCTGGTTTCAGGCTCATAGATAAGAGAAGCATCATTTAACTTCAGTTTATCCAGCGCTTTGCGTAACTGGCTATAATCATCACTTTCGGATGGGTATAAGCCTGAAAAAACCATTGGTTTTATATGCTTGAAACCTGGAAGCGGTTCTTCAGCCTGGTTTGACTTTGCGGTTAGCGTATCGCCGGGTAATATATGAGTTACATCTCGGATATTAGCAATAACATAACCCACATCCCCCGCACGAAGCTCTTTTGCTTTTATCATCTTCATCACAAAATGTCCCACTTCTGTTATCTCGTATTCATGGTTGTGACTAAAAAACCTCGCTGTTG
>Ga0310125_10002135_pt1 | contig 10266 bp, 10 predicted proteins | sample CB11b_Tmax_Bot8__FD_203508 | JGI IMG/M metagenome (GOLD analysis project Ga0310125, IMG submission 203508) | Marine microbial communities from Western Arctic Ocean, Canada - CB11b_Tmax_Bot8 | ecosystem: Environmental > Aquatic > Marine > Oceanic | place: Canada: Western Arctic Ocean | collected... | reverse complement strand
CTACAGTTTGAATGGAGTTAATTACGAACTTCTCCCCTTGGGTTCGGAACAGGTTGCTGATTGTGAACCAATCTTCATTGATATGCCAGGATGGCATGAAAGTACTTTTGGAGTTAAAGAGTGGGATAAGCTACCTGCTAATGCTCAGAGTTATTTATTAAAACTTCAAGATTTATGTGGTGTACCAATTCATATTATCTCCACAGGACCAGAGCGTGATGAAACAATACTGCTCAAACACCCATTTGAATAAATATAAAAATTTATAAGATGATAGGAGTATTTAAAGATTGACAAATCCCAACAAGAAAAATGCTTCAATCATTATTTCTGCTTCTTGGATTTTTACTTCTAATTCAGAGGGTCAACTACTTTCGGATTATTCAATAGTAATTGAGAATGATAAAATTATTGATCTAGTTCCTCAAGATAAAGTATTTGATGAGTACGAAGCTAATGATACATATCAATTAACTGATTATATTCTTATCCCCGGCTTAATTAATACGCATACACACGCAGCAATGAGTTTATTTAAGGGCTTTGCTGATGACTTACCTTTGCAGGATTGGTTGAATGATTATATATGGCCTGCAGAAAAAGAATTTATTAACTCTTCGTTTGTTAAAGACGGATCAATTTTAGCTCTATCAGAAATGATAAAATCGGGGGTTACGACTTTTAATGATATGTATTTTTTTCCAGATGCAACTGCTGAAGCCGTTAAAGAGTTAGGGGTGAGAAGTAATATTGGATTAGTCGTTTTAGATTTTCCAACGAATTATGCCACAGACCCCGAAGATTACTTATTAAAAGGATTTGAGTTTAGAGATAAATGGAGGAATGAAGAACTAATAACGACTTCTATAGCACCTCATGCGCCATATTCTGTTTCTGATGAAGCTTTTACTCTTATCAATACTTATTCAGAAGAATTAAGCATAAATATTCATACACATTTACATGAAACGCAATGGGAGATAGAAGATAGTATTGAGAAATATGGAATAACTCCAGTGCAAAGGCTGAATAATTTAGGAATTATTGGCCCTTCGTTAATGGCTGTACATTGTGTTCATTTAAATGATCAGGATATGGCTACATTAGCTAAAAATAAAGCTAGTATCGTTCATAACCCATCTTCTAATATGAAATTAGGAAGTGGAATTGCTGATATTGCTAAAATGCTAAAGCAAAACTTAAACATTAGTTTGGGTACCGATAGCTCTGCAAGTAATAATCGGCTAGATATAATGGAAGAAATGCGTTTAGCTGCCTTATTAATCAAAGGAAGCACAAAGTCACCCGAATCGTTTTCGGCTAATGAAGCAATAAAAATGGCAACAATTAATGGTGCAAAAGCATTAGGATTGGAATCAATAATAGGCTCAATTGAAAAAAATAAGAAAGCAGATTTGGTAGCAATTGATTTAAATTCAATTGAAAATCAGCCTATATACAATCCTTTGACTACTCTTGTTTATAGCTCCAGCAGATCTGATGTTAGTTATGTGTGGATTGATGGAGAGATAAAGCTTAAGGATAAAAAATTAGTTAAAATTGATGAGGAAAGAATAATACAACTGGCAAAGAAATGGCAAAGAAAACTAAAGAAAACATAGATTACAAAGAAGTAGAAAAATTTAATTTACTAGCACATAAGTGGTGGGATGAAACTAGTGAATTTAAACCTTTACATCAAATCAACCCATTAAGATTAAATTTTATAGCAAGCAAAGTTAAATTATCTTCAGCAAAAGTTCTTGATGTAGGTTGTGGCGGTGGAATTTTATCTGAATCACTAGCAAAAAAAGGAGCTAAGGTTACAGGTATAGATCAAGGCGAAAATGTTATTAAAATAGCTAAACTACATATGAAAGAATCTAAGTTAAATATTAACTATAAGCAATTGAATATAGAAGACTATTTTAAAATTAATAAAGAAAAGTTTGATGTTATTACTTGTCTAGAGATGCTTGAACATGTCCCAGACCCTTCATCTATTATTGATAAATGTGCGGCGCTCATTAAGCCAGGAGGGACTATTTTTTTCTCAACAATTAATAGAAACCCAAAATCATTCTTATTTGCAATTATTGGCGCTGAATATATATTAAATTTATTACCTAAAGGAACCCATGAATATAATAAGTTTATAACGCCTGCTGAACTTAGGGATTGGTGCTTGATGAAGCAGTTAGATTTTAAAAGCATTATTGGAATGTCATATAATCCTTTTTTGCAGGAATACAAATTGGGCGATGATACCTCTGTAAATTATATTGTTGAAGTTAAGTGGTAAATTGATTAGATCAATTTTATTCGATTTAGACGGTACTTTTGTTGACACCGCTCAGGACTTAATTGAAACAGCTAATATTGTTTATGCAAATAATCACAAACCTAATATCTCTTATGAAATAGGGCGTGAAATTGCTTCTGATGGTATAAGGGCTTTTCTCAGGCTCCGATTTGATGAAGAGAGGGATAATTTTGATTTATTATCTGAAGAGTTTTTAACTAATTACAATAAACAATTTCTGAATACTCCATTGCTGTTCGATGGTATTGAAAATCTTTTATTAGACTTAGAAGAGAAGGGTGTGAGGTGGGGTATTGTTACAAATAAGGCCAGATATTTTGCTGAGAACATAATAAAATACCATCAACTTACTAATAGATGTTCTGTTCTAATGTGTGGTGATGATAACGGATTTAAGCCAAAACCATCTCCCGATTTATTAATTGAAGCTTGTAGACTTCTTGATGTGAATATATCAGATGTAATTTATGTTGGTGATAGTCATCGTGATATTTTATCTGCAAAATCTGCAAAAATTAAATCGGTATTGGCATGCTATGGGTATTTGAAAAAGTCAGACTTAATCGAAGAGTGGAACTCTGATTATATTATTCATAGCCCTTTAGAAATTTTTGACTTAGATGGCCTTACGCTCAACAATGGCTTGAGCTAGCGTTCCACTATCAACATATTCTATTTCCCCCCCCATTGGTAACCCTCGTGCTATTCGTGTAGTTTTAATATCTACATCTTTAAATAATTCTTTTATATATTGTGCAGTAGCATTACCTTCAACAGTAAAATTTGTTGCGAGAATCATCTCTTTAATATTTGAATTTTTTACTCGCTTGATAAGTTTACTTAAGTGAATGTCATTTGGACCCACTCCATCAAGCGGTGATAACCTCCCCATCAGGATAAAATAAAGCCCATTATAAGAATGAGTTTCTTCTAGCATTAAAAGATCAGTGGGCATTTCTACTATACAAATAGTATTGACATCACGTTTGCTTGATAAACAAATAGAGCATTGTGGCTCTTCTGAAAAGTTATTACATAATTCACAGTGCATAAGTTGCTCAAGTGCATTTGAAATTTTTTCTGAGAGGTTTTTTGCACCATTTCTATTTCTTTGAAGCAAGAAGTAAGAAAGCCTTAAAGCAGATTTAGGACCCACTCCTGGTAATATTTTTAGTGCATCAACAAGATTTTCAAGTACTTCAATTTTTTTCATACTAGAAAGGTAGGTTTATTCCTGGAGGAACAAGACCATTCATTTTTTCACTACTTGTACTTTCTATTTTTTGGAATGCATCTTTAAGGGCCACAATAATAAGATCTTCTAGCATTTCTTTATCATCTAATAAAGTTGAATCAATATTAATTTTTTTTATATCGTTTTTACATGACATTAATATTTTTACAAGACCATTACCCGATGAGCCTTCTATATTTATATTAGCTAATTCATCCTGAGCCTTCTTTAGGTTAGCTTGCATCATTTGCGCCTGTTTCATTAAATTACCCATACCGCCTTTACTCATATTAGGTTTCCTTATTTTTAGTTGGTTCTATGCTCGAAGTTATAACTTCAGCACCAAAGTTATCGATTAATTCTTTTACAAAGCTATCTTCCATAATAGCAGATTCAGTAGTTTTCATTAATTCCGAACTTTTTATTTTTTTTTGCTTTGATGGGGTTATAGGGTCTTTACCTAATGTTATATTTACTTTAGTCTTTTCATTAAAATAATTGCTAAGCGTTTCTGCAAGTTTGTCAATATAGCTATCTTGATTAAGGTGTTGAAATTTTTCGTTTAGAATTAAATTAAATATATGATCTTCATAATTTAACAAAGAACATTCTTGAGCAAGAGATTTTGCAAGTCCTATTTTTAAGTTATTAACTAATCTTTTCCAATCCCCATCAAACACTGTTGTTTTATTTTCATTTATAGAGCTTTTCTTACCCTCTAAACTTTGTACTTTTTTTACTACATCTACTTCTGATTTAATTTTTTTTTTAGAGTTAAATTCTCTAATTGGCTGAATTGATGGGTAGAAAGCCAACATTCTTAATAGTGTCATATTGAAACCAGTTATTGGGTCAGGTGCAAGATGTAAATCTCTTCTGCCATTGATGGCTATTTGATAATTTAGTTGAAGTGTTTCTGGAGCGAATGCAGCTGATAATTTTTTTATTTCTTCATTTAAGTTAGAATTATTAAGATTATCTGGAATGATTTGATGTATTGAAATTTTATGGATTAATCTCGCAAGCTCTTCTAGTGCTAAATCAAAAGAAATACTTTTTTCATCCATTTCTTTAGAGAGCTCCATTACTTTCCCACCATCAGCTTCTGCTAAAGCATTTAATATTGATGTAAGGAAAGTGTCATCAATCGTACCAAGCATTGATATAATATTTTTCGAAGAAATTTTATTTCCTGAGTAAGCAATTGCTTGGTCGAGGATTGAAAGCGCATCCCTCATACTCCCATGGGAAGCTTTAGCTATTATTTCTAATGATTCATCTTCTGCGGTTATTTTTTCTTCTTTAAGCACATTTTTAAGATAGCTAAATATATTTTCTGCTGTCATTTGTTTTAAGTTAAATTGTAGACATCGAGAAATGACTGTAATTGGAACTTTTTTTGGCTCTGTTGTTGCCAGTATAAATTTAACATGACTAGGAGGCTCTTCTAATGTCTTAAGCATCGCATTAAATGCACTCTTAGACAACATATGCACCTCATCAATAATATAAACCTTAAACCTTCCTGACGTAGGAGCATATTGAGCATTCTCAAGGAGCTCTCTCATATTATCAACTTGCGTATTAGATGCTGCATCTACTTCAATAAGATCTATATAACGGCCTTTATCAATATCTTTGCAAGTTAGGCAATTTTGACATGGTGTCGATGAGATACTTTTTTCACAATTAAGAGATTTAGCTAGAATTCTAGCAAGTGTAGTTTTTCCAACACCACGGGTACCTGTAAACAAATATGCGTGATGAAGGCGATTGTTATCCAAAGCGTTACTAAGCGCTTGGACAGTGTTGTCTTGCCCAACTAATGTTTTAAAAGATTTAGGACGCCACTTTCGGGCTAATACTTCATATGACATAGATTAACTTTGTTGTTAATTTGGTAAATGGCGAGCCTAACCCCCGGCACTTGCATCAATAGTTGTGGCTGCTTGCTTCCGCATCTGACCAGGTTGGCTAAATAACAATGCGAGGAGGCCCACCAACTTTATTTTACCTTATTATGCGATGAGTTTAATTAATTAACCACATCTTTTTACAGGAAATTTTTCAAGGTATTTCCATTCTTCATTAGAATAAAGTCTTGAGCGAATTATAAATCTTAACCCTGTAGGCCTTTCGAGGGAAAATTGACCACCTGTTCCTTTAATCGCATCAAGGGTTAAGTGTGTGTGTTCCCAATATTCAAATTGAGAAGCACTCATATAAAAAGGTATACCATGGGCATTACCAACTTCAACATCAGAATTACCGAGATAGAATTCACCTTTGGAGAAGCACATTGGAGCACTTCCGTCACAACACCCGCCCGACTGATGAAACATAAGTTCACCATGGGTTTTTTTCAACTCATCGATGAGTTTATCAGCAGCTTCCGTTGTAGTTACTCGTGTAATCATAATTAAAAAAAGGCAGAATAGTTTCTGCCTTTTATTGTAAACCTATTTAAGTTTATTTTAAAAGAAACCAAGCTTAGTTTCTGTGTAGCTGACTAATAAGTTTTTAGTTTGCTGATAATGATTAAGCATCATCTTATGTGTCTCGCGACCAATACCAGACTGTTTATAACCACCAAAAGCGGCGTGAGCAGGGTAGGCATGGAAACAGTTTGTCCATACACGACCTGCTTGAATACCTTTACCCATTCTGAATGCGGTATTAATATTTCTAGTCCACACAGCAGCACCTAGCCCATAGAGAGTATCATTCGCAATCTCTAATGCTTCAGCTTCATCCTTAAATGTTGTGACCGATACGACAGGGCCAAAAATCTCTTCTTGGAAAATTCTCATTTTATTATTACCTTTAAATACTGTTGGCTCAATGTAATAACCTTCAGCATGTTCACCATCCATAATCTTTCGATTACCACCGATAAGAAGCTCTGCACCTTCTTCTTTCCCCAATGCTATATAAGATAGAATTTTTTCCATCTGCTCACTGGAAGCTTGAGCACCATGCATATTATCTGCTTCAAGCGGACTTGCTTGCTTAATAGCTTTTACCCTTTCAAGCGCTCTTTCCATAAATTTATCATAGATAGATTCTTGTATGATTGCTCGCGAAGGGCAGGTACAAACTTCCCCCTGGTTAAGAGCAAACATTGTGAAGCCCTCAAGTGCCTTATCAAAAAGACCATCATCTGAATCCATTATATCTTCAAAGAAAACGTTAGGAGATTTACCACCTAATTCAAGGGTTACTGGAATAATATTTTGTGATGCGTATTGCATAATTAGTCGACCAGTAGTGGTCTCACCTGTGAAGGCAATTTTTGCAATTCGGCTTGAGCTTGCTAGTGGTTTCCCTGCTTCCAAACCAAAACCATTAACTATATTAAGAGTACCAGCAGGTAATAGGTCAGCAATTAACTCCATTACAACTAGTATTGATACTGGTGTTTGTTCGGCTGGTTTTAAAACAATACAATTTCCAGTAGCAAGTGCTGGTGCTAGCTTCCATACAGCCATCAGAATTGGAAAATTCCATGGGATAATTTGACCCACAACCCCTAGTGGCTCATGAAAATGATAAGCCATAGTTTCACCATCAATCTCACCAATACTTCCTTCCTGAGCCCTTATAGCGCTTGCGAAGTACCTAAAATGATCAATGGCTAATGGGATGTCAGCATTTATACATTCTCTAATTGACTTACCATTATCAATAGTTTCAGCTAGAGAAATTGTCTCAAGATTTTTTTCCATTACATCAGCTATTTTTAATAAGATATTAGCGCGCTCTGTGGTGCTTGTTTTCCCCCAAGCATCTTTGGCTGCATGAGCAGCATCAAGAGCTAATTCGATGTCCTTTTCATTAGATCGGGCTACCTCACAAAATGGTTTGCCAGAAATAGGTGTAATATTTTCAAAATATTTTCCATCAACTGGTTTAACCCATTTCCCTCCAATAAAATTATCGTATTTTTCTTTGTATGGGCTTTTAATCCCAAGATTGTTAAGTGTAGTATATGCCATCATTTTCCCCAAATTGTTGTTAATTCATATATATCTTATATAAGACTAAAAAATATAAAAAAATATAATTTTAGATATTGCATAGTGCACTAATTAAATGCATAAAACATTTTATTACAATAAACCCCAATCTATTATAAATCAAGAATTTTCAAGTTTAATTCATAATTTAGAAAAATTAAGTGACATTCTATATTGAAGGACTGTTTAATTAAATTAAAAGTATGAATAAGGCCTATCCCTAAATAGAGATAATCAACAGTCAAAAGTAAATGATATATAATTTCTTGTCCGGAAGGGTGGATGAGTGGTTTAAGTCGCACGCTTGGAAAGCGTGTTCAGGTTTATACCTGACGCGGGTTCGAATCCCGCTCCTTCCTCCATATTTATATTGATAATGGTTGATAATGGTTGATAATGGTTGATAATCATTTACTTGGATGCCTTATGAAGTATTTAATTTTTGTTCTATTCTTTTTATTTACTCAAAATGTGAATGCAAATTGGGTTACTTTCTATGAGAGTCAAATATTTGACGCCAAATTACTTTTAAGTTCGGTTTATCAAAATAAGCAAAAAACTCAAGCTCTTATAGAGTTAAATTTTAAAGAAAAATTATTTTCTGATGGGGTAGCCTCACATGTGCTATTTTTGGAACATATTTGTGGGGGAATAAGGCCCTCTATTATTGAGGAAAAATTTTATAAAGGAGCAGCTAATAAAAGTGAAGAATTAGTTATGAATGATAAACCTGAAAAATTTGAAAAATACGTCATTAAAACATTCCCAAATCTTATTAAGCAAATTTGTATTTAAACTTACTCAGTTCCTTCATAAATTATTTTCCATTCTCCATTCTCAGTTTTCCATATTTGTTTCTTTTTTGTTTTATTAATAATTAAATTACTTTTGTAATCCTGGTCGAACAAAACAATTCTTAGTTGATCTTGATTTGATGGGTACTCATAAATAGATATATTATTTAAAGAAATTTGAATATTTTTAGATCTTTTAAAAACGTTCTTTTTAATAAGAGCCCATTTTTTATAGTTTGCATTGTTATATATTGCATTGTTAGTGTAGAAATTTATATATTCACTATAATTTGCATTTCTCCAACTTTCTTTCCAGTTTTTTATAGCGCTTAATAGACGCTTTTGATCATTCTTTATATCTTCTTCTTTTCTTGAGCTTAAATTATTAATGCTTAAATTTGATAAAATAACTGGTGTACCAATTGTGTTAAGCACATTTTTGATTTCGACTAGATCTTTATTTGATAAAACTATACAGCCATCACTAGCCTCTGGGGCTCTACTATATGTAGATTTAGGTGTTCCATGAATCCAAATACCAGAGCCGGTGGATTTATTTACTCTATCAAATTCATTCGGGTAATTAAGCGGGTAGGCTCCGTCACCATAAAAATCAGTTAACTCTTGCTGTATTTTTTTTTGAATAAAATATGTCCCAAATGGTGTTTTCTTGTCACCTTCAAATTTTTTTCCGTATCCATTTCTACCAATAGACACGTAATAATCTGATAAGTAAGAATATTTACCTTTGCTATTTTCAAATACAAAAAGTCTAGAGCTGTCCATATCGACATATATCAGGTATTTATCATTTTGAGCCGGAAGAATATTAAATTTAGGTTGTAAATTATATTTAATTGAAGCTAAGTATCCTTTTATTCTTCTTTGCGCTTCTTTCTTAAACTCTTCTACCTTGATAGAATTGATTTTAATTGCACTCCCACCAAAATTATCAATGCTCATTGAGTAAGCAGTTAAAATATCACCACGAATTAAATGAGCAAGTTTAAAATTTGGAGCTAAAGCTATTAATTCATCAATAGTCTTAATTGCTTGATCAAGCTTTCCATTCGATATTGATTCTAAAGATTCAATTAATAAAGATTCAACTGTTTTTATATTATCTGTTTGAGTTGTTATTGATTCGGTTGATTTTTCAACACTAGTATTTTTGTTTAATATAATCTTTCTAAATTTATTTATAAAAATTTCTCTTTGTTCGGCAGGTTTTTTGTTGAAGAAACTATCTAATTCTTTTGTTAAATTTAGAAAAATTATATTTATAAAAATTTCTTTTTGTTCGGCAGGTTTTTTGTTGAAGAAACTATCTAATTCTTTTGTTTGATTTTCTTCAGAGCTTAAAATATTGGAACAGTAGAAAAATAGAATAATGAAAATGAGGTGCATATAATTGTAGAATATTGAAATTTATTTACCCAGAAGTCTCTTCTAAGATTAACCAATCACCATTTTCCTCTATAAAAACTAAAGTTTTATTTGAAGTCTGATCCAAGTTACCAGATTTATAATTTTGGATAAAAACTGCTGTAATTTTTCCTTTACCAAACTTTAACTGGATATTAGATAATGAAAGATTAATTATTTTTTTTGAGATTATTCTGCTTGTTCTATATTTTTCCCAATCAGACTTAGTCATTTTATTTGGATAATTAAAATTAGCAGCATAAGAGTTTAAGTAGCTCTTCATATCTTTATTTTCCCAAGCAGTTTTCCAATTTTCTATTGAGTCTAAAATATCTTGCGACAATCTTTTTTTTGAAAGTTTCGTAACTTTTACTGCGGGTTTTGTTTTAATTGAATCAATCACAGTATTTTTTGTATTGGGTTGATAGTTAAATAATTGTGTAATCATTGAAAGTTTTGTTATCGCTATATTAT
>Ga0310125_10002132_pt1 | contig 10268 bp, 9 predicted proteins | sample CB11b_Tmax_Bot8__FD_203508 | JGI IMG/M metagenome (GOLD analysis project Ga0310125, IMG submission 203508) | Marine microbial communities from Western Arctic Ocean, Canada - CB11b_Tmax_Bot8 | ecosystem: Environmental > Aquatic > Marine > Oceanic | place: Canada: Western Arctic Ocean | collected... | reverse complement strand
TTGAGGAGATGCTGGCAGAACAGGCCGCATCGACGTGGCTTGAGGTGAACTTCCACCAGAACCGGGAAGCCGTGGACCCTGCTGACAGTATTCGGGTCGGTGAATACCGATTGAAGAAGAGCGAGAGCGCTTTCCGGCGTCACATGAGGGCTCTGAGCGCCCTGACGTCCGTTAAGACGCTGCTGCCCGTTAAAGTGGTTAAGGAACCCGCTGTTCGCCTTTCAGCCGCCAGCGAAGCGCCACAGCCAGATCGGGAATCAACAGAAAATCGGCTCGATGTTTATTTCGAGAGGTCGCGAGAGGCGGCTTCGACGAATTGAGAAACTGATCGAGTGCAGCCGCCCCTCCGCTGCTCCGGGCCTCGAAGGCCTTTACAGCGGCCAGCGGCTGGCTTCAAAAAAACGTAGGTGGGTTCTTTTAAAAAAAATAAAAATTTGATCAGAGGGACTGTTTTTACCCGAACAAACGTGTCCGTCCGGGTTGTCCGGGTGTCCGGCTACACCTCCTCGCAAAACGTATCCAGCGTGAGATTTGTTGTTCTTCATGACCGTCACATTTTTGATCAGCTCCCGAGCGAGGGCAGCGCCAACGGGCCAGAGTTCGTGGCGAAGGAGGTACGTAATGGCTTGGACAGACCGGCGCCCAAACGTCATTCATCGCCCCAGGTAGCTCCTGGGAGAACAAGGCAATCTGCGTGACGAACTCTTCACTGGCGAGTTATTCCTGCGCTCGGCAGAGGCTCGCTGGCGGCTTGACTACAACCAGCGCAGCCCCCATAGTTCATTGGATTACCAGCCCCGTAGCATTCCCCGCCAGCAGGATCCTATGGCCTCACTCCAGAAGAACAGCGGAACCCTTAACCCATATTCCCTCACCTAGGCTGGTACTAACAGTGAGGGAAGGTCATTAGGAGGTAATGCAGTGGCCGAGTACTGGAAAATGTATCCACAACGTATGTTAAATATCGATGAGCAGGAATACCGTCGGTGTGCAGCACTTATTTACTCTTTGTTAAACGACGGCGACAAATTATCTTTGTTAAACGACGGCGACAAATTAGAAACAGTGTCTTACTACTGTAAGAAGCAACAACTGTTTGTTCACGAAGTTAGTTACATTATTGACTTGCTTAACAAACCCGAGTATGGCTTCGAATCTGACATCATAAAATCAATTATCCGAATAATGTTCGAACGGCGCCTTGTGGATTTTCTAGAAATAGTGGTAATTCACGGAGAGCCGTACTACCACACAAAAGCGTTCGAACGGGTAGTCAAAAAGTATAATGACTCCATGCAGGAAACAGTACCTAAGCAGAGTCCCATAAGCGATTCACACGACAATGGTTCGTGCGATCGCATCGACGCAAGATCATATATCTGTGAGGACAGCGTGGCGTACTCTATCACCCATAGGGAGGTTTATACCCCATCCAGAGAACAGCCCCTAAATACACCACAGAAATGCGATAACCCGATAGCCGTTATTCAATCCGTGAATAAGAATACTCGACTCCCCAGTGGCCGGTACTTCCCCTCTGCCAACCTATATCTAACTGACAACAACAAATCACTCGAAGCCAACGAACTAGGAGAGGTCCTCGGACTACATCCTATGGAGGGGGTTGTAGGACGATCGAAAAGGGTGCTCTTGTTCGGGAAGGACGCCCCCCCTCGGGTCGACGGCAAAACCGTAAACAAACTTCCAGCGTCTCAGTACACCGTTGTAGAAGCATTTCTAGAGCGATACCCTCACGGACTAACAAAAACTCAAATTGAAGGTCTCAGGATTGGTGACGGGATGGATGCCTTGAAGAGACTCAAAATAAAAGAACCGTGGAATCAGGTCATTGTATCACCAGGCAAAGCACACAAGGGCGGGTACCGGATCTGCTAATAACCTTACCGATATCTGTGAAGACCCTTAAAAGATGGCGTAAAAGCCATCTTTTTTTTGTGTGTTTCGTAGATTTGCCCCCCCTTTTGCCCCACCAAACAGTCACGTAGATGCGGTACATTACGGGAAAATTCCTACAAAAAAGGTCCTAAACGGAGGTACAGAACCGTGACCAGTAAACCGGACGGAAAACTTCATTCTGCAAAACAATTCGCGGAGCTGCTGGGTGTTTGTACAAGGACGCTCAGTCGGCTTGTTCAGCGGGGGGACATACCCAAGCCCAAGATGGTAGGTGGCCAGCGACGTTGGTATGCCCAGGATGTTCAGAAATGTTTGACCAAGGAGGCACAAGACCATGAGTAAAGCGAATCGACCGGAGATGGGAAGCTGCGACAGAACCCGAAAGGCACTTACCGCCCAACAAGCTCCGAATGACCGGTCGATTAGCCCACGCAAGTTGTGGGTCATGACCAAGAGCCCGCCTTACACCACTTGGCGACTTCAAGATTGATCATGTGTTTTTTAAACGTTATCCAGGCACGCTGAAATCTGCGCAAGCCATGTCTGGCAAATTCCAATTAATCGCAGTGTAGGAGGCAATAAAATGGCAAAAGAAAAATTTTCTCATCCCCGACAACCTAGGAAAAAGGGAGTCACCAAGAAACCTCGTGGGCAATCCGTCGCAGCAGAGTTCAAGGAAAGTCCATACATGAACGCTGACTACGTCAAAGATGAGGGAGGTGTTCTAGAGGTTACGATTGGTTCCAGTAAGCGAGAGGAAATGTCCGACGGGAGCGAAACAAAGCTTGTCCTGTACTGGGATGATATGAAGGTTAAACCGCTTGTTCTCAACAAAACTAATGGCCGTTTCCTTGTTAGAAAAATTGGCGAGTTTCCCGGGAATTGGGTGGGGCGCACCCTCCGAATCGAAAACGAAGAGACCCCCATAGGTCCCGGACCTCGCATCACGGAAGTTCTCGATAGTCAATTCGCCGTTGAAGATGACCTGTCCGAGGAAGAGGATGAGGAAGAAGACGAAGAAATCGACGTTTGACTCCTGCGGATGAGGACCAAATACAGTCCCGGCTTGGCCCCACTTGGTCCAACAATCGTAACGCATCACCACTAGGTTCGCTTCATGAATAATTCCACCAACAAAACTGCAAAGCAATTGCGCAAACTCGGCATCAACATCATTCCAGTTCGTACTGACGGCTCGAAACGGCCCGTTCTCCAAGGTTGGAATCAGTACATGGACGCGATGTGTACCCAAGACGAAATCACCAAATGGTTTGCCAGAAATGAGCCATTCGCCGTTGGCATCGTCTGCGGCGAGATATCGCGAAACCTCGAATGTATCGATATTGACGACGCTTCTTTGATTGAACCATTTGAGGAACTCGCACAGACTGCAAATCTGATGAAATCTCTGGTGATTGTCGAAACTGGCAGCGGAAAACGGCACTACTATTACCGCTGTGCGTCAAACCCCGGTAAAAGGAAGCTTCTTGCGCAGAATCCACCTGAAAATGGTAAGCCGAACGGAAAGGTTGCAATCGAGTTACGGGCCAATGGCTGCATGACAATCGGTCCTGGATCACCAACTAAGACACACCCGTCCGGCAAGCCTTACCACCGCATCTCGAAGAGAACTTTCAAGGAACTTATTACGTTCTCAGAGGATGACCGTCGTAAGATTCATCGAATTTGTCAGTCTCTCACCCGTTGGGTTAGCAACGTCGGATCTGAATTCAGCGGAAGCGTGGCGGATAGCAAGCTGGATCCCTCAAGGCCAGGTGACGACTTTAACGTCAACGGCGTCTGGGGAAGGGATATTCTGGAACCTGTAAATTTTACGCTCGTCCAAGAGTCTGGAGACCAACAATTCTGGAAACGTCCTGACGGCGAATCGGCGTGGTCTGTTTCGACCGGTATAAAAAGTCGAAATGGACGTGAGTTGATGCGGGTTTTCTCCACGAACTGCGAATATTTCGAGGCCGACCGCAGCTACGACAAATTCGGTGCCTACGCGGCCATTCACCATGGCCGCGACCCCAACGCCGCAGCAGCGGCACTAAAAAAATTGGGTTACGGTGCGGAGACATCGGTCACCGCTACTGACGGCGATCGAATTGTGATTCAAAGGTTTTCAACTATCCCTTCGCGAAAAATCAACTGGGTGTGGAAATCCCGGATCCCCATTGGCAAATTGACCGTTCTTTCTGGAGATCCAGGGATCGGGAAATCATTTTCATTCTGTGACTTGGCAGCCCGCATATCTACAGGAAGAGAATTTCCTGACGGCGCTCCTTGTCAGCTTGGCGAGGTACTGATCTTCTCCTCGGAAGACGATCCCGGAGATACCCTCGCCCCTCGACTTCGCGCCCACGAGGCGGACCTAGATCGGATCCATTTTCTGACTGTGGAAAGCAGTGAAGGAGGTTTTCAACAATTTGACATCATTAATCATCTTATTCAGCTGAACGATAGCATGAAGAGGCAGCCCGAGGCTCGTCTCCTGGTTCTCGACCCCCTTACCGCGTACATGGGAGATATCGACTCGAACTCAAACACGGACGTTAGACGAGTTCTGGGGCCCCTGTGTGAGATGGCACAGAAACACCAGGTTGCTGTCCTTGGAGTCAGCCACCTAACCAAAAAGGATACTCGCGCCGTGGCCAGAACACTTGGTTCCATGGCATTCGTGGCAGCTTCGCGTGCCAACTGGATCATTACAAGGGACAAAGAGGATCGGCAGCGTCGTTTATTTCTGCAAGCCAAAAACAACTTGGCTGACGCGGCAGGACTGGCGTTTAGAATCGAAAACGATGTCGTCAAGTGGGAAGAAGATCCAATCTACGACGACGTCGACCAAGCAACCCAACAACCAAAAACAACCCATTTAGAGCGAGCCGAAGCGTTGTTGGAGCGAGAATTGCAAGACGCTCCAGTGGCTTGCCAGGAATTAATTAACAAGGCAAGAGTCGGCAACATCTCTGAGACAACACTGCGACGAGCCAAGAAGTCGCTAGGTGTAAAGCACGAACAGAGAGGTGACCATTTTGTCTGGTTCTTCGGCGAAGATGAATCAGTTGACCAAACGTCAAATGATTTGGTCAAGTGATCCGCAGAAAAACTAAATCACTCGGCCAAATGGTAAATGATTTGGTCAAGTGATCCGCAGAAAAACTAAATCACTCGGCCAAACGGTAAATGATTTGGTCAAGTGATCAGTTGACCAAATTCCCCCCTAGGGTTGGTCAAGTGATTTTCGCTATGAGGCTACGTTCACCAATCAAACAGTTGGCCAAATGGTAAAAGACTTGGTCAAGTGATTTTCGCTACGAGGTTACGTTCACCAATCAAACAGTTGGCCAAATGTTATCAAGAATGGCCAAGTGCTCCTTTCCAACGGATTACCAACAGAAGATGCCAGCAACGAAACCAACGATCAAGTCCCTGGAAAAGTTTTTCGATCGGTCTCTCTCAGGAGTTATTCGTGGGACGGTTAATCTGGGAGGACGAGCATTTAAGTACAGGCAATGGAGCGGCGAACGTTGTCACGGCCGGAGAATTGCGTTGGATACTGAGACGGAGCTGTTTGAGCACCCCCACATTCCCCGATTGGCACTGATGAGCGCCTATTCGGGAGGAAATACAGCCTTCCTGATCCATCCTGAGCATGTTGAGAGGTTTCTCTTGAAGCATATCGACCGAGTCTTCATCTGCCACAATTGTGCGTTCGATTATTGGGTGGTTCACAAACACCTTGTAGATCAGGATTTGTCTGATTTGGCGAAACAGTGGGAGCAGGTGGTGGATTCTGACAGAATGGCGGACACGATGCTTCTGGATCAACTGCTCGTCTTGGCAAAAGGATCAAGTTATCCTCGTGCGCGTAACCTTTCGATCCTAGCGGATACGTACGCTGGGATCTCAGAGATCAACAAAGACGATCCATATCGCGTCCGGTATGGTGAAATCATCGGAGGTGACTGGAAAGATGTTGGCCGTGGATTCTGGGAGTATGCCGTCAGAGATCCCGTTGCGACGTGGTTGGCTTATGACAAGATGTTGGTGACCGCGCGGAAGATTTACCAGTACCATGGCGTGGACAAGAAAGTTGTTCGTAAGTTTGGTCTTTTGTCCCAAAAAGTACAGGTCAAGGCAGCTATCTCCTTGCAGAGCTTGACGCACAGAGGGCTCCGCCTCGATCTTAACCGTCGAGAGGCGACACAGGAAGAACTTCGACAGAAGATTGCCTGCTTAGTTGAACAGATCGAAAACCTGCCGGGCGGAGACACCTTATTTAAGAAGTTCAAACAGACTGGCAAATATCAACTGACCCGCAACAACGTACCCCAAACCAACAACAAATGCCTCACTGAAATCCTCGTGGAGATCGCAGATCGGTATGACATTTCGATACCTCTCACTCCGGAGCGAAGGGAACCGACGACGAGTCGCAAATACTGGACACAACATTCGGAACTGTCGCCATTCATTGCCACTTGGGTCGAATTCAATGGGCTCGCAAAACTGAACCAGTTTTTCAGCAGTTTGAAATCTGAGCGAGTGCACTCTCGTTACACAACTATTGTCCGCACCGGTCGCACGTCTTGTTGTTCGCCGAACATCCAGCAGATACCACGCACCGGTAAATTTCGGGAGATGATCATTCCCTCAGCGGGGAAACTGTTCTTCGTTATTGACTACAGTGCTCTGGAGTTGCGCACGTTAGCGGCAGTTTGTGAAGATCAGTTTGGCGAGTCCAAACTAGCGGAAGTACTCCGAAACAACCGCGATCCCCACGAACATACGGCGGCAATGATAGCGAATGTGGACGTGACGGATTTTGCAGCTATGAAGAAAACGGATCCGGAAAAGTACAAATCATTACGGCAGCGGGCAAAGGCTGTCAATTTTGGTGTTCCTGGTGGTTTGGGACCGGAATCATTGGCCGAGTATGCACACATTAATTACGGTGTCGATCTGACAGTAGAAAAAGCCCGCGAGTGGCGTGAGCGTTTTTTAACGGAAGTTTATCCCGAGATCGGTTGGTATCTTGAATCCGATGTGGTGGAAGTTCTGGCAGAGAATTTAGGTGTAGCTCCAAGAGATGTCCTTTTAAAGTTCCGTAGCGAACAAACCATCCTGGCAGCCAAACGGATTGTCCAGGGCCAGACGACACAGCGAAATGGTGAACCATACAAAGCGAATTTTGTTGACCAAGTATGGGATTCATTGATTTCTCTTAATTGCAACCCGGAGTTGGAAGATCTATTGGTCAGTGAAGACGCGGGAGAATCGCTGGAACGGGAACTGTTCTTTGGTTCGGTGCTTACCAGTACCGGCAGAGTGCGCGGACGAGCCACGTTTACCCAAAAACGTAACACACCGTTTCAGGGTATGGCAGCGGACGGCGCGAAGCTCGCCCTGTGGGATCTTCACAAGGCTGGATACCACGTTGTTGCTTTTGTGCATGATGAGTTCGTCATCGAGCTGCCGGAACACGCCGACCACACTCAAGAAGCTGCCACAATTAATCACATTTGCTGCAAGACCATGGAGCAGGTCACAGGGGCCGTTCCCGTAGGGTGCGAGTATGCCCTGTGTTATCGCTGGTCGAAAGAGGCAGAAGCAGTCTTTAGCGACGAGGGGAGATTACTTCCTTGGGGAGATCCACCAGAAGGTCAGCATACGCTGTCTTGAGGTTATCGATGAAACGAGAGATAGGCTTCACCAATTACTTGATTAGGCAAAAGACCAAACCAAAAGTGTCCACCGACCGTGACCTGCGGCAACAGAATACCCACGAGTCGGTGGGAGGCAAATCGACCTCGTCGATTATCGACGAATTTGGACATAGCAGAGACGAGTTTTCGGAGCACCAACTATGAGCGGGTTTACCGGCGCAGAGGCAAGCATTCTCCAGGCCCTTATCCAACTGCAACACGAGGTAGGTGATGTAAAGCAGCAGCTTGCCGACCTTCGGCAGTTAGCGGCACTTCCGGACCAGTTTGTCGAGCTTCGAGAATCAGTAGACGCGATTACCGTCCAGAAAGATTTTTACTCCACGCGGGAGGTGGCCGATCTTATGAGCGTAACGCAGCACACGGTTCAGGCTCGTTGGTGTTCCAACGAGAGGATTGAAGCTGAGAAAGACCCGGCAACCGGACGCTGGCGAATTCCGGGTCATGAGTACGAACGGCTCCGCCGGGGTGGAAAACCACGAGCGCCTTGATAGACTAAGTTGCTAGCCGCATGTGCACCGTCATTACAATGACCTGACAACAAACGAGGGACAAATAAGGGACATTTGAAGTTGTAAGCTTTAGAGTCAGCCAACGGGACATCACAAAAACCCCTTAAAAACAGATGGGCCTGAGAGGATTCGAACCTCCACGTCCTGAACGGACACTAGAACCTGAATCTAGCGCGTCTGCCAATTCCGCCACAGGCCCGGTGACCCCATTCGACCCGCCTACGAACGCCGTTTATAGACAAGTTAAAGTGAAAGGGGAAGGCCGCCCGACAAGATCGGGAAAGATTCGGTTGTGAAAACAGGGGTCCTTTGGCTAATACCGTGGCAGCGACGAGTCAATCTCGATACTCCAGGCATCGATTCCACCTGCCATGCTTTGAGCTTGTGTAAATCCCTGGTGTCGCAGCCACTGCGTCACTTGGAGACTTCGCCCTCCCAGGTGACAATAGACGATAATTGACTTTGACTGGTAGGGCGCCAACTCGTTGAGACGTTCCTGGATCTCGCTCATCGGCAGCAAATGGGATCCGTCAAGATGGACCAGTTCGTATTCCGTCTGTTCGCGACAGTCCAACAAGAGAAAATCGTCTGCGGCAGTGCGCATTGTTTGTACCGATGCACAGCTGATCTCTAAAGGCAAATCCATATTTTCCATGACTTTGATACCTATCAGGCCCAATCGCCGAATTGAGTATTTTTTGAAAAATCAAATTTCAGTTGAAAATATTTTTGCATCACAGATGCACGATGAGCATGAGAGCCCATCGTACTGGTAATCGCCGGTCAATTGAAGTTGAAACGGTCGTGTCATCCATAAAAAAACGGCCGACCCCGAAGACTTTTCCTCAAGGACGGCCGTCTTGTCTTTAACCTACTACCGAATCAAAGAGTATTGGGATCAACCACTTCACCACCATTGCGTGTGATCAAGTGAAGGTAAAGCGAGCCATCAACCGCCTCGGACAAGACATCCACATGTCCATCGGCAAAACCGTGCACCACGTTACCGCCGGAATGTTCACTGCTGGGGCCCCAATCGCGCCCACCGGGTGATGGATGCCGGCTCCAGTACTGGCTGGTACTGGTGCTGCCAGGCCCCTTATTGAGGGCATGTTGCCTTGCTATTAAAGCTGGGATGTTGTTACTGCCTCCATAGGCGGCTGGGATACCCTGCGGCTGTTGATCCGGGTCGTGCCCGACACACCATGCACTGGTACCATCGTACCAGGATCCGTAGAACGAAGTTGGCGAAAGACCGGAACATTCCCGTGTTTCTGCGATAATCACCGTTTTGGAAACCCCATCTTTCACGTCTCTTTCCCGCCAGCCCTTGGATACTTTTCCTCCCAGTGGCAACGTTCTGATATTGACACCAGCGGGAACCATAAGTCCGTTGCATTCTGGGGTTCGTGAATTAGTAATATGGGTTCCCACAATTGCCAGGTAAGTGCCAGTGGCAATCGTAGGTGAAGCGTAGGGGTGCCCTGCGCCAACGCCACCGGACTGTTCAAGCAGCCGGGGGCCGGTAAAGCTGGGACAAGCTGACCATGATAATTGCTCGGCAGCCGGATGAAGTCCCGATGGACTACTACCTTCCATGGACGTATGGAAGTTGGTGACCGAATACTTCAGTGAGTTTTCTCGAATCGCTTCATCCAGGGGTCGTTCTTCAATGTAGGACAAAATTTTGACAATCCAACTGTATCCCGAGTCCTGGCTACCAATCGTAGGGCCACTTTGACCAAGGCCGATTGCTGGCCTGGTTGTTAGCGGTGGTTGCCGGAACGGATAGTCGCTGGCCAATGGGAAAGTTTTGGTCGCACTTTCATAGTTGCACACACCCAGTGCCAGCTGCTTGACATTGTTGACGCATTGACTGCGTCGGGCTGCTTCACGAGCCGCGTTGATGGCTGGAAGCAGCATCAATACTAGAATGGCAATGATCGCAATCACCACCAACAATTCGACAAGCGTAAAAGCTCGTCTGGGCACACGGAAACGCATGGTCACAACTCCTTATAAACAAAAATAAGAAAAATTAAGCCAATCGCGAAAAAACCCCCGCGACACACCTGCTTCTCAAGTTGGTTCCGACAACTTTGAGCCG
>Ga0310125_10002127_pt1 | contig 10274 bp, 7 predicted proteins | sample CB11b_Tmax_Bot8__FD_203508 | JGI IMG/M metagenome (GOLD analysis project Ga0310125, IMG submission 203508) | Marine microbial communities from Western Arctic Ocean, Canada - CB11b_Tmax_Bot8 | ecosystem: Environmental > Aquatic > Marine > Oceanic | place: Canada: Western Arctic Ocean | collected... | reverse complement strand
TTTTGCGCGAAATTTAGGGCGTCGACCAGGGTCGTTACGTCCTCGCGGACAAGTTCTTGGACCATTTCTTATCTGTTCTCCCTGTATTTGGTTGTGTTGCCCTGGGTACTGATCGCTGACCGAAGGCAACAAAAAAAGCCGCGCCCGCTAAACGCATTCGAGTTCAACGGGCGCGGCATGCAGTCGGATTGTACTGCTATGGGGGCGCTCCTATGGAGGCCCCGTACACAGGTGGAATAAGTCGTCATCGTACTTCATCGCAGTTGCAATTCTATGTCGGCGGCGACAGTCCTGTCAATGGACGGGCCGAGATGACGCGGTCCGCGCTCGACCGCGGACGACGGTCAGGGAGTAGCGTCCCAATTTGAGCGCCGGTTAGCGCGTGGTTCCGAGGGAAGGGCGTTCGGCCTCAAAGGCACGATGAAGTACAGTCCGTGAGCTTCGTCTCCGCTAGCAGTCTAGCGATCTCGCTAGGGACATCGCTGTTTCCTGCAGCCTTACTCCTTTCCCCCTCCGGCGAAACTCTGGCGAAACGACAAACTCCATGACCTTTGCCTGCAACAACTCTTGGTCGCTGACCCTCACTGCCGGAAGGTCATTTTCTGGGCCGATTGGAATAACGATCAGTCGCAGCGCTCCGGCGAGTCCAGCGGTCAGGGCGTAAGGTCTACGTAGTCGTGGTCTTTCTGATACACCTGCAGCCGGCCGCGGCTGTCGGCGACGATGATTCGGTCCTCGTCGTCCACCGCCAGCGCCGACGTGCGGCCGAACTTGCCCAGGACCGCGAAGCCCTCCGAGTCGCTGTTCTGGTTGAAGACCTGGGCCGTGGACGCGTTGCGGTTGAAGAGGTATTCCTCAGCCTTGGAGCGTTCCTTGGCGTCGCCGTACAGGGCCGTGATCACGTCGCCGTTGGATTCGTAGATCTGCACCCGCCGGTTGCCCCAGTCGGCCACGTAGACGTCCCCGTCGCTGTCCACTCCCACGTCGGCGGGATGGTCCAGCTCGCCGCCGTCGTAGAGCTCCGAGCCGAAGGTCAGTACGTGTTCGCCGTCGGCCGTGAACTTCTGGACACGGTCGTTGCCCCAGTCGGCCACGTACACGAAGCCGTCACCGTCCACGGTGATGCCCCAGGGCCGCTTGAACTGCCCCTCGGCTGAGCCACTCTCGCCCCAGCCCGACAGGTACCGGCCGTCCTTCGTGAAGTGCTGCACGCGGTCGTTCCTGCTGTCGACCACGTACAGGTTGTCGTCTGCGTCGAAGGCTAGCCCGGCGGGGCCGTTGATCTGGCCGGGGGCGGTGCCCTGCTCACCCCAATCGCCCAGCCGCTCGCCATCGGGGCCGTACTCGGGGAATGCGATGACTCCATCGGGGTCGTAGAAGGATATATCGTTCTCGTGCTCGTCGGCGCAGAAAACTCGGCCGTCTCCTGCTACGGCGATGCCCGACGGCCACGTGAACTCGCACCGGGCGAAATCGCCGATGTGCTCCTGGTCGATCCTGACTTTCCCGATCCGCCGGTAAATGTCGGCGACGCCGTCACTGAACGAGGGCAGGCCGAATCCCCGGCTGAGCACGAACAAGATGCCGCCCGATACGGCGGCCACCCCGATGGGGTACATGAACCCGCCGGTCTTGCCGTTGTGCTCGGCCGTCGGACGGCCGATCGAGTGGCTGAACTGCCAGGTCCTACCCGCCACGACAGTCGTCAGCATTCTTCGTTCACCCCCGCTCGTGGCCTTTGTCGCACACGACTAGCCGCCGTTCTTCTGTATGAACCTCGGGGCCTCGAAGGTGCCCTTGACGATCGGCACCGCGTCTACCTCCAGCCAGTCTTCCAGGATGGTCGTGTACACGCCCCTGAAGTCCTGGGTCGGGACCAGGTCGCCATCGTTGAGCGCCTCGGGCCTGAGCTCGGGGTAGGTGCTGTACGTACCGCCATTAACCCGCTTGCCGATGGCGAACGCCACGCCCGCGGCGCCGTGGTCGGTGCCGGTGCCGTTTTCTCGCACCCGGCGTCCGAACTCGGAGAAAATGAACATCACGACGTTGTGGTCGGCCTCCTGCTCCCGAAGGTCGTCGAAGAAGTCGGCTACGGAGGTCGACACCTCGGTCCACAGTTTAGGATGCGTGGTAGCCTGGGCTGCGTGGGTGTCGTAGCCCGTGTGCTCCAGGTAGAACACCTGGGTGCCCAGGTCCGCGACATGGACCATCGCCACGTCCCTCAGCTTGCCCGCCAGCGTGGTCGAGCCGTACTCGACGCTGGAAGCGTAACCGGCCGGCGCGCTCCTCAGCATGTCGGCGCCCTTGAGGGCGTCGCGTCCCGTCTGCTTGAGGTAGTCGACAACCGGGCCCGTGCCGATGGCCGGTGCGTACATGTTCGCGAACCGCTGCAGCATCAGGTCTCGCTCCTGCTGCTGCTCCACCGACGTCAGCAGGCCGTACGCGTTGAGGTCGGACACGGAGGCGGCCGATACTCCGGGCGCCACTAGGGCGCGGGGCAGCCCCTGGCCGACGTTCACCGCCTTCACCGGGTTCTCGCCATTGTGGTCGATTTCGGACACCGCCATTCCGAGCCAACCCTTGTCGCCGATCGTCTCGATGTCGATCGTGTGCCAGATGTCCATGCACCGGAAGTGGGAGCGGTTCGAGCCCTCCCAGCCAACGCCGTGGATGATGGCCATGTCGCCGCGGTCGTAGAACTCCTTGAGGGGAGCCATGACCGGGTTCAGCCCGATCTCGTCGTCGATGCCGAGCACCTTGTCCTCGGGTACGCCGAGCGTCCGCCGGTTGTCGAAGTAGGCGGGATTGTCCCGAGGCACCACCGTGTTCAGGTAGTCGTTCCCGCCGTTGAGCTGGAGCACCACTAGGACCGGCTGTTTCTGTGCGGTGGTCATCTTTCCTTCTCCCTCTGGGAGCTTACGTCGCCCTGGAGGCTCATCGTTCCGCAGACCGATACGCCCTTGATTTGCCTCCCCTCCCTTCTGCGGGAGGACCTAGGCGGGAGTGACTATTATCCGAACTGGTACTCGGTAGTCCCGGCGATCAGGGCCAGGACGCCTCCGACGCGGCCGGAGAACTCCCGGTACTCTTCTTCGGTGCCCCAGGAGATCGGCCCTCCGGCCTCGGCGTGCTCGACCAACTCGCCCTTCGTCTCGTCGGCGACCTCAAGCGGCCCCATCAGGTCGAGACATCTGTCCACGAGCGTCTCCGGCGACATCTCCGAATCGCTGGCGGCCACGCGTCTTATGATGTCCTGCACACCCGGCAGGTCCGTATTGGTCACCTGGTCTGCCACGAAGTTGACGCGGCCCATGAACGCGCCGCTGTTGATCCACTCACGGCCGGTGTGCCAGCCTTCGACACTGGGCGGGTCGAGCAGGGCCTGGCCCATCAGACCGGTCGAGGTAGACACGCTGAGCCAGCGCGGGTCGGGCTCGCTCAGGTCTCCGGTCATCTTCAGCGTCCCCGCCACTACCTCGGTCGGGTTCTTGACCTTCTCGTACATCGACTCTTTGAAAAAATCGGACTTGAATAGCGTCCTGAGCACCGGCCGCATCTCCAGGCCAGAAGACACAAAGGTCCCGGCCAGAATGTCCACGGCCGCCTGGTCCTTCGGAGGCTCGACGGGCCAGGCCGGTACCTGGGGCTCGTCGGCCACGAAGAAGTTGTACAGGTGGCGTGCGACGAACCGGTGGCAGGCGGGCTGCTCGACGACGATGTCGATCACGTCCTCGCCGTTGAACCGGCCCGTATGTCCCAGGAAGCTCTTCTCGCTGGCGTCGTGGTCCTCGGCCCTGTAAATGAACTGCCAGTTGAAGGCGCCCAGACCGAAGATGTTCGAGATCTTCCCATCGTACGTCCAACCGGTAAAGGCGCGGGCGCACTCGAACACGTCCTTCTCCGTGTAGTTGCCGACCCCGAGTGAGAAGAGCTCCAGCAACTCCCGGCCCCAGTTCTCGTTGGGCGCCCGCTTGTGGTTCTCGTCGTTGTCGAGCCACTTGATCATCGCGGGGCTCTTGGCGAGTTCCACCAGCAGCTCCTTGTAGTTGCCCATGCCGTGCCGCCGGAACATCTCGATCTGGGCGATCATCGCGTGGATGCCGCCGACCTTCGAGTTGCCGGTCGCGAAGACCTGGTGCCAGAAGAGGGCCGTCTTCTCCTGAAGAGGGCGGTGGCCGTTGACGATGCGGTACATCCAGTTGACCTGGCCGTGGTAGATCATCTGGGCCGACTCGGCCATCGGCAGGTAGCGGTAGAGCTCGTACTCATCGAGATCGGGCTGGTCCTCGGGTCTCAGGAGCTGCTCGACTGTATCGTCGTAGCCCTGCTCCGCCAGCACCTCTATCTCTGTGCGGGACGCTCCGAATCCGGCCCGCCTCATCAGGTGGGCCATGAGTGCGATGTCGTCGGCGTTACCCATGACACTCTCCAGGGCTCGGCGCGCGAGCGCCGCAAATGCGGATGTGCTATAGGACACAACGATATTCCGGTGGCTATTCCTTGTCAACCGGAAAACAGCAAAGCTGGAGAGGAAGCGGACTCTGATAGAATGCCGCCAGCCTTATCTAAATAGTGCCCACGGCGGGATGGTATGAGCAACGATACCGTCGTCGTGCTGTTCAAGGGCGGCCGGCTTCCGAGCTGGCACGGCCTGACGTCAGCCCAGCGAGACGACTACGAGCGGACCCACGTCGACCTGATGCTGTCCGTGGCCTTGGAGCACAAGATGATGCGGCTCGAGGGCTACCGGCTGATCGGCTCCCAGGAGCACTGGGGGCGGTTCTGGGTGATCGAGTTCCCTACGCTGTCGGGCGCCGAGGCGTGGATAGACGCCGAGATAGAGCCGCCCTTCGGCGCCCACGGTCAGTTTGAGTACCACCTGGCCAGGCGATGGGTCCCGCGCCATCTCGCCGGCCTGGCCACCGGGCCGCCGCGCCGCCGCCGGCAGCCGGGCGTCGACCCGCACGAGATACCGGGCCTGGACGTCGACCGCAGCAAGGTCGTCGTGCTCCACTTCGGCCGCCACCTACCCCCGGACGACGTGGCGGCAAGGACTGCGGCTGACGAGTCGCACGCCCGCGTCCTGGCGCGACTGGCCGAGGAGTACGGCTTGGCGCGGCTGGAGGGCTTCAGGCTGATGACCCCGCAGCCGGGCTGGCAGTGGGTCTACGTGGGTGAGCTCCCGAGCTTCGACGGCGCCGAGGCGTGGGCCGAAGCCGAGACGGGGACCGACCGCCAGGCCGGCATCGCCGCCACCGTTTTCCTCTCCCGCCGCTGGGCCCCGGACTACTTCGACCTTTGGTCGCCTGAATAAGCCAAGCGCCCTCGCATAAAGGCGAAGGAGGAGCTGATATGAGACCGGGTTTCGACCAGTTCAGAGAAGCCACCCCCGAGTACCTCCGCTTCTGCGCCCAGTTCGGCGCCACCGACGTGCTATTCAACACCGCCGACCTGCCGTGCCGAGGGCCGCTGGGAGCTGAGCGACCTCGTCAAGCTGCGGCTGACCGTCGAGCAGCATGGCCTGAAGCTGTCGGCGCTGGAGAACGTGCCGACGACTTTCTACGATCACATTATGCTCGCTGGTCCGAGGCGAGACGAGCAGATCGAGAACATGCTCCACACCGTGCGCAACATCGCCAGAGCGGGAATTCCGATATTCGGCTACCACTGGATGCCGTCCCAGGTCTGGCGCACGACCCCGGGGTCGATCCGCTGCGGTGCGGTGGCAACCGCATTCGACTACGAGCAGGCCAGGACGATGCCGCTGACCCACGCCCGTCGCCGAGGAGGAGGGCATCCGCCTTGGCATTTACCCGCGCGACCCGCCAGTGGAGGTTCTAGGCGGCGTGCCTCAGCTACTCCGCAGCTTCGACGCCTACCGCTGTGCACCGAGCTCGGCTTCGACGCCCTGCTGGGCGCGCCGCACCGCTGGTCCTAGGTAGAGTGAGCAGGCGACGTTCTTGTCCCGTCTCCCCGTCGCGGGAGGAGGTTAGGATGAGGGAGTTCAAGCTCGAGAAACACGAAGAGGTCCAATCTGCATGAGAAAAAACGACCTGCTTAATGCCCGTCGTGAAGCTGCCCACCGCAAGAGGCGCATAATCCTGGACGACGACGGCGACCTCGTCTTCTCCGACGATGCCAGGCGAGGCCCGAAGCCGTTCCTTCATCAGCGCTTCATGCCGGTGCTGGGGAGGCCCGTGGACTCCGTCGCCTGGTGCATCATGTGGGGCATCGCCGTGGGCAAGGGCGAGACCGCCTACTGGCGGACCCAGCAGTGCGGCGAGCCGCTAAACGATGCTATTGCCGACCCCACGCCGGTCATGGCCGACGCGGCCCGCGAGCACGGTGTCGAGATCTTCGGTTCCATCCGCATGAACGACACCCACGACGCCTTCGGCAAGCCCCACGGCCGCCTCGACTACCACCTGAAGCTCGACCACCCCGAGTGGCTTCTCGGCGACGAGAGCATGAAGACCGACATCCGCACCTCGGCGTCAGCCCTGTACTGGTCCGCCCTGGACTACGGAGTGTCCCAGGTACGCGACGACCGGCTGTGGTGGATACGCAACACAGCTCAGAACTACGACCTCGACGGCATCGACCTGAATTTCTTCCGTATGCCGTACTACTTCAGACCCGGTGCCGAGAGGGACGGCATCCCCATCATGACCGAGCTCATCAGCACCGCGCGGCGAATAGTCGACGAGGCGTCCGTGCGCAGGGGCCGGCCGCTGCTGCTGGGCGTCAGGACGCCCGGTACCGTCAAGACGTGCATGGCGCTCGGCCTCGACGTGGAGACGTGGCTCGAAGAAGGCTTGGTGGACCGGCTGCTGATCGGCGGGGGCTACGTGCCCTTGACCAACCCCGCCGAGGAGCTAGTCCAGCTCGGCCACCGACACGACGTGCCCGTCTACCCGTGCATCAACGGCGGCGCCCCGACTCAGGGCACCGACGCGGAGATGCGGGCGGCGGCGTCCAACATCCTCTGGGCCGGCGCCGACGGCATCTATCTGTGGAACTACCAGTACCGTGACGTCCAAAAGCTGGGCTACGGCCGTCCGGTGGACGAAGCCTACGGTTTGCTGGACGAGATCGGCTCGGCCGCCGCGCTCCGGTACAGCGACAAGAGCTTCAGCTTGGAGCGCGAGGTTACGGTGGCGTCCTACGCGCGCGCCTGCCACCCGGCGCAGCTTCCCGAGGAGATCGCCGCGGGCGGTCCCGGCTCAGCCTTCAAGCTCCGCGTCGGCGACGACGTGGCCGCGGCCCATAAGGTAGGGCGGCTGGCTGATACCACCCTGCGGTTGCAGCTCGACGGCCTGCCGCATGGCGCGGATGTCGTCGCGGAGCTCAACGGCGGCGACCTGGGCTCGGAGGTCGGGCGTGACGGCGCCGTCGGGTTCGATGTCCCCGGCTCCCTAGTGCGGCCGGGCGACAACCAGCTCCGGGTCCGTGTCGGTGGACCGGCCACCGGCAAGGTCACGTTGCAGGCCGTGTCCCTCGACGTGGGCTACCGGTAGGTCCGTAGCTGCGGGTACCCGACGTACAGCACCGCGACGGACGCCAGGACCACGCCCGCGCCGACCAGCGTGGCTAACGACGCATCCTGCCACTGGGCCAGGGCTCCGAACACGAGGCCGCCGATCCAGGACGTGCCGTTAGACATCGTCGTCAGGGCGGCGACCCGTCCCCGCAGATTCTCCGGCGTCAGGTTCTGAATACCGCTGCTCTTGATGGCCGTCATGGCCACCAGGGACCCGTTGAACAGTACGAGCATGGCGATCGCGGCCGGCATCGAGCCCGTCTGCGAGAAGGCAACCATGGCGGCCGCGCCCATCGTCATGATCACCAGTGTGGCCCATCCCCGGTGCACCGCGCTCCCCAGGGAGGCCATTATGAGCACACCGCCGATGGCGCCTGCCCCCAGCGACGAGTTCAACACGCCCAGTCCCGCCGGGCCAATCTCGAGCACGTCGGCTGCGTAGATGGGCAGCATGCCGTACACTGCCGGGACCATCACCGCGTACACCACCACCTGGTTCAGGAAAAGGGCCACCACCACCGGGTGCCGCTTCATCGCGGCGGCGGCCTCGAGGATTTCTCTCAGCATCGACCGCGTCTCTCCTGAGCCCTCGGGCCGGATGGGCCGCAGGCCGGCGATGATGGCAATGGAGGTCAGCATCAGCCCGACCGGGACCAGCATCGTGCGGCCGGCCCCGTACGCGGCCAGCATCAACCCGGCGATGCCCGGCCCGGTCAGCTTGGCGATGTTGTAGGCAAGCGACATCAGCGCGTAGGCGTTGAGAAGCGAGCGGGGCGGGACGACGTAGGACGCGTAGGAGGTCCGGGCCGGCTGCCCCATGGCGACGCCCATTCCCACCAACAGCACGTAGACGGTCACGTGCCATGCCGACGCGCGGCCGAGCAGCAGCAGCGTCGCCAGGCCGAGGGTGAACAGAGCGTGATAGGCGGCCGACGCGGCCATGAGCTTTCGGCGGTCCATCCGGTCGGCCAGGACGCCGCCGATCGGGTTGACGACCAGGTTGGGGAAGGTCTCCAGGCCCAGCGTGAACGCGGTCAGCAGGGGCGAGCCGGTGACGTCGTAGATGAGCCAACCGACGACGACGGACTTGAAGTAGTCGCCGGTGCTGTTGAAGGTCGCCGACAGCCACAGCAGACGAAAGTCCCTGTGGGCCATCGACTCCAGCGTCCGGAAGCCGAGCAGGGTGTGACTCCGCGCCATGTCGAGACCGCCTGGCCTTGCTCGCGTGAATATATCACAGGGCCGGGGTCGCTGGCGGCGGTCTGGACGGCTGACGTAAGATGTGCGGCGGAGGTGAGCAATGATCGATCTCAACGGCAAGGTCGCGCTGATAACGGGCTCCTCTCGCGGCATCGGTCGCGGGTGTGCCGAGGAGATGGCCCGTGCAGGCGCCAACGTGACCGTCAACTACCACAGCCACCGTGAGGACGGCGAGGAGGTCGCCGAGTCGGTGCGGTCCCTCGGCGGCGAGGCAATCGTCGTCCAGGCCGACGTGTCCAACCGAGCCGCCGTCGACGCGATGGTGGCGAAGACCGTGGACCGCTTCGGGCGCCTCGACGTCGTCGTGTGCAATGCCTACTACAGCCGCCGACAGCCCTTCCTCGAGATATCGGCCGAGGGAATGCAGCGGACCCTGGACGTCAGTCTGTCAGGCGCCTTTCACACCGCCCAGGCCGGCGCCAGACAGATGGTGGCCCACGGCGGTGGCGGGTGCATCCTGTTCATAAGCTCCGTCCACGCCTTCATCCCCGTGCGCACGGCGCTCTCCTACAACGCGGCCAAGGCGGGCATGAACCACATGTCCGCAACCATGGCCCGGGAGCTTGCCGAGCACCGGATCAGGGTCAACGTGATCGAGCCCGGGTGGATTGACACCCCAGGCGAGCGGCAATTCGCCACAGAGGAGCAGATGCGGGAGGGCGGCAAGAGCCTGCCCTGGGGTCGGCTGGGCGTCATAGAGGACATCGGCCGCGCCGCAACCTTCCTCTGCTCGGACGCCGCCGACTACATCACCGGCGCCGTGCTACGCGTGGACGGAGGCTTCTGGCTGGAGAAATAGTCTCGGCGGGCCGAACGGCGCATATCATAGCCAATCCCTGTCCCGCCTGGCCCTCTCCACGAGAACCCGCAGTCGATCGGCCTCTGTCAGGAATGGGTCGACCCTGGCCGCGAAGTCCAATACCGTCTTCCTTCTCGATAGTCGCCGAGCTGGTGTCTAGCTCGATCTTGTTGCGGATACTGGACTCCTCGTACTCCTCCCGGAACCGGCGAAGCACGAGCTAGACGTCCTTTTCCTGCAGTACGGCGTTCTGATGGGGGCTCTCCCTCATGCGCCGGCGGATCACCTCCGGAGCGGCCTCCACCAGCACCAACACGGTATCGGGAGCGTAGCGCAGGATCTCTCCTTCGATGAGCGGCGACACAACCTTCCGTGAGTTGGGCTGGTCCTCCCTGCCGTAGCCGAAGTAGAGCGGGCCGTAGACTGCGTCCTCGATGTGCAGCCCGATCAGGATGTGGTCCGGCCGCTCATAGTTCGTGGGCTTGATGTGGTAGTAGATGTTGTGGCGCTGGACCATCTCCTTCAGCGGCGGGCTGGTGGCCAGGAGCTGCCGCTGCTCCTCTTCCGTCATCTCGTGGCCGTGGCCCGACGTGTGCGGGAACTTGTAGTGGTCGTGGAGCAGGAAGAAGTCGAATCCGCCACCCATGACCTCCTGCCCCCATTTGCAGATCGCGA
>Ga0310125_10002125_pt1 | contig 10276 bp, 7 predicted proteins | sample CB11b_Tmax_Bot8__FD_203508 | JGI IMG/M metagenome (GOLD analysis project Ga0310125, IMG submission 203508) | Marine microbial communities from Western Arctic Ocean, Canada - CB11b_Tmax_Bot8 | ecosystem: Environmental > Aquatic > Marine > Oceanic | place: Canada: Western Arctic Ocean | collected... | reverse complement strand
GAGACCGGCAACCACGATCAAGCCCGGGCGGCCCAGGGCATGAAGGTCTGCGACAGAGACGTCCGCTGCCAGCAGCACGAAGAGAAGACCAACGAGCATTACGGTAAGTCGGTCTTTGAACTCGCGAAGTTCTTGCCCCACTCCGGTTTTCAAGTTACCCACGACTACACCCGCAACCGTCACCGCCATGAGACCGCTCTCTGGAACCACCGCACCGCAAGCCTCAAACAGAAGCACGACAGCGGCTAGCGTGAAAATGTGCTCATACCCACTGGCGGCCAGTCCGTATCTCAGCGTCGCGACGAGTACCAGTCCCGCGGCGACGCCCCCCGCCAGACCAAAGCTTAGGCTGGCTGCGATGAGCTGAGCCTCCGCCGCGAGCGTCTCAGGCGCAGGAGTCAGAACGACCTGGAGCATAGCGACGGCCAGCAGTGCCCCAAAGGGATCGATAAAAACACCTTCCGCTTCCAGAATCGTCCTGAGTCGAGGCTTTAAACGCATGTCTCGGAGCAGCGGAATCACTACGGTCGGACCGGTTACGATGACCAGGCTGCCAAAGAGGAGCGATAGGTCCCAACGCCACCCGAGCACCAGACCGGCGGACAGCGTGGCACCGGCCAGTGTCACCAGCGCGCCGATCGTGATGAGGCTACGGATTACCGCCTCCTGGCGTCTTAGACGCGACCACTGGAGATTGAGTCCGCCTTCAAATAGGACGATCGCGATGCCGAAATCGACGATGTCCAAAAGGCCGCGCCCGAGTGTGCTTGGCTCGATCCAGCCGAGGAATTCTGGCCCAAGAAACACACCGGTGAGAAGCAGAAGCACGATACCGGGCAGCCGCGCTTGGCGCGACAGCGACTGGGCCAGTACCCCAGCTGCCAGGGCGACAGCAAGCGTCAATCCAGCATTGGGCATCGCGGCACTATAGCAAGCGACCTCGAATTCTTTAGCTGACAGCCACGCGTTTCCTCGAGAAACAGGGCCGGGCGTTCGTTTACACCCCCGTCCTTACCAGGGAACAGGCAGGCCGGTCGGTGATCCGGCGGCTCGTCAATCAGCTCTTCGACGATTCTCCAGATTGACTGGTTCTCAATCTCATAGAGCATAACGACGTCGACGCAAAAGAGCTCGCCAGGCTGCGCCAAAAACTGGACGACAACCTATAAGAGGCACAGTCTTAGCGTGGCTTGTGACTCGGTGTCGGTGCGTCGTATGCTGATGCCGTAACCACCGTGATCTTCGACACACCCTGGAATCCTCTGTTATCCGCATTTCTATAGGCTGCTGCTGAGGTTATGGTTACACTGTTAGGCTCGTCCTATTGAGGAGAGATATTTCGTGCGAGTACACATCGTCAATCCGAGTCATTTTTCCTTTGGGACCGGTTTCATCACTCCGCGCTGGATGTTCGTGCTCGCAGCAGCCACACCCGCCAAGTGGGGCGACCCCATCCTGAACGACGAATCGCTCGAGCCGTTTGACGTTGACCGCCTCGAGAAGGGGGACGTAGTCGGTATCGGTCTCCACACCGGCAACGCCCTGGTCGGCTACGAGTTGGGACTACGTGCCCGGGCCCGCGGGGCGTGGGTGGTCTATGGTGGTAGCCACCCCACGCTCTTCCCGGAAGAGGCGCATGAGCAAGGCGGTGCGCATGCCGTGGTGAAGGGTGACGGTGATGTCGCGTGGGGTCAGGCGATCGAGGATTGCGTCAGCGGTACGCCGAAGCAAATCTACAATGGTGGGCGAGTTGACGCCGACAGATTCCGAAAAGCCCGTTGGGACCTCATACGGCGAAAGAACTATGCCTGGGCGTCGGTGCAGACGGTGCGCGGATGCCCCAAACACTGCTCGTTCTGCTCTGTATGGCGCACGGACGGCCAGGAGCCTCGGCAGCGGTCGGTGAATCCGGTTATTGAAGAGATTGTCGAACTACGGCGGATGGGCTTCAAATTTATCGCCCTGGCCGACGACAACTTCTACCCGGTCACCCTTGATGACCTTAAAATGGCCGCTCGTCGCGAGGACAAGACCAGGTACAACGAACTCAAAGCGCTTCGCGACGAGCGGTTCGAGCTGATGGCGCTGATGGCACAGCTCCCCAGCGATCTAAACTTCTTCACGCAGATCACCATGGAGTCCGCCGAGGATCCTGAGTTCCTCGACGCGATGAGAAAGGCAGGCATCAGAGGCGCCCTCGTCGGTATCGAGGCGGTTACCCCAGAAGGATTAAAAGACGTCTACAAAGACTTTAACCTCGCGGGGGAAGAGCTCGTGGAGCGTCTGCAGACGTTCAGGAAACACGGTGTCTACATTCTCGGTTCGTTCATTTTCGGTCTACCCAGTGACCGTCCAGACACCTTCACTGCGACGGCTGATCTGGCCAAGCGGGCCGACATTTCCTTCGCGCAATTCGTGACATTAACACCGTTCCCAGGCACCCTGGACTTTGAACAATGGGAGCGCGAGCAAGGCGATAACATGGAGTCTGTCGACGGCATCCCAGTATCGCGCCACTGGCTAATTCCGCAGGTGAAGCGGCCGAAGTTGCTGACACCGCACCCGGTGATGTCGGGCGAGCAAATCCGGCAAGGAACGCAGAACGTCTGGAACGACTTCTATAGCCTCAAGGCGTCCTGGAAACGATCTAATATCTTGAAGAGTTTCAGAAACCGCGTCGCGTTCGTCGTGGCATCGAAGGTCATGCTCCAGGCGTTCGGCAACACAGGTCTGTCGACCGACAGCGCCCGCGCGTCCCGCGCTACCAAGCTCGGAGGACTCGGCTTCTCGCTCCTGCAGAAGATGTTTGCGGCCCCACCGATGCCGGGCCTGCCGGTGCCAGTCGCGCCAGTGGCTTCTAAGAAACCCGCAGCTTGACCGCGCCGCACGACCGGTATCGTCTCCGACTGGTTGCCATAGACCGTAGTGAGGACCCGCGGGTAGAGCAAAAGATCGGCTGACCACGTCACAGGTACGGATCATGGCGCGGCGTCGGCTTGTCCGCCAGGCCAGGAACCAACGTGAATCGAACCGAGCGCACATACATTACGACCCTGGCGGTGATCGCCGCCGGTATCCTCGTCGTAGGGTACTGGCTCCGGCCGAGCCAACCGGCCAACGACGAGCCGGTCCGGGCTCCGTCGGAGATAGAGCTGAGTCGTCTCGCCCGCATCACACAGCGGCGCTCGCTTGACGACATGACTCAGTATTTCGCAACAGTGGCCGGTAATGTCCAATCGGCCGTAGTTGCGCTTCCCAATCTCGAGCGAAGCGGCCTGGTGTGGGAGCCGGGTGTCATCCTGACGGCAAGAACCGAATTGCGCTTCCCGGTGGCAACGATCCTGGCAACGCCGGAAGGAGACGTCGGCGTAGCCGGTGTGGTGGTTGGACCACACATCCCAATTGCAACGGTCCGCATGTCCGATATCCAGGGCTTCGCTGTGCCACGACGACGGTCCGCGGCGACGGTTGAGACGGGCGCCTGGACCCTGGCCGTGTGGCGGCAGGCACGCACAACGAAGTTTGTACCGGCACACTTGCTCGGTACTGCCCAGATTCGCTGCGGCGAGCGGCTAGTTGAGGAACTCCTCGCGAATGTGGCCTGGACCCGCGACATGGCCGGCGGCGGTCTCTTCGATCTCGACGGGAGCTTGCTGGCAGCAATATTACCGTGCGGAGATCGGTTCGCGGCCATCGGCACGGGAAGCGTGGAAACTATGCTGCGCGACGGCCGGTCGGTCGAAGGGCGCGTGCTGGGCCGCTATGGTGTGCGTTTCGGATTCCTGGACGAGGCTGAACAGGAGCACTTCGGGAAAGGCCCAGCTGTTATTGTTCGGGAAGTCTGGGCCGGAACACTCGCCGATGAGGCGGGACTACGCCCCGGTGACATCCTTCTGGCAATTAACGCCGAGCCGATTGGAACGCTGGACCAACTCCAACCACTCGGAAACACCGTCGACCTGGAGAGACTTGACGTGGCGGTCACACGGGCTGAGACGATGGTCGCCCTGGTTCTTCCCACGCAGCGAACGATTCGCGACGAAACCTACGGGCACGAAACTCTGTCCGGGATCGTTTGGGAGCGCCCTGCGGTCGGTTATCGGATCAACGCCGTTGTGGCCGACGGTCCAGCGGACATGGCCGGTATCCGCTCCGGCGACCGTCTCGTCCGGATCGACGGACAGGAGCTAAGCGATTTCACCCAGGTGCTGGACGTCTTATCTCCCGAACGCGAGAACGCGGTATTCCTCGAGGTCGACCGTACGGGTCGACGGTGGGGCGTGTTGCTACCATAGCGCCCGCGTAGCGAAATGTCCTCATGGACGAACTGACCTCGCTTGGGTTGATCCTTCTGCTGGCGTTACTCGCCGGACACCTTGTCAAGGTCGTCAAGGTGCCGGAGGTCACCGGCTACATTCTCGCGGGAATCGCACTCGGTCCTTCCGTTCTCGGGTGGGTATCGGCCGAGAATCTGTCAGCGTTGGAGATTCTCAGTGAGGTTGCACTCGGCCTGATTCTCTTCTCGATCGGATCCGTATTCGAGTTCTCGCGGTTCCGCCATGCGGGTCGGCAGGTGTTGTACCTGACCCTGAGCGAGTCCATTTTGGCATCGCTGCTGGTGACGGTCGGGATTTTCGCGCTGGGAGAACCTTGGCAGGTCGCCCTGCTGCTTGGCGCGGTCGCGATCGCCACTGCGCCGGCTTCAACCTTGATGGTGATTCGGGAATGCGATAGTGCAGGCCCACTCACTGAGAACATACTTGGCATCATTGCGGTTAACAACCTGTTCTGTATCACAGCGTACGCGCTCGTCGCCGCAACAATCGACCTCGCCTCAGGTCTCGGGGGGACGTCGCTGTTCGATGCTGTGTATCGCGCGGCATACCCCCTCGTCTGGCAGCTGGCCGGGTCTGCCGCACTGGGTTACCTCGTTGGTCTGATGCTGGCCGGGTGGTCGAGCCGGGTGACAGAGACCGGAGAGTTGCTGATCCTGCTTGCTGGCTCGATCCTGCTCTGTGTCGGCGTCGCACGTCTCCTCGACCTCTCCCCTCTCGTAGCCAGCTTAGCTGTCGGTGCAACGATGGCGAATCTGGCCGAACGCAGCCGGCGGCTGTTCGAAACGCTCTCGGGAACAGACCCGCCGTTTTATGCCATCTTCTTTGTCATCGCCGGAGCCGACCTGGACCTTAGCCTCATCCCCACCATGGGCGTAGTGGGCCTCGTCTATGTCAGTGGCCGAGCCATTGGTAAGTTCGTTGGGGCGGTGGTGGCAGCGCGATGGCTGCGACTCGGAGCAACCGTTCAGAAGTTTCTCGGATTCAGCCTGATGGCCCAGGCTGGGCTCGCGGTGGGGCTTACGATCGCAATCAACCAACGATTTGAGGCGTTCGCACCGATCGTCTCGACAGTCGTGCTTGGAGCAGTTGCGATCTTCGAAATGGTTGGGCCTGTCAGCGCCAGATTCGCCCTGGTGCGATCTGGCGAGGCCGACCTTAGATCGTCCAGTACGCGCCCATCATGCGAGTCCTGATCGTATCGGTCGGTTGCCTCGCTTCGCTACTTGACAGCCGCGGCCGCGGCAACATATACGTAACAGATGCGAACACTTCTGATTTTGTTGACCGTGGTAGGCTGCGTGGCCGCGCTAGGCATGCCCGGTGCGGCGGCTGAAACCACCGTCTCTGGCCTACTTGTCGAAGCCGGTTGTGGTTCCCACCTCGGCGACACCAGTCCAAGTGACGAACACGTTGCCTGCATGGTGCGGTGCGCGCGGAACGGCGACCCAGTTGGCATTCTTACCGACGATGGCCTCTATACCATCACCGGCGATTGGATCGCGCACAATGGTGAGAAGCTCGCTGAACTGATGGCCGAGCAGGTCGAAGCCACCGGAGAAACGAGTGACAACGGTGGCCAACTGGTCATCGAAGTCTCAACGATCAAGTTAGCCCCATAGCCACTTCGTCTTACCTACACGACTCAAGCTTGCCAATCGCCCAGAAGCGAAACCCTGGCCCCTGGGATCAGGTAGGCTGAGTGTGTGCAGCGTCGCGACCCGCATCAGCATCACACGACGACGCTCGCGAACCGCAAGATCACCGAAGCGCAACTTGACAAGACGGATCGGCGGCTGAGTTACGGGCGACTGCTTCTCGTCGTCGTCTTCATCGCGGTGGCTTGGACAGCCTTCTGGCAAGGTTCCATCAGCGGCTGGTGGTTGCTGGTTCCCTCAGTGACCTTCGTAATCCTTATCCGGATCCACGACGACGCAATCAGGTCTCACGAAGCTGCGTCTCGGGCCGTCGAGTGGTACGAACGCGGCTTGGCCCGTCTCGAAGACCGCTGGGCGGGCTCAGGTGAAACCGGTGAGCGTTTCATCAACGATACCCATCAATACTCCAATGACCTCGATCTCTTTGGCGACGGGTCTCTGTTTCAGCTCCTCAGCACGGCTCAGACAACCACCGGTGAGGAAACTCTTGCCGCGTGGCTTCTGCACGCGGCCGAACCACTTACCATTCGCACCCGTCAGGCTGCCGTCGATGACCTCGCCGGTCGACCCCACCTCCTGGAGGATCTCTATACCCTCGGAGCCGATACGCGGCGCAGTATCAATTCGACGTCATTAGTGCAATGGGCGACCGCGCCTAGCCTCCTCAACGGCGGCTGGCTCAGAATCGTAGCATCGGGCCTCGCCACCGGTTTCGTCCTTACTGTCGCGGCGTGGGGCTTCGGCTTCCTGCCCGGCTTCATCCCGTTCGCTGTACTGCTGATCAACGCGACACTGGCGCTGGTACTACACCGGTCGGTCAGCCGCGTCTTGCACGGTAGCGCCGAGCCCTCACGCGAGCTGGGGATGCTGGCAGCTATTCTTGAACGGCTTCATTCCGAATCGTACGACGCCCACCGACTGCGGAAGCTTCAGTCCGTTCTCGATGCGGAGCATGCCAAGCCGCCTGTCGCGGTCCGGCGCCTCGACTGGCTCCTCCAGATGCACGACTGGCAGCACAACATCTTCTTCGCACCTGTCGCCGCCGCTGTCCTGTGGGGTGTTCAGTGTGCAGCAGGCGTCGAAGCCTGGCGTCGACACCACGGTCCTTCGATCGAATGCTGGTTGAACGTTGTCGGAGAGTACGAAGCGCTAGCGGCTTTCGCGATGTACCGTTTCGAACATCCCGATCACCCGTTTCCCGAGCTAGTCGATCAGACTGACCGGCCGGTGTATGACGCCGAGCAGCTAGCTCACCCGTTACTTCCACAAGAAGCGGCGGTCCCCAACGATGTACGTTTAGGTGCGACCCCTCAGCTCATAGTGGTGAGCGGCTCAAACATGTCGGGCAAGACGACCTTGCTACGCACGGTTGGGGTCAACGGAGTGCTTGCCCTCGCGGGCGCACCCGTGCGCGCCAGATCCCTCCGGCTTTCACCGGTCGCCATCGGGGGGACACTCCATGTCCAGGACTCCTTGCTCTCCGGACTCTCCAAGTTTTACGCAGAGATTTTACGAATCAAGCATCTGGTCGAAATCGCTCAAGGATCGGTCCCGTTGCTCTTTCTCATGGATGAACTCTTTCATGGCACTAACTCTCACGACCGGGTTGAGGGTGCGCATGGAGTCCTCGAATTCCTGGTGGATTGCGGCGCGGTGGGCATTGTCACAACCCACGACCTAGCGCTGGCGGCGATCGGCGAACGTCTAGGAGATCGGGGCACCAATGTTCACTTCGAAGACCAACTAGTGGAAAGTAAGCTGTCGTTTGACTATAGGTTGAGGCAGGGCAAAGCGACGCATGGCAATGCACTGGCCTTGATGCATGCCGTCGGACTCGATTTCGCGTCTCCGAGCCGAAGCACGTGATCGCCGGAGATAGACCCGTCAGACGCCGGCACGGTCTACTGGAACGTCTCGGATAAGCTGGTCTAAATCCACCTGGAGGTAGGGGTGCCCCAAACTGCACGGGCAGGCGTCGACCCTCCCGACACCGGACGGCATCAACAGCAGCACCGCAACCACAACTCCAAGACTACTCAGTGACGAAAGGTATGGGCAATTCATCTAAGATCTTCTTCGGACACGGACTCGGAGGGTGGCTATTTTACTTCCCTGCTCACACATTGGAGATTGATATGGTGTCAGTCACACACCTGACCACCCGGCGCCTCGCGGCCGTTCTTTCTTTTCTCGCGTTGGTTGTATTGACCATACCCGGTCTCTCATCCGCCCAGGATGGCGCGGCGCTGTTCAAGACCTACTGTTCCACCTGCCACGATCCAGCCGATCCAGGCGCGCCGACCCGCGACGTTTTAGGCCAGATGCGGCCCGAACAGATCCTCCAGGCACTCGAAACGGGTGCGATGCGGAGACAGGCGGCAGAGCGAAGCCACGCCCAACGTCGCTCCATTGCCGAGTATCTAACGGGGCGGGCACTGCCAACCAGAACTGTCGACGTCATGCCTACATCGGCGTTTTGCGACGGCGCCACCGACAGGTCGGCTCCGGCGTCTCGTTCAGCATGGAGCGGGTGGGGCAACGCAGTCACCAACCGACGTTTCCAATCGGCCGAGTCGTCTGGAATGTCGGCGGCCGATGTGCCGCGTCTCACACTAAAGTGGGCCTTCGGGCTACCGAGAGCAAGTTCGGCTGGAACGCAACCGACGGTGAGCAAAGGGCGTGTCTACATTGCAACGGCTGAGGGTGACATCTACGTGCTCGACGCCAAAACAGGGTGCGTGCACTGGACCATGGAAGCCGAGGCCGGCATTCGGACAGCTCTGACCATGGAGCAACGAGACGATGGCGGACAAACCGTCTACTTTGGTGATCAATCAGCACACGTGTATGCCCTTGATGCGGAGTCCGGAACGATTCGCTGGAAGGTCGAGGTCGACGAGTATCCACACGCCGCGATTACCGGGGCACCGCAGCTCTACGGAGAACGGTTGTATGTACCGGTGTCGTCGCGCGAAGAGTCACAGGTTGGTGATCTTCGGTACCCATGCTGTCAGTTCCGCGGAAGCATCGTGGCGCTGGATCGAGAGACTGGGCAGCAAGTGTGGAAGACCTACATGATCGACCGACCGGCTAAACCCACGGTGAAGAATAGTATCGGCACTCAGCTCTTCGGCCCATCGGGAGCAGCGGTGTGGAACACACCAACGATAGACAGTGACCGCAACACGCTGTACGTAGGAACGGGCAATAATTTTTCTCCGCCGGCGACCGATGCGTCGGATGCCATTGTGGCGATCGACCTGACGACAGGTGGAATCCGTTGGATTCACCAAATTACGGCTAACGACATCTGGAACGCCAACTGCAGACGACCCGACCGTGATCCTGCCGTCTGCCCTGACGCAGACGCGCCAGATCTTGATTTTCCTGGGTCTCCAATTTTCGTTGACCTTGCTGACGGGCGCCAACTCATCGCCGCAGGGAACAAGGACGGCATGATCTACGCTCTTGATCCCGACCGCGGGGGAGCCATGCTGTGGAAACAGCGAGTCGCGAAAGGGGGGTTGGGTGGTGGTGTCTTCTGGGGGGCGGCCGTCGATGGCACAAACATATACGGTGCAGACGCCTATTACGAGGCCTCCGACCCCGGTGCGTCAGGAGGATTAACTGCGGTAGAACTTACCACCGGCCGCATAGTGTGGCAGGTGCCAGGGGCGGGCTGTATCGATAAGTCTCCGTGCCATCCGTCACAGAAGGCCGCCGTCACGGTTCTCCCCGGAGTGGTGTTCTCCGGAACCATAGACGGGCGACTGCGGGCTTATTCGACGAGTACTGGTGTGGTCATCTGGGAGTACGACACGGCGAAAGAGTTCACAACCATCAATGAGCAACGGTGGACCGGTCGTCGTCGATGGGATGTTGTTTGTAAATTCCGGCTACTCGCATCACGGGGCGATCCTCCCCGGGAATGTCCTCTTGGCGTTTTCGCCAGAATAGACATTCTCACACTCTGGGACTCACAGATCGGTCGGAACCGAATCACGTCACCGGGGTCCACACCGTGTCCGGCCGGCTCTTAAGTCATCAAGAGCACCTCGGTAAACGGCGAAAGATGGAACGCGTGGCAGCTCATTCAGCCTGCTCGCTCGGCTGGCGGGTTACGTCTCCGAGACCGACATCTGGACACCAGAACCCTAGCCGCCAGGCAGCGATCTGTAAACGACACTTCGCCAGTCTTGGTGCCAGCGGAATGGTCGGCGATCGTGGTCCCGAGAGTGAGGGAAAACAATCAGCTTACAGAGACACTCTCTCAGGCTAGAGAGA
>Ga0310125_10002122_pt1 | contig 10282 bp, 9 predicted proteins | sample CB11b_Tmax_Bot8__FD_203508 | JGI IMG/M metagenome (GOLD analysis project Ga0310125, IMG submission 203508) | Marine microbial communities from Western Arctic Ocean, Canada - CB11b_Tmax_Bot8 | ecosystem: Environmental > Aquatic > Marine > Oceanic | place: Canada: Western Arctic Ocean | collected... | reverse complement strand
GCAGATGCAGCTGTCCGGCCCGATGCTGCAGCAACTGGTCGAGTGGATTGCCGAGCAGCGCCAGGCTGCGGGCAAGCTGTCAGGCGGCACGCCGCAGGGGGAACGGCCCCTGTACTTCATGTCGAAGCAGGCCAAGAACCGGTTCCTCAGGTCGGGGCATTGGGACCAGCAGCCCGAGCTGATCGTGGCGGGTGAGCTGGGCTTGGAGCCTGCACCGAGTGGGTCTCGAGCGGTGCTGCGGGTCGATTCGATCGTCGTGGGGGTCAATCCGACGGTGGCCACGGTGGTGTACAACCGCAAGCACTGGGGTCTGTTGGGTCGAGTGATCCGGCGGGAGATGTCGTTCCCGGTGACGCTGCATCGGCCGCGGACGATCCGGATGGTGGGCGGCAAGACCGGTCCGACCTTCGACCCTTATGGCAGTGTGGGTGCCGACAAAGCGGGTGGTGGAGAGGACGGATACCTGAGAGTCGTGGCCAGTGGGGACGAGGCCACGATCAAGTCGCTCAACGAGTCGGTGGCCTCGCACATGCAGGCGGAGGTCAAGAAGACTCAGACGATTCTGCCGGCGGTGACGCTACCGAGGCTCGAGCAGGGCCTGATTCCCCTGGTGGGGAACAAACAGGCCCAGGTCGATGCTCGCACGATTGGCGGAACCGGACTGCGAGCTCTGCTGGGGGCTCATCGGTTGTCCATGGCCAGTGCGGGTCTGTATCCCGACGGCGCGTTGTATGCGTACAACATCACGATCATGCACAGCTCGCTGTCGGCCAAGGGTTGGGGCCTGTTCAATTCCGAAATCCGGGACCGGGTGCTGATGTTCGTGGTGGCCCGGGACGGGATCTGGTTGCTTTCGAGTCGCGAGCTGTGCGAGGTGGCCGAGAAGGTGTTGCCTCGAGCCGGGTTCTACACCAAGGGGGGCCGCAAGCCGCTGGTGCCCATCGATCGAGATCCCGACGTTGCGGTCTTCGAACCGTCGTTGCCGGAGGCTCCGCTGGATCCCAAGGCACCCAGCGCACCGGTTGCCATCGTCGAGCCGTCTGATGCCGATGGCCAGGCGGCGTGTCGCCAGCATGCCCAACAGCGGGCCGCCGCTCACCAGGGGGCTTTGAAGGAACACCAGTTGAACATCACCAACGGGGCCTACAAGACCGACAGCGACTGGCGGAGTTACCTGCAGGCGATGACAGAGTGGCGGCAGGCGACGGCGACGGTGGAAGCCCAGCTGGTGCTCAGAAAATCGCGGTTGGGCGATACGGTCAAGTTGCGCGAGAAGCTGCAGAAGGTGTGGAACGAGTTTGCCCAGGCGGCCTACGATGCGGTCAAGCAGCGGGCCGGTCGGCCGGAGAAACCTGGCGAGGCGGAGAAAGTCGAGGACCGGGACGTCTCGGTGCTGCCAGCGATTCGAGAGGCATTGGAGTATCGGTTGAAGGGAGGTGACCGATGAAGGGTGCGGTCACCGGTTGGCTCGCCGCAGGGCTGATGCTGTTGGCGTGCGTCGGCGTGGGATGTGATCGAGGAGATCCGGCACCGAGTGAGTCTCAGTTGGCCGCGGCGGAGAGCCGACGCTCCGACGAGCTCGAACAGATCGCCTCGACGCTGGACGCCTCGCTGGAGGCGGCGGAACTGGGCGTGTGGCGGGTTGTCGAACCGGTGACGTTTCGACATGGCGTCTCGGCAGAGACTCACTCGCCGCTGGTGGGGACGATCTCGTTCACCTGCATGTTCCCGATCACGATCGAGGGGACCGAGCACGAGAACCTGGTGCGTCAGAATGGGCGACTGGTGTTCCACCGGGACCAGTGGCGATTGCAGCAGGTGGGGGTGTCGTTCAAGTACTTCAACGAGAACGACTTCACCGACGAATCGGACCTGCTGGCCGCGTCGCTGCTGGATGGTGGGAAGCTGACGGTGCTGAAGTCGGTCTGGACCACGACGGTTCGCGATACGGCCGAGTTGCAACTGGCGGCCAGGGAGCTTGAGCGAGCTGAGGCCGAGCAGGACCAGGAGGAAGCTGCGGCGTTGAAGAAGGCCGAGGCGGACGCCGAGGCCAAGCGTGCCAAGCGGGACTCGCTGACCGAGGCGGCTCGCCTGAAGGTGATGGCGGCCAGGCTCACTAAGATCGCTCAAGCAGCCAACTCAAGTCTGGGTGCGACGATCGAGGGTGTCGACGGTCTGCGGCTGACCGGAGAGGTTGAGGTGGAGGTCGAGTTGTCGGAGGACTCATTTCGCGGACGGGTCTCCTTTGAGGCCATGCCGCGGGATGTCACGGTCGAGTACCTCTCGGCCCGCTTCGGTGGGCCCTGGCTCTATGAGGGTCTGAAAGCAGGCGGGGGATGGGACGGTCCTTCACGTCAGGTGCTCTCGGCATTTCTCGACAGGCGGCTGTCCGAGCCGGCAGCGGACGAAGAGTGACGCTGCGAACACACCGGCCCCGACACACCGTGAACCAGTTCCGGCGGCCTGGTACCGAATAATCGCGAAGCGGTTTCATCCCACAGCGCAGTGTTGCCCGCCGCCAGGCGGGCTACGCTGGGTTCGGTATGCCCCGCGCGCATTTGTGAACCCTAACGGGGTTCCACATCACGACACGTCGACGTGTGAAACCCCTTCGAGGTTTGGGGACGGGGCGGGTTTGGGATACCCAGCGTGGCGCCCGCCCAGGGGGCGTGCTGACACTGGGCTTTGGTTTGGAACCCCTTGGGGGTTGGGTGGTGTGTGGCTGAGATCGATTCAACCGGTTGATTGACTGGTGTTTCGGTGCTGCAATCCTGCGATATGAGGTTGCGATCTGGCCGTGAGGATTGAGAGCATGCGTCTGAGGCTGATGCGTACCGTGTTGATCGTGGCGGCGATGAGCGTCGTCGGCATGGCGCAGAACAAACGGGACGACGCGGTTCGGAAGGATCGCGAGACGGTTGAGCCGGCCGGGAAATGGATCTACCACGATCTGCCCCGCGGGCTGGCCGAGGCGAAGCGGAGTGGTCGGCCGGTGCTTGTCGTCTTCCGCTGAATCTCCTGACACGCCTGTGAAGGCTTCGACGGGCAGGTTGTCCGTCACGACCCGCGAATCAAGAAGTTACTCGAGCGATTCGTCTGCGTACGGATCGTGCAGGCCAATGGCCTGGACCTCTCGCTGTTCCAGTTCGACTTCGACCTGACGTTTGCCGCGTTCTTCCTGAACGCGGACAAGACGATCTACGGTCGCTTCGGCACGCGGTCGGACCAGAAGGACGCGATGCGCGAGATGTCGATGGAAGGTTTTGACAAGGCGCTGGAGGGAGCGCTGCAGATTCACTCACGGTTCCCGTCCAACCGCAAGACCCTGGCCGGCAAGCGTGGGCCCACGTCGCGGTACCGCGTGCCCGAGTTGTTCCCGTCGCTGAATGGCCGGTTTACGGCGAAGCTGAGTAAGCAGCAGCCGGCGCGGAGCTGCATGCATTGCCACATGGTCGGCGCGGCCATGCGAAAAGTCTACCGGTCCAGTCGCAAGCCGATCCCCGAGGACGTACTGTTTCCGTGGCCCTTGCCAAGCGTGGTGGGGCTGCGATTGGACCCCAAGCATATGGCCACCGTGAAGGAGGTTGCGCGTGGTTCGGCGGCCGAGCGGGCCGGGCTCCGCAGCGGTGACCAGCTACTGAGCCTCTCGGGCCAGCCACTGCTCTCAATCGCCGACGTGCAGTGGGTGCTGCACCGGACCCGGGCGACCGATCGGGTCTCTGCGCGAGTCCGACGTGGGACCAGGGAGCTCGATATCGAGTTGGCACTCAAACCGGGTTGGCGCAGCGGCGGGGACATCTCGTGGCGGACCACGACGTGGGACTTGAGGCGAATGGCGACTGGCGGTCTGGTGCTCGAGGACCTCGCGGACGCCCAGCGGCTGAAAACGAAACTGGGAACTCGCAACCTGGCACTGCTGGTCAAGCACGTTGGTCAATACGGCGAGCACGCCGTTGCCAAGCGGGCCGGGTTCCAGAAGGGCGACATCATCGTGGAGGTTCCCGGGCTGCGAGGGCGATCCTCGGAGACCGATTACCTGGCCAGGATCCTGGCGTCGAAGATGCGAGGTGACTCGATAATGATCGGGGTGCTCAGACGCGGGCGGCGATTGGAGCTGCGGTTGCGGCTGCAGTAGTCCGGACGTGTGGGGTGGCTTGGGGCTGGTGTTGTCGGGTGCGGGGTGCTGTCGTAGACTCCCGCGTTGACCGGGTCCGCGTTGGCGGGCTCGGTCGGGTGTGCCAGATGTTTCGACCCGGGAGTGTCTCATGATGCGTTCGGCCAATCCGACGCTGAAGGCGTCGACGTTCGAGCAGCATGGTGCCGTCGAGCAGTCCACGGCGATGACGATCAGCGGGACGGTCAACAAGACCTTCCTGCTGCTGTTGTTCCTGGTCGCGACGGCCTCATACGCCTGGAATCTGACTGGCGACTGGCGTGATGCTCGGGCCGCGGAGCGCGAAGGGACCGCGGTGTCGTCGTCGGCCGCCGGGGGTGTGCACCCGGGAGTGCTGATCGGCGGCGGCATGATTGCCGGTCTGATCTTCGCGATGGCGACGATGTTCAAACCGACCTGGGCACCGGTGACCGCTCCGCTGTATGCCCTCAGCGAGGGCGTCTTCCTGGGGGCACTCTCGGCCCTGGCAGACCTGATATACCCGGGAGTTGCCTTTCAGGCCGCCTGCCTGACGTTCTGCACGCTGGGCGGCTTGCTGGCGGCGTACAAGTCGGGGCTGATCCGAGCCACGGAGAACTTCAAGCTGGGAGTCACCGCTGCCACGATGGGGATCTGCCTGATCTACCTCGTCTCGATGGTCGTGAACATGGTCGGGGGAGCCGGTACGATGCCCTACATCCATGGGGGCAGCTATGTGAGCATCGGCTTCAGCCTCTTCGTGGTCGTGATCGCCTCGCTGAACCTGGTCCTCGATTTCGATTTCATCGAGCAGGGAGCCGAGAACCGAGCGCCGAAGTACATGGAATGGTACGGCGCCTTCGGACTGATGGTGACCCTGATCTGGCTCTACATCGAGATCCTGCACCTGCTGATGAAACTCCACAGCCGCAGATGAGGTGTCGCCAGTTGCCGCGGCACACTCAATTCTCGGGAATCACCTCGATCGTCGGCATCGCCAGGTAGACGATGGGCATCTCGCCGTCCTCGGAAGTGAAGTAGGGGATGTGATAGATGCCGCAGGCGACCAGGCCGCCTCCGGTGGGGTCGACCTGCTGCCAGCGATCCTCGTCGGTGAAGTACTCGGCCCAGATGTGGCCGCTCGAGCCATACAGCCAGCCCCCGACCTGCCGCGCGGGGACTCCGACGGCTCGGCAGAGGGTGACGAAGCAATCGGAGAAGTCCCAGCAGTGGCCGGACTTCTGGTGCAGCACTTTCAGCGTGCCCCAGCGTGATCCGGTATTGCCCGAGTAGCGGATGTTCTTTCCCGGAGCGAGCCAGGCCAGGATCGCATGGGCCTTTTGCTCGCGGGTCGACTTGCCCCGGGTGATGCGGTGGGCCAATGAGCTGATGTCTGTCGAGCCGGAGGGCCACAGGTCTGTGGGGCGGGTGCATTCGGGGCCGGGTGCCGATGTGGACCGGGCCAGGCCGGTGCTGTCCACGGTGACCTCGATCGTCACGCTGACAAAAGGCACCCCGTGACGCTGCGACGTCTCGGGAAATGACACCTCCAGTTGGTGATCGTCGCCGGACTGCTGCTGGTGCTGCCCGGGGGGCTCGAATGCGTAGCGGGTCGTCGAGGGGGCCAGTGACGTGGCTCTTAGGGACAACGACTTCGAAAACGTGAACCCTGCGGCCAACTTCCTGATCTCCTGCTCAGCGGACCCCATCGGCCCGGCGGCATCGGCCAGGAACTGGTTGAACAGAGGATTGCACGCCATGTAGTCGGCCGTCTCGATCGTGGCCAACCGGGCGGTGACTCGGTACCGCAGGCGTAACGGCTTGGGCAGGAATCCCAGCTCATAAGAGGTCTTGATCGCCAACGCTTGTTCGATCTGGCTGCCGACGTATTCGATGATCGTCAGCTCGCGTCGCAGGCAGAACGGTTCTGGCTTGATGTCGAGCATCGAGCGGTAGACGGCGTCGGCGGCCTGGGCATCGGCGGTCTGGATCAGGTTGACCTGGATCGGAGATCCCTGGACGGTGAGGTGCGAGTTGGTGAGGGCGGTGATGGTGCCGCCGAGTTTGGAGCTGATCGCGGCACGTTGCAGATCTGTGGCCGTGGTGGCACTCTGCAGGAAGACCCCGGCGGGCAGCTCCGGCAGTTCTGCCCCGGTGGCCGGCGTGATCGGGGTGGCTTGAGCCGAGTTGGTCTTCGCGGGCTGGTCCTGGTGATCAGTTGGCGAGGGAGCTGTTTGTTGGCAGGACGCAGCCCCTGCAATCAGCATCAGCAGGGCTGCTCGCGTCGTGCGACGACCTCGCCGGCACCGCCCTTGGACGACAGGACCACTCATGCCGGGTATTCTACTTCACTGAAATCCGAGACGCGAAGAGGATCGAGAGGATTCCGATGTCCGACGACCAATTGAAGATCATCTACACCAAGACTGACGAGGCGCCCGCACTGGCGACTCGATCGCTGCTGCCGATCCTGCGGGCTTTCACCGCCTCTGCGGGGATCGAGTTCGACCTGCAGGACATTTCTCTGGCCGGACGGGTCCGGGCCAAGTTTCCCGAGAACCTCTTCGGGGACCAGCTTCTGAATGATGCTTTGAGCGAATTAGGTGAGTTGGCCAAGACGCCGGCGGCCAACATCATCAAGTTGCCCAACATCAGTGCGTCGATCCCCCAGTTGCAGGCCACGATCTCGGAATTGCAGGCCCAGGGATTCTCGGTTCCGGATTACCCCGAGGAGCCTGGGAACGAGGCGGAGGAATCGGTCAAGGCGCGGTATGCGGGGGTGCTGGGAAGTGCGGTGAACCCGGTCTTGCGTGAGGGCAACTCGGATCGTCGCGTGGCGGCTCCGGTCAAGGCCTACGCCCAGGCCAACCCGCATCCGATGGGGGAGTGGAACAGCGAGATCGAGACCCACGTGGCTCACATGAGCGAAGGCGACTTCTTCGGCAGCGAACAGTCGCACTCGATGTCGGAGGCCGGGTCGGTGCAGATCGTGCTTGAAACCTCAGAGGGCCAGCCCACGGTGTTGCGGGATGGCCTGGCGTTGCAGGAAGGTGAGGTGATCGACTCGTCGGTGATGAGTCGCCAGGCTCTGCGGGACTTCCTGGCCCGCGAGATGGACGATGCGGTTGAAGGTAACCTGCTGTTCTCGCTTCACATGAAGGCCACGATGATGAAGGTCTCGGACCCGATCATCTTCGGCCACGCCGTCAGCGTGTATTACCGTGACGTGTTCGAAAAACACGGCGAAGTGCTCGGGGAACTCGGTGTCGATCCCAACAACGGCATCGGCGACCTGTACACGAAGATCGAGAGCCTGGGCGAGGAGCGAGCGGAACTGGCTGATCAGATTCGTTCTGACGTTGAGGCGGTTTACCAGTCACGGCCGCGGCTGGCGATGGTCAACTCCGACCGGGGAATCACCAACCTGCATGTTCCCAGCGACATCATCATCGACGCTTCGATGCCGGTGGTCGTGCGTGACAGCGGCACGATGTGGGGTCCCGATGGCGGTCAGCACGATGTGAAATGCGTGATCCCCGATCGGTGCTACGCCGGGGTCTACCAGGTGGTGCTCGATTCCTGCCGCGAGCACGGGGCCTTTGACGTGGCCACGATGGGCAATGTCAGCAATGTCGGGCTGATGGCTCAGAAGGCCGAAGAGTACGGGTCGCATGACAAGACGTTCGAGATTCCCGAGGCGGGAACGGTGCGGGTGATCGACGGGTCGGGGGCGGTGTTGACCGAACACACTGTCGAGCGGGGTGACGTCTGGAGGATGTGCCAGACCCGGGACATCGCGATCAGGGACTGGGTCCGACTGGCCGTGAGCCGGGCGCGGGCGACCGGTGCTCCGGCGATCTTCTGGTTGAACGCACAGCGGGCTCATGATGCGGCCCTGATCGCCAAGATCGAGCAGTACCTGCCCGAGCACGACACCGAGGGTCTTGAGATCCAGGTCCTGGCTCCCATTGAGGCGACCCGGGTCAGTTGCCAGCGGGCCCGTGACGGGCTCGACACGATCTCGGTGACCGGCAACGTGCTGCGTGACTACCTGACCGACCTGTTCCCGATTCTCGAACTGGGCACCAGCGCCAAGATGCTCTCGATCGTCCCGTTGCTGGCCGGCGGAGGCCTGTACGAGACCGGTGCGGGAGGGTCGGCTCCGAAGCATGTTCAGCAATTCGAGGCCGAGAATCACCTGAGATGGGATTCTCTGGGCGAATTCCTGGCCGTGGGCGTGTCGCTGGAGGATGTGGCCGAGAAGTCCGGCAGCGCGAGAGTCGGGATTGTGGCGGGTGCACTGAACGAGGCGATTGGCCGGTTACTGGCCGAACGCAAGTCGCCGTCGCGGAAGGTCAATGAACTGGACAATCGCGGCAGCCATTTCTACCTGGCCCTGTTCTGGGCCCAGGCCCTGGCGACTCAGACCGAGGACACCGAGTTGCAGGCTGAGTTCACGGACCTGGCCAACCGGTTGGCCGAGAACGAGGAGCAGATCGTTGACGAGATGAACTCGGTCCAGGACCAGGCCATGGACATTGGCGGCTACTACCAGCCCTCGGACGAGTTGGCTGACGCCGCGATGCGTCCCAGCGAGACGTTCAATGCGGCCCTGGCGTCGCTGGTGGGCTAGGCGTCAAGGTCCCAGGCGACTTCGAACTACTTCCAGAGCAGGTCGTCGACCTGGTCGGGGTGCTCGAGCGGAATGCGGTGGGTGATGCGATCGCCCTTGGCCAGGCCGCCGGTGTCGATCAACCGCTTGGTCAGCCGGCCGGTGGCTCCCTTGAGCGCCAGCCCGAGGTCGACTCGTGTCTGCGTCGCCGGTCGGAGCTGTGCGATCACGTGCTGTCGGTAGAGCGGTACGATGGTCGTGCAGGGGCTGATTCGCGGTTCTCGATGCCGCTTGCGGGCCCCGAGTACAACTCGTCGACCCGTCCGGGAGCGGCTGCCAGGTAGGACTTGGGGTCCAGGTCCACCTTGCCGTTGTCTTCGGCCCAATCGACGATCATGTAGCCGGTGGTCATGCCCAGGCCATGTTCGGATTTCAGCCAAGCCCGCCGTTCCCTGGTCTCCCCGGGGCCATCGGCCTTCAGCAGCTTGCCCCATTGCTTTATCGACCGCCCGGTCCTGTGAAACTCAAGAGGTCTCAGGCGGAGGCGACTTCCTGGTAGATGTCCTTGTCGACCACCTCACTCCAGCGATCGATGATCTTCCGCCAGAGTGGTCCGGGCTGACCGTCACCGATCGGCACCCCGTTGAAGCGGGTGACCGGGCCCAGGCAATAGGGAGTGGTCGGCATCCACGCCTCCTCGGCATTGACCACGTCGTAGGTCTGCAGGTTCTCTTCGACGAGCGGGATGCCCATCTCTTCAAGAATCTCGCCGAGCACCGTCAGGCTGATGCCCCAGAGGATGTTGTCGCGGCGGGGCGAGACGACCTGCCCGTCGCGGTAGATCACGAAGTTCGAACCACCCGTCTCGGTGATGTTGCCGTTGATGTCGAGATAGAGGGGGGTAGCGGTGGGGTCCAGTTGCTTGACCTCCTGCTCACCGATCCACATGTGCAGGCGGTTGCGGTTCTTGATCTTCGACGAGAGGCACTGCGGGGGCCAGTGGCGGGGTGCGGGGGTGACGCAGTGGACACCTTTCAGGAACACGTTGCGAAACAGCGAGAAGCGGACCGGGAAGGTGTGCTGGACATAGGTGGGCGAGAGAGTCTCGGGCATGCCGGCGGCTCCGGCATACACGGCGTTTTCACCGGCGGTCATGTAGAAGACCAGGCCCAGCTCATCGCCGGGTGCCAGTTGGCCGTTCTCGGCGATCAGTTTCTCGGAAATCTCGCGGCTCTCGTCGATGCTCACCGGCGGCTCGATCCTCGCGTAGCGGCAGCTGCGGTAAAACCTCTGCAGGTGATCTTCGAGCCGGTAGGGGACCTGGTGAAACGTGCGGAAGAAGTCGGTGACGGCCGCTCCGAGCACGATGCCCAGGTCATAGATCGGCAGCTTGCATTCTGAGGCGGGTACGAATTCGCCCTTGAGGTAGGCAATCGGTTCGGTCATCGAGCTGGGCCTGTGGAGGATGTTCAGGGAGGGGCCATCGTACGATCTGGAGAGGGGTTTTGTGTACCATGAGGGGCACCGACGGTCCGCCT
>Ga0310125_10002119_pt1 | contig 10285 bp, 10 predicted proteins | sample CB11b_Tmax_Bot8__FD_203508 | JGI IMG/M metagenome (GOLD analysis project Ga0310125, IMG submission 203508) | Marine microbial communities from Western Arctic Ocean, Canada - CB11b_Tmax_Bot8 | ecosystem: Environmental > Aquatic > Marine > Oceanic | place: Canada: Western Arctic Ocean | collected... | reverse complement strand
TTGCATGGTGCCCGGGCCCGGAGTCGAACCGGGACAGCCATAAGGCCGAGGGATTTTAAGTCCCACTGATTCTACAGGACTACACCTGCTGACTCACAGAAACCCTTACGAATACGGAACTACTACCCTATTCACTTGGTGCTTGTATGAGTGGGTATGAGCAGAGTTGGGGTCAGAATTGCACCGAAATTGCACCAGCGACACCCCAGACAAATTGGCTGTCTGCCCTACTCCGGCTAGCGGCTTATACAAGCGTTGACCAGGGTTGAGGTAGTAGCCTCGACTACAGGGCCATACAGGGAGTTACAGGCACTCTCGGGGTGTATTTCGATGCGTTATACCCATTTAAGAGCAGAGGATTTAGCGCGGAAGTTAGGTTAGTTATTGCAAACACTCCACCAACGCAGTGAACTTCTTGGCTAATCGCCCACCAGAATTAGCGTTGTAGGTCGCTACAAGGTCACCGTATTTGTTGACATATCCACAACAGTTCCAACGTTATAGATACCAGTACCGCTACTACACTGCTGTTCATCAGCATCAATAATGGTAGTAGTACTACCGTGTTCGCTAGTACACCAGCGTTTGAACCATTGAGTTAACGTTGCTGTACTTTCAGTCATTCCAATATATGCAGCAATCTCGTTAACTGTGTCGCATTTGCCCAATAATTTGTGAAGTTTATGATCAACATATCTAGCTTCGTCAAATTTTATTTCGCAATCCGATGAACGGCTATATTTGCCACCTTCTGCATCACGGGCATCTACTGCAGTTGATGGGATTTGTTCTTTAGCTAATCCAAATTCGACACCCGACTCGGTACCACTATCACTCCAAGAAGAGATCAAGCAGTCTCGGCAAAGATACACACAACCCGGAGGAACAATTGAATTCCCCCGGGCTGTTTCGAAGTTACTTCTTCAAGCGTGTCCAAACTGCGTTGTATAGTTCCTGAGTTTCCTGATCACAGACCGCAATAAACGTGGGGGTTGGCGCATCTGCTGGCGGGTTGGTTTCTGGAGAGACTTGCAGGGCTGCAGACAGGAAAGGCTTAACGCCTTTAACACCTGACGTGTACTGAGCATAGTTAGTCACTGCCGCTGCGTTTTCCGGTACAAGCAGGAAATCCATGAATTTCAATGCCGAAGCACGGTTTGGCGCATCCTTCAAAAGCACTACATTATCCATCCAGGCGACAAAACCTTGTCGCGGATATGAATATTCTATATTTGCACCTTCTACTCGCGCCTTAGCTGAAAACCCGTTCCAGATCTGTCCAACGGCCGCATCGCCTGACACCAGCACATCCTTTGCAGTGTCTGATCCGAAGGATGCCCAGTGAGCTTTTGCTTCTTGCAGCATTGCGTCTAGAGCCTTCAAGTGATCGCGATCGGACGAACATTGGGGGAGCCCCAAATGCAACTGCGCCATCAAAATCACTTCACCCTGGCTGTCTAGCATATTTATCTTGCCACTGAGCTCTGCAGGCGGATTGAATAGAATATCAGTTGTTCTAATGTCACCGCCATATATGTCGCGATTCACAGCGAAACTAGTGGAGCCCCATTGATAGGGAATCGAATGTTTGCGGCCTGGATCAAAAGAGACGTCGACCCATTGTTCTTGAATGTTGTTGAAATTTTTCAGCTCACTCCGATCAAAGGAATCGAGCATGCCTTCACCGATCATAATCTCGACCATATAGTCTCCCGGGACGGCAACATCGTATGATCCAAGAGTGCCCGCTTTTAATGATGCAAGCATGGACTCGTTAGAATCGAAGGTATCCATGGTTACTTCAATTCCGGTCTCGGCAGTGAACTTATCCAACAGCTCTTGTGGGATATACTCAAACCAGTGATAAATCGAAAGCTTGTCTTGTGCCTGAGCGACTCCAGACGCCAGTACAAGTGCGAATGCTGTAATCAGCGCTCTCAATAGAATTTTCATAATCTAATATCCTCCCAACTGTTTATTGAATTAACATCATTGGCGTCTCCACACGAATAGTTTTTAACGCCCCGTTTTATTACCCCTTTTACCTACGAAAAAAGAAACTGTTACTAACAAAATCGAGATCAATAACATTAACGTAGACAATGCCATGATATTGGGCTTGATGCCTTGTTTCACTGATCCAAAAATTGCAGTCGGCAATGTCTCTATTCCCGCTCCCTTGACGAAGTTTGTAATTATAAAGTCATCTAGAGAAATGATGAAAGCAAGCAAGAACCCAGAAAGAATGCCCGGTGCCATCAGTGGCAACAGAATTCTCCAAAAAGCTTGCGCCTTGCTTGCATAGAGGTCGAGTGCGGCTTGTTCATAAAAGCTCTCAATACCATCCAGCCTCGCTGCAATGGGCAAATACGCGAATGGGATGCAGAAAACGATATGTGCTACTAGGATTGATGCATAACCTCGTGTAAATCCTATTGTGCTAAAAAAGATCAAAGTTGCAACGGCTGTAACGATTTCTGGCACCATCAGCGGCAAACTGATCAGTGCGAAACTTGCGGGTTTCCCGCGGAAAGAACCGCCGCGGATCATGCCGACCGCTGCAGAGGTTGCAAGCACGGTTGATGTAATCGCCGCCATAGACGCGATGGACAGCGAATTCCAAGCCGCGATCTTGAACTTTGCAGCCTCAAGCCCAAAGAATACGTCCTCGTACCATCGTAGGCTGAAACCACCCCAGAGCGTAATAGATCTCGAGTCATTGAAACTGTAGATCATCACGATAACTAATGGTGCATAGAGCAACACGAGACAAAGGATCGTGATCGGCAAGAAGCCTGGAAACCGACGAATTTCCGAACTAGATTGCGCCATCTCAACTATATTTTGATTCGGTGCGTGATTGTTGACGCGCATAGACCATCAGCACAATCAACACCAAGGTAAGTAGGATCATTGAGGCCGCCGCGCCAAACGGCCAGTTACCAGCATTTCCCTTAAACTGTTCTTCAATAAGGGAGCCGATCATGAAATTCTTCGCACCACCGAGAAGATCAGGAGCCAGGAAAGCGCCAAGGCTGGGAACAAATACTAGTATGCACCCAGCAATAATTCCAGACTTCACCGACGGTAGCAGGATATACCGCAAGGTCGTCCAACGATTGGCGTACAGATCCCACGCAGCCTCTGACAGTACGAAGTTGTATCGTTCTACAGAAGCATAAATTGGCAGTACCATAAAGGGTAAATAAGAATAGAAGAGCCCTAATTGGACTGCGACATTTGTATTTATCAAATGAATTGGACTGTCTAGGATGCCAAAAGAGATAAGCCACTGATTAAGAGGGCCTGAATCCCGGATCAGGAATTTTAGCGATACCGTGCGAATTAACAGATTTACCCAATAAGGTATCGTTACTAGGAACAGCCAAATAGGTCGGGTATGGATTGGTCGTGTCGCGATGAAATACGCAGTCGGAAAGCCGATGAGCAAGCAAAGAACGGTGGCTGAAAAGGCCTGCCAGATCGAGCGAAAGAATATCCCAATGTAGGTCCATTCAAGTTTCGGCGGTTCGTCTCCGAACAAGCCGCGATCGAAGATGAATTGGTCATAGGCTGCGAGAGAAAATTCCCAAATTACTCCGCCCCTGAATTCTTTGGTTAGGAACGAATAGATAAGCATCATCGCGACAGGTGCGACCAGAAAGAATCCAATCACAAGCCAGGACGGAGTTAACAACCAATAACGGAGCGATCCGAAGACACTAGAAGAACCCCCACCGCTTTCTATTTTTACACCTGTAGCCATTAGTTCATAAGAAGGCGAGCACCACCTTTTCCCAATTCAAGACCGATTCGTTCTCCGGGCTGCACGTTAACCCCAGATTCATGAGCGTTCTGCGATCGCACCGTAATTATTGTTCCATCATCAAGTTGAACAAGGTATTGCGTATCTGTGCCGAGATAGGTAAGTCGCTCGATAACGCCAGTAATGTGACCATCCTCCGGGGAACTCGTAAACGATAGACGTTCCGGTCGAATTGATATTTGTCTTGTGCTGCCTTTTACCGCTGATCCTGTGACAGTGCATGAGATACATGTGCCTCCAATCCGACATATCGCCTGGTCTTCTTGGATATCCTCGATAATTACGTCGAATAGATTTGTTTCACCGATAAAACCTGCAACAAACTGATTTCGGGGCTGCTCGTAGATTTCCTGCGCCGATCCGATTTGCTGTAATTCCCCGTTCGACATCACCGCGATACGGTCTGACATAGTCAAGGCTTCTTCTTGGTCGTGAGTTACAAAGACGAAGGTGATACCAGTCTCTTCCTGAATTTGTTTGAGTTCGACACGCATCGCCTGCCGCAATTTCAAATCCAGGGCAGACAAAGGCTCATCCAGCAAGAGCACCTTAGGTGAAGGCGCAAGCGCACGTGCAAGAGCCACTCTTTGCTGCTGACCACCCGACAGTTGCGATGGGCGTCTATCACCAAATTGGCCCAACTGAACCAATTCCAACATTTTCTCTGAACGATCTATGATTTCTGATTTGCTTTTACCCAACATTTTTAGGCCAAAACTAATGTTCTGCAGGACAGTCATATGAGGAAAGAGTGCGTACTGTTGAAATACAGTATTTATTGGCCGCTTGTTAGCGGATAAGTCTTTGATCTCCTGGCCATACAGAAAAATCGTCCCAGCTGTAACAGATTCAAGGCCCGCGATCATTCGCAACAATGTCGTCTTTCCACACCCCGATGGCCCTAATAGAGTAAAAAATTCGTTGTCGAAGATATCGATCGTTATGTCGGTAAGGGCAGTGACAGCACTCTCACCAATCCCAAACTGCTTCTTTACCTTTTCAATCTTAATAGCGGTAGTTTGAATATTACCTCCCACTTCTGGATCTTCCTTTTTGTAATTATGCGTTGGTAATTCTTGTTCTGAACTACGTAATTCTTGCTATCTTATCCTGGTCGGCAATCATGTCCATTCAAATATTCTCCTACTATTACCGATCGTTTCCATAGAACACTGTGTCCCGAATTCACCTAAGGCATTTGGAAAGTTAGTGACCTAATCTGACCAGCCTCCATTTTCTGGTCGAGTTTAGATGTTAGTCCATGACTAGTCTTTGGTCCATCTGGACGATGATCTCCGACGCTGTTGGCCGGTAGCCCAAAGCACTGTGTGGTCTGATCGTGGTGTTTACTCTAATGTTCGATAATGATTTGAGCTTCCCTGGGACGATAAAAGATTCCCCAATTCACGAGTACATTTGCTGAAGCGGGCAGTGAAGCTTTCGCAGTATTCGTTCTCCAAGGATGGGTCGACTAAGAGTGATGCTAAAGTTCTGCTAGCAGAAATCAAGACAGAGATTAGCGATGCTTGAGATTAAGACCATCACTGAACTAAGCGCACTCCAACGGGAGCCGGTAGATTCGGAAACCTATGCAGCGGCCGTAGAAATAGTCGAGCGCATTCGGAAAGGGGGCCGAAAGGCATTGCTCCAAGAGGCCGAACGTCTAGGCGATATCACATCTGGGCAACCCATTGCCTATGATCGAACTGCACTCGAGCTAGCAGTTCAGGAGCTGGGAGATCATGAACGAGGTGTTCTCGAACGAACAGCCCAGAGAATCCGAGAGTTTGCGCAGGGACAGCGTAGTTGTCTGCGGGATTTCGAGATTGAGATCCCGGGTGGACGAGCGGGGCATGTTTTTACTCCGGTTGATTCTGCTGGTTGTTATGCTCCAGGGGGCCGCTTTTCTCTTCCATCGACGGTACTAATGACGACAGTGACCGCCCGTGTCGCTGGGGTCGAGCGTATTATGGTGGCATCGCCAAAACCAACGCCGGTGACTTTGGCTGCGGCGGGGATTGCGGGTGCGGATTCACTGATCGCTGTCGGTGGGGCCCAGATCATTGGCGCTATGGCTTTTGGTGTGGAGGGTGTGCCCGCTTGTGACGTGATTGTAGGACCAGGCAACCGCTGGGTCACCGCAGCCAAACGGTATGTCTCCGGATTTGTTGGGATTGATATGCTGGCTGGTCCCTCGGAGTTAGTGGTGTGGGGTGATAGCAGTGCAGATTCTCAGGTGATTGCTGCAGATTTAATTGCCCAGGCGGAACACGACACTGATGCACTTCCGATTCTGGTGACCACCTCGAAAGACTTAGTTGATCAGGTGAATGCCGCTCTTAGTTCCCAGCTCAGTTCTCTCCCAAATAGCGCTACAGCAGAAGTTGCCGTGGGTAACGGCTTTGCGGTGTTGGTTGATTCAGTCGAGCAGGCGGCTGAAGCTTGTAATCGCCTGGCACCCGAGCACCTCGAGGTACACGTTGAAGATCTAGAAGATGCGACATCCCGACTGAAGCATTATGGCGCCCTCTTTCTAGGACGCGGTGCAGCTGAGGTCTTTGGAGATTATGGGATCGGGCCCAATCATGTTTTACCAACGGGTGGGAGTGCCCGCTTTTCTGCGGGACTCTCTATACTGACCTTTTTACGAATGTCCACTTGGGTGTCGAGTCCCGATCAGCTTGATGATGATGTGATACGAGATACCGCTGCTCTGGCTCGGCTCGAAGGACTGGAAGGTCATGCCAGAGCCGCAGAAGCTCGCCTCAGAAAGGCAAGTTAGGGGTGAAGAGATGTCTGTCGGAAATAATTGTCTACTGAAAACTACAGCAGAGACTAGATTGTCCCAAAAGAAATAGAGAAACCTTTAAATGTAATAGTAACTTGTTAGGAGCTCTAAGTTTTTCGGGACAGCCGTAGTACACTTATACCTAAATTTGTAGTGTGAAGCGCAGATTCGAGTGCCTGGCTTCGAACCAGTACTCCTGACACTCATTTACCTACCGCCACGTCCCAAGTGCGGAACTGCTCTGTAATAAGCTCGTGCAGACGTGCGCGGTTAAAGCTTAGTTCATGTCCGGCGTGCACGACGTTGACAGGCAACTGCAGAAGACGGCGCATCGTGGCTTCTAGGGTGCTCTGAGGCAAAGCCTTGTAATTTAACTTAACCTATTAAAACAATTATTTACTTGGTGCCCGGGCCCGGAGTCGAACCGGGACAGCCATAAGGCCGAGGGATTTTAAGTCCCTTGCGTCTACCAGTTTCGCCACCCGGGCTGATACACGAATCCTGTATTTTAAACCATAAACCAAGCATTCAGACTCTGCGCTTGTTGTCTATACAGGACATGAAAGAACACAAACGGGCATGAGCTAGTCTCGTTTTAGTCACGCTTGAGAGAGTTGGAAATTGGCGGAGAGATTGATGCCCTCTCCAGTGCCGTAGGAGGCAACGTCGTTATGTTGCGGGGAAACATTCTCAATTTAGCGCCAGTGTAATGATACAGACACTACTGCTTGGGACTTTACTTTGTCCTGCCTCTTGAGCTGATCTTTGACGCGGCTGAGACGATAACTACGCATCGCACGCATATCGATCATCGGCCCGGTATCTTGAATCGTCCGGTCCGGCATGCGGCGCGCAACGGTAATAGGCAAGTTGAATATTCTCTCTGGTACTTTATTAACTGACATTTCTTAATTCACTCAGTGTTGAGCATCTACTAACCCAGTTCCGTCAGAACCCATTTGCTCGATGTTATTGCCTACCCACAGTCAAACCGTTATCTTGGAGCGTGCTGGTTCGGTTTCTCAAATTTCTCTGCCCAATAAGTTCTCCTCAAATGGGAATGTGTCGAGCCATTCAACACCTGTTTCTGTAACCAGCACCTGGGTCTCAAGCTTGACGCCTTCTGGCCCGCCGGCCTCACCCATATAACTCTCGACTGCAAGCACCATGCCCTCTTCGATGACACCGTCCACGTTGAGTTCCTGCAGTTTCTTCAATGGATAAATGTTCGGCCATTCGTCACACATGCCAACCCCGTGAGCGACAAAGTCGTAGGCCTGTTCACTATAAATCTCCGGTACCTTGTAGGCCTTCTCCGCCAACTCCTGAAATCCAACGCCCGCCCTGATGAGTGACATGTTGTGATGTACTTCCTCATAAGCGAGCCCATAGAGCTTGCGTTGATTGTCGCTTGGTCGCCCGGGTTCGCAGAAAAAAGTGCGAGAGAAATCCGCGCAGTAACCAAACGGGCCGACAACATCGGTATCGAAGGCGACCAATTCGCCTGCCCGCACCATGCGGTCGGAGGCTTCTTGGAGCCAGGGATTGGTACGACCACCAGAAGTAAGGAGACGACATTCGAGCCACTCCCCTCCCATGGCAATGTTTGCGTGGGCCATCAACGCCCAGAGCTCGTTCTCGGTTACCCCAGGTTCCACTGCGTCACGAATACGAGACGCACCCACTTCGCACACAGCAATAGAGATCGACATGCAGTTAACCTCTTCCTTGGACTTGATCGACCGGGCGTATTCCATCCAAACCTGGGCGTCTAACACGGCAATATCACGGGCGGCCAAAGATAGCGTTTGGGCAGGTTCACAACGATCAAGCGCAATCCGGCGATTGCCACCGCCATAGGTGAGTATCAGGTCTGCAATCTCATCCGCCCACCGAGCCACATTCTCCTCCGCATTTCTACCCACGTCCGTTTCGCGGCAATTGGTCGGCGGACGCAATTCGTCTATTGTTTCAAGCGCCGTCACTCCATGCGCAAACTTTGGGCTGTCGAACAAAATGACAGGACCTTCTACAGGAATGAAACAATACTGACTCTTCGGAAAATGCATCCTGAAAACTGGCATGTTGCCGGCCCCAGTGGCGTACCGTAAATTCACAGGATCGAAAAGCAGCGCGGCGGCGATGTCCTGCCTCTTGAGTTGATCTCTGACACGGCTGAGGCGATAACTACGCATCGCACGCATATCGATCATCGACCCGGTATCTTGAATCGTCCGGTCCGGCATGCGGCGCGCAACGGTAATAGGCAGGTTGAATATTCTCTCTGGTACTTTATTAACTGACATTTCTTAATTCACTCAGTTCAGTGATCTGTTTCATAGCTTTTTGCGACCGCCGCGACGATACTTATCCGCCGCTGTTCTCCACCGTTTAAGGCGGTGTGATAGCCCCGGGTATCTGTGAAGTAGACCGAGCCATCAGCAGGCAGGTGGGTCACGTGATGGTTTACGACAAACAGTGCCCCCGGGTTGCTGATGATCGGAATATGAATCCGTGGTTCGGGATCACGGTGCCAACTGTTGCAGTTGTACAGCCCCTTTGACAGCACCCGCATACGGCCAACGGTAAAACGTGCGCTCAACGCGGCGTGCACCTGCTCAAAGTAGGTATCAGCAAACAATGGATCAAACTCACCGAACGACGCTTCATCTACCAGGTCCTCCCGGGCCACTTCCTGGTAGGAGTCGTCAGGCCGCAGCCAGTAGCGCCCGGAAAGATCGTTGGCACTGATGTCGGGCGTATCCGGGTTGCGGGTTAGTGGTAGGGCGGCGAAGCCCTGCGCCTGCATGTCACCCATGAAATCATGTCGCGTCAGACATTGGTCCAGCGCCTTACGTAGGCGGGCGATATTAAAGCGCAACGACAGCTTTTGGATGCCTGGTCCGGGAACAAAGTTTGCCACCGAGGTCGTATCCGGCCGCTCGGCAAGCCAGCCTGCGATGGCTTGGCGGTCGTTTTTAATAGCGGTGTCCTGCATGATCGCTCTCCACACCAGGTCGGCCTGTGGACGAGAGTCTAGTTACAAAACCAGCCCGGTGATAGAAGCAAATGGGCGACTGCTATTGCGAAGGCTGGTATCGACTGGTGTACGCCTCATTGTTTGCGGCATACAAGCATCACTGAACTTGTCCATGCTGAAGGTGTAGTAGTTTCAACAGCCTCCGGTATAGCTGGGCATAGCAATCTTCTGACTACACTGGGCTACATCCATGAAGCTGATAGCAGACTACATGATGCTGTAGCCAAGCTACCGACAATAGGCACAATATAGGCACAGTACAAAATGGAGTAAGTGATAAAGGTCAGATAATCACTTTAAAACAAGTGTTACGGGAGATTGGAGTTGGTAGGCAAAAAGGATTTTAAGTCCCTTGCGTCTACCAGTTTCGCCAACCGGGCTGATACTGCATTTGTTACAGATAAGTAACTCTTATCAGACTGTACACGGATTATTAGCCCACAAGAAACGATTTGCTTCTGCGCGATTCCGGAAGAATCTGCATGTCACGAAGTTTTGACCAGGTCAGCTTGTTACTATCGTAGACACGCTGATATAAACGCCGAGTAGCATGAGTGCTGCAAAAAATAGATGTCTGAAGGCAGATTCTGAAAGTCTCGGACGCAAAACACGCCCTACCCACATTCCCAGA
>Ga0310125_10002117_pt1 | contig 10292 bp, 9 predicted proteins | sample CB11b_Tmax_Bot8__FD_203508 | JGI IMG/M metagenome (GOLD analysis project Ga0310125, IMG submission 203508) | Marine microbial communities from Western Arctic Ocean, Canada - CB11b_Tmax_Bot8 | ecosystem: Environmental > Aquatic > Marine > Oceanic | place: Canada: Western Arctic Ocean | collected... | reverse complement strand
TGATGAAGGCCGATCCGGCGAACGTAGAGCGTGGCACTTATCTTCTGTGGGCCGCTCACAACGTTGAGCGCATTGCTGACAGAGCGACGAACATTGCAGAACGCGTTGTCTACCAGGCGACGGGTGACCGGGTGCGGGTTGGCGCTGGCAAAGAAGAGCGCGTGTCCGAGACGCCCGGGTAACGCCGGGATTTAGTCGGGTGGGACTCCGTCAGGCGGCCCGAGGACGGTATCTACCTCGCTCAGACTCCGGGTTAATTACGCGGTTTTGACGAGAATAGGCTCGCGTTCTATGTCCTCCGCCGGCGGCCAGATACGTGGCAGTGGTTGAGGAGACTTGAACGCTGATTGTGTCCGGAGGGTCAACACTGAGAGCATCGGTCGCTGCTCTGAATCAGGTAACTGTCTCGTTCCCTCCCGTTCCTGTTTCAGAACACGGTGCACCGTTCGCGTGCTGACCTCAAACCGTTCCGCGATCTGGGAGACCGAGAGGCTCTCGAATCTGCGGGCTGTGATCATCGCTTCGTCACGACTCTGCCGGCTTTCGCGTTGCAGCCAGCCCGGGTCGTCGAATTTGCAGATCGGGAGAGGACAAACTAGGCATGAATATGAAACTTCGCAGCCATCGTCTCTGTAGTTGATGTTCTCGGGCAGGGTGTCTGCGCGGACAAGTCTGATCGTGGTCATGGCGTGTCCTCCTCTACGTCACCGGCGCTGGAAATATGAAATGGGTTGGGACCCGAATCGCTAGTTGGCGGTCACGGCCTCGGCAATGTCGGCCGTCTCAAAGTGTCGGCGGATACCGTCACGCCATTCTTTGGTGAGATTTGAGCGCCTCACCCGGTCGAAGAGGGACTCCCGTCCGTCGGGGGACCTTCTGGAGGAGCTGTAGTACACGGTCGTCAGGCCCTTTGTGGAAGACCTCGGAGCGACACGTGTTCGGAACCAGTCTGTCGGGATCTGGTCAGCTGAGACAACCTCCAGGAGCGTGTCCGGCCTGTTCGGCTGGCCTGGGATACTGGTGGCTGAAGGGGCGTCAACGCTTACGAACATCTGGCAGGATTTCATTAGTCGGATGTTCCGAGCACCGATAGCCGTCCACATGCCGGAAAATCCGGCTTTATCGAGCGCCTGTGTGAGAGAACGCATGGCCGGGTATGTGTGATCCATGAAAGAGGGGGCCACACGCGCGGACACCGATCCTGCGCCCATCCCGACGGTCATGAGCAGAAGTTCGAGGCGTGTTGATATGTCGATCGCCTCTGCGTCGGACCGTACCGAGATCGACAGAGTCTCTCCCCTCTTGCCAACGATGCTGTCGAGCACAGCACGCGAAAACTCTTCTGCTCCGTCGAAAGATCGGGCAGATTCGTTGGATACATCAATCGGGGAGGCGGAAACAGACGAACCGGAATCCGTCGTTGTGGCGATAGCAGAAGAGCGGGTTGCCAGTGTCGTCATGTCCTGTACCTCTTAATCTGGTCAATTGGCCGGCCCGGGCGAACCAGTGGCTCAGCGTTCCCGGACACTGTTCTCCAGCGGGTATGGAATCGGTGTGCGTTTCAGGAACTTGTATTAGAACGGGTGTTCTCACCATAGAACAAACGTTCTTAACCTGTCAACCGACAGTTGGAGATGTGACTGCCAGAAAGGTTTGCGACGAACGTTTGACGGCCTGTCGCAACGGTTCTACGCTTCCGCATTACGGCCCAATGCGAGACGTCAAGCAAGACAACAACACGCTCGAAGGAGAATTGCTGGTCACATGAACGCCGAAATTGTCGCCATCGGAACCGAACTGCTCCTGGGCCAGATCGTTGACACAAACTCGGCCTGGATCGGCCAGCGGTTCGCCGACAACGGGATCGATCTTCACTATGTAAACACCGTTGGCGACAGTCGAATCCGGATGTTGGATACATTGAAACGTGCCCATGGCCGGTCGCAGGTCGTGATCACGACAGGTGGCATCGGACCGACCCAGGACGACCTGACGCGCGAGATCGTTTCGGCGGTGATGGGCGTCAATGTGGTCATCGACCCGGAGTCCCTGCTTGAACTTGAAGAGCGATTTCGCAAGCGCGGCTTCATCCTGACCAAGAACAACGAGAAACAGGCCGAGATCCCCGAGGGCGCAAGGATTTTCCGGAACCCCAACGGCACGGCCCCCGCATTTGTTGTCGAGGACGAAACGGGCGTGATCATTTCGCTTCCAGGCGTTCCGTTCGAGATGAAATGGCTGATCGACAACGAGGTGCTTCCCTTCATAAAAGAGAAGTTCAATGTCACCGATGTGATCCAGTACCGGGTGCTCAAGACCGTGGATCTTGGCGAGAGCAACGTTGATCACCTGATTGGGCATCTGATGGTGGACGACGGCAACCCCGGCGTCGGCACTATGGCGCACCCGGGTCAGGTGGATGTCAGGATCGCCGCACGCGCCAGTTCGGCCACCAAGGCTGAGGAATTGATTGGCCCGGTCGAGGAGGAAGCGCGCAAACTTCTCGGCGACAATATATTCGGGACCGAAGACGACACCCTCGAAGCCGTGGTTGGGCGTTTGATCGCGGACAAAGGATTGACGGTTGCGACCTACGAAGACCTTTTAGGCGGCGCGATAGCAGATGTTTTCCAACGAGCTGCGGGCGATGCATACGTCGAGGGCAACATCATCAACTCTAACGATGCGCTGGAACGGCTGGCGCGGGCGGGTGGCGAGTCACCACCGTTTGCCGGTGGCCCGGAACGCGCCGCCGCATTGTCACGGACGGTTCGGGCTGTATCAGGGGCGACGCTTGGCGTGGCGGTTCACGCCGTTGAAGAGGGCGACCAACGCACCGAGAACCTTGGGCGTGGAGAGACGTATATAGCTGTGACAGATGCTGAGGGCACCCACACGCGCCACGTTCGATCTGCCGGACGAGGCGTGCCAGACAGACGACGTGCGGCGTTAAGCAGCCTGAGCCTCGTGCGACGGGTGTTGCTGGGATTGGACTAACGCCTGAGGCGTAAAATCCAGGAATTGATTTTTAAACGTTGACGGGGGTTCGCGTTTAAAGCCGGGATCATTGCGATGATGGGTAAATTCAAAGGTTCCTGGATAGTGCTGGTGGCTATGTTGTCGGCGTTTTTTATTGTTGCCGCTTGCGACAGCGACGACCCCGAGCCTACGGCGACGCCTGTGCGGACGGTTGCTTCGAATTCCTTAATCGATATCGCACCGCTTGGCGTTGATGCCGCAGATCTGGACTCACTAGGGATCACCGAGGCCGATATCCAGTGCCTCGGTCTAGAAGTAGAGGTGGAAATCCTAGAGCAGCTTGTCGGCGATGATCTGTCGGGTGCAGACGTGTTGTCCGTACTGCCCGCATTTCAGGCCTGTGGAGTTGCCCTCGTTCAGCTGATCGAGGGCTCTAACAGCCTGCTCACTGAATCGGCTGAAGCTGATTACGAGGGTTTGGACAGTCTGCCGTTCACCGCGGAACAGATCGTATGCCTTGTCTTGATCATCGACTCCGAGTTGCTGGAGTCGCTGATCGAAGGCGACGTGGACCAGGCGGCCATCGTTCCGGTACTCGAAGCGTTCACCACTTGCGGCGTCGGTCTGGTAGACCTGCTCGCGTTGGCTGGTGGCCTCGATATTGATTCGACCCTGGATGACACCGCTGCGGACAGCGCCCCGATCGATCTTCCTCAAATGCTCCCCGGTGCGCTGGACGTACCCGATATTCTAGGGATCGTGGAAACTACCGATCTCATGGATTTGGCGTCCGATCTCCCGTTCACGGCGGAGCAACTTGAGTGCCTCAGATCAGAGATCGGGATAGACACAATTCAGGACCTTGTAGACGGGGAGGTAAATCCGCTCAGGATGCTCTCGTTCATCGGTGTCCTGAGTACCTGCGGAATGGATCTGTCTGACCTCGCGAATTGAGCATTAAATTCCGTATCGCCCTGATCGAATTCGCTGCTAAACTCGACCGACTCTCGCTCTGCTTACGCGTCTGCCAGCGGCCCGAAGTCAGCCTTTGCTCCGACTCCGGATCTTAAGGAAGCGTCTCTTATGAAATCAGTCGCAGCGATACACACCCAACACGGTGTGCCCCTGACCGTCGACGAAATAGAGATCCCGGACCCGCGACCGGACCAGGTGATCGTCAAGATGTTCTCGTCCGGCGTCTGCCACTCCCAACTCCACCAGATGCACAACCCGGATAGCAAAACTCCGGGCGTGCTCGGACATGAGGGAACCGGCATCGTGACGCATATCGGCAGTGACGTGACACATCTGAAAGAGGGCGATCACGCCATCGTGACCTGGGTCCGGCGAGATCCAGTAAAGGGCCGAGGCACAAATGGGCCGACAGGGGTTACTTACCGGGAAGAGCCCGTCAGCGGCAGCGTGTACACATGGGGCCGGGACGTTTTGACCACAGAACAGCTCGTCGTGCCGATTCCAAAATCAGCGCCGACCGACGTCTCCTGCATCGTTGGATGCGCCGTGCTCACGGGCGCCGGTGCTGTGATGCACACGGCGCAGGTCCGCCCCGGGAACTCGGTCGCCGTTATCGGAGTTGGCGGAGTCGGTATTTCCGCCGTACAGATGGCGAGCATCCTTGAGGCGTACCCAGTCATTGCGGTTGATCTTGATGACGCCAAATTGGAGTACGCCCGAATGATGGGCGCCACGCACACGGTCAACGCTTCAAAGGTGGACCCGATCGAGGCCGTCCAGGAGATATCGGGCGGTGGAGTCGATTACGCGTTTGACGCCATCGGGCTTCAGATCACAAGTGAACAGATACTCCCGATGACGCGCGGAGGGGGATCGGGCGCGGACAACCACGGCGGCATGGCGGTGCTGATTGGTATGCCGGCCAAACAGATGACCATCGACCCTGGTTTGTTCATGTATCACCAGCGTACTTATCGGGGCAGCCTGGGCGCGACGTACCCAGAAAAGGACTTTCCGATGTATCTCCGATGGTACGAGGAGGGTAAGTTCAGGTTGGATGAGATGGTGACGCGGCGATATCGACTTGAAGACATCAACCAGGCGTGCGACGACCTGCAGGCGGGCCTGATTACCGGCCGAGCGATTATTGATTACACCGACTAACGATCCTCTGGATAACGGCCCGGCCGGTTTCGATTCGGATAAGACTTATCACATCGACGTTCCGATAGCGGAGAAGGTGTGTGTTGTGACAGGCGGGGGGCAGGCGCGCGGACGGGTGATTGCCGAGGCTCTCGCGCGGGCCGGTGCGAAGACGGTAGCGATTACATACTCGGGCGATCGCGATACAGCGCATGAGGTCTACGTAAATATCCAGACCCTCGGTTCAGGATGTCTGCTGGCACATATGGACGTGACGGACCGAACGTCGGTTCGGCAGGTATTCCTGTGGATCCAAGGCCAGGTCGGCAAGATCGATGTTCTTGTTAACGCAGAAAAAGCGGAATGGCCGGATGAAATAGCCTCCGCAACCGCCGCCGAGCGTTTGCAGGCCGTCGGTGTGAACATTCGCGGTCAGGCTCTGGCTGCGGATGAAGTGCTGCCGTTCATGGGCATCCAGAAAACAGGTGGCATTATCGTCGGCGTGGCAATTGAAGAAGAAGTAACCGCGGCGCTTAAGATGTTTGACGAACCTGGGGTTCCGACATCAGTTTCGGCGGTGATTATGCCGATGACCGGGCTGGCGTCCTCGCGTCAGGTCACGATGAGGGTGCTGTCGTCCGGCACGCCGGATGAGATAGCCGAGGCAGTCGTCGAGCTGGCGACCGCGTAGGGATGGGGTGTGGGTGCGTGGGTAGCGGCCTGAACGGCGGTTCGTGATTTTCTGTCGTCCTGATCCTTCCGGGGAAGGCGAGTGATTTGCTGGTCCATCAGTAAATCGACATCTATTCGCGGCGAGCCGCGCCGATCACTCGGCAACATACATCACGGGCCCGACCAACGACCTCCCTACCGGGATGAAGGGTGTCCAACCCAGAGATTCCGTGATGGACGGCACCCCGGGAGATTCTTCGCCTCGGGCTCAGAATGGCAGAATATTGTGTTCGACGGTAATTACCGTTGTGGTGAACGTCGATCGTGGGCGTATTGCCATACGCCCCTACAACGATTGATGGTATGAGGGACGGCGATCACAACCAAATCATCGGAAGGCCCCCTAATAATCGCCTCATTGTGGCTAGTTTGGGAACTCTATTGCTGCTCTCACGCCCATGAAGGGCGCTACTACTATCAGCACTATGCCGATTGCGAGCCGGAGGTTGTTGGTGTTCATTTGGCCGGTCCGTCGAGCGCCTAGGTAACTGCCGACCATGCCCGTGGTTCCCAGCAGCGCGATCAGCAGGATATCCACGTCCCCGTTGATCAGCTTGCCGACGAACCCGGAGGCACCGACCAGTAGGCCGATAATCGTGTTGGTGCCGATCGCGATAGCAGGGTGAAGTTTCAGGACGTTTACTAACGCCGGCATACGTACGGTACCGAGAACCAGTCCCACGGCCCCCCCCAGCACGCCTATGAGAAAACCGACCGTAATCTCGAGGATCAAACGGCGTGTCGACGGCAATGGAACCTGTATAGATTCGTCCCTTCCCTCTTCCGTATCCCTTGTGCGTAGAGCACGTGCAAGTGCCACCAGGCCGGACCACAACAGAACGAGGGTGACGATCGACAGCAGGATCCAGACATGTATCGAATCCGATGCGAGGCTGCCGAAGAAGGCGCCGATAAACGAAGGCACGCCAATGAGCAGCACCACTCGGAACGCTATCCGGTGGTTTTTCCAGTGTTCCATCCCGCTCGTCACGGCCGTGACAACGCTGACCGCGAGGTTCACGCCCGCGGCTATCGGCACGCTTATACCGAACGCGATCAAGAGCGGAAATCGGACGACGCCCAACGCCATTCCGACCATGCCTGATACATAGGCCACGCCGAATGCGAGGACGGAGAGAAGAACGATCTCCACGGTCGAGAGATCGGACAACGGACTGCTGGACCATACGTCCAGGACCGGCATCATTGGATGCCTGCCTGTGGCGAGTTCACCGGGTGTTGTGGGGAGGCGCAGGTGCTACTGGGAGCCGGGTGGAACGTGCTGAACAGTCCGGCTCCCCGCATACAGGCGCAGTCGGAATCGCAACAGAGGCAGGTCGCCTTGGTGGAGGTGGACCGTGAGGCTGTTTCGGATTGTCGTGTTGCGGTGTTCATGCCTGAAGGTACCAGCGCTCTTTAGGCTTCCGACTCTTCGAGTTCCAGTTCGTCCAGCATCTGTTCTAGCTCGTAAATCTGGAAACGGTCGGGCTTCACGGCCGGGTGACGGGCGTGGGCCGATTTAAAGATACCCCGCCGGACCAGGATCTCTTTATAAATCCAGTTGTCGAGACCCTGAGGTTGTTTCAGCGTCCGGATTAACGCGCCGTAACGCCGGAACTCCGCTTCTGCGCCTTCTTCGTCGCCGTCCTGCCAGCGCTCCCACACGTTGACGAACACGTCAGGTATTACAGAGCCGGGCATGGTCCCGACTGATCCTCGGCGCAGTTCCTCGAACAGGAACGTGCCGCCCGCGCCGCCAAACAAAATGAGATCACCGCCGGCATCCGTCGCTGCATCCCGGAGCGCGGCCGTTTCGGCCATTCGTGGCACCGTTGGAGCCGTCTCGACCTTGATGTAACAGAGGTTTTCGTGGCGTCTGGCGATCTCGACCGCCATTCCCGGGCTCACCTGGGCGGTCGCCTGATCCTGCTGAAAGATCGGGATTCCGACCGATGAACCGACGCGGGCGAAGAACTCGATCACCTCACCGGCCGGCATAGCGATGAAGCTGGGCGGCCGAATCATCAGCGCGTTTGCGCCGAGTTCCTCCGCCCGCTGGGAGTAGTACACCGTCACATCTGTGCCCATTGCGCCGGTGTTCATCACGACCGGTGCGCGCCCATTGACCTGTTTTACGACGGAGGACAGGACTTCGTCGCGCTCAGGGTCGGTGAGTTTGTATATTTCACTTGCCACGGCAATTCCGACGCCGTTGACGCCCACGTTGATCATCCACTCGACCTCGCGCTCGAGGTCTTCGAAATCGATCTGTCCCTTATCGTCGAAGGGCGTTGCGAGGATCGGGAAGATCCCATTCATGGTGCGATCAACCAATGTTGCGCTCCCCGTAATTGCTTGGTGACATGAGGGTCATTCGACCGGTTATTTCCCGACGAGGTCAAGCTCTTCCAGCATGGCGTCGAGTTCTTTCCTGGTCTGGTCATCCGGCCGAGGAGCTGGCTTCCTTGGCTGCGAGGTCTCCTGGAAAATGCCACGGCGTATCAGTATCCAGTCGTTAACCCACATCGCAGCTCCCATGCCCTGTGCGATTGTGCGATTTAACGCTGCGTAACGCCGGTACTGGATTTCAGCGTCCACTTCGTTGCCGGACTGGAAGTCGTCCCAAACCCGGGCGTACACGTCCGGGATTACTGACCACGGCATCGATCCCTGCGAGCCTCTCCGGGCCTCCTCGAGGAGGAACTGGCCTCCGGACCCGCCGAACGGGATCAAACCGGAGGCGCCGGTGCGTGCCACTAGGTCAGCAAATCTGGGAACGGACGGCGCAACCTCGACCTTGATGTAGCAAAGATTCTCATGTGCTTTTGCGAGCTGGACCGCGAGCGACGGGGGCACCTGGGAGCCAACTACGTCTTGCATGAAGATCGGAATATCGATGGCCTCCGCGATGGCGACGAAGTATTTCGTAACCTCAGAGGCAGAAAGCTGCGCGAACGATGGTGGTCTGATCATCAACGCGCTAGCGCCGAGTTCCTGCGCCGATTTCGCGTAATCGATCGAGACACCGGTCCCCTCGTGGCCGGTGTTCATGACCACTTTCAGGCGTCCTTTTGCGGCCTCGACTACCGTTTTCAGGACGAACACACGTTCTTCGTCCGAGAGCTTGTACACCTCGCTGCCAAGGGCGATGGCGACTCCGGGGATACCATGTCCGGCTATCCAGTCGACTTCCCGCTGGAGGTCTTCGACGACGATATTGCCTTCCCTATCGAACGGCATTGCCAAGACCGGAAAGATGCCGCGCATGCTGCGATCGACCATCGGTACTCCTGATAAGTGACATCCGATCTTGCGAAGATTCAGGCGGCCACGTGATCTGTTTGTCTAAGTCACAAGTTGCGGAACGATGTTTAACAGAATTCCGGCCACTGTGGCAGTTCCAATTACACCCGCAATGTTTGGTCCCATGGCGTGCATCAGTATGAAATTGTCCGGATCTTCCTTGCTCGCCATGTCCTGAACTACCCGTGCAGCCATCGGAACTGCGGACACGCCGGCGGCTCCGATCATCGGGTTGATCGGGTTTTTACGGTTGAACAGGTTCATGCCCTTCGCCAGCAGCAATCCCGAGATCGTCGCTACGATAAAAGCGAACAGTCCGAGCAGGAATATTCCGATGGTTTCGATCTGGAGGAATATCCGCCCCGGCATGAGGGAACCGACCGTCAAGCCGAGCAAGATGATCACGATGTTCATCAGCTCGTTCTGGGCGGTGTTGGCCAGCCGGGGCACGACGCCGGATTCACGGATCAGGTTCCCGAACATCATGATGCCGATCAAGGGCACGGCCTGCGGCACGAGAACGCCGATGACGATGGTCGTAAGTATCGGGAACATGATCTTGACGCGGCGTGAGATCGGCTTGTCCGGGTAGGGCATACGGATGAGCCGCTCGCGCCTGGTCGTGAGGAGTTTGATGATCGGCGGCTGGATGATCGGGACGAGCGCCATGTAAGAGTACGCGGCCACGGTCGTCGCGCCGACGATGTCTGAGACCGGCACGCCGTTGTCCAACCCGAACTGGTGCATCTTGTTGGAGATGAAGATAGTGGTAGGTCCGTCTGCGCCGCCGATTATCCCGATTGAGGCCGCTTCAAGAAGTCCGAAGTCGAACACGCCCGTGAACGACAGCAAAAGCGCGCCCAGCAGCGCTACGAACACTCCAAATTGGGCGCCAGCGCCAAGTAAAAGCGAGCGGGGACTTGAGAGCACCGGTTCGAAATCGGTCGCCGCGCCGAGACCCATAAAGATGAGTAGCGGCATCAGGTCGTTGTTAAGTGCGTTCTGCTGGAAGAAGTGGAGCAGCCCTTCTTCGCCACCCGCGCCGGCCTCACGGGTCAAGGCCTCCAGCGGCATGTTGGCGAGCAGGATACCGGAGGCGATTGGGAGGAGTAAGAGCGGCTCTTTCTTCTGGGCGATGCCCCAGTAGAAGAGGAACCCGG
>Ga0310125_10002111_pt1 | contig 10310 bp, 6 predicted proteins | sample CB11b_Tmax_Bot8__FD_203508 | JGI IMG/M metagenome (GOLD analysis project Ga0310125, IMG submission 203508) | Marine microbial communities from Western Arctic Ocean, Canada - CB11b_Tmax_Bot8 | ecosystem: Environmental > Aquatic > Marine > Oceanic | place: Canada: Western Arctic Ocean | collected... | reverse complement strand
ACGACCTTCCCCGGATTCTTCGAACTGCCCCTCTTGAGCAGGTGCGTCAGCGGTGCTGTTGACGATGGTTCGTGGAAGAAATATCCCTCGGGGTAGTCGAACTTGTTTTTGAGTTCCGTGACTTCGGATTGCGCCAGCCTTATCTGCGCAATGATTTCCTGCGGCAGATGCTTACCCGCGAGATCATCATCCTCGAGGAATTCTCCTACTCGTTTGTCCAGTGACGGGGTCCAGCGCTGGACCAGTTGTTTCTGCTCGTCGGAACGTTTATCGATCGGTAGTCCAAATGCCGCCACAGCATCCTCCGGCAGTTTCGATTCGCCTGACTCCAATATTCCTGAACGCAACGGAGCACCTAATTTTTGAATCTTCTCGATGAGTTTTGCAGCTTGTGCGTCCGCTGCATTCTTTTCAACAAGCTCTCGAGGTGGAACAGCAGGACGTGTCTTTTCGGTGCGACCGCTATGTTCCCGTTTCAGGCCCCTGAAAATGGCAACCATGCTGTAATAATCTTCTGTTGAAATAGGGTCGAACTTGTGATCGTGGCAGCGCGCACATCCCACCGTCAAACCAAGAAAGACCTGCGAGGTCGTACTCAATTGGTCATCAAGTTCATTGTAAAGTTCTTCAACCACTTCACTCGGTTGAACGGAGGCGCCACGTTCAGCATCCCAGGGACCTACCCGAATAAAACCAGTTGCGATTATGGTCTCTGACGTCACATCTACCAGTTCATCACCGGCAAGCTGTTCCATGATGAAGCGGTTGTATGGCTTATCTTTATTCAATGCCCTGATCACATAATCGCGATACTTCCACGCCATCGGCTTCACACCATCCACCTCGTACCCGTTACTGTCGGCGTACCGCGCAAGATCCAACCAGTGTCGCCCCCAGCGTTCACCGTAATGCTGACTGGCAAGCAGCCGGTCCACCAGATTTCGATAAGCCCGTTCGGAATCTTTTTCGTTTTCCGCTTCAAAGCGATTTAAATCTTCGAGTAATAGTGGTAGACCCGTCAGGTCAAATGCGGCTCGTCGCGCCAGCGCCAGAGCAGGAAGACTCTCAGCAGGCAGCATCTCCTGTTGTTCAAGCCGTTGAAGAATAAAGGAATCGATCGGGTTGCGAAGCCAATCCTTGTTTTTAACGGTCGGCATACCTGAGCTGACTACTTTTTTCAGTGACCAGAGGCCTGCCCCAGCCAGCTCTTCATCATCCGCACCGGTCGGCCAAGAGGCTCCTTCCTGAATCCATCGTATCAACAAAGCACGCTGCGTTGAGTTCAGGGCTGGTGCTTCATCTGGAGGGGGCATGATCCGTCCGTCCGGATCCTTGCCAGAAACAAGAATGGCCAGTGGACTCTCGTTCGGCTTTCCTGGCAATATGGCAGGCCCCGAATCCCCCCCCTTCAGGGCATGTTCTCTGCGGTCCAATCGCAGGTTACCTTCCTGAACGTCGTGACCGTGACATAAGTAACAGTGCTTTTTAAAGATTGGCTGGATGTCACGCACGAAGTTGATCGGGATGGATTGTTTAGCGGCCGACGCCTCGGTCGGCTCAGCACCATGCACCGCTGGAAAGCCGATCGTTAAGGACAGCGCCAGACAAAGGACACTAAGAAGTTCAAGTTGAAACCGTGGCAGTTGCATATCCACCCACTCAAAAACCGGAAAATCGAAAGTCGGTTGAATTCGTTAAGAATGTCAAAGATCCATGACAATAGCAAGCACAAGTTACACTGTAAAATGACGAGAAAGAATCGCTGTTGGGTGATTCCCAGCTTCCGGAACCTCGTAGCCGACAAATCCCCCTGGTGTGGATGATTTCTCACTCACACGGATCACCCTCTTGACAGGCTGAACACCAAATGTTTGGAGCAGGGAACTTATCTTGGCTTCAGGGCCGCACTTGGAAGGCGTAGAGCCTGGCATTGCTAAAATGGAACTTCAACCTCACGATCTTATTTTTGAGTGACGCGACATCCGTGTAGAATTTCCAGGTGGGCTTGAGCTGTAACTGGTCGACCCCTTTAATCATCGTAGCTTCGCTATGGGAAAACCCGGGAATCGGCATACCGTTAGCATCCAGTATTTCAAGCTGCACTTGGCCATTTTTCGCGTCCACGTTGATTTCCAATTGGCTGCCGACGAGCTTGAACGGCCGCGTCATCAAGTTGCCCGGTTCATCTTTTGCCGTCAGAGACACCAACCCGTCCAGACGCAAGGTGGCAAGTCCAATTGCGTATTCTCTGCTGCCATCGTGCCTCTCTTTGCTGCCGACATAGTAGATCCAATGACCCTCCTGGGTGGTAACAATGGACCGGCCAATCTGGACCCAGACGGAATCGAAACTGCCTTGCTGGCCCCGGGAAATCAAGGGTTTTTGGGCATCCACCCAGCCCAAGTCCCACATCTCATCGCCGCGCGTTGTAAGCAGGTAAAAGTTCATTACCTCCGGACCGGGATAACTGTACCGACCGACCCACTCGTAGGAACACAACAGCCCAAAATGGATACCTTGGTAAATCCAACCGACCAGATGGTGGGCCTGACGGCGCTTGTATTCACCGCGTCCTTCGGGATCAAAGCTCCAATTCCGGACTGTCTTCCAGGCGGTGGGGTCTGCCTTTAAATCGGGGTTGATCATATCACGGGTTCCACGGTTCTCTGGTCGGCCGCCAAAGCCGGGACCAAAGTCTGTACGCGTATAAAGCCGATACGCATGGGCGTCTTGGTCCCACAAAAGTGAGTTGATCGTATCTGCTGCACGATGGGTGACCGGGTATCCATCGTTGTACGGTGTCCAATGAAAACCGTCAGGCGAATGGGCTAAACAAGCACCATAAGGGGCACGGATGGGACAATAAGCGGATTTATACTTATGTGCGGGATCCGTCTCATGGGGGTCCAGAAAACAAGTCACCCCCATCGGCTCCTGAGTGTGCAGGATATTGTTGTCTTTGGAGTCCTGAAATTTGTGGAGGCCCAGATTCGGCTTGGTCCAGTGCAACCCATCTTCCGATTCGGCATAGCCCAGGAAATGATCGTTCATCCCGTACCACATCCTGAATTTGTCGCCATCCCGTATGACCGATCCCAAGCGCAGCAGGGACGCCTTTTCCCACGGTTTGTCTGCCACCAGCAGTGGTTTTCCGCCATTGGCCTTGTTCACTTGGCCCAGTTCGCGGGTGAGGTTCAACATCGTGTCGACAATTCGATCGTCAACAAACAACTGCTTACGGAAACCAACATCGCAAACTGCCGGTTTGCCATCGGCTGCCTCAAGCCGACCAGCAGTCCATCCAGCCGACATCACCCACCAGCATGCTGCCAGAACCAAGTGTCTCATGAATGGATCCTCCTGCTCACGGGTGGGGTGATGTTCTTCTAGAACCCTCAGAGATGGCCAGGACCTTCAGCGATATCTGGTAGGCATACCGATGGGTATTGGTGAGGTAAAATCGCAACTTGATAGGACGTCCCATCCATCCGCCGAGATCCTGACGATTTTTTCATGATAAAAGGTGTTCTACGCCGTCGGTGGTCATGGGGACACAGTCAGGAACCACGTGGCCCGGAATCGGTTGCCCGTACTCGTCCCGCACATCGACCACCAGCTGGGCATGATGATCCGACGGTAAGAGACCGAGTTTGACCAGGGGTTCATTCATCCTCTTCCAATGTTTTTCTAAGATGGAACGTAATCTTTCCCTCGTTATCATCCAGCCGATTCCAATGGTCTTGGCAACGCAGGTAAAGACCACCACTTTTTTCCGCTTTGAAGACACCTCGCTCACCTAATTGAAATGGCTTTCCCAATTGAGTATCGCTCATCATTACTCCCATCAAACGTCCTCGTCCGTCGGACAATCCATCGGCACCGATAGATTCTTCCGGTGCCACTTTCCACTCACCCAGGGCAACAAAATCATAGGATTCACCCGCGCTGAGTCGAATGCCTGTGGCCTGCCAACCTCGCGCCGCCTCCACCTTCAGGCTCCGGCGCTGGTCCTTGGAAAGAACCTTGAACGGGCGATTCCAGTCCCAAGAGCAAAGATCAACACGATATCCGTTGTCAACGTGCCTGATAAAGAAGTCGTACTCAAAAGAGATTTGATTTGCGACTCGACCATAAGTATTTTCAAATGACACACCTGGCCGACCCAACATCAGACCTACTCCAAGTTGCTTGAATGTGGCCGCATAGTTAGGATTGTTGGCAAGTAGGTAGCAAAGCGCCCATCGCCAGGAGTAGGCTTGCCACGAATCGCCCGTGACCTGGTCATTCTGAACAATTTTCAGCAACGATTTGGAATCGGCATTTTTCAGATAGGTGATCACGGTCGGGGAAATATCAACGGCCCGCTGCTTGTCTTTCCAGTAGCTTCCCATTTCAGCCATGCCTTCGGCATACCAGGTCGGCCCGGCCGTTCCAAAGGTTTGAGCACAATAGGCGTGAACGGCTTCGTGTTGTACAACGCTGTGCTGGTCACAGGCATAGACAACCGATTTCCTGAGGTTGCCCAAGCTACGGCTGATGGTGATCCCCGCACCTGCACGTATCTTTTGCATGGCCTCCGCTGGAAACACATCGAGTGGCCACCGGCTCAGATCCTCGACAACGTAACATTCAATCAGTCCGTCCGGACGATGGCCATAGTAACTGGAAACGAGACGTAACATCGTCTCCAGCTTGTCAAGCAGGATCTTACCTTGCCGATCGGAGATATCGGTGTGCAAAAGAAAGTGGGCAGACCTGAGCTCACGGGGTGATTTTGATTCATTTGACAAATGTGCATATTTGAATTCAGTGTCCATGTTGGCCAGACGATCGCCAGCTAACTGGATATCCAGTTTTTCAATCACCCAATCGCCAGTATCAAAGCGGGCCAAACGTGCCAAGCGGACTTGATCTCCGGATGAGGCCATCTGATAGTCGCGGCTTTCCAGACCAACGGTGATAGCATCATCCACGACAAACGGCACTCGGGACTGACGCAGACCGGAGCCGGGTGGCACATCGATGATCAAACGGCCGCTGCGGAAACCATAAAGTTGGGCACATATCCGGTGCTGGATGAACAAATTGAAGTCCGGTGACTTTTCGACCGGTTCCCACTTCAATGAATGATCAACAGCCGAAACCACCCTAAGCTGTTTCACTTTGCCAGACGTTTTACCAGCGCGATTCACCTGTCCCTCAAACTCGATGAGCATTCCTGGCTTGAGCCAATCCGTCTTCAAGGCACCGGAAACATGTACGTCGGCAGGGAACTTGATGACGACTCCCCTCAGGGCGACACCTTTTTCCGGATCATCCTGAATATGACAGGGTAGTACCTTTCCATCATCAGTCCGTAATTCGATCAGGCCGGTCCGAACTGATTGCACCGTCCCCGTTACTTCTCGGCGCTCGACAAGCCGCACCGGACCCTGTCCCCGTCCACTGGTCGCACTCAACAACAGAAAAAGTGACAAGACCACTACCGATGCAGCGGGCATTCCGGCTGTTCTCAACGGTACTACTTTCATCTCGTCGCTCTCTCAATCACCGTCTCTTGACTCAATGTGAATTCATCATCCAACATGAAACAACCTCTGTCCAGTAACTTGCAACTTTCCGATGTCCCCGGCAATGTACTATACCGTATTATGGCATTGGCCAGTCAACAGAGTAGGACAAGTGTTCGCTTAACATTCGCTTTCCTGCTAACAGCTCCCAGTTCGAGCGAACCGAATCCCCTTCATTTTTTATCGACGATTCCTCAAAATTCCAAACAACTTTTTCACCACCGGATGATAACGCCAATGGCGACAACACCTGCTGGATAGAACAACCAACAAACATTTATGGCAGCCAATTTCATGACGTCCATGCATTGTTCAAAGCACCTAACCAATGCATGGGGAATCCAGGTCCGACAAGCATGAAACTGTCCAACTGAGCCCGATTCGTAGACTGCTGCGCCACCTATCCCGATACAGGGTTGAAATCCGCTGTCAAGTATTGAAAACTTGCAAATTGGCATTGCGGTCATGAGGCAACACTGACTAAATCCAACAGTTGTCAACAAGCTCAACGAGAGGAAACGGATCGTGTTAACTCAACTTCCCAGAATGTACCTCGGTAAAATCTTTTTGCCATGTCTTCTCGCCGTGACCACAACCATTGACGTTCTGACAGCTGATGAACCAGTCACCCTGGAAAATGTGGAAAGCCTGGCCATAAAACTGGGAATTGACCTGGACGGTCTGGCGGGAACGAACCTGCCAGAAGAACCGCTCAAAGAAAATTTCTCGGCCAAAGCGGCTACAAGATTTCTTGACATTTCTATCCTGCACTGGCAGCAAAAGCAGAAATGCTTCGCCTGCCACACCAACTATCCCTACTTGATGGCTCGGCCCTTGTTGGGCGCCACTGACAGGGCACACCTGCAGGTTCGCACCTTCGCAGAACAAACTGTCACCAAACAGTGGCCCGAACAGGGACCAAACTTCGATGCGGAAGTCGTATCCATCGCGGCGCTGCTTGCCTTCAATGATGCAATGGGTACGGGAAAACTCCACAAAGTCACACGCCAGGCATTGGACCACATGTGGACCTTGCAGCGCGCAGATGGTGGTTTTGACTGGATTCGTGGCGACACGGCACCCAGCGAGTTGGACGATCACTACGGTGTGACCTTGGCCCTGATTGGCGTTAACGCAGCACCCGATGGCTATGCGGACACTCCCGAAGCACAAGCAGGGATTGTGAAACTTCGCCAATACCTGGCCACGCACCCGACCGCTTATGCACACCAATCTGCCATGTTGCTCTGGGCCGCAAGTTACATGGATGGCCTGATCACCCCCGCAGATCGTCAGCGGCGCATCGACGAGCTGTTACTTTTGCAACAGGAAGATGGTGGTTGGAGTCTGGCATCGCTTGGTAATTGGAAATTCCGAGGACCCGGTGGACCAACGGTTGCCCAAGCCAGCGATGGATACGGAACGGGTCTGGTCACTTTGGTGTTGAGGCGTTCCGGAGTGCCGGCAGAGGATTCACACATCGCACGTGCTGTCGATTGGCTCAAATCCAACCAACGCGCCAACGGCGGTTGGTTCACCCCCTCGCAAAGCAGTCCGCGCGGACGCCATTCGATTTCCCGTGCCGGGTCATGCTATGCCGTCATGGCGCTGGTGGTCTGTGACGAATTCTAGGCCGGATGCTGCACCCCTTGACTGTCCAACCGTGTGAATCACCCGCTCAGGCTGACCAATACCGCTGTTAAAGTTCCGTGTCGAACACGACAAGCTGACCTTTCTTGATTTCCAGGTCTTCAGCAATTGGTAGAGGTTCGTCCATACCTTGAATGTAGATCATCAGCGTGTAATGACCCGGTGGAACGGCGTACCCAAAATAGACTGGCCCGATCGTATCCGAACGTCGCCGCACCTGCAGAGTCGGTGGCAGCGAATCGGCCTGGCCTTCACCTTCAGCGGCTTCGCGCGGTGCGCTGTTGGGTACCAAATCCCAACCGGTTAAGGAGGAGGAAGCCTTTTTGAGACGGATACCCGTGTCAATCGTAGCAACGGCGGACTTACCAGGACGGACCGCAACATCCGTCGCCACGGTGGTGGGCTGCTCCGAGTTCCAATAACGAATCTGGATATCGTAAACACCAGGTGGTACCGCCTTGGGAAGATAGTTGTAATAACCATTGTTGTTGTCATTGACGACAGCGACGGGCTTGCCAGAACCACCTTCGACCACGATCACCTGTTCTTCGTTCAACCTGGAATCACCTTTTACGAAGTCTTCGGCAATGTTGAATTCAATTCCGCCGAGTTCGATCCTGGTCTGGCGGCCGCGAGCAATTTCAATCCGTCCCAGTGTCATTTGGGTGGGCTTGCCAAAATTCGGTTGTGCAAACAGATAATGGATGTCGTATTGGCCATCCAACATGGGATGAATGGAACGAGCCTCCAAACGCTTGGTCTCTTTGATGACTTTTTCGTCTTTCACACGGACAATCTGCAGCCCCTGCATGCTCTTGAGGGTATTCTCCGGCATCAGCAGCTCGAGCTTGCCCAGGCCGGTACCCCGTTTGGTCTCAGTGGTTTTGGCAACTTCCACCTTCTCAGTGATCTCCTCACTGATCGTCTGCATAGCACGCAAGAGAGCAGCACTGTCACCGGCGTGAAAGTACTTGCCCCCACCAGCCCCAGCCATGCATTCCAGTTCCTGCCGCGCTTCTTGATTCACATCAAAGCCAACGGTGTGCAGTACGAATTTAATCCCTGTCAATTTCAGCTGCTTCACTGCCGCACAGGGATCAGCGGCACAAGTCTCCTTGCCATCGCTGACCAGAACAACTGTGGTTTCATTTTCCTTAAACCGCAACATTTCTACGGCCATGGCAACTGAATCGGAAATTGGTGTTCTGCCAACTGGTTTCAATGCCAAAACCTTCTTGAGCACCTGGTCACGATCGGTACTCCCCGGTGGAATCAACACTTCGATGTCCGAACAATCGCCTTTACGACGATGCCCATAGGCGATCAGGCCAACTCGCACGTTACTGTCCAGTTCCGGTACAATTTGCTTCATGACGTTTTTGGCTGCCGTGATCTTGGTTTCGCCACCGGCACTTTCGGACATGCTTCCCGAAGCATCGAAAATGAACACGATTTCTGGATAGTCCTGCGCCGATGCGGTGAGGCACATCAGGCACAACAAAATAATGGTGGATCCTAAACGATGCCAATTCATGATTTCTCCCCTATTATATTTTTCCAAGTTAAATCAGTGGATGTGCTTGAATTGCAGTTGTGGCCAATTTGCCGAGCTGAAACCTCGATTCTGTGGGTCGTACATATCTCGTCACGTGGCACGAATTTTTCCGGTCAGTTGATTTCTGCAGATTAAACCCCACAACAACAAATAAGATTCGGTTCGGTACTAAAAAAATTAATTCAACCGTAAAACAAGGACAAAAACGCTTTCAAGGCACAATCGTAGCCTTGAGACACCGCATGGCCATCGCCACTTGCGTTGCTTCAACAATTCCGGCTTCGCTCAATGGAAACTGGGTCTGAATCAACTGCCAGGGATAACGATCCGCAGCCCGGTGAATCATATCGATTCCTAAAGGGATATCGTTGGCCGTAAAAGCCCAGCTGCCAAGCAGCGTAATATCTTTGGTGCATATTCGATGCCAGTTCGTATCGATCGATCCTGCATCGGTGAACTGGCCCATCTCGACAAGGGTTCCACCATCCCGCAACATTTCCAAACCTTCAGGGCCCGCCGACGGATGACCACTGCATTCGAGGACCAGGTCCGCGCCAAAGCCACCAACCACTTCACGCACCGCTTCGATGCGCTGCTGTGAACTCTTGAATTGATCGATAGAAATAGTGGCATCGGCCCCCATGGCACGACAAATCTTCAAGCGGGGCTCCTCGGGAGCACCAACCACGATCGTACGTCCCGCACCCATCTCCTGAGCGGCCACAAGGCCCAGCACGCCGATCGGTCCCGAACCTTGGATGACAACGGTATCGCCAACGTGAAAACCATCAGCGGTCACCGCGCGGTTCAACGCACGAATACAACAGGCCAATGGCTCGGTGAGTGATCCGAGCATGGCAGTCATGTCATCCGGTAAACGATAGATCTTGGTTGCCGGAAACATTTCCAGGTCCACATAGACCATCTCAGCCCATCCGCCCCACAGGTGCGGCGGCTTCTGAAAGGGAATATAACGCCCATAATAAGTGGGATTGAGACATTTATTGGCATGCTTGGGATAATGCACACAGTAATAACATTGGCCACAAGGCATCAGCGGCGGCAACATTACTTTATCACCAACAGCCAGGGGCTGCTCCATAAAGTCCGTCTCCAGACCCGGACCAATCTCATCAATGACACCCGCCAGTTCATGACCCAAGGTTAAAGGCCACGGCAACCGTTTCGGCCAGTGGCCACGTAAGATGTGAAGATCCGTTCCACAGACACCGCAGGCCTCAATACGAATCAGCGCCGCCTGGTCACCGAGTCGAGGTCGAGGAACGCTGTGAATGACAGGTTGGGAATCCGGTCCGTCAAAGCTCGAGACACGAATGGTTGACATGGAACTGGACATTTTATGCCTCTTATGTTTGCCTCTTATGCCCTACGGTCCGTCATTACGGCCAACCTGCTCGTCATCACGTTGTGGATGCTCCAGAATATCCGGTCGCTGGCCAATTCGATTCTGGTCACATGCCGAAATATCAGAATCGGCATAGTATAACATCACCCGGACAGTTGCCTATGTGCAG